>Ga0308169_10006613_pt1 | contig 10154 bp, 12 predicted proteins | sample PhyBR1_2_FD_202139 | JGI IMG/M metagenome (GOLD analysis project Ga0308169, IMG submission 202139) | Phyllosphere microbial communities from UC Gill Tract Community Farm, Albany, California, United States - DLSLSB.R1 | ecosystem: Host-associated > Plants > Phyllosphere > Unclassified | place... | reverse complement strand
CCGCTGTATGACGGCGATCTGTAAAGCGGAAAGGGACGGTGGATACGTTTACGACTTTCCGAGTGAAGACGTTTTCGAAGGCGGAGACGCAATTCCAATGGACAACATCATCGAATTGATAGCGAGACTATCGAATCTTCGAGAAGCCGAGATCGCGTTCCCTCGTACCGTTCCCTCGCAAGATCAGCTCGATCGAATTCGACCCGTTTTGGAGAACCTCACAATCTTACGTCTCGTGATCGGCAAATGGGATCGCCAACACTCCTTCCTACAAAGTCTCTTACCTTACCTCGGCAAACTACGAACTCTGGACCTCCGCATGGTCGACTGTCCGATCTACAAAGCAGGCGCAAATCCTCGCTGGATCCTGGATAGACCTTTCCTTCCCAAACTCACTCATCTCATCCTTCGTTCGCCCTACTATCTCAGTTTCGATCGTTACGCTCTCTTCTCGACAGACCTGATTCCTCAGATCACCAATCTCTCCATCGATTTCCCAACCGATGCCGTCAACGATGACGCGTACGAAGGCGTTTCCGAGGAGGAGGTATCTCCCAAGGCCCTCATGGAGTTATTCGGTCCAACCATACAGCACCTGTCGCTCACTTACCCGCTTTGGCGAGCGGTTGGAATGCTCGAGGAACAGAATATCGACATCAGTCGGTGCTTCGCAAAATCGCTAGCTCCACTAACGACTTTGCAATCCCTCACAATTGACAGCTTCGCGAACACCGGAGAGTTCTTGATCAATCTCCCTCAATCGTGCCGTCTCATCGTCGTCCGGAACGACTTCCGATTTCAACGCTATTCCTTTCGCGAGATCTTTCGCAAAATAGGGAGCGAGATTGGATCCACCCTGAGAGGCAGAACATTGAGGTTGAAGTCACACTCGGGCGACTCCTCGGACTTCGTACAATCGTGGAGAATCTGTCAACAGCTTGGATTGAATGTTGAGTTCGTGCGCATGAGGAAAGAATTCAGCTAGTACGTTCCCTCCCTTCGAGTCTTTCATGTCGAACTCGATTACTGATTATTTCGCACTTGCATCTGTCGCTATTGCAGGTTACGCAACGCAGTCCCGCATCGCTTCAAACCTGTTCTTGTACCTCGCCTCCTCTCTCACTCTGTCTTTACCTCTTTGTTTCCCTTCAGACTCTTTTCAGTGCGTCGAACGCCTCACTCTCTCCCTCGTCTACGGTCCCCGACACTTCTCATTCACAGATGTCTTTACTCGTTACCGATACACAACTTGAATACAAAACCCTAAAAATACCTTGAATACCTCTTCTCTCCTCGGATCCCCTCTCTAGAGCTTCGCATTCCCCGCAGCAGCAGCGATCAACTGTTTCATCCTATCCTCTCGCTCTTGTACTGCCGTCATGAACAAATTATCTGGTTCGTCGATCTGAAGTTGAGCGAGTGTCGAGGCATAAAGAGTTTGCTTCATAGCGACCAATACCTGCACGAGTCGACAACAACATGAGTTTGAGACGAGCTCGATCGTCGAAAGAGAAGGATAGGTGAACTTACACCCGATTCAGCGAATCCTTTCCTCTCATCCGCGACTTTCAAAGCTCGTTCCAAACATTTATCGCTCCCTTGCTCGGCGACAATCTCATCCGCTAGTCCGTCCTTCAAGGCTTCTTGCGAGTCGTATCGATGAGCAGTGAGCATGACTTTCGAGAGTACTGGAGTTGGAAGTCGGAGGGAGAGAACGCTCGCCATTCCTGCTGGGAGAGGTGCACCGAAGTGGATCTCGTTCATTGACATCGATGCTCGATCGGGCTACACGAGGCACCAGAGTCAGATTGTGTCGATCCAGCGAATGAAGGAGACGCTGGGAAACGTACTCGGATAACTCGCCAGTCGCATGCGAGAGCCAAGCAGAAACCTCCAGCCCATGCATGACCATTGATGGCAGCTACGGTGGAGAGAGGGAAAGAGAGAAGTCGGGAGAGAAGGAGGTAGTATTGATCCTGAGGAAAGCGAAACAGAAACGGGAGTCAGTTCAGGTCGAGCAAGTCTGTGTTGATGTGCTATAGCTGATCGGAATTCTGGCGTCTTCACGTCGTTGACATTTTGTCCAAGTAATATGCTCAAGCGTCGAGAAGGCGACAGAGCAAAACGAGAAAACGAAGAAACGAAGAATTGGGGAAGTGCGAGTACTCACTTTCCAGAACCCTTGCTTGACAAGATCGAGCTGAAGACCGTTACTGTACAAATTCGATAGCAAACTACACGTCAGAGGCTTATGCAAGCATAGATAAGAATCGAAAACGTACGAGAAGAATTTCCCTTTATCTGACTCTCCCGCCAGTACCAAACTTCCACCTTTCTCTCCCTTCTCACACTTCTTGTAGTATTCAGTCTCGATGTGATCTAACGCAGGTAGGAGCTACTCAAGAGGTGGAGTTGTCAGCCGAGGTTGGAAGTGGGGGAGGCGAGAGAAAGAGGGAAGGAGAGGAGAGAGAAGGAACAGAAAGAGCTTACAGAGTGTTGAATAAAGTTAGGAGTCAACCTGTTATCTGGGTGATTCTCCATTCGTAATAACCAGACTGAAGGGAGAGGTTCAGAAACTGTTGCGTGTGCTTCAACTGGTTTGCCAGTTGCTTTGACGGGAGGGAAAGATCGAGTGGTCATGGTGCGTATGAGTGAAGCTGTTGATAAGAATGTAGGTCGAAGGAGATTGAGCATAAAGGTGAGAGAAGGAAAAGACGAGATTCCGCTTATCGAGAGTCGCCGGCCAAAATCTGAAAATTCTCGCCAAGTCGAATTTCGCAAAATCGATGAAGCGAATGAGCTTCTTCTCGTTCTCGAGCGTGGTTAGCAAGGCGTTTGTTGTCATCGCGACCTCATGAATACTCTCCGAAACAGAAGTTACAGAACGTCGCAAGCAAAAACGACTTGAACTCGACTCGAGCGCTTCAAGATCAAGCAGTGTAATTCATTCCATACCGTACCCTTTGACGCAAAGTGAGTGGACGACCCATTTTGAGAGACTCATAGTGTGCAGGGTCAAGATCTGAGAAGTCCTCTTCCACTTCTTCAAAATTTCCGGGATGGAACTTGCGAAGATGCTTGTAAAGATCCTGGAACAGCGAAAGAAGGAGTCCGTCAGCTGAGAAGCGAGGTAGCGAACCCCAGAATTAAGCTTACGTGAGATCTTCCAAAGTCCTTCGAGCATTGAGGACATTTGAACCGTCCGCTCCTCGTTCTATCGTAAATAATGTAGGCTGGAGGTCGAAGGTAGTCGGCTAGATGATCGGGATGCTTGTTACGGACATGTTCAGTAAGTCCCTGTAGCAGTTCAGGGAGACTACATCAGATGAACTGAAGCGACGGACAGGCTTATTGCGAAGTGTATCGAGCTTACTTTCTTCCTCGAATATCCTTTCCGGCACCAAGAGCAGTGGAATCTCTTGTTAGGCCGCTCGTTGAGCTCTGGATGTTCGTTCTTGCTATGCCTCATCACGCTCTACAAATCAAAAGCGATTCAGTATCATAATTTGATCCGCTGTAAGCTCGACGTACACTCTTCAAGGGATAGCTTTTGTCGCACCACGGCGATGCAGTACAGTGCCATATATTGGTAGTGGTATTCAGCTCATAGAGATCTTGACCACTCGGAGCTGCTGATCGAGCTGAATGAGCGAAACTAGGATCCAGATCAACGGTATCAGGAGGTGTGAGATTCGTCGCCATTGATGTCGAGCGTGTGGAAGGTCTATCTAGACGTCTTGAGCTGAATGCTGGTCCGCTTTCGAGAGGAGAAAGGTTCTCGATAGCTTCATCTTCTCGCAAAATGTCCTCGGGTCGAAATTCGAAATGCTTTCGACGAACGTGGCGATTGAGATCCTGTAGGGACAGAAGTTAGTCGGTCTAGTATAAAACTCACAATGAGAAGACACCTCACTTTCTTTCGCTTGTAATCAAGGTCGCACATCTGACAAGGATATTTTCCGTCTGTGTTCAAGATCGGTCGAGGGGAAGCTGGTTTCGGATGTTTTCTGTTACAGTGCTTCACCATGTTCTTGTTGCATTCAATTGAAGGAACAGAGTCAGTTTCGCAGAGTCAGTTTCGAGTTGTGGATTTGACGAGGGAGCAGTGAAAGTTGTGGAAAAAGTTACCGACGCATGAGGACAGCTTTCTCGACACGACGGAGTCTCGGTACAGATAAACTTCCTGAGGTCTTCGTTGAAGTAGTATGAGTGTTTCCGTGACGGCATGTTGCTCCTGCCAGTCACGAAGAAAGTCAAGCAACGCCGGCGACGACAACGAAGGCGAGATAACGAGCTTACGATAACGTGTAGTAGTCAGACACGTCAAGTGTTCCAGACACAGATACGTATGAACGGAGGGGGATGAACGAGCAAGGCAACGAGGAGGGCAGACGTCGAATGTCTATTACCGTCCCGTCAAAAATCCCGTCGACTCGCTCTTCTCCGATCACCTCCGACCCCCCTGTCCGGTAATATCTCATAGAATCGAGAAACCTCGTAGAGCAGTCGGACAGATCACAAGCTAGTACTTTGGAATCACAGCGAAAGCGAGTTCTTCGATACAAACAAAGCTGCAATTGAATCTCTGCACTGTCCGTCAACATCAACGCGCAAAGGGTACCGAATATCCTCCGCTCATACGGTAGCAGGTTTCAACTTCCCAAACAATTCGAAAACCTTCTCGACTTTCCTCTCCTCCAATTTCCCTTCCTTCATTTCCCTCTCAACCTCCTTCATCTCTTTACTATCCTTGACGAAACTCCAATTGTCTAACACCGCTTGAGTGCAGATCGATTTTGTTTCTTCGTAGTCGCTGGCGAGATCTGAAAATAGTTCGGTGAGGGCGTTGCGAGAATCGAGTTGCGAAGAGATTGAAGCGTAGGAAGCTTCGCGAAGGCCTTGATGCTCGTAGAAAGAGGCTAGACGGTACATCGATTTGGGCGAGCAGGAAGGAACGGAAGAGGGGGAGAGAGAAGAATTGGGGACGTAAGAAGCGGGAAGAAGTGAAGTGAGAGGAGAGAAGTTGATGATCCCGGTTTCGAGGTAGTAGAGGTAGGCGAAGAGAGTTTTGTAGGCGACGGAAGTGATAGTGATGCGATGGATCGAGGGGGAAGAGGTAGGCGAAGGGAAAGAATCGGTTTCCATGTCTGAATCCTCCCAATCGGGTTGATCGAGAATCGTTTCGTCATCGTCCTTGTCTTGATCCATAGCGGTAGACTTCTTCTTTGTAGTGGTTACCGCACTTGCCGATTTGGCAGGCTTCTTCGGATTGAGCAGAGCTAACGCTTTGTCGCCGAGTTTGGGTGCTTGAATCTTTTCGCTCGTTTCAGTGAATCCTTCGGAAGCGAACAGAGTCTTGAAGTAAGGCGAGGACTTCGAGAGAATTGCTGCCTTTGACCAGAGAAGACGAGGGGATTCTGCTGGGTCTCGAGGGGGGAAAACGAAAACGACATCGTTTTGAGCATGTTGAGCAATATTGCCTGCAAATGTCGAAGGGTCAGATGTGCTCAACTTCTCGACGTGAGACAGCTTGACATACCGAGTGCTTGTTTCGAGGTGTCGTCGGCAGACGAGTCGGAGAATGACCGGAAAGTGAAAGTAACGGTCACGTCCCCTGCGCCGACAGTTCTGACCCACTCGACGAGCCTCGATGGGACAGAGGTCGAGAAGGGAAGCTCTCCTGCTGAACCTTCGAGAGGACGAGAATCTGGAAGAGGGAGAACGAAGCGGGTTTTCGAGGACGACGAAAAGAGAAGTGATTCAAGTTTGTGATTCAGTTTCGACGTTTCAGGAACAGTCCAGTCTAGCTTGAAGAGACTTGGTGGGATCTATGAGAACGAAAGTATCAGCTACCTCGCGCAAGGAGCTCTCCAGAGAGATCTGTACCAACCGCATCCGAATCTTTGGGCAAGGTGAGATTGATGCTTGCGCGAGTGAAGCCGAGACTGGGTCCGCTCGAGAGTGTTAACGTTCTTAACCCTTCCGTCATATAGGACTTGTAGATCGATTGAGTAACAGCAGCCATTCTGGTGTGTCGATGACGAGACTGCAGGAACAAAGGTAAGCATCAGCAAAGCAAGTCTGGGGTCAGACCATAGCTATAGTAGAGCTGATAGACTCACCTACGTTTGCTTGAAATTGAGGAGCTGGAAAAGGTAAGGGAGAGTCGAAGAGATGAAGGAGAGTGAGCGTCTCTTGGTGCAAAGTGAGCTGCCCAGACGTCGCAGAGACAAAGGGAGCACTTGTGAAGGACGAAGCGATACAGTCCAAGCGAAAGATGGTAGCGATGAGAGTAGAATCAGTGAGAGAAACAACTTCTATTCAAACTTCTTGTAAAGTTTAGTGAGCTATCGCCTGTCCTCTTCAGCTTCTGAACCACAGCAAGGATCGGATTTGAGCGAGTGATCGTATATGCTTTGCGAAGGAAGAACGACAGAAAAATAACGAATGCAAGACCGAAGAAACATCGAAGAAAATCCAAAGTGTCCATCTCTTTTCCCTTGTTTGTTCCGAGATCAACGACGATGACGCATCTTTACCATTCATCGTTCCAACCCCCTTGATCTGGATTCCCTTCCATTGTCCTTCCCACTCCCTCCCTTTCCCTCTCCTCCATTTCCTCCTGTATCTCACTCGCTTCCCTCCTCTCCGTTTCCCAACCCCCGTTCCTCTCAATCTCATGCCCCTCAAACCTCTTCTCCTCTTCCTCTCTCTCATCCCCTCCCACCCCATCTTCCTTCGCACCCGTAATCACCTCTTCCCTTTGCCCAATCCACTCAATAACTAACCTCTCCATCCCCTCTTCTCCCTCCTCCCTCACCTCAAACCCCCAATCCTCCTCCTCCAATAAAACCTCGACGATCCTTCCTACTTCACCCGCACAAATCACTCTCAAACATTCTTTCCCTTCTTCCTCAGACCGTGATGGTAATCCTCCAACTCTCCAACACTCATCCAAACTCATTCTTCCCCCTCTACTATTCTCGAATATCCTTTCCAATTCTCCAAGGACCTCTTGATTTGATGCAGGAGAGGAACGGGAAGGGTGAGAAGGAAGTACCTGGGTTCCTACGAGTTTATGGGGGATTGGTAATCCACTATTATTCCTTGAGTTTGAAGGGCGAGATAAGGAAGGTAGAGATTGTGAGGGAGATTGAGGAGAAACTTCTGGGGATTGAAAGAAAGGTAGTGGGACTGGACGTGAAGATCTAGGTGAACGTTCAGATTCAAACGAGAATTTCTTGGTGAATATAGCAATTTGAGTTGCGTTGAATTGTTCAGGGTTCTGGATGGGCGAAGATAGGATTGGGTGAGTTGAGAGTGAAGGGTGAGAGGAGAGTGATGGAGGTGGGAACGGGATGGTAGATGGCCCGTAGTAAGCAAAGAGGTTTCCGACACCTGTGAATGAGAGAGTGTATTCGTCTGAACAGTTGGATTGGCGTAGGAGTGAATCGCAGAAGGATTCGAATTCGGAGGGAGTGAATTCTAGTAAGTGAGTCGGGTCTCGGAAAACTCGGGAGGTTCGAGAGGTAGGATCCCGGTAGAGGGTGGAAGAGGAAGAGGGCGAGGCTTGCGGTGGGAAGAAGGGGTTAAAGAGGTGGTTCGGAGTCGTAATTATTAGGAGGCGGGGCGAATAGATGTTGAATAGTAGGTTAGCGAGTTTCGATAAAGCTTGTTCAGTCATATGTTCGACAACCTGCGTTGTTCCGTCTACTTCAATCAGTACTCCTCCGAGTTGATTGTAGTGGAAGTTCTTCCGCACCTCAGTCAAAACCAAAGCTTCACAATCCTCCAAGCACTCATTGAAATTCTCAACGTTCCCATTAAAAACCTTGACCTCCAACTCTTCCCACCTATACTCAGGAACCATCCATCTACTCTTCTCTACTCCCTCTCCCTCCTCCCTCGCACTCAGTTGTTCGTTTACTAGTCTCTCACAAGTCGACAGGTCTTGATCGATTCCTATGAGTTTTCGGAGGTGAAGTTCTCGTCGAGATGGATCGGTCGGTATTGAGCGTAGGATCGAGAGTTTGGAGGATTTCGATTGAGCTGAAGAAGAAGAAGAAGAAGGAGAGGTTGGGGAAGGGAAAGAGTTTGTTGCGAGGTAGGAAGAAGGGAGGGAAACGGGAGGAGGCGTTGAGGGTGGATAGAGGGACGGAAAATCATCTAAATGATAAGCTGGGATTGAGAGCAAAGAGATTAATGAACCCAATCCGCAACCTAAATCCGCGACCTTTCTCCCTCTCTCGCAAAGATCAGCTTTTCGAGGAAGTGATAGAAGGTGGATGGAAATCTCACCGATCTAATCCCTTCCCTTTTCAGTGTATCACAAATGAACGTCCTTCGTTGTAACCATAGAGGAGGGAAGAATGAAGGCAACTCTTGTGAAATCTCGTTTGAATCTGTATCCGAATCTTCTTCTCCCTTGTTGACTGATATTTTCCGATGATGATTCCCGTAGAAGTCCTTGTGATCATCTGATGGTTCTTTCGATTGTTTGGATCGTTTGGATTTTGAATGGGAGTCGAAAGTGGGTAGAGAATCGGGAGTGGGGATAAAAGGAGAAGAGGAAGAAGAGAGGGAGAGGGAGGACAGAGGATCTTGTAAAGGTTGTACGCTCATCACTAGTGTACTGTTCGATGTCGATAAAGTGAAGGGAAGGAGAGAGGGAGAGGAGGAGTTTGACTTGAAGGTTGAATGATGACAATCTGATTCCTTCCCTCTTCTTTGTTCCTCCCTTTGTTGTAACTGAATGTGACTTGTGAGATTTGGTGACTAGATCTGAGAGAGTGAAAAGGTAGGAGCAGCGAGAGGTGTCGACTCGCATTCGTTCAACTTGTAACCTCTCATTCTCAATCTACTATTCAAGACACAAGCGAGCTAGACTACTAAGCAATACTTGGACCCTCTGCACCCAACGTCCTTCGTTCCCCAATGTCGATCTCACCTCACTTCCCCTCGCTCCTCCTCGCACTCTTAATCTCTCTTCGCGGTCTCCGATTCTCTTCCCTCTCCCCCTCTGGCGCACTTGCAGCCCTCTTATTCGGCTACCTATCCCTTGCACTCCCTCTCCGTCTATTCGGCGTAACTCTCCTAGGCTTCTATTTCGCAGGTTCAAAAGCAACGAAACTCAAACATTCCATCAAAGCTACTTATGAAGAATTAGCCAGTGGAAGTGAGGGAGGGAGAAGGAATTGGGTTCAGGTGGTTTGTAATGCTGGAGTAATGGCGAGTTGTGCTGTGAGTTGGAGAGTGTTGTTTGGTGGAGAGTTTGGTGCGAGGGATTCGTGGGAGGACGAAGGGAAATGGTGCGTTATTACGAGGGAGACCGGGAGATGGGAGAGTAGGGTATTGGTTTTGATGGCTATAGCGTTCTCGAGTGCTTGTTGCGGTGATACAGTAAGTTCTTTCTCTCTCATTCTCTCTTGAATTGTTTCTTTCATCCTGACGAAAGTCGAGTCGCTCTCTCTCTCGTAGTTCGCTTCCGAAGTAACCCTCGCTCTCTCCCTTCCTTCTCTCCCTTTTCCTCTTTCACTGACCTCGATCGAACTCTCCAGCTCGGTATCCTCTCTAGCTCCTCCCCAATCCTCATCACTCGTCCCTTCTCGGGCTCAGTACCTCGAGGTACAAACGGAGGAATCACGTTATGGGGTTTGTTCGTTTCCTGGTTGGGAGGAGCTTGGGTTGGCGTGTTAGCGATCACGACGTTGTTGGTGCAAGGGCAAGCGAGGACTTGTGAGGAGGGGTGGTGGATTGGAGTAATGGGAGTTGCGGCGAGCGCAGGATTGGGAGGAAGTCTAGTGAGTAACGAGAAGTCGCTTTCTCTGAGTCGGACACCAGAAGGAAACTGATCGTGTTTCGCTCGTTCCGCTCTCCTTCCTTCCTCGCCTCGCTTTCGCGCCCCATACTTCTACCTTCTTTTCTCGTTCTCAGCTCGATTCACTACTCGGAGCGCTCTTCCAACCAACTTACTACTCACCATCTCGCAAACTCGTGATTCCCAATTATTCAATTTCAAGCGTTTCCTCGACTCCGAAGAGAACAGATGAGAAAGATGTAGTGAAACTAAAGGGCACGGCGGTGTTTGGGAATTGGTTGAGCAATAACGGAGTGAATTTCTTGATGGGTTTGGTGACGAGCGGTGTAGCGGGAGT
>Ga0308169_10006612_pt1 | contig 10154 bp, 15 predicted proteins | sample PhyBR1_2_FD_202139 | JGI IMG/M metagenome (GOLD analysis project Ga0308169, IMG submission 202139) | Phyllosphere microbial communities from UC Gill Tract Community Farm, Albany, California, United States - DLSLSB.R1 | ecosystem: Host-associated > Plants > Phyllosphere > Unclassified | place... | reverse complement strand
GCTTTGTGAGAAATGAAAAAGTTCAAACTTGCGAAGCGGACTGACTTTGGCGTTTCCAACCTCCTCCCCTCTCCTTCTTCCACAAATACGCATCACCACAGACTGAACAACAGTAGCGATCGCTCCTATATGGAGCCCTCAGTCGAGCTCTATCCTCACTTTGAAGCCTCATCTCTCCAATTTTCACTCAACAACATCGCCTTTCTCCCTTCCTACCGACTCGCACTCGTTCAATACCATCCCAGCTCTACATTCTACCACCAAACAGTCGCTCGCAATGAATGGAAGCGGAGGAGGCTAGCGTCATTAAGCAGAATGGAGGAAGGGCGGGTTGAGAAAGAGGAAGAGCTGCGGAGATTGACTAGGCACAAGGAACAGCTGGATAGGGCTAGTAAGAGAATGGTAGATAGCGCTGTTGGGACGCAAGAGAGGGTGTACAGCCAGGAAGATTTCGCAGAGAAGGAATCAGAAGTTAGGGAAGCTAGGAGAGAGGTGAGCTCGTTGAAGACTGGGCTAGAGCTGGAAAAGTCGAAGAGAGTCAGCGTCGAGGCAAAATGGAGGACAGACGCTGCGAGACATAGAACAGAAATGGTATGTTTCTGCGAAATTCGAATCTCGTTGTTTAGAGCTGAACGAGACTCATTCCGCTTGCTTACAGGCTCAGATCCTTTCGAAGAACGCTCCGATAGCAATTTCCCCGACGACACAGCCTAGCGCTGCAATCTCTGCCGAGCTTTCGAATCGAAATTTCTCCTCCAGTGCCGATTCTCTTTCGACATCTTCCCTTCCCACGCCCCTTGCATCCACTTCCTCGCCTCCTAACCCTCCCTCTGGTCCCTCGTCGAACTCAGCCGTCGCTCCCGGGCCAACTTTCTCCTTAATCAAGCATGGACGAGGAACAGCAATTTCACCAGATTTACAATCCCTCTTCACAGTCATTCAGGTTACGAATGTCCCTCCTTCTACGACCCCTCTCGTGGTTCTCTACTTCCTACGCCGCACTGTCAAGACCTCTGCGACCCTTCCCCGTCCTCTCGCACTCGCCAAGGACAACAATCGAATTCTACTCGCCTTCGGAAATGTCCAACATGCAGAGAGAGCCGTCAATCTCTTGAGCGACAAGATTTTTCCAGCTGTGAAAGGATCCGGTCATGGACAAAAAACTCGTTCATCGCTTACTCTGTCGATCAATTACTCCTTCAAACACAATGAATTGGCGGACGAAGTCAGGACTAGTTGGCTAATCAGAGGCGAACTACCGGCAATAAGTGAGATGCAACAAGTGGAGAATCTTCCCGGGGGAAACTGGTCGAAGGAGTATGGAGCTGAAGCCGAATTCATCAAAGGTCAAAGTGAGGGGAAAGAAACCTCTGGCGGTCAAGGAGGAGGAGGACCTCACCTGGCATTGGTGGAAAGAGTGAAGAAACGTGATAGGACGGAAACGGCTCGAGAGGTAAGAGAAGTGGTCAGGGCTGTTCCACCTCATCTCGTCGTTGCTCAACAACCTCGACCGATTCAGGCTTTGCCTCATCGAGTACCCCCTTCTACTTCGACTGCCCCAGCGCCAAGTTATACCGGTCCAGCCCACCCTCCACCCTTTTACAACCCTTCCTATCAATTTCAATCTGAAACTCTCACTCCGACGTACAACTTGACCCCTTCATTCGATTTCTCGGCCGCTCCTTCGCCCTACTTTCCTAACCCTCACACGAATCCCCTAGCCTATAGTAGTCAGTACTCGACATCGGGTCTTCGCTACTTCCCAGCGAATTGTCAAAGTGCGATCAAACGACCTTGACAATGCCGAAACTACAACTTGATTATAGTTGCCGCCGCTATACCCAGTCTTCTTTTCCATACCCCTTCCTCTCGCTCTCTCTTCTATGATATACCGTTCACATCCTCTGCAAGATACACTGTCGTTTTCTAATTCTCTATCAGGCTATGAGAGGAGAGGGCGGGAGGGATTTCGCAAGATGCCTTTTTTCTTCGTCAGACTTCGCGAAGGGAAGAATCTTCTCCACTATGTATGAATAACGGCTCTATACTTTTCTGGTGTTCCGACTGTCAAATCCAGCCGGCTGACAATGCGGATTTCTTGCCCTCATTTTGCGAATTCGACTTTGAGAGAAAGAAAAAAATCCTTCAACCTTGAACCTCAACCGTTCACTCCCTTCATCACGACAAGCTACTTCTAGCCCCATAGATCCATTCTCAAGTCAAAGACACGACTCATAGCTTCTATCAAGGATGCCTCGCAACCCTTCAATTTCTTCATCAAAAAAAGCCTCCACTTCCCGCTCTCTCCCTTCTCGACCCACTCCAACTTTCACCCAAGATGATTCAGAAGTAGATCTTTCAGAAGGAGAAGATTCAGAGGAAGATGAATGGGATTTGGAACGATCGAGTTCAAAAGGGAATGGAACTGCTTCTTCGTTTCAACAAGACGAGGACAGTGAGAGTGAGAGTGAAGAGGAGGATGGGATGGCTGCTTATGAGTCTGATCAAGGGGAGGTTATAGATGAGGAGGAAATGGATGAAGAGGTTCGCTGCTTTTCCCTTCTCTCTCTCTCTTAGCAGAGTAAGAGCTGATCGTTGTAATTGTGTGAGTGAATTCAGGAAACTATCCAAAACCGTTAGTTCTTCTTACCCTGCTCCTCATACGCGAGCTCCGATTGATGATTTTCGATTTCGTTTTTTCGTAGAACTCGCTTCGATCCCCTTCACTTCCCTCTTGAAAGCCCAAAAACAACTATCCAAATCCACCGCACACGCTTCTCGTAAAGGGAAAGGAAGAGCTACTGCCTCTGGCTCGGAGGAAGAGGAGGAGGAGGAGGGAGAAGGGAGAGGGAATGGGAAGAAAGGAAAGAATCAGAAAGAGAAGTTTGGGAAGAAGAGGGATTCCGAGGGGAGGAGTAACAAACATGCGTGAGTTTACACTTGATTCTATATGTTGGAAGAGGGGAGCTGATCATGGGGCGAGTGAGGAAAGGCCAACGGAAATGAGTACGAAACGACCTGTTTCTAGAGCGAGGCAGATCGTAGAGACTACTACAAAGGTATGGCATACTCTCAAGGGATATCTCTAAACGATCTTGTGACTGATGTCTTGCGAGTTGGTCCTTACAGAAATCACGAGATCCACGATTCGATTCATTATCCGGATCAGTCAACCCCGAACTGTTTGCAAGATCCTATGGGTTCCTCTCTGGTTCGCTCGAAACCGAGCTCCAAACTCTGCGAGCTACAGCCGTCAAAGCGCGCAAGAACCCATTGTTACCAGCGGAGGATTTGGGGAGGATCGAGGATAGTCTGAGTAGGATGGAGAACCGATTTGTCGAACGAAAGAGGAAAGAGAGAGAACAAGCTGCTATGAAGGATTGGAAGAAAGAAGAAAAGACAAAGAGGGCTGAAGGAAAAGGTGCTTTCTACCTCAAAGAGAGTACGTACACACCCTCACCCTCACCATTCTCGAGTTTTTGAGGGAGGGGAGAGAGCTAATTTTGAGAGTGAGGATGTCTTTGAAACAGCTGAGAAGAAGAAGTTGTTCTTGAAAGCCAAGTTTGATGAATTGAGTCAAGACAAGAGGAAGTTGGGTAAAGCGTTGGACAAGAAGAGGAGGAAAACTTCTCAGAAGGAAAAGAAACAAATGCCTAGAACTCGTTAGAATCTAATGGCTCTACTCTCTTGGTGTGCAAGCTTTGCCTCGACTCTTCCTTGTTTCTCTCCGGGGTTTGCGTAAAGAGAGAATGAAGCAGAAAGGAAAACACAGAAAAAACAGAAACAACTCGATTTTACATTGACCCCCCCCCCGACCACACACTACTCTTATGCCTTGAAATCAAGTTTAGTATAACCCTCAACCTACACACTCGCACTCTAATTATCAGCACACTAACTTCCCCCCTCACCCCTCAGAAGAAAGTGGTAAGACTCACTCTGTTCGTTCTCAACATGTCCAAATATTTCTCTGTCAAAGGGTGACAAACTTCATAATGATTCACACCTACACAAATCCCTTTCCCGAACTCAGTCAGTTTTCTCTCAAATCGCTCTTGGAATAAAAGGGAAGGAGGGTGGTGGTGGTGTCTGTACCTTCAGTTCTCCAACATTTCTGTAATTCTTCTCGTACTAATTTCGCTTCCATTACTCCGATCCAAGAATTACGGATCTTTTCTTCCCGTGCGGCTTTGATCCCTGTTTTGTTTTCGAGTCATTCATTTTGAACGGGAGAAGAGAAGGAGAGGAGAAAGGAGAGGTCAGCGATTTGAACTTGGGATGGAGCAAAATGAGAAAAGTTGCGAGGGTTCGAGGGTGGGGGGGAAGGTCGCTAGTAGCCGGGGTGAAGTTGTGCTGAGCTGCTTGATGATCGTACAGTCTGTCGAAGAGAGTCGTAGAATCCAAATCTTGAATGAGTAAATCCTACATCGCTAGACCTCTTCTCTACGCCTAGCTAGCGCTCCCGAAGTGTTTGTAAACATCTTCTACTACACTTGATAGCCCAATGGTGTACCGTGCGATCAATCGAGACATCGAGTTGGAGTTGCGAGTTGATGAAGATTTAGGAATTTGAGAGTAGAACGGATTTCGAGTAGTGAACGTTGCTTGGCCTTACCTAGGAAATCATCTGGGAGTGCTGATTGAGGAGGTGCCATTCTCAGTCGGTTTATTCGGGAGTCGAGTGTGAGAAAGGGAGCGATTGAAATTGGTTTCCGGTTTCGTTTCCTCTCTCCACCAAACACTTGGACAACAACGATGAATCAACAAGGATTACTAGCTGGCTCTTCTCTACACCCTAAACCACCTTCAATCACTTACACTTATGGTACAGCCGGGTTCAGAACAAAGTCAGTTCCTCCCTCCCTTCCCTTTCCTCAACACGTTTCCTTCAACTTATCTCTTGATTGAATCACAGCGCCGATGTATTGGACAGTGTATTGTACAGAGTTGGATTATTAGCTAGTTTGAGAAGTAAGAACTTGGGAGGGAAAGCTATTGGAGTAATTGTAACTGCTTCGCATAATCCAGAACGCGTAAATCTCTTCCCCTCTCTAAACCCCTCTCATTCTCGAAGTAAGCTGAATCAAGTGACATGTGTAGGATAACGGAGTCAAGTTAGTCGATCCGATGGGAGAAATGCTAGTTTCATCTTGGGAAACCTATGCTACGAAACTCGCAAATTGTCAATCAGATTCAGAACTCGTCTCGACTTTCCAACAGATCGCGGGGGAAACTCAAACTGATTTGATGGTACCCGCCACGGTCATTTATGGGTACGATACGAGACCTAGTTGTCCCAGTTTAGTCAAGAGTTTGGAGGATGGGTTGAATGCGATGGATTCTAAATTGGTTGGAGCTGGATTGTGTTCGACTCCGATACTGCATTATCTCGTGAGGTGTACGAATACACAAGGGACCGAGGAGAGTTATGGAGAACCGACGATTGAAGGGTATTATAAGAAATTGGCAAAAGCTTACACTATTCTAGCTGTACGATTTCCAACGCTCTTTCTCACTCAGTTCTGTGAAACAGCTGACGTGTGCGAAGGTTCTTTGGCATGTACAGAAAGGAAGACACTTACTTCCTGCCTTGACCGTCGATTGTGCGAACGGAGTCGGAGCACCCGTTTTGAAATCCTTCGCATCGCATCTCTCCTCCGACATTCTCCCCCTAATCCTCTCGAAAGACGACGTTTCAACTCCTGGTCAACTCAACTTGAACTGTGGAGCAGATTACGTCAAAACTCAACAACGTTCACCTCCCGGCGTTTCCCTCATCCCTAATCAACGCTATTGTTCTTACGATGGGGACGCAGATCGAATCGTTTTCTATTACTCGGATGACTCGAACGTTTTCCACCTGTTGGATGGAGACAAGATTGCTGGATTGAGTGCTGGATTCATTATGGATTTAGTAAAGGATTCCGGTCTCTCGAACCTCAAAGTTGGAGTCGTTCAAACTGCATACGCAAACGGTGCTTCAACTGAATATCTCACTCAAGTCCTCGTACGCTCTTCCTCTCTCCTCTCCTAAGCCCCTACCTGGACTCACTCGTGATATTGTGAATAGGGTGTACCCGTAACTTGTGTACCAACTGGAGTCAAACACCTCCACCACTCTGCTCAATCCTACGATATAGGAGTCTACTTCGAAGCGAACGGACACGGTACCGTACTCTTCTCCCCCTCGACCCTCTCAACCATCTCTTCCCACACCCCTTCGAACCCTTCTGAACAATCCGCACTCCTGAATCTTCGCGCTCTGATCGACGTGATCAATCAAACTGTGGGAGATGCATTGAGTGATATGTTACTAGTTGAAACTGTACTCCTTCATCGACAATGGTTACCTTCAGAGTGGGATTCAGCTTACTCGGATCTCCCGAATCGATTAGTCAAAGTTTACGTCAAGGATCGACATGCGTTCACTACCGAGGATGCAGAGAGGAAAGTTGTGACTCCTCAAGGGTTGCAAGCGAAAGTGGATCAAGCTGTCGGGGCAGTAGAGGGGGGAAGAAGTTTCGTTAGACCTTCGGGGACAGAGGATTGTGTGAGAGTTTACGCAGAGGCAAAGACGAGGGAAACTGCAGATGGTACGTTTTTTCAACTCTTTTCGAAATCGCAGTGGAGGGAAAGGGAGCTGATGTATTGGATTCTTTCGAGAGAAAAAAACAGAGTTGGCGCAGAAAGTTGCGGGAATCGTTTTCGATTTGGCGGGGAGCGGTGAGAGACCTAGTAAATTCACTTGATTACAGACTTACACAGACACTTTTTTCAGTACTCTCTTTTCTTTTTCAGTACCTGCAAATCAGAGTAAGAATTCTGCAAGTGTTGCGAAAGAACAAGGAGAGGGGGAGAAAGTCAAAAAAATCAGTTTCTTTCTCTCTCTCTCTCTCCCTCTTCTCTCTCTCCTTCCACAACACTTCTCAGCTATGTCTACGCGTCTCAAACGTGCTCGCAAAGCTTCTAACAAGCCTGATTACTCACAACAAATCGAATTGGATCTCTCCGGGAGTTCTTCGGAGGAAGAAGAAGAATCTGATCAAGAAGAGAAAGGTTCGTCTCGCTCCCTCTGTTCTCTCAGTCGAGATGGGTAGCTGAGCTCGGAGTAAGGTGGACAGTTTCAAAGAGGAAGAACAGCAAGAAGGGAGGAAAGAAGGGAGAAGGAAAGAATTCGAAAGAGAGGAAAGGAAAGGGTAGCAAAGGGAAAGGGAAAGCTAAGAAGGAAGTAGACAAGGTGAAAGTGGATCCATTAGATCAACTCCCGTTCGAACTAGTCTCCGAGGTGAGTTTGCCTCAACTCTTCAAAGTTTCGCAAGCTGATTTCCCCCGTCTTTCACTCAGATCCTCTCTCAACTCACTCCTAAAGATCTCCTCAACTTCTCTCGTACGAACAGACAATATCGCTCAATCCTCATGTCCAAGAACCGTTCGAATTCAATCTGGAAATCGTCGAGGAGGAAGATCGGATTACCTGATTTGACGGCTGAAGATTTCTCGGAACCTGCTTATGCTGCTCTCGTATTCGACACTCATTGCCAAGTAGGTACATGCTCTCTCTCTCTCTGTGAGTGAGGAGGGACGGAGATTGATCTGGTCTTAGTGAGCTGAGTAGCATTGCGATCGATATGCACCTGCTTGGGTCGACTACGTCCTTCGATTGAGACTTTGCAAACCTTGTCGTAGTGATCAGTGAGCCTCTTCTGTCTCTCTTTGAATGCCGGCTCGAGCTGAAGCGAGAGGCTTCGACTTGTTAGTATCGTCAAGATTAATCCTCAATTCGAAAAGGAGAAACGTTTCCATCCTGCTACTCTCTCGTGCGTAACCAAGACTCCCAGTACGTTCTTCTCCCCGCAATATCAGTTGTACGACAGCTGATCGATCCTATGATCCTCAGTCGGTCTCGAGAAGTCTCGCTGGTATGGCCGTTTCGACAAGAGTACGCATTCCGGTTTTCTCCCTAATGAACATTCCTCGACTTACGCCGCATTGCTCCTTCTTCTCTCTCTCTCTCAGAGTGGGTACTATCAAGTGACCTCGACTACTACCACAAGAGACTCTCGACTCTTCAAGAAGACGACGAATTTGACGAGACCCTCGAAACCCCAATCTCTCCATCCGTCAATCACAACCCTCGTCGTCGATCCAAACAGAAGCGTGTCAGCTATCGTGAGAAAGATGAGGAAGAGGAGGACGAAGTTATGATCAGGGAGGGAGGAAGAGTTGAGAAATTCGTTGCTGAGAGGAAAGAAGCGCTTGTGAAGATTTACGCTGTAAGTCTCCTCGCTGTTCACCTCGAAAGATACACTCGCCTTGACTGATCATCCCCGCTTGCTCGGTCGTAGGACGGCGAAGCGATTGCTCAAGTCTGTCGCGCGGTTCTTGCGAAAGTCAAATCGGAAGAACAACGTCTGCGAAGCAGCACATGGAGTGCTAGCTACGGGCAGCAGCAGGGACTACAAGCGGAGTACGTCCTCATCTCCTCTCTGAGATCCTCCCCCCTTTCGAGAGCAGCACGCAAAACTGATGCCATCGCGTGCCGTCGCAGCCTCTCAAATCGACTTGCTCTCGTCAACGGATACAGTCGTGCAGAGTGAGCGTCTCATTGAATTGGATTCTCGAGAGAACATCAGCCTGAGTTACGTGACTACCCTACAGCGTCTATCTGCTCACGAAGAGGTTCCGCAATTCGGTCGTCGAACCCGGGCAAAACATCACGAACGAAATTTGGACTTCGATCGAATCAAAAGTACTCGCTGCTATCGACAAGGCGAAACTCAAGAATGCATCAGACCGCAAGAAAGAGAAGCTACTCGCCGCAGAGCAGAATCGCAAGAAGTCGTTGAAAAAGTATTACAACGATTTGAAGAATCAAACGGGGGACAAGCTATACTTCCCTCTCTTCATTGATTTCATTCAACTGTCGGCCGTCAAACCGTTGTGGCAAGCTCAAGACGAGGAAGATGATGAGGAGGAAACGATCGATGAATCAACTTGGAAACTCCTCCTACCTCTCATTCGCAACGATTTGGAGGACTCTCATGTCGAACTCGTCTCCTCTAGTATTCGTCTCATTCTCTCGACTTATCACGACTACGAGACCGACGAAGAGCTCGAGGACGCCATTCAAGAAGTACTCGAGGGAGATCTCGATTCCTTCTTCTCCCTTGCTTCTTCTCTCGTCATGTGTGGAGGAGGATGCCGCAGCCAGCAGAAGCTGGTACAAGTACCGAGATGGGGTGGGAGGTTCATCGGTCGCTGGAAGAAGCATGGTGGTTTCGTTGGATCGGTTCCTCAAGTCGTCGCTCATCTTCTGCAGGATCACAACGGAACTTACTCTTACTCAACCTCGAAAGCTTCCAAACGTCGTTCTGAACCTATCATCTTACCTCTCGAAGTCGCTGCAGCTATCTCGGCCGTACTCGAAGTAGGACAACTCGATGAATCGATCGCAACTGTCGAAGATTTGAATCAGCTCGATCGAGGTCACTATCGTTTGGACAACTCGAAATCGAACAAGAAGAATTTTAACACTTGGAGAGACCTTGTAAGCTCTCCCTTTTGCCTGTCGATGAGTCCTCTCTGATGGAAATTCGATTCTCTATGTCTGATCAGGTCAATCAAGTTTCTCTCGCATCTCACAAAGCTGAACGTGCTCGACCACCTTATCATCTCGATCCTCCACTCGTCATCTACTATCCTTCCTCTCTTCCTCCTCCACCTCCCGCTTCAGACTTCGACGAACAAAATTCATCTTCAGAAGCTTCTCCCAAAAATGCTGTCAGGAAAGAAGACGATTCGAGCGAGATTGAAGGGAGCGATGAGGAGACTTTTTCAAACAAGAGGAGAAAGCTCAAATACACGAGTGACGAGGAGGAAGACGAAGATGAGCTCGACTCTGAGTGAGCGAAGAGGAATGGTGAAGTCGAATAGCTTGAAACGCTTGACGCTTGAAATCTCAGACACAGGTACTTCTTGACCTTTGTCAATCCGATGAATCGATTCCCTCGATTCCGATGCATACTGTCCGATGAAAGAGAACAAGATTCGATTTTGCCTTTGACGAGCTTGCGAGGAGTTGGCACAATAGTCGCGCGAATCATAGTCTCAACATTCCCTCTTGCGGTCAGTTCTACCTCTGTCTATCGCCCTCT
>Ga0308169_10006611_pt1 | contig 10155 bp, 17 predicted proteins | sample PhyBR1_2_FD_202139 | JGI IMG/M metagenome (GOLD analysis project Ga0308169, IMG submission 202139) | Phyllosphere microbial communities from UC Gill Tract Community Farm, Albany, California, United States - DLSLSB.R1 | ecosystem: Host-associated > Plants > Phyllosphere > Unclassified | place... | reverse complement strand
CAAGCACTTGGGGACATAGAGGCCCAGCCGCTAACGCCAGACTCGTGCCAGCGAGGATACTCGCTCGAGGCGGCCCCGACGCCCGTCGGCACCGACTCGACCCTGCCGGCCTCCATCTGCAAGTCCAAGGGGTCTTCGCCCTGGCTCAGCTTCCAGCGTCCCGGGGATACGATCTAGCCGCGAGCGCTAACCGCGCAGCCGGACACGAGGGGGTGAGAACTATGCGAAACTATCAGCGAACAATGATGATGAACGATGATCGATATCACGACGGATGGCGCGTATGTGTATAGATATACTTTAGACTTGAACCACCGTAGTCACTCCTTTGACATGTTTACTATACGATGCGAGGCGTGTGTCCGTTCATGCAGTCTATCTCAGTACGCCAGAGCGCATTGGGGTGTCCCTCAGGTGGAGAATAGGCACCCCCAAGGGCGGAAGCGGGAGCAAATGGTAACTTTGAATGCTCCCCCCTGTTTTGCTCTGAATGCGTGTTCCGTTGACCCCCGACGTCCGATCAGTACGCCAATCGACTTTCGACAAAAACGCATCCACTCATCGCATACATCTCGTATACCCAACACCACATCACCTCCAGCATGTCCACGGAAATCACATTGACGGGCGAGCAGAGCGGATCCGCCGGTGGATTCTTCTCCTCCCTCGCTTCCTTCTTCGTCCCGACGTAAGTGGAATGGAATGGAACGGACGGCTTGCGGTGTGCCTGGAATGCGGCCTGGAACCGACGACGATCGGTGCGGACTGTGCGGTCGAGGGGCGAGCATGCGAATGTGGACTCGGGGCCGCGAGGGGAATGTAATGCTGATTCTAGTGCTCATGCCGAGGAGGAGGAGAAGGAGGAGGAGGAGTCCGAGGAGAGCAGCGACGATGCCGCTGAGGAGGAAGAGGAGGAGGAGGAGGAGCCAGAGGACGTGAGTGATGTGCTTCTTTGTGTATAGCCTTGCTGACCACGCTCGAATAATGTTTCACCTCCGATTCCCTGTCTCTGTCTCTATGGCCATGTTTGGGAATACTCCGGCTCGTTGACCGATCGTTCGACACAACGTTCGCACGAATGCCAATTCGCCCATGTCGATGACCCTCTACGATCTGTTCCTTCCGTCTGCGCTGTACCTCGTCGCATATACCTATCCGTTCTCCGTCCATACAGGCCGCCCCGGCTATCCGACAAGAGTGCGAGGACACGGTGTGCGTCGAGGCCTCGAAACACTTCAAGCACTGCTCGGAGAAGGTCGAGGCCGGAAAGGGCTGGCACGGCGAGGACTGCGTCGAGGAGCTCTTCCACCTGATGCACTGCATCGACGTGAGTTTGGGTTCACACTCGCCCTCGCAAGCGCATCTTTCCATTCCCACCTTTACACCACGGGCGGACACCTCCGACCCGCGTTTACCGGCTTCGTCTTCCCCGTCCTTTCCCATCAACTCCTCCCCCGGCTGCCTTTACCGAAAGCGACGGACCCAGCTGACGTGCAGACCTGCTCCGCCGACAAGGTGTTCAAGAAGCTCGTCTAAATCTAGATGCCGCGAAGATGGATCTTGCAGCGCAGGGGCGAAAGGGGCTGCTGCATGGAGTAGACTGGAAAGGGTTCGTCTAGCCGGAAATGCAAAACCAACCATCATCTTATCGGGTACTTGATTCTGCTCAACCGCGCCATCGTTCGTGATCTCCGATGTCCTCCCCCGAGGCGTGATGAGCTTGGGCGGAGTGAAGGCTCAAGCAGGGCTTGGCTGATCAGTCATTTCCAAAGTTCAATTCCCGAGCTGTTTGCGTATGCGCAACGAAATGCTTTGCTTCGCAGACTCGGGCGTAGCAAGAACCTAGGACATCGCGTCCTTGGATTCAAGGGCGCTTCGACTTTACTGGCTCGCACGAGAATCGCTGTGATCAGCCCTGCGCGGCCGGTTTGACAATGACAAGATGGTCCCGCCCAAGCACTTGGGGACATATGTGGCCATCGTTACGTCTCCATCGTCATATGCATGTGTATCGTCAAGGAGTAAAAATACCCAACTACCCGCGGAACTCTGCACTCCGCCGCCTGCTCGTCCGCCTCGACCCTGCATCACCCACCCGACCGCATGACCTCTTCAGGCGCCAGGCGAGGCTAGCTCAGATCCATCTGGGCCTTCTCCTCGAGCGTCGCCCGGGCCTTCTGGTACGCCGTCTCGAAGATCAACTTCTTCTTCTTCGGCAGGCCCGGCGCGGGCGTGACGATCGAAGCGCTACCGTCAGTCCACCATTCGCATCATGATTGGCCGAGGCCGCCCGACTCACAGGGACGTTCCGCATCCGGGCGCCGGCGTGCCCATGATGATGCACTCGGAGACACCCTCGATCTCGTCCTTCTTCGAGAAGAGCGAGGCGTCGAACTGCCATCAGCCGCGAACCCCTCATAGATCCGCAAACACCCACCAAATGGTCCGTCGTCTTCTCGAACGAGGCCAACATCAACACCGAGTCCTTCATCTTCTGCACACCGAACCGCGTGATACCGAGCACCTCGCCCTTGTACGTCATGACATCCCCGAGCAACATGACGTGCCGCGGGTCGATGGACATGCCGTGCGACTGCATCGTATGCTGAATCTCGTTGTAGATGGTCTGACGCGCGGCCTCGATACCCAGCACCGCCGCCGTCTCCATGACGTGGTTCGTCTTCGTCTTGAGGCCGTTGACACCTGGCATCAGGTACACTTCCCAGCTCATCCACGTCGTACGCACCGTCAATGCCCATGACCTCGGAGAGGCCGTACCCGTCAAGCAGCAGCGTATACTTGGATGGCTTGGGCTTCTCTCCCGGCTTCGCCTTGAAGTCCTCCTTCGAGATGACACCTTTACGGATCTGCGGCAGCCCCTTGACCTGGATGTGCGGGATGGCACGCTTGAGCTGCTTGAGGCGTTCATAGATACCGTCCGTGTTCTCCTTGGGGGACTTTGAGCTGGTCGCCGCGGCGGGATCGATGTTGATACGGACTCGGTACGTGTGCTCGTACATCTGGATCGACTACTATCAGCACACCGTAGGCGGCTGATCCCTCTAGGCCACTCACATTCGAGCTGATCTTGAGCTTCGGAGCGGATGAGAGGGCATCTCGAACCGTCTCGAGATTGATCTCGAGCTGCACGTCAGCTACTTGTCCACACACAGTCAATGGCACGTCCGACAACTCACTTGCAGTCGGTCAAGGGCCTTCTTATCAATGTGCACCTCAAGATACGCGCCTTGATGGGTCCAGGCCTCCTCGATACAGCTCGCGATCTAGACATCAGCGAATTTCCCCGTCTCGTTATCCTGCACTCACGTCCTTCAGAATCGTCCGTTCAACACGACCTTTGACGATTCGAGCCGAGTACTCCTCCTCGGGATTCACCATTTCCGCAGCGATGATCGGCGTGGAGATGACCTTCGCAGCGTTGATGATCTCCTTGATACGCGGCACACCAAGCGTGACGTTCATGGAAGCGACACCGGCGAAATGGAACGTCTTGAGCGTCATCTGCGTTCCCGGTTCACCGATCGACTGCGCTCCGACGGCACCGACAGTGGATCCTGCCTGTAAGTATGTTCTACTTTGGCACCACTGCGCTTCACTCACCCGGCTCGATCTTCGCTCGAAGGTACTTCTCTCGACAAATGTTGAGGAACTCGGTGATTTGCTCCTTGGTCACCTTGTTGGCGTTCTCGAGCACCTTGTCGACCGCCACTGCGGTTAGCATCGCCCGGATACGCACGCTCAATCGTTGACTCACCCTTCTCCTCCCCTTCAAGCTCAATGCGAGGCTCTTCCTTGGCCTCGATAATACGTCGGCCCTTCTTGGCCACCTTGATCGGCACCGGCGCTTCTCGCTGGGACGTCAGACCCCTCGCTTCTCGCTGGTCCGCCATGACATCGACGATCCGCTCCTTGATGAACATGTACGTGTTCTCCCGGTACTTCCGGTCGATACCTCGCCATGCCTGATTGTCAGTGTTTCAGAGCCCCGCAGATCATCGTTACGCACGACCGGCACCTCGCTCTCCAGCTGCGCGAGCTTCTTCCACTGCTCCTCCGAGATCGGTCCGTCGTTCTTCGAGAGCGGGACCTTGTGTTCTGGCCAAATGACCCTCGCGAGCTGTTCGACCTCGTACGGCAGCAACGGCGCAGTTGACCGCTCTGCCACTTTCTGCCCCGTTAGCCTGCCATCCCGTTGCCCGGTGAGTCAGATCCACTTACACAAGCATGCGTCCAGCTCCGAACGTACTCGATCGGCGTCGCATCTCCCTCGAGACAGGCCGGGTCGAGCATATCATCTCCGTACTGGAACTGGACAACACCACCGACACTGTTCCTGACGGAAAGGTCGTAATGCGTGCACAAGTCCTCGAGGGCCTTCATGAGACGTCGGGCCATATAACCCGTCTCGGCAGTCTTGACGGCGGTATCGACCAGACCCTCTCGACCCGACATGGCGTGGAAGATGAACTCGGAAGGCGACAACCCCGAGAAGAACGAGTTTCGCACGAATCCCTTCGAGGGCGGTTCCCGCGCCTTCTTCTTGAAGTGCGGGAGCGATCGATCTTGGAATCCATTGTTGACTCGCGATCCACCGATAATCTGCTGTCCGACACAGGCAACCATCTGGGCGACGTTGATGACCGATCCTGACCCGTCAGCTCTGACCGTCGTCTGCATGTGACTCGTAGCTCACCCTTCGAACCACACGTGGCCATGATGAGCGGGGCGTTGTGCCGGCTGAGCTCGGCCATACAGATTTTACCGACCGCTTCTCGCACACCCGACAATTTGCCCGAAATCTGCTGCTCAAGCGTCTTCTCCGCATCGCATCCGGGAGCGTTCTCCAACTTGCCCTCCTTGGCCAGGTTGATCAACTCGGTACACGTGTCATACGCTTTATCGACCATTTCCTCCTTGTTCATCCGCAGCCTCGGGCCGGGGATGACGTCTCCAATGCCGAGCGAGAATCCCTGGGTGGCAAGCCATCGCGCCGAGACTTTCGCGAGCCGGTTCATTGCAATGGCCGCTTCTTCCGTTCCGAAATCGCGCAGAATGACACCAAACACCGAGTTCTTCTTGCCGTCTCCGACCGTGTTCTTGTCGAATACACCGCACATGATCTCCGAGTTTCGGATGACGAGGTAGCCGTCGTTGTTGGACATGTCGGGCGGATATCCTTTAGGCGGGTCGTGCATTGTTCGGCATTTCGCTTCGAGATTGACGAGAACCTTGCACTCCTTGTTCGGACGCATGAGCAGGTTATACACCTGCTTGCCGGTCCAGAGGCGTTGCGGCTTCCAGATGGTAGGCGGGGGTAGGTCGATCTTCATGTTGGCGTCACCCAGGTACGAGACGATCTGCGTAAACTGTTGTCGATCGAGCAGTCGATCCCGCTTGGACAAGAGGTACGAGGCGGTGATGAAGTCTTGAATGGCGGCGATAATCGGTTCTCCGTTACGCGGCGTGACCAAGTTTTTCTTGACCGACATGAGCTCGAGAGCTTCTGTTCGAGCTTCCTCCGTCTGCGGCACGTCTACTCGTCAGCCTGATTCGAGTGAAGCGGCGATATCACTCACGCAAGTTCATCTCGTCTCCGTCGAAATCGGCGTTGTATGGGTTACAAGCACACTCGTTCAACCGGAACGTTCGCCATGGTCGGACTTTGACTCGGTGACACATGATTGACAGCTTGTGGAGCGATGGCTGTCGGTTGAAAAGCACAATGCTGCGGATCAGAATGTATTTCACAACCTTTGCAGTGGACTCACTCTCCATCCCGGACATGTCGATGCACAATGTCGCCGACCTTCAAATCCCTAGCCAGCTTGATACGATGTTCCTCCTTGATCGCCATATGCAAAGCGCTCCGCATATACTTGCCGTCTTTCATCTTCTTCTCGAGCACGTTCGCTCCCGGGTGCAGCTTAGATCCATGAATGATGCACTGCCGCATGAGGTCGATGTTGTAGTCGGTGACCCGTTCTGGGTACGACAGCTTGACGGCGACCTTCTCAGGCACAGCAACCTGGTTATGAGCGTCATGCCGCTACGATAGCTAACCCGCGACTCACCTCGTCAATACGCAGGTTCGGGTCGGGACCAATGACTGTTCGTCCCGAGAAATCCACACGTTTGCCGGACAAGTTTCCTCGGAAACGACCCTGCTTTCCCTTTAGCCGTTGCACGAGACCCCGTGACGGTTTAGCCTGGCGTGAGCTCGGAGCACAAGCGTAAGTGACTGTCAACTTACATCTTGAAGCTGCTTGATACCGGGCGCCTGACTGTTGATGTACAGCGCAGCGGTAAAGGTTAATGTCTCCCAATTGCCCTGACGTTCAGCAGACAAGACTGAAAGAAATCCCAAAGACATACCTTGAAGCAATCAATTCCCTGTCCCTTGTCCATGGCAACCTTGAGCTGCTTGTTGCTCTCGATGACTTTCGACAGACCATTAGTCAAGTCGTCTTCGTTCCTGCGAGTAAGTATGACTCCCTGGTGTAGCGGTTACTGCACTCACATTCCAGCTTCGGAGGCTACGGATGGTCGAATACAAGGTGGCGGTACCGGGACATACCACCATAGGTAATCTTCCGGTCGTCCGATATCAGGATGCAGCGCCAACAATTCACAGTCCTGCTCGTCAGCTTTACCTCCCCACCCCCCTCGCGCCGCCTCGTTAGATACACAGGCCGCGACTTACCTCGGGCGACACCTTCCGGAACAGCTCATACACCTTCAAAGCATTCATATCATCCTGCTTCTTCTCCAACGCAGCCGCGAGGCCCCGGTTTTCCCCGACCACAGTCGCCATCTTGCTCTTCTCCTCCTCCTTGAGGTCTTTGACTTTAGTCGACCGGTACGGCTCATGAGAGATCTTCAGGGGCCCAGACTTCTTGACGACTCCATTGGCGGATCCGCAATGGGGACAGATCGGCTGCTTTTTGCACAACGTCAAAACGGCCTTTTGGGCGGCCTGCCGTTGAAGGGCCTCGAGATTGGCGCGGCGGAATTTGGTGAGGTAATATGCACGTTCGGCCGGCGTGAGCAGGATTCGCGAACACGTCTGATGGTCAGCTTCGATAATGGAGGTTGCGTGAGGTCGACTAACCTTGCAGATGGACGAGAGCATGTTGATGGTCGGCCGGAAGTATCCGATGTGAAAGATCGGCAAGTGAAGCTTGATGTAGCCGTAGTGACCCGCGCACTTTGTCGCGTCTTCTCCACAGGTCAAGCACGTCGCGCTCTTCTCGTTCGGCCCCTGGGGTGAGCTATGGACGTCCAGTTGAGGGTGATGACGCTCACCATCCGCGCATCAAGCGGCCCATTCGTCACGGTCGTTCGCGGCCCATTGTCATTATGCTGATACAGCTCCGCCGTGGCGACCTCCACCTCCGATATCCGCACGATTTGCTTGGGCGTGAGCGGCTGAAATTGTATATGTTTGCTGCAAGTCAGTTCGGTCGCGCAGGGGCCGGTCCCGGACGAAGAGGGGTCGAAGGGTGAATGTAAAATAGCACGTACATCCGCTTGGGTGCATCTTGCGACACGTAGGCCTTTTCGTTGTGGTCCACTGGCGCGCCTTGGAAGCCGTGATATCTGCTGGCCATGGTGCTGGAGGCGACGATGGGAGCGGACGATATCAACAGCGGCGCGGGTAAGCAGGTTGAAAGAAGCGACAATTGAAATCTCAATTCCCGCCTTCAACTTGGTTGCCAGAGAGCTCGAGAGGACGTGCCTGAGTGGCGATATCAAGTCACTGGAATCCACAAATGCCAGGTCATGCTTACGTAACACATGGCGCTCGCGCTTCCACCTCGGCTCCCTCGTCACCATTCGGGTTCATATGTCAAGAGGCTATCGGCGGCACGACCTCGAACGTAGTAACCCCCACATCACATCCAACTCGTGTCCCGGAACATCGGCTCGGCAACATGACTCGCCCGACGCTCCTGCAGTCGCAGACGAATGCGCTCCTGACACTTCTCAACCTTAACAAGCCTTCGCCCGCCAGCTCCTCCAGCTCACCGTTCCCTCGGCCCGCGACCCCTTCGACCAGCATCGAGGATGCCCAGGGACCGTTGGTGTGGAAGGTGCTCATCCTTGACGAGCTCAGCAAGGATATCCTCGCGACGAGTCTGCGTGTCCAGGATTTGCGGGAACAAGGCGTGACGCTGCACATGCAGCTGCATTCGCCTCGGCCGCCTCTGGGTGATGTTCCCGCCGTCTACTTTGTTTCCCCAACGCTGGCGAACATACGGCGTATAGCTGAGGTGAGCGCATGACTATACGTGGGGCGATGAGCTCACGAGCAGGACCTCAACCCTCCCTTGTACTCCGCATACCACCTCTCATTCACCTCGACTCTCCCGCGGTCCCTCCTCGAAGAGCTCGCATCGCTCATCCTCGCCAACGACCCCTCCGGCTCGACCGGCCAGCTCATCTCGTCGGTGCACGACCAATACCTCGACTTCCTCGTCCCCTCCCAGAACCTGTTCTCGCTCCTTCCCCGCCGGACAGCCCTGCCGGATGCCAACCCGCCTAAGAAGGGATCGCAAACGAAGCCAAAGGAGATCGAGGACCGCCCGTCCTACGCAGTCTTGAACGACCCGAAAGCCGGCGAGCTGGAGATCGAAGCGGAAGTGGAACGGGTCGCGAAGGGTCTGTTCAGCGTCATCGTCACGATGGGTTTCATCCCGGTCATCAGATGTCCCAGGGGGAATGCGGCGGAGATGGTGGCGCGGCAGCTGGACAAGAAGTTGCGAGATCACGTTGCCTCGAGTTCGCAAAGGGGAGGCCGGGATGGATACGGTTCGGATAGTCTGAGCAGTCTACAGCGGCCTCGTAAGTGGGGGGACGGCGTGAGAGGACGACTGAGTGACTGATGATAGTGCTGGTGATTCTGGACCGGAACGTCGACCTCGTGCCGATGCTGTCGCATTCGTGGACGTATCAGGCACTGGTGCACGATGTGCTGGACATGAAGCTCAACTGCGTGACCGTCGAGGTGAGCTGATTTCTCCTCTTTTACTATGCGCGACAGCTGCTGACGACAGGCCCCCGAGAACGGCCGACTACAGAAAAAGTCATACGACATCGACTCGAAAGACTTCTTCTGGGAAAAGAACGCGCCGAACCCATTCCCGCAAGTCGCAGAGGATATCGACGCCGAGCTGAGCCGCTACAAGGCGGATGCAGCCGAGATCACCCGCTCCACCGGTATATCCGACGTCAACGATGTCTCCCAGATCGACTTCAGCTCAAACACCGCCAACCTCAAAACGGCCATCACGGCCTTACCCGAGCTCACCGCACGCAAACACACGCTCGATACGCATATGAACATCGCGACGGCGCTGCTGCAGGCTATCAAGGAGCGGGGGCTGGATAACCTGTTCCAGGTGGAAGAAGGGGCCGGGAAGAGCACGAAGGCGCAGGTGATCGCGACGATGCAGGGACAGACGGACGAGCCGGGCCAGGTGGCCAAACCCACACCCGAGGACCAGCTCCGACTGGTGATCATCTACTACCTCTCGATGGCGGACCAAAACATCAGCAAGGAGGACTTGAACGAGTTGACGGGGCTGTTGAAGGACGCGGGGGCGAACGTGGGCGCGTTGGAGTACGTCAAGAAGGTCAGGGAGGTGACGCGCATGACGATGATGGCGAGTCAGCCGGCGGTGGCGCCTCCGGCGCAGGGCGCAGACTGGTCCAAGGGCTTCAGCGTGCTGGGCAGCAGGGTGAGTGGCGGCAACGCAAGTAATCGAGGGGTGTGCATGGCTGAATGCAGATCACGGACCGGCTACGCGAAGGCGGAATCACAGGCGCAGGTTTCGATAATCTCATCTCGGGCGTGAAGAACTTGCTGCCCGCGAGGAAGGAGTTGACGGTGACGAGGCTCGTTGAGGCGCTTATGGAGCCTTCGACGGCATCGGCTCAGGCCCTGCAAGACACGGACGATTACCTCCACTTCGACCCGAAGGCCACGAGAGGCCGCGGGCCCGCGCAGAGCAATCGCGGCCGGTCGCAATACAACGAGAGCGTCGTGTTTGTGGTGGGCGGAGGTGGGTATGTCGAATATGGCAACCTGCTCGAATGGGCTTCGCGGAGTGCGCGGGAAGGCGGTGGTGGGGGAAA
>Ga0308169_10006609_pt1 | contig 10156 bp, 7 predicted proteins | sample PhyBR1_2_FD_202139 | JGI IMG/M metagenome (GOLD analysis project Ga0308169, IMG submission 202139) | Phyllosphere microbial communities from UC Gill Tract Community Farm, Albany, California, United States - DLSLSB.R1 | ecosystem: Host-associated > Plants > Phyllosphere > Unclassified | place... | reverse complement strand
CAACTTTTCCGGCGGCTGAGAACGCGCGATGGCGTAGCCCTGCACGTAATCCACGCCGATCTCGGCCAGGGTGCGCACCGTGGCCGCGTCCTCGGCCCACTCGGCGATCGTCTTCATGCCGAGGTTCACGGCCAGGCTGACGATGGCCTCGACGATCGCCACGTTGGCCGGGTGGGCGTTGATGTTGACGATGAAATTGCCGTCGATCTTGAGCACGTCGGCAGGCAATTCCTTCAGGTAGGAGAAGGAGGTGTAGCCGGCGCCGAAGTCGTCCAGCGCCACCTTCACGCCGAAGGCGCGCACCTGGTCGATGAAGCGGCGCGTGTTGTTCAGGTCGTGCAGCGCCACGCTTTCCGTGATTTCCATGCACAGGCGGTTCGCCACGTGGCTGTAGCGCCCCAGGATCTCCAGCGTGTCCGCGACAAACCGCTCGTCGTTCAGCGAGGCGCCCGACAGATTCATGCAGATGAAGCGGGTGTTGACGAGCGAGGCGGCGTTGTCCTCGATCCAGCCCAGGGTTGTCGACAGCACCCAGCGGTCGATCACGCTCATGCGGCCGCTCTTCTCGGCGGCGGCGATCAGGGGGCCGGCCGGACCGATCCGGCCCTCGGCATCGCGCATGCGCAGCAGCACCTCGAAATTCAGCGACTCGTGCGGCGCCGACAGCGACATGATCGGCTGCATCTCGACGAACATGCCCTCGGTCGCGTTCGGGCCGGACAGGCGCTCGACCAGGTTCAACTCGGCCTCGCGCTCCTGGAAGGCGGCCGAATCGCGTTCGTAGACCACCAGGCCGTCGCTGTGGCCATCCTTGGCTTCGCGGCAGGCGCGGTCGGCGGTCGACACGGCATCCTTCATCGCCATGCCCGGCGAGACCTCGATCAGGCCGACCGAGCCGCGCACGTGGAAGGCCTTGTCGCCGACCCGGTACGGGGTGCCGCCGATGCGGTCGACGATGCCGCGGCAGATCAGCGTCGCCAGCGGGATCGCCGTGTCCGGCATCACGATCACGAACTCGTCGCCGCCCACGCGCCCGATCTTCTGGCCGCCGGCCAGGGTCAGCTCCATGCGCTCGCAGACTTGTTTCAACACCTCATCGCCGGCCGCGTGGCCGAACAGGTCGTTGATTAACTTGAACCGGTCCAGGTCGATGTAGGCCATCGACAGCGGCTTGCCGGCGCCCAGGTTCTGCAGCGCGCCCTCGAACATCTTCTCGATGCCGCGCCGGTTGAAGACCTTGGTCAGCGGATCGTTGTTGGCCATGAAGCGCAGCTGCTCGGTGGCCTTGTATTTTTCGGTGACGTCCTGCAGCACCGCCTCGATGCGGCCGCGCGCGAGCGTCGCGCTGATCATGAAGCGGTGGGCGCCGTCGCGGCTCGCGACCTGCATCTCGGCTTCGCTCTGCATGTGCACCTTCTCGTGCAGCTCGATCCAGAAGGTCTCGGCGAAGAACTGCTTCCAGCCGGTGCGGCCGGGCTTGATGTCGGCGGCGCCCAGCATCTTGCGCAGGGCCGGGTTCGCGCTCAGGAAGTTGCCGTACATGTCGAGCGTGAACAGGCCGACCGGCATGGCCTCGAAGGCCTGCTCGAGCTTTTCCTGGGCTTCCATGCGCTTTTCGGTCTCGATGCGCATCTGCTCGGCGATCGCGAGCGCGGCCAGCAGGCTCGAGGCCAGGGCCGCGGTCACGCTGTTGACCAGGTCGACGATGCCGCGCATGCCCAGCGCCGCCGCGATCACCTCGCCCAGCGACGCCAGGAAGGTCACGGCGAACGAGGCCGCGAACCACATCGCGACCCGGTTGCGCGAGCGCAGCATGATGGTCACCAGGCCCAGCGTCATCAGCGACAGGCCGAACGCGACCACGCCCCACATCAGCGGCAGGAACATACGGTAAGGCAGCAGCAGCGCGCAGGCCAGGAACGGCAGGCAGACCCATTGCGCGAAACGCAGCAGCGGCGCGAAGCGGGTGTTCGCCAGGTCCGCGCCGAACAGGGTGCGGTACAGCGTCAGCGAGGACATCGAGAACAGGGCCAGCGTCACCGCGCGCAGCGGCAGCAGCCAGTCGGCGGGCACGGCCTGGCCCAGCCATTGCACGTCCCAGCCGGCCGACAGCGCGCCGGCGCGCAGGCTCAGGATCAGCCAGCCGGCAAACTGCACGTACAGCGCCTGGCGGTTGATCAGCGCGGTCAGCAGGATGAACAGGGTCAGCACGATCATGCCGCCGTCGAGCAGTCCGGACTTGCGGTGGAATTGTTCGATCGATTTTTCGAGCTGGCCAGCCGGCCATTGCAGCACGGTCAGGTGGGCCGGGCCGACGAAGCCGGCGCGGCACAGCACGCGGTCGGTCGCCGGCGGCAGGCGCAGTGCGAAGCCGGACTTGGCGGCCGACATGGACAGGGTCGCGTCCGCGCGCGAGGCTTCGCCCAGCGGCTGCAGGGTGCGGCCATCCCAGCAGGCGATGTCGATTGCATGGCGCGAGGGGAATTCGATGTCGCCGCGCTCGCCGCCGCGCTCATCCTGGGCGCGCGCCGTGAAACCGAACCAGACCGGCGCTTCGGACAGCTGGGTGTCGTGCGCGTCGACCGGCGGGCGCTGCGCCAGCTGCTGTTGGGCCTGGGCCGGCGTCAGCGCGGCGGCGCCCGGCGTCAGCACCTGCAGGCTCAGCGGCTCGTCGCCACCGGGCAGGTATTGCCCATGCCACGACAGCAAGGCGATCAGCGACACCCCCGCGATGGCCAGCGGGATGACGTAGATCGCGAAAAACCGCAACACGGCATCGAGCGCACGGTGCGCCAGCGAGGGTGTTGCTTTTTTATGCGGCAATGTAAAAGGCTTGAGCATAGTGACGGTCTGCGGGCGAGGCGTCCGCCCACAGGTCACCCTGCCGACGGCATCCAAGCGCAAGGATACATCCTGCGGGGTATGCCGTCATGCAATTTTTGCTTTATATCAATGCAAAGCGTTCGCTTACAACATTCGCCGCGGCCGGACGTGGCGAATACGCCACCCGGCGCGCCGGCGCGCGCGTGCGCGGGGCGATATCGATGTCCGGGTGGCGGGTGTGGCGGAAAAAGCCCAGCAGCGGGTGCTTGGCCGCCTGCCAGCGCTGCTCGCCGGTGGCGATCTCGAAGGCCATCACGCGGTGCGGGATGTTGCCGACGTGGCGCAGCGGGATCATCGCGCCATCGTCGAACACGTCGGAAAACAGCAGCTGCTCGTACTGGCGGTCGATCGGGGCGCGGCCCGTGACGACGGCATAGTCGATGCCGTGCTGCTCGCAGTAGTCGAAGCAGGCCTTGATCAGGGCGATCTTGACCACCCTGCCAATGCGGCCTTCGCCGATGCCCAGGCGGGTCACTTCGGCCAGACGGCGGCCCTGCAGCCAGGACGGCAGTTCGATCGACGCTTCCACATGCAGCGCATTGTGCAGATTGGTCTGGATGCGCGCGGTGCCGATCGGCGAGCCGTCCAGCTTCGATTCCGCCAGCAGGACAACGACGTCGTCTTCGTAGTCGCAGGCTTCCGGGGTTGCCAGCGTGCTGGCGAATTCGGGCAGGTGGCGGGCGTAGGCTGCGTGGCGGATCTGCACGGCTTTGCGCAGGCTGTCTTCGGTTTCGACGCGGCGGATCGTGAAGGGCAGGCGCTCGGTCGCCATCGCGGCAGCGCCCGAGCGATCGTTTGCGCCCGTGGCGATAGACGGCGCGTGTGCGGGGAACATGAGGCGGCTCGATTCCATGGCGGTTTCCTTCGTTGACGATTGTTAAACGGGTTCGCGTTTTGACCATTATCAATCGCTCAACGAAAACTGAATGGATGAGCAAGCGTGCTTTTCTGCCTTAATTCTTTTCAAACAAAGTGCAATGATTTCCTTAAAGAAACTACAACGGGGCGTCAGAGTTGCCGCGCGCTGCCGGACACGCGGATCGAGCTGCCGGGCGCGGCCGGGATGTCGGCATGCAGGCGCGAGCGCATGCCCATGTCCTCGCCCTGCACCACGTCGATGGCGCCGCCGTGCGGCCAGCCGAGGTCGCGCAGGTAGCCGGCCAGGGCCGCCGTGCCGGCGCCGGTGGCCGGGTCCTCGTAGACACCCCCGGCCGCGAACGGATTACGGGTATGGAACAGCTGGGACGTTTCGGCCCAGGCCAGCACGATCGTGGTCAGGCCGTGGGCCTGCATCAGCGCGCGGCCGGCTTCCAGGTCGTAGCGCATGCCGGCCAGCAGTGCGCGGCTGGCCAGGCCCAGCACCAGGTGGTTGGCGCCGGCATGCGCATAGGCGGGCGGCAGGCGCGGGTCGAGGTCGGCGGCGCGGTAGCCGAACAGGGCCAGCGCCTGCTCCAGCAGTTGCGGGTCCAGCGGGCGGCTCCAGGTCGGCGGCGATTGCAGGCTTGCCGCCACCTGCCCGCCCTCGCGCCGCCCTTCGACCGTGATCCGGGCTGCGTTCAGCGTCAGCGGATAGACGCCGTCGCCGTACGCGCGCGCCAGGGCCGCGCCGAGCGCGATGGTGGCGTGGCCGCAGAACGGCACCTCGGTCTCGGGCGCAAAATAACGCACGCGAAAGCCCGCGTCGCCAGGCAGCGGCGCCGCGAAGGCGGTCTCGGAAAAGCCGACCTCGCGGGCCAGGCGCTGCATGTCGGCCTCCGCCGGCAGCGCGGCGCCGATCCAGACGCCGGCCGGGTTGCCGCCCCCATCGCCGTCGGAAAATGCGGCAATCCGCTGAATAGATGCGTGAATACTGCTGGCGTCGATGGCGTTCGGGGCGGCTTGGATCATGGCGGTCTCCTTTGAAAGTGGCAGCCCACCATCATAGTGCGCCGTCGCGGATCCTGCACGGTTCGGCTAGCGCGCCGCCTGCTGGCTGGCCTCGCTGCACATCTGGCGCACCGCCGTCTGCATCTCCTCGACCGGGACGTCGCGCAGGTGCGTGGCCAGCGCCCAGTGGTGGCCGAAGGGATCGACCAGCACGCCATAGCGGTCGCCCCAGAACATGTCGGCCGGTTCCATGCGCACGCTGGCGCCGGCCTCGACGGCCAGGGCGAAGCGTTCGTCGACGTCGGACACGGACAGGTGGATCGTGACCGGGCTGCCGTGCAGGCTGGTGGGCGACAGCGAATCCCATTGCGGGAACTCGTCGGCCAGCATCAGCATCGAGTCGCCGATGCGCAGCATGGCGTGGCCGAGCTTCCCGTCCGGCATGGGCAGGCGCATCACCTCCTCTGCGCCGAAGGCCTGCTTGTAGAACTCGATCGCCGCGGCCGCGTCGGAACACACCAGGTGCGGGGTCAGGGTCCGCAGGCCGCTTTGTGCATCATGCGGGGTTGCGCTGTCGTTCATCGTCGTCTCCTCTTATCAGTGTGGTTGAACGTCCTCTGCCATAGACCCCCGGCCGCACGAAAGATTCGTCCCATCCACACGATGCTTGACGCGGTCGACATGCAGGCCTATTTTTAGAAAACCATCTAATTAGATAGAATTCAAAGCATGCCGGGACAACTGACCTCCGTCTTCAAGGCCATCGCCGATCCCACGCGGCGCGAGATCCTGCATTTGCTGCGTGTGAAAGCAGAGGAGATGAGCGCGGGCGAGATCGCCTCGCATTTCGACATGACCAAGCCGACCATGTCCCACCATTTTTCGGTACTCAAGGAAGCGGAATTGATCACCAGCCGGCGCGAAGGCCAGACCATCTGGTACGCGCTCAACACGACGGTCCTGGAAGACGTGCTGGCCTGGACCATGGACATGGCGCGCGGCGCCAAAGGAGAAAAAGAATGAAGAAGGGATTCCTGATCGGTTCAAGCCTGATCGCTTGCGCGACCCTGGCCGTCACCCTGCTCGCCTACGACCGGCTGCCGGCGCGCATCCCGACCCACTGGAACCTCGACGGCGCGGCCGACGGGTTCGGGCCGCGCTCGATGCTGTTCGCCTTCAGCGCCATGATGGCGGCGATCGCGGCGCTGTGGGCCGTGCTGCCGTCGATCTCGCCGCGCCGCTACGAGGTGGATTCTTTCGGTGCGACCTGGTGGAAGAGCGGCCTGTTCGTGGTCGCGCTGGTCGGCTACATGCAGATGATGCTGTTGTGGGCCTTGCTCGGCGGGCAGGTTCTGCTAGCCCGCGCGATGCTGGGCGGCGTCGCGCTCCTGGTCGTCCTGCTCGGGAATCTGCTGGGCAAGGTGCGCAGCAATTTCTGGTTGGGCGTGCGCACGCCGTGGACCCTGGCCAGCGAACGCGTCTGGTACGCGACGCACCGGCTCGCCGGCAAGACGTTGGTGGCGGGCGGCCTGGCCGCGCTGGCCCTGCTGCTGGCCGGCCTGCCGGTGCGCTACGCCCACATCGCGATCCTGGCGGGCGCGCTGGCGCCGGCGGCGTGGTCGCTCGTCTACTACAAGCGGCTGGAGCGCGACGGGCGGCTCGGCACCTGAGTCAGAACCCCGGCGGGCGCTCGCGCATCGCAGCGGTCGCGCGTTCCAGGGCCAGCCCGACCTCGGCGATCGTGCCCTCGTCGAACAGGCGGCCGATCAGGGTCACGCCATGCGGCACGCGGCGCGGCGGATTGAACGTGGGCAGCGGCTGGGCCGGATTCGGCGCCCAGTCGCTCCTGGCCTGCCCGACCTCGACGAAGCCGGTGCGCAGCGTCAGCGATGGGTGCCCCGTGTTGTTCGAGATGGTCAGCATCTCGTCGCGCAGCGAAGGGACGATCAACAGGTCGACCTCCTGCATCACGCGCGCCATCTCCTGCGCCACTTTCCTGCGCAGGCGGTCGGCCTGCACGAAATCCACGGCCGACAGGAAGCGCGCTTCGCGGAACAGGTTCGGCCAGGCGTCGGGCACCTGCATCTTCAACTGGCCGGCGCGGCCGTCCAGGGTAATCTCTTCGAACGCCGCCGCGGCTTCGGCAAACAGCACCGTGTTCAGCGACTGGTAAGGCCAGTCCGGCAGCTTGACCGGCACCGCCTTCAATCCCAATCTTTGCAGCGTTGCCAGCGCCGCGCGGTCGACGTCGGTGGCCGGGCTTTCCTTCATCCAGTCCGGAAAATAGCCGACCTTCAGGCCGGCGACTTTCGCGTTGGCGTCGAAGTCCAGCCTGGCGGGACGGCTGGCGACGTCGCCGGCGTCCACCCCCGAGATGGCCTTCAGCACCAGCATCGCATCCTCGACGCTGCGGGTCATCGGACCGAGCTTGTCGAGCGACCAGCACAGGGTCATGGCGCCGGTGCGCGGCACCCGGCCATAGGTCGGACGCAGGCCGGTCACGCCGCAGCGCATCGCCGGGCTGACGATGCTGCCGCCGGTCTCGCTGCCGATCGCGAACGCCACCAGGGCCGCCGCGGTGGCCGCGCCGGGCCCGGCGCTCGATCCCGATGCGCCCTCCTCCGGCAGCCAGGGATTCATGGTCTGGCCGCCGAACCAGACGTCGTTCAGCGCCAGCGCGCCCAGCGAGAGTTTCGCGATCAGGACGGCGCCGGCCGCGTTCAACTTCGCCACCACGGCCGCGTCCTGCTTGGGCACGCGGTCGCGGTAGAAGTCCGCGCCCCAGGTGGTCGGGATATGCGCGGTGTCGAGCAGGTCCTTCACGCCGTAGGGGATGCCGTGCAGCGGGCCGCGATACTTGCCGGCGGCGATCTCGCGGTCCGCCTGGCGGGCCTGGGCCAGCGCGTGCTCTTCCGTCAGCGTGATCACGCTCCTGAGCTTCGGGTCGAGGCGGCGGATGCGCTCGAGGTAGATGCGGGTGAGGCGTTCCGAGCTGAGCGCGCGCGACTCGATCCAGCGCGACAGCTGGGTGACCGGGGCGTAGGCGATGTCCTCCTCATTTGCTGGAAGCGCGGGCAGCGCGGACGCGCCCGCGCCGGCACTTGCCCCCACGCGCGTGCGCACGAAACGCTCGCGCGCGGGGCCGTCGGGGCCGGGCGTGACCGTGGCCGGATCCCACACCGTGGCCGGGGCCAGCTCGGGTTCCAGCGCAAGCTTGCGCGGACCGGTGCGCCGCTCCATCGTCGAGGCCAGCGAGATGCGCCAGTTCTCGGCCGCCATCCTGCGCTGGGCCGGGCTGAAGCTCACCTGCATCAGCTTCTCGGCTTCCGCGAAGGTCGCGGGCGAGACCTCGGGACCGACGGCAGGGGTGGCGCCGAAGGTGGGCGGTGCGCCCGGCGGCGTGGTGTCCTGCGTTTCGGTAGCGGATGCGGCGGGGACGGCGCCCGCCACGGCCAGCAGGCCGAGCGGGGCGTTGATCAGGAACTGGCGGCGCTGTGTCATGGACTCTCTGGGGCTCGTTGAACTCCCTCGATGCTAACCCAGCCGGGTTGCCAAAACAATCATGCAGCGCATCAGGGCTCGAGCACCTCGCCCAGGCGGCGCGCGAGAAAGTCGACCAGGGCCGCCACGCGCGGCGCCAGCGCGCCCTGGCGGTAGAACACGGCCCACACCGGCTGGGTCCAGGGCAAGGTGTCCTCGGCCAGCACCGGCTCGAGGCGCCCGGCGGCGACGTCCGCGCGGCTCAGGAAGTCGGACAAGCTGGCGATGCCGGCGCCGGCCAGCGCCAGGTGGCGCACGGTCTCGCCGCTCGACGCGGTGATGTGCGGGTCGATGCTCCAGCCCTCTTCCTCGCCGTGGCGCAGCGGCCAGGTATTCAGCGAGGCCGGCGCCGCGAAGCCGAGCAGGCGGTGGCGCGCCAGGTCTCCGACGCTGCGCGGCCGGCCGTGCTTGTCCAGATAGCCCGGCGCAGCCAGCACGCGGATGCGGCTGCTGCCCAGGCGGCGCGACCTCAAGCCCGAGTCGGCGAGCGGGCCGATGCGGATCGCGACGTCGGCGCGCTCCTCGATCAGGTCGACGATGGTCTCGGCGCTGGTCAGTTCCAGCTGGACTTGCGGGTGGGCGTCGAGGAAGTCCGCCAGCAGCGGCGCGACCAGGTGGTCGAGCGCCGGCGTCGCCGCATTCAGGCGGACCAGGCCCGCGGGCTGGCCGCGCTGCACCGCGGCCTGGTTCTCGGTCTCTTCCAGCTCCGCCAGCACGCGGCGCGCGCGGCCAAGCAGCCACTGTCCCTCTTCGGTCAGGTCGAGGCGGCGCGTGGTGCGCTGGATCAGGGTCATGCCGAGCCGCTTTTCCAGGCGCGAGATCGTGCGCGACACGCCGGAGGGCGTCTGTCCCAGCTTGTTGGCGGCGTTCGAGAACGACCCGGCATCGATGACCGCGACGAAGGCGATCAAGGCGTCGACATCCAGCATTTGTGCTTCCCGGTCAAAAGTCTATTGTACGGCGGCCGGTTTTTCTTTGCGGGCGCGGCGCACAGAATGCCCGCTCATCACCCACAAGCTTATGCACCAACAAGGAGAACTCGCATGCCACTCGCACTCTGGGCGCTGACACTAAGCGCCTTCGCTATCGGGACCACCGAATTCGTGATCGTCGGCCTGATCCCGACCATCGCCAACAACCTGAACGTATCGTTGCCGTCGGCGGGCCTGTTGGTCAGCATGTACGCGCTCGGCGTCGCGGTCGGCGCGCCGGTGCTGACCGCCCTGACCGGCCGCGTGCCGCGCAAGCTGCTGCTGGTCGGCCTGATGCTGCTGTTCACCGCCGGGAACCTGACCGCCTGGATGGCGCCCGGCTACGCCGCGCTGATGGCCGCGCGCGTACTCACGGGCCTGGCCCACGGCGTGTTCTTTTCGATCGGCTCGACCATCGCCACCAGCCTGGTGCCGAAGGAAAAAGCCGCCAGCGCCATCGCCCTGATGTTCAGCGGGCTGACCGTGGCCCTGGTCACCGGGGTGCCGCTCGGGACCTTCATCGGCCAGCACTTCGGCTGGCAGACGACCTTCCTCGCCGTGTCGCTGCTCGGCCTGGTCGCCGTGGCCGGCATCCTCGCGCTGGTGCCGCGCGCACTGGCCACGTCGACGCCTGCCGGCCTGCTGGCCCAGGCGGCGGTGCTGAAGAAGCCGCGCCTGCTGCTGGTGTACGCGATGACCACGCTCGGCTACGGCGGCAGCTTCGTCGCCTTCACCTACCTGGCGCCCATCCTCGAACGCGTGGCCGGCTTCGGCAGCGGCGCCGTCGGGCTGGTGATGCTGGTGTACGGCGTCTCGGTCGCCTTCGGGAATATCTGGGGCGGGAAACTCGCCGACCGCAAGGGTCCGCTGCGCGCGCTGCAGATCGTGTTCGCGCT
>Ga0308169_10006608_pt1 | contig 10156 bp, 7 predicted proteins | sample PhyBR1_2_FD_202139 | JGI IMG/M metagenome (GOLD analysis project Ga0308169, IMG submission 202139) | Phyllosphere microbial communities from UC Gill Tract Community Farm, Albany, California, United States - DLSLSB.R1 | ecosystem: Host-associated > Plants > Phyllosphere > Unclassified | place... | reverse complement strand
GAGTCGGCCGTCGAGTACCCGCTCGGCCAGCTCTGGTACCAGCTCGCCCTCATGCACGCCGACCGTCAATGGGTCACCGCCTACCAGACCTACACGGGCAAGGTCGACTTCCACGACGCCGACTTCACGTTCGCGACGCAGACCATCAAGGACTGGGTCGACAAGGGCTACATCTCCAAGAACGCCACCGGCATGAAGGCGCAGGATGCCGGTGACCAGTTCCAGGGCGGTCAGAGCCCGATGTTCTATTCGGGCAGCTGGTGGTACGGCACGTTCGTGAACGGCATCAAGGGCTTCCGCTGGAGCACCGCGCTGTTCCCGGACGCGAAGATGTCGCCCGGGTCCTCGGGCAACATCTGGGTGGTTCCGTCCAAGGCGCAGAACAAGGACCTCGCCTACAAGTTCATCGACATCACGATGAGCAAGAAGATCCAGGATCTGATGGGCAACAACGGTGGAATCCCCGTCTCCGCCGACACATCGTCGATCACCGACGCGAAGAGCAAGGAACTCATCTCGAACTTCAACACGCTCACACAGCGGGACGGCCTGGCGTTCTACCCGGACTGGCCGACGCCCACCTTCTACGACCAGATCAACTCGGCCCTGCAGAAGCTCGTCAACGGCACCGAGGGCGTGAGCGGCGTGCTCGACGAACTCGGCGGCGAGTACGCCTCCGGTGTGAAGCAGATCACCGGCTGACCGTGTGCCGCGTGGCCGGGCGAGTCGCCCGGCCACGCGGCATCCCGAACCGAATCGAAGGGAACCCGACATGGTCACCGTGCCGACCTCCAGACGGCCCCGCCGCATCTCGCGGAGTCTTCTCCCCGCCAGCGGCCGCGGCAGCTTCTGGTTCTACCTGGTGCCCGGCTTCGTGCTGCTCACCGTCATCGTCATCATCCCCATGCTGTGGAACGTCTTCCTCAGCTTCACGAGCTGGCGCGGCATCCTCGCGCCGGTGTGGGTGGGCTTGGACAACTGGGTGCAGCTGTTCCACGACGGCGACTTCTGGCTGTCGTTTCGCAACAGCATCGCCATGATCATCGCGATGGTCGTCATTCCGACGCTCATCGGACTCGTCGTCGCGGCGATCCTGTTCGACCTCATCGGCAAGAAGTTCGGCGGACGGGTGGCGAGCTTCCTGCGGGCGACGTACTACCTGCCGCAGCTGCTGCCCGGCGTCATCGCCGCCGTCGTCATCGGCTGGGTGCTGCGCCCGGAGAACGGAGCTCTGAACACGATTCTCGGGGCCGTCGGGCTGAGCTCGCTCGAGCACAACTGGCTGGGCGACCCGAGCACGGCGCTGCTGAGCGTCATGGCGGTGATGGTGTGGGTGCAGATCGGCTACCCGGTCGTCATCTTCATGGCCGCGCTGCAGCGCGTCGACCCTGAGCTGTACGAGGCCGCCGAACTCGACGGTGCCGGTTGGTTCCAACGGTTCCGCGCGATCACCGTGCACATCATCCGCCCGGAGATCTTCGTCGTCACCCTCACCTGCACGATCGCCGCGCTGAAGGTGTTCGGCCCGGTGTTCACCCTGACCCGCGGCGGCCCCGGCAACGCGACGCTCGTGCCGAGCTACTACTCGTTCACCGAGTTCTTCACCGCCCAGCAGGTGGGGTACGGCGCGACGATCGCGACGGCGATGACGATCATCATCGTGGTGCTCTCGATCGCGTTCATCCGCGCGCAGGACCGCATGGAGCGGGCGGAGGAGGAACGATGACCGCCATTCTCGCGCCGAGCAGGCGCGACGAAGACCAGCTCGAGAGCACGTTCAAGCTGCGCAAGCGCACCTCCCGCCGCACGGCGGCCGACTGGGTGCTGCTGACCGGCGTCGTCGTCATCGGCATCCTGATCGCCTCGCCCTTCCTGCTGGTGCTGATCAACTCGTTCAAGTCGCCGAGCGACTACGCCGCCAACGGCCCGCTGAGCCTGCCCAAGGCGCTCTACTTCAAGGGCATCGCCGACTTCTGGAACTACGTCGATTTCCCGCTGAAGCTCTGGAACAGCTTCTACACCAGCGCCGCTGCGGCGCTGCTGGCCGTGCTGATCTCGGTGCTGAACGCGTTCGCGATCGGCATCGGGCGGGTGCGCGGCCGCACCTGGATCATCATCCTGTTCCTCCTGGCCAACACGATTCCGCAGGAAGGGCTCCTGTACCCGCTGTATTACATGTTCAAGCAGGTCGACCTGTACGACACGACGTGGTCGATCATCATCGTGTTCACTGTCATCCAGAGCGCCTTCGGCACCTATCTGCTGTCGAGCGTGTTCGGCACGTTCCCCAAGGAGATCCTCGAGGCGGCGGCCCTGGACGGGGCATCCCGCTGGCAGATCCTCTGGCGGGTGATCGTGCCGATCGTGCGGCCGACGCTGTCGGTGATGATGATCTTCTTCTTCATCTGGACGTGGAACGAGTTCCTGATCCCGGTCACCATGCTCATCAGCAACGACAACCAGACCGTGCCGGTCGCGATCAGCCTGCTGCAGGGCGACAAGATCATGGACGTCACCACCACGAGCGCGTCGGCGCTGCTCGGCCTGTTGCCGACCCTCGTCTTCTTCCTCATCTTCCAGCGCACCCTTGCACGGGGCATCACCGCAGGAGCAGTCAAGTAATGAAGTTCACCGATGGTTTCTGGCAGCTGCGTCCGGGCGTGACGGCGCTCTACGCGCAGGTGGCCCACGACATCGAAGCGGCGGACGGCGCCGTGCGGGTGACCGCCCCCACTGCGGTCATCCGCGGCCGCGGCGACACCCTCAACCGGCCGGTGCTCACCGTGACCCTGTCGTCTCCGCTCGAGGGAGTCGTGCGGGTGCGCATCGCGCATCACGAGGGGCGGCCGTGGCACGGCGGGTTCGCGGTGGCAGCCGAGCAGACTCCGGCAGGCGTCGCCGTCGTCACGGAAGCCGGCGGCTCTCTGACCACGGGCGCGCTCACCGCCCGCATCGCGCCCGGCGCGCCGTGGAACCTGTGGTTCGAGGTCGACGGCGAGCGCATCACCGGCAGCGGCGCGCGCGCGGCCGGGTATCTGCGGCTGGACGCGGATGCCTCGGTGGACCACGGTGTCGTCGCCAACGACCGCACCGAGAACGGCATCCCGCTCGAGTCCGTCTTCGTGCACGAGCAGCTCGACCTCGGTGTCGGCGAACTGGTGTACGGGCTCGGGGAGCGCTTCGGGCCGCTCGTGAAGAACGGGCAGAGCATCGAGATCTGGAACGCGGACGGCGGCACCTCGAGCGAGCAGGCGTACAAGAACGTGCCGTTCTATCTGTCCTCGCGCGGCTACGGCGTGCTGGTCAACGATCCCGGCCACGTGTCGTTCGAAGTGGGATCGGAGGCGGTCGAGCGCGTGCAGTTCTCGGTCCCCGGCGAGGTGCTGGAATACTTCGTCATCGCCGGCCCGACTCCGAAGGACGTCTTGACGCGATACACCGCGCTCACGGGCCGCCCGCCCGCAGTGCCGGCCTGGTCGTACGGCCTCTGGCTGTCGACGTCGTTCACGACCGACTACGACGAGGACACCGTCACCGCCTTCATCGACGAGATGGCCCGGCGCGACCTGCCCGTGTCGGTGTTCCACTTCGACTGCTTCTGGATGCGCGAGTTCAACTGGTGCGACTTCGAGTGGGACCCCCGGGTGTTCCCGGATCCGGACGCGATGCTCGCGCGGCTGCACGGCAAGGACCTGCGCATCTGCGTCTGGATCAACCCGTACATCGCGCAGCGCTCGCCCCTGTTCGCCGAGGCCGCCGCTCAGGGGTTCCTGGTGCGCCGTGCCGACGGGTCGGTGTGGCAGTGGGACCTGTGGCAAGCGGGCATGGGGCTCGTGGACTTCACGAATCCGGACGCCGCGGCCTGGTACCGCTCGAAGCTGCAGCGTCTCATCGACCAGGGCGTGGACTGTTTCAAGACCGACTTCGGCGAGCGGATCCCCACGGACGTGGTGTGGGCGGACGGATCCGACCCGGCGCGCATGCACAACCTGTACGCGCAGCTGTACAACCGGGTGGTGCACGACGTGCTCGTGGATGCGCGCGGCGCGGGAGATGCCGTGCTGTTCGCCCGCTCCGCGACCGCGGGCGGCCAGACCATGCCGGTGCACTGGGGCGGAGACTCCACCTCCACGTTCCCGTCGATGGCCGAGACGCTGCGCAGCGGTCTGTCGCTGGCGCTCAGCGGCTTCGCGTACTGGAGTCACGACATCGGCGGATTCGAAGGCACGCCGGATGCCGCGGTCTTCAAGCGCTGGACGGCGTTCGGCCTGCTCTCGAGCCACAGCCGCTTCCACGGTTCGCAGTCCTACCGGGTGCCGTGGCAGTTCGACGACGAGGCGGTCGAGGTGACCCGCGTGTTCACCCACCTGAAGATGCGGCTCATGCCGTATCTGTATCAGGCGGGGGCGGATGCCGCGGCCACCGGCATCCCGCTCATGCGCCCCATGATCCTCGAGTTCCCCGACGACCCGGCGGTCGGTCACCTGGACCGGCAGTACATGCTCGGACCCGACCTGCTCGTCGCCCCGGTGTTCTCGGAGACCGGCGAGGTCGCGTTCTACCTGCCGGCCGGCACATGGACGCACCTGTTGTCCGGCGAGGTCGTCACCGGGGGTGGCTGGCGCACCGAACGGCACGGCTTCGACTCCCTGCCGCTCTATGTGCGACCCGGGGCCGTGCTGCCGTGGGGTGCCCACGAGGACCGCCCGGACTACGACTACCTGGAGGGCCTGAAGATGCGGGTCTTCCCCGGTGGTTCGGGCGTTGCGACGGTGCGCGTCACGGCGCCCGACGGCCGCCTTCATACCTTCGAGGTCGACCGGGGCGCCGTCACGGGGTGAGCGCGCGCGGCACTCCGGGGCCCCGCTGACGCCCCGCGGGCTACGCGTCCTCGAGCGCGGCGGAGACCACAGCGCGGGCCTCGTCCTGCACCAGCTTCAGGTGCTCCGGGCCGCGGAGGGACTCGGCGTACAGCTTGTAGACGTCCTCCGTGCCGGACGGCCGGGCAGCGAACCACGCGCTCTCGGTCTGCACTTTGAGCCCGCCGATCGCGGCGCCGTTGCCCGGCGCGTTCGTGAGCCGGGCGGTGATCGCCTCGCCGGCGAGATCCGACGCGGTCACGGCATCCGGCGACAGCTTGCCGAGTGCGGACTTCTGCTCGGGCGTCGCGGCGGCATCCACCCGCTGGTACGCGGACGCGCCGAAGCGCTCCTCGAGTTCGACGTACCGCTGCGAAGGGGTCTTGCCGGTGACCGCGATGATCTCGGACGCGAGCAGGCACAGCAGGATGCCGTCCTTGTCGGTGGTCCAGACGGTGCCGTCCTTGCGCAGGAAGGATGCCCCGGCCGACTCCTCGCCGCCGAACGCGACCGATCCGTCGAGCAGCCCGGGCACGAACCACTTGAATCCGACCGGCACCTCCAGCAGTCGGCGGCCGAGCGACTCGGCGACGCGGTCGATGATCATCGACGACACCAGCGTCTTGCCGATCGCGGCAGCCTGCGGCCAGCCCGGACGGTGCGAGTAGAGGTAGTCGATCGCCACGGCCAGGTAATGGTTGGGGTTCATCAGGCCGGCATCCGGCGTGACGATGCCGTGCCGGTCGGCGTCCGCGTCGTTGCCGGTGAGCACGTCGTACTCGTGGCGACGAGCGACGAGCGACGCCATCGCTGACGGCGAGGACGGATCCATGCGGATCTTCTCGTCCCAGTCCAGAGTCATGAACCGCCACGTCGGGTCGACGTCGGGGTTCACGACCGTCAGGTCGAGGCCGTACAGCTCGCCGATGAGCGCCCAGTACTCGACGGATGCCCCGCCGAGCGGATCGGCGCCGATCCGCACGCCCGCGCTGCGGATCGCGTCGATGTCGATGATGTTCTGGAGGTCGCGCACGTATCCGTCGCGGAAGTCGTACTCGCCGACCGCATCGGCGTCGATGTCCGCGAACCGGGTGCGCTCGACGCCGTCGAGTCCGGCCGCGATGAGCGCGTTGGCGCGGTTCGCGATCCAGCCGGTGGCATCCGTGTCGGCCGGTCCGCCGTGCGGCGGGTTGTACTTGAAGCCGCCGTCGCGGGGCGGGTTGTGGCTGGGGGTGACGACGATGCCGTCGGCCCGGCCGGGGTCGTCGGCCGCGCGACCGCGGTTGTAGGTGAGGATCGCGTGGCTGAGGGCCGGGGTCGGCACCCACGACTCGCGCGAGTCCGTGCGCACGTCGACGCCGTTCGCGATGAGCACCTCGATCGCGGTGCGCTCCGCCGGCAGCGACAGTCCGTGGGTGTCGCGTCCGAGGAACAGCGGGCCGGTGATGCCCTGCGCGGCCCGGTACTCGACGATCGCCTGGGTGGTGGCGAGGATGTGGTCTTCGTTGAAGCTCGTCGACAGGCTCGAGCCGCGGTGGCCCGACGTGCCGAACACGACGCGCTGGGTGGCGACGGCGGGGTCCGGCTTGCGGTCGTAATACGCGTTGATGAGCTCGTCGATGTCGATGAGGTCGCTGGCTTCGGCAGGCTGTCCGGCGCGGGTCATGCCCCCCAGTCTGCCGCGCCGCGTCCGTCGTGTCAGCCGTCGGGCGAGAAAGTCGTGGGATCCCGCCGCTAGGCTTGGCGAGTGACGAGCGACATGTGGGACTCCGGCGCGCCCCGACGCACCTACAGCTACCTGGGTCCGGCCGGAACGTTCACCGAGGCCGCCCTCGCCCAGGTTCCCGAGGCGCGCGGGCAGGTGTGGCATCCGGTGCACAACGTCGCCGAGGCGCTCGCCGACGTCACCGAGGGCCGTTCGGATGCCGCGATGATCGCCATCGAGAACTCGGTCGACGGGGGAGTGTCCACCGCGCAGGACGCCCTCGCCACGATCCCGGGGCTGCGCATCGTGGGCGAATACCTCGTGCCGGTGTCGTTCGTGCTGGTGGGCAAGCCCGGCACGACGCTCGCGGACGTCTCGCTGATCGCCGCTCATCCCGTCGCGTACGCCCAGTGCCTGCAGTGGCTCGGCACCGAGCTTCCGGCCCACGCGCACATCCCGGCCGCCAGCAACGTGGCATCCGCCCTCGGCATCCTCGACGGCACGAGCGATGCGGATGCCGCGATCGCCCCGCCCGGCATCCTCGACCACCACGAGCTGGAGCTGCTCGCCGAGAACATCGGCGACAATCCCAACGCGGTCACCCGGTTCGTGCTCGTGAGCCGCGCCGTGCCGCAGCAGTCGCCGACCGGGGCCGACAAGACGTCTCTCATCGTCGAGCTGCCCGAAGACCACCCGGGCGCCCTGCTGGACATGCTCGAGCAGTTCGCCACCCGCGGCATCAACCTGTCGCTGCTGGCTTCGCGTCCCATCGGCGACGAGCTCGGCCGCTACCGGTTCGTCATCGACGCCGACGGCCACGTGCGCGACGAGCGCATGGCCGACGCCCTGCTGGGCCTGCGGCGTTTCAGCCCGAAGGTGACGTTCCTCGGCAGCTACCCGCGTGCCGACCGCGCGATCGTGCGGTACCCGGAGCGCTACTCCGACGACGTGTTCGTCGAGGCGCGCGACTGGCTGCGCGGCATCCTCTCCGGCGAACCCGACTACTGAGCCGCGCGAGCCCCCGGTCGGAGAGCCGGGCCAGCCCCCGGTCGTTGAGCGAGCGAAGCGAGACGAAACGTAGCGAGCAGGTCTCGGCGAATCCGTCGCGAGTGGCCCTCGGTACGGTGCATTCGTGACGGATCGGTGGCTGCCGCGGTCAGCAGCTCTCGGCGAATCCGTCGCGAGTGGCCCTCGGTACGGTGCATTCGTAACGGATCGGTGGGCCGCATCCACGGCGCGTTTCGTCTCGTGCCGCGGTCAGCAGGGCTCGCTCAACGACCGGGGGCGGCCAGCAGCTCGACGGTCTGCGTGCGGCCGGGTGCGGCATCCAGCGGTTCGGTGTCATACGATCCGGCGACCGGTGAGATCATCACCTCGTCGACACCCCACTGCGCCGCGAACGCCTCCAGTCGCGACCGCACGTCGGGCCCCGTGCCGATGAACCAGCGCTCGCTCATCCGCTCGATCACGGGAGCTGCGAGCCGGTCGGATGCGTCGGCCTGCGCCGCCTGCTCCACCGTCTCGAGCGCCACGAGCGGCATCCCGCCACGCAGCCGCGCCATCATGCGGATCTGCGGCAGGGCGCGGGCATGGGCTTCGACATCCGTCTCGGCGGCGACGACGTTCGCGGTGAGGAAGGTCACCGGCTCCGGATGCTCCTCGGACGGCCGGTACTCCTGCCGGTACAGGGCCAGCGCGCGCTCCAGTCCCTCGCCGGAGAAGTGGTTCGCGAACACGTAGGGCAGACCGGAGGCCGCGGCCAGCTGCGCGGAGTAGTCGCTGGAGCCGAGCAGCCACACCGTCGGCATCCCGGTCGCGGCGGGGGTCGCGTGGATGTCGTACGTGCCGCCGCTCGTGAACTGCACCGTCGCGCCCTTCGCAGACACGAGCGCACGGATGTCGTGCACGTGCTGCGGGAAGCGCTCCACGTCGCTGGTGGTGCCCGACATCCGAAGCAGCTGCGTGATCACCGGGTCGCTGCCGGGCGCCCGGCCGATGCCGAGGTCGATGCGGCCCGGAGCGAGCGCCTCGAGCGCGGCGAACTGCTCGGCCACGACCAGCGGCGAGTGGTTCGGCAGCATGACCCCGCCCGACCCGACCCGGATGCGGGTAGTGCGCGCGGCCGCCGCCGCGGCGAGCACCGGCGGAGTCGTCGAGGCGACCGCCGGCATGTTGTGGTGCTCGGCGAACCAGTAGCGGGCGTAGCCCAGTTCGTCGGCGCGCGCCGCCAGGTCGAGGGATGCCGCGACCGCCTGCGCCGAGGTCTGTCGGCTGCGCACGGGCACGAGGTCGAGGATCGAGAGATTCAGGGATGCCATCCCCGGTGCCAACCGCACCCGCAGACCGCGCATTCCCTGCCGAGGGATCGGCGCGGCACGCACTCAGATGACGAGCGCCGCGACCGTCGCTGCGAGCAGCACCCCGACCAGAGTCAGCCATCCGGTGCGCCACCGCACGTCGACTCTTCCCTCGGCCGGGGCCGGGTCCCGCTGCGCGAGCTTCCAGCCGCGACGGATCGCCTCGGTGGCGGCCGCAGCGGTGGTGAGGCCGTTCCGCCCGTCATCGACGAGCGCGGACATCGCGAAGCGGCCGTCGTCGGCCACGGCCGTGTGCATCAGGATCTGCTCGTTCGCCTCGAATCGCGGGAGCCCGGACAGCTGCGTGCCGCCCGGTGCGGCCCAGGCCCGGTAGCGTCCGCGTGTCGTGCGCACCACCAGCGAGAAGCTCGGTTGCACGTCGACGATCGCGCTCCATGGGATCCGGATGTCGCGTGCCGGATTGACGAGCACCACGGCATCCGGCTCGATGACCACCGCGGGACGCCAGAACAGCACCCAGGCGGCGGTGCCGAACAGCGCCACGACGGGCACCGCGCGCACTAGCCCCGTCCAGTCGCCGATCACGCCGAGGGTGACGAGATCGAGTACGCACAAAGCCCACACCCCGACGGTCAGCCACAGTCCGGATCGGGGGCGGAACACCGCGCGCTGTTGGTCCATGTCCGCCATCTCATCACTGCCCGGGTCGGATCGTCCGGGGCGCGCGGACCGGGTCGTTCAGGGCTTCGCCCACGTTGAAGGTTCGGGCATAAGTTAGAAGGGATGCCGAAGTCACCGTGGACCGCGCGCGCCCGTCGACGCGCCGCTCTACTGTGGTCGATCGGCGCGACCGTGCTCGTGCTGGCGCTGCTGCTGTCGCTCGCGGCCGGGCTGACCGGCCGCGCACCTGCCGCCCAGGTGCGGCAGACCTTCGCCGACGCCGCTCCGGCCGGGCGCGCGCTGACCGTCACCGCCTCCACGTTCGAGCTGACCGCGGCAGATCAGGAAGCCGCCGCGCGGGCGATCGCCCGCGCCTTCGGCGATGCTCCCATCGACGTGACGCATCGCACCGCCGCGAAGACGACGACCTGGGTCATCGCCCCCGACATCTCTCGCGTCACCCCGGCCGACCTGCCGGCTCTGCAGGCCGGGTTCGATACGATCGGCGACTCCCTGTCCACGGTGCTCGCGGGCTCCGGCGGCGTCACCGTCCGCGGCACCGCCGGTGCGACCACGGCCACCGTGCGCGCGTCCGTGCAGACCGTGAGCGAGAC
>Ga0308169_10006606_pt1 | contig 10159 bp, 16 predicted proteins | sample PhyBR1_2_FD_202139 | JGI IMG/M metagenome (GOLD analysis project Ga0308169, IMG submission 202139) | Phyllosphere microbial communities from UC Gill Tract Community Farm, Albany, California, United States - DLSLSB.R1 | ecosystem: Host-associated > Plants > Phyllosphere > Unclassified | place... | reverse complement strand
GCACGAAACGAGACGAGTTGTTATTCTTGACAGTTTGAGCATTACCGAAAGCTTCGAGGATAGGATTAGCTTCGAGAATCTGTCGTTCGAGCTGACCTAGACGTTTCTCTTTCGCTGAACCTGACAATATCGAGTCTGCTTGGGCTTGACGAGCGAGGAGGTCGAAAGACGAGGATGTTGGAAGGGGATCAGCAGCGATAGCAGCGAGGTACTGGATGACCTTCTTCGTGTTCTCTGTCTTTCCTGCTCCGGATTCTCCACTGTCGAACCGAGGAATAGAGAACGAGATTAGCTCGTCAGATCGGCAAGAGCTGGAAATGGCAAGCGCTTACGTTACTAGTACACTCTGACTCTGATCTCGTTGGGTCAACATATTCTGCCATGCCTTCTCTGCGACAGCGTAGACGTGAGGTGCATTTTGATCCCGTCTTCGACCCTTGTAAGCTGCAAACACCTCAAATTCATCAGCCTATGCCTGTTTCCCGCTGTCGACAGAAGTGGACTGACATTCGACAACTTGCTGAGTATAGATTGGAAGGCTTCGATAAGGATTAATGGCGACCAAGAAGAGTCCGGAATAAGTCTGTGAGAAAGATGGGATTGTCAGCTTCACCTCGTCAAGCTCGCCCAGAGCCTTGACAGGGACGTACATATATCTCTCCCCTCTCGTACCGTCTTCGTAGATTGTGAACGACTGAAGCTTCGTTGAGAAAAGTCAAATCTGCGATATCTTCAGCTCCTTCGAAAGTTGGAGGATTGACTCGGGACAGCAAGTCGGATTCAACTTGTCGCATCTATGTCATATGGTCTCGATGAGTTCTGTCTCTTCTGAATGAGGGATGGCGGCCTACTCACTTCGTCTCCAGCTTCTAATGCGACCGTACTAATTCCTTCTTCCTCCTTGACAACCCATCCTGAAACGTATCCCTGTTTTGAATCTGGCACCCAGACCCTGTGGCGTGGCAAAGGAGTCGCGTACAATGATTGTGGAGAGACAAGAGGGAGGAAAGGAGCAACAATCAATAAGTCAGCTATTGCGTCCAGTGTGAGGCAGTTAGGCTATGTTTACGCGTCCCAGAGTAGTCCAATACTATCTCTTGACTCTCCCTATCCTCCGTGTTCGCCTGTAACTCTCCAAAATCCTCGGTCCTCCTCATTCAACACTCGAACCTCTCGAACCTCAGCGACCTCCCCCTCCTCTCCTATCCTGACTGCACTAGCCTAGACAGATCCTGAGATGCCAGAGTACCAATCCACCTCATTCACTAGCTCGCCTTGACCCGTGTTGGATAGATTGATTGTTTCCAGTTGAATTCGAGAGGGAGTTTCCTTACCATTTCTTCGAGTTCCACGCTGCGAGTTCAGCTGCATCTTTAGCTAGTTGTTGTTGAGATTTCGGCTGCCGTACAAGCGACAGCGGAGGTTGTGCCATATTTTGTCGATAGAAGGTGAAACGAACAATCAAATCTCGTTTCGAAGTAGTCGTCAAGTTGACATTTTTTGCGGGGTGTAACTTTCGAGTCTGCACTTCAATCGATCGATGGAGTAAAGCAGGCTGTATCAAGGGCAGAAAGTCGAGCGAAAAATTGATGCAAAATTCTCACGAATCGAAAAGTTGGGAAGATTTCGCAACGATGTTGAGGCTCATCAGATCGTGCGTATTACAAGTTACTACTACTAGGAAGAATCCAAAATGACCTAGATATGACATGAGAGAGTAAGTGATATAGATATAGAGAGAGAGGGGTACGGCTAAAGTTGCTATAATTTACAAGGATACGAAAGAGAGTCCATTTTTCCCCATCATTCCTTCACTCCAAGTTCCTCTTCTTCATTCTCCTCGCTTCGTCCTTTTTCCTCCATTCTTGAAGGTCCTCTCCCATCTTGAACCCGTACTTGTCGAGCAAGTTGTTGAAAACGAGAGGATCCATTCCTCCTTGAAGAGCGGCGATCGTCAATCCTTCGTGAGGTTTGATTGGTCGATCGATACCGAATGGTCTGTCGTTTCGGGGTACGGGAGCGGGAGTAGGAGTAATGAGAGGAGGAGGAGCAGTTGTCGAGGAAGAAAGGTAGATCGAAGTAGGTTGAGAAGCGAATCCAGTTTGAACCGCGAGGGGTTGGGCTTGAGTCCCAGTCTCGTAGACTATACGGAGGACGTGAATCGTCAGTGAAAAGGTTGAGTATTGAGGACGGAGAGAAAAAGGGAACTCACTTTGATCTCGTTCTCGAAGTCCGATTCCTGACAAAACTCCACCGACCGCCGAGGTCGCGCCACCAACTACCCCAGTAACAATCGACTCTACTGCCGAGACCACCCCACCAGCGGCCGAGGTGGCATCCCCGGCAATACTCGTCACAGGGTCGAGGGCTCCTCCTAAATCGGAATTCACCGCGCTAACGATGGAGCCGACGTTTGAGGTAATTCCATCAACCACAGACCCGGCGGCACTGGTCAAATCGCCGACAATCGAGGTTACCGGGCTCAACACTTCACTTCCGATACTTTCCACTCCGGAGAGTACTCCCGAAACACCACTGATCACCCCTGAAACGACTGGGTTGAGCAAGGAAGCGGGTATGCCGATGAGGGAGGTCAAGAATCCTGGAAGGTTCGAGAGTTGTCCAATCGCAGAAGGAATGATCGTGAGGATTCCTCCCACACATTGAGCGATCGATCCAAGTTCGCCTAGGAGACCTTGGAGGCCACTCAAGAGACCTCCATCGAGCGTGTTTCCACCTGCCGTAGGAATGATGCCTGAAGAAGAGCGCGGAAGAGGTCAGCATAAAGTTTCGGTTATAGAAAGATCCGAAGAACTTACTCGTTCGAATGTTCTTCTGCTGGTATCGAAGAGAAGGGGCGATGTATCCTCCAATAGAGACACGAACGACGATATCCTGAGAGGAGTCGGGTGTGTCAGGCTCGGAAGAAGATGCGAAAGTACAATACTCACAATATCGAGACCAGCGGCAATGTTCGCAAGGAGGGGAAGGGAGCCGATAGCTCCTTGAGTGAGAGTCGTGGGGACTTGTTCAGAGTATCCTCCAGGAGTTTGTCCGGCGTCGGTGTTGAAGGGAACCGTGAATTCGTGATCTACATTCCTCAATTTGAGTCAGTTTGATCTCTACCTTCTTAGTGTGCTCGCTCGAGCAGCGTACCGAATGATGCATAAGTTGTTGCACCCTGACCGGCAGTACCAGTCAACCTCAGGATCGTGATCGAAGTAGCCAAGTTGTTGTCGATCTATAGTAGAAAATCCTCGAATCAGCTTTTTGCGCGGATAGAAGCGAGCTGGGGAGAATGCTCACCTGGAAATCGAAAGAGGCGTTCGATGAACAGAAGGCTTGGACAAGGTCGAGATAGATGCGAATGTTGTCGACGAGAGGAATACCTTGACCAGGGAAACTATCGGGCGACTTATCGTAAGCTTTCTGTATTTGAGCGAGAAGAAGGGCTAGATCGACTCACGAACTAGTGAGGGAAATACCGGAGAACGCTTGGTCGAGGGAGCCGTAGGGCGACGATTCTGCGTCTCCCTGAATCGTGATGGGGATTTGATCCTTCGTTTCAAGGTAGGCACTGAGCAAGCTTTGCGCGGTCTCGTCCCCTGCGTTCGTCGGCATGTAGTGGAACTCGGAAGGAAGCGTGTTGGTACCTGCGAGGAGGCATTCTATCAGAAACGCAGAGAAAGAGAGAGACATTGTGAAACTTACCTTCGTAGAGATCGAGGGGATTGATGTAAGCTCGTCCGACATAAGTTCCCATATAGATGACTTGGAAGGATGCGAGGTTGGTGTGAAGGATGAGGGGAGCTGGATTGTCGAGGATAACTTCCGAGAGCGTGATACTGTGGAAAGAGGGAAAGATCAGTTCTGATCGCTACCTCATGCTGCAGTCCACTTACCGAAGGAAGTCTCCTCCTCCGCCGGGTGCGAAGGGATCTCCAGATCCTCCACCAATGACGATAGGCACTGTGAAACCAGAACAATGAGCTATGTAATCGAGATAGAGACGAGAAAGACGAATGACGAACCGTTGGGAATCTCTGCCTTTCCACCAAGACCATTGATACCCTTGAAGGTGGTCGCAATGTTCTCAAAGGGAATGGTCGAGATAGGAATGTTACCGGCGTTCGTTCTCGCAACGACTGAGGGAAAACGAAAACGTCAGAAAACGGCGACAAGACGAGATGAAAGAAGACGACTCACCACTCGCGTTACCAGAGAGCGAGAAGTCGACTTCGTTCTGAAGCGTGATTGCAGCGAAGAAACCGTTGTACGCGCCTTGATCAATGGCGTTGAAAGGAGCAGGCTCGAGGATGGCGAGAACGAGATCAGCCTAAAGTTGACATAATTCATGTCAGTTGGTTCGCGCCACACTTAGCACAGCATTGAAGGAGTCTCACAGGTTGACCAGTCGATGTTCCAGAACGAACGACGTTTTGCGAAGGAACCGCGAGAACACCAGCTTGACCATTGTAGTTGATGATGAACTGGAGAAAGACAACGAGTTAGACGCGAACTCTTACATCAGAGGGTACGAGACTACTTACGTCTCCGCCAGCTTGGATCGGAGTGAGCGAGAAACCGAAAGGATTGCTAAGAACGGAAACAAGGTGAGTGAAGCCTTTGATAGAGAAGCGAGAAAAGGTAGCTCACGTGAAGGTAACATCGGTCTCGTTACTCTGGATAAGCGCAGCGTAAGCCTGAGCAGGCTCGACGATCGTGACCGTGAGATCTTCAAGCGTGATCTAGGAAAGCGAAGGAATCGTCAATGGGAGATTGCGAAAAGAAGATTGCGTGAAAAAGGCTTACTGCTGAGATGATATCGTATTGTTTGCTGTGGATAGCTCGACGAACGATTGAGCACACGGTAGCCGAGCGTGAGAGGGAACAGAGAACAGGACTTACCCAGGAAGAGTGACGTTGAGAACGAGAGTCTTGAAAGCGGCCGACAGCCAATCGACAGGCGAGCGCTGAGCTGGTGTGACGACTGAATCTCCTGTGACCGTGAGTGGCACCATTTCTCCAGCCAAGAACCTCGAGAAGACTTCTCCGAGAGCGGCTTCTCCAGCAGCATCGTCTCGGTAGATGATCGTTCCTTCGAGGGGAAGAGCAGTAGTGGTCTTCGGTGGTAGAGTGAGATTGTCTCCGTGAACGGGACCGACTGGAAGTAATGCCACATCAGCGTTGGCATAAAGAGAGGAGATAAGAGGCGATACTCACTTTCTGATCCTTCGTAGGAAGCGATAAAGTTGACGGTACCAACTGTAGGCGACTCGAAGTGATCTCAACATCACAGTCTCGACTCCAAGAGAATGCAGGGGAACTTACGTTCGAAACCCAAATTCGAAGGCGACGGAATCTCGGAATCGACGGTGAGCTCGATTCCACGAGGACTGTTCGAGTCTCTCGGGAAGTCGGGATTGGTGAGAGTGACTCCTGGAGATAGCTTGTTGAGCGCGTCGAATCTGTTTGATCGAATTTGATTAGCTTATCGTCTTGAGAAAGCTCGAGCGAAAGAGGTCAAAGCGTACGTGACATCCTTCGAAAGCGTGACATTATCGAAGATGGTTTGAAGAGCAGCGACCTCGAGGGTGTTCGTCTGAATAGTCCAGGTGAATTGAGGGTTCGCGAGAAGGTAGGAAGCGAAACCGATGAAAGCTGGTTTGTCGGTGATGGTGAGCTCTGCTTCGAGGGACAAGTCTGGAACTCCTGATCCTCCAGCTGAACAGATAGGAGGAATGTCGAGAGTAGCGATCTTGGCACCCATGAAAATAACGTCGGCTCCGTTCGGGAAGGAAATGAGTGCATCGAAAGGTCCAGCGTTCGTAAGGGATCCGGTGAGAGCGACCTTGAACCCATCGTCGGTGATGTCGGTAACATTTCCTCCGTTGAAAGCGAGAACTGCACCTTCGACGATGTTTGCAACGATAGTTCGTCCGAGGAGACCAGTCAAATAAAGAACGGAATCGTCGAGGTAAGTGGGAACATTTCGTTGAGCGAATGTGAGGTCGACAACGTATTCATCGAGTGCGAGTTGCGACTGAATACCGAGATCCGTTCGAAGGTTGGCGACGGCGGCGAGAATGATGTTTTGAACTTCTTTCGTAGTTCCGGTAGGAGCGCAAGTTTCTTTGTCCTTGTTGACTCGACTCGTGACGGCAGTTTCGGTACTAGCTTGCGAGAGAACGAATTGGAAAGGTTGAACTGCGTGAAAGAGAGAAACGGTTTAGTTCGGGGTCAAAAGCGGAACTCGGCAAAAGCCAGACTTACGAAGGATTCCCAAATCGACATTGTTCGCTTGAGCGACAGCGATGAGGAAGTTGATCAAGAACTTGGGATCATCAGTGAGCTCGAAAGGAAGTTCGCGAGAAGTGATATTCTTCTTTCCTCCAGCTGAAATGACAGGGTCGAGGGGTTGCTGGTTGATTTGTCCGAGGTAGAAGGATTGATACGTTGCGTTCGCGACGAGAGTCTGGAGGTTGATCGAAGCGGTGAAAGGATTCGAGAGGGTGAATTTAGCTTGAGCGATTCCAGTATCGGCGATATCTTCTGGGAAAGAGAGAGTCGCAGAAGTGACGAGGAGTTGGTTGATCGGTGGGATCTGAGTGTTGATCGAGATTCGACCTAGCGCTTCCGATAGAGAACCGTAAGGAGTAGTGTTGGGAGTACCGACGATCGAAACATCCGAAACAATATTTTGAATGTAGTTCTCGAGAAGCAGCTCTCCAGCCGCAGTTGAAGCACCTCCAGTGGGTTGATAGTGAACTACGGACCGACAAAAAAGTGAGTCAAAGATTCTGCCGAATGGGAAAGGAAGAGAGAGAGAGGCGTACCAGAAGTTCCGAGCACGTTTTCGTCCGGGATGAGGAGAAGATCACCGATGACAACGCTTCCAATGATTTGATCCATGAACTCGAGACCGAATACGACATCGTTGGTCTGCGCAGAAGTAATGGTCAACGAAAGTAGAAAGATTCCCAAAATGCGAAAGTAGCTCACAATGACAGTAATCTCGGAAGGATTGAACAGGGATGCATCAGCGAGAATCTCGAGGTACTCGGGATATCCTCGGTAGACGTCCAAGTTCGAAACGACGGTCGGTCGAGCGTTGAGCGATTGAATACCGGCGAGACTAGTTTGAACCGAGAAGGGAATTCCAGTGATCGGGATATTTCCGGCGTTGGTGGTTGCGACGACTAGCGAGAGAGAATAGAGTCAGCAACAGTAGTTTCTTTAGGTGAAGACGGTCAAACTCACCACTTGCTCCTCCGAAAAGGGTGAAACCGACATTCTCGGTATTTGTAACGGCGTCAAAGAAAGCTCGGTAAGCGTCATTGTTGAGAGATTGAAGAGGTTGATTGTCGAAGGTAAGGACGAGAGCAGCCTGTATAATCCGAGTTCAGTGCATGATCGCTCTCGATGGGAGAAAAGTCAACCGTACATCGTTACCGGTCGAGGTCTGCGCACTGACAGCCCGCGTGACCGGAAGGGCGAGGAGAGCGGTATCGACCCCGTTGAAGTTGCTGTGAATAGGAGGGAGTCAGCTACGATTCAGAAAGAACGTCAATGCGAAAAAGAAAGCTCACATGTAGAAGTCTCCTCCAGCCTCGTTTGCAGTGAGCGAGAACCCGAAGGGATTCCTACGGAGGGGGGCAGCGAGTCAGTCGAGCTCAGGGAATGATGAATATGGTTGTACGAACTTGTAAGTAGCGTCAGTTCGGTTGCTGCTCGCCGGGACGTTGTAGTCATCAGAAGCTTCCGTAAGTTGTACGGTGAGATCTTGAATCGTAACCTATAACATTTGAGTATGTGGTCAGTCCCTTACCCTTCTATCGGATTCCTTAAGGGAAAGACTCACGGCTGAGATGATCTCGTAAACTCGACCAGGAAGAATGACATTGATCGTGAGCTTCTTGAAGGCAGCTGAGAGCCAATCGACCGGCGAGTTTGGTTGTGCTGGCGAGACGACTTCTTCTCCTGTAACCTGTAGAGTCTGATTTTTACCTTGCAAGAAGTTCGAGAAGAGGATTCCGAGGTTCTTGAGTCCGTTGCCAGATTGACGAGTAATCTCTCCGACGAGCTGGGCGTCCGTAGTTGCCAAAGGAGCGAGGGTGAGGCCGTTTGCACTCGCGTCTCCGACTGAATCGAAAAGCAGTGAAGTGATCAGCCCATAGCTCTAAATCTGAGACGTCGGAGCCATGACTTACTCTCCGATCCCATAAAGTTGATCGTGAAGGTCGCGGTACCGAGCTGTACTCCGAGGTTTGAGGGTGAAGGAATGGCGGTTCCGACGTTGAGGGCGATACCGTTTGCAGAATCTGAAGGGAAATCGGGATTCGTGATGGTGACTCCAGGGAGACCGTTAAAAGCTGAGAAGCTGATGTCCTTGCTGAGAACAACGTTATCGAAGATTGTGCCGAGAGCGAGAACTCGAAGTTTATCGGTTCGAACATTCCAGGTGAACGATGGGTTGAGAAGCAAGTCGGTAGCGAAATCAATGAATCGGCCTTTGTTGACGATCGTGAGAGTTCCGGTCGTCTGAAGGTTGGGTACACCGCTACCTCCCGAACTGCAAATAGCAGGGAGCGAGATGTCGGCGATGTAATTTCCTTCATAGTAGACTTGCAGCGGTTCTGGGAACTATGGAGCAGGCAAAATGTCAGTAATGAGGATTGACGAGAGAGCGCGATCTCTCGCTTACCTCGATCGATGCGTCGAAAGCTGTAGAGTAGAGAGAAAGAATCAGTCAGCTATGTTTTTCAAAAGAGTAAAGGTCGCTTCAAGCGTACGTCCACTGCAGAGCAAGATGAGGGGGTTAGCGTTCGAATCTTGACAAATAGAGTAATAAAGGACTCACGCATTGAGAAGAGATCCCGTAAGACCGACGGTGAAACCAGAGTTGGTCAAGTCGAATACTGAACCGGCAGAGAAGGAGAGCTGCGCTTGATCGACGATGTTAGAGACGACTGCAACGATCAATGAACATCAGTACTGAGCCGCAAAGAAGATACGCAACGAGAGGGAATTACTCGTTTTTCCGATGATACCGGTCAAGTAGAGGACCGAATCGTCGAGAACAGTTGCCACGTTGTACTGGTTGAAGTTGAGAGGAGTTCGATAATCATCGAGCTTGACGACAGATTGAATCGCCAAATCTGTTCGAAGATTTTTGACGGCTGCGAGAATGAGGCCTTGAACAGTTCGAGTCGTTCCGGTAGGAGCGCAGGTCTCTGGTTGAGTGTTGACACTCGTAGTGACATCCGAATCGGTCGAAGCGAGACCGAGAACGTAAGCGAATTCCGGGACTGTCAAGTACAAGAGTCAGCGAAAACTCGTTCTCGAGATGAGGAAAGTCGACTCACGAAGAATGCCCAGATCAACTCCGTTAGCTGCGGCAACGGCTTCGAGGAATCGAATGAGGTTCTTAGGATCCGTGTCGAGATTGAAACTGGCAAAGGAGAGTCGAGTCAGACGAAAGCACTCGAGGAGAGAAAGTAAGCGCTCACGCTAGAGTTTGCGAAGAAGCGGTGGTCTTTCCCGCAGTGCTGAATACAGGGTTGAGATCTTGCTATTGGCGTGGAAAGAGGGGATACTACGTTAGAAGGCGAGTACTCGGTCACAGGAAGAGAAGTTTCGAAACTCACGTTGACTTGACCGAGGTAGATGCCTTGGTAAGTGGCGGTCGCAACGACTTCGAGAAGGTTGATTGTCGCCGTGAAAGGATTCTGAAGGGTGACGATCGCATTTGCGATGCTCGTAGTTCCGATGTCGACAGGGAAGGAAAGAGCGGCTTGAGTAATCAGATTTTGGGTATAAGCGGGAATGATCGTGTTGAGCTGGATCGTCTTTAGGGCCTCCTTGAGCGATGCGATGGGAGTCGTATCGTCGGTACCTTGAATGATCGTCGAAGAATTGACGTTTTGAATGTAATTCTCGAGAAGAAGTTGTCCCGCCGCTTGCGCTGCACCTCCCGAGGGCTGATAGTGAACAGCTGTAGGTACGATGTTCTGACCTGGCACGAGGACGAGGTTGTCGATATCTGCGGTACCGATCTGTTGAGAGTTGAAAATGAGTCCGAAAGCTACGTCGCCAGTTCCAATCGTGATATTGGATGGATTGTAGAGGGCGGCATTGACATTAATCTGTAGGTAGTCCG
>Ga0308169_10006605_pt1 | contig 10160 bp, 14 predicted proteins | sample PhyBR1_2_FD_202139 | JGI IMG/M metagenome (GOLD analysis project Ga0308169, IMG submission 202139) | Phyllosphere microbial communities from UC Gill Tract Community Farm, Albany, California, United States - DLSLSB.R1 | ecosystem: Host-associated > Plants > Phyllosphere > Unclassified | place... | reverse complement strand
CGGCAGCAGCGGCACCAGCACCAGCAACAAGCCGGCCGAGGCACCCAAGTCCCTCTTTGGCGGCATCGGTCAGTCTGCGTCGTCTTCAACGCCGGCTCCGACGGAGAAGAAGGAGGAAGCGCCCAAGCCGTCCTTTGGTGGATTTGGATCCTCGGCTCCCGCTAAAGCGGACGAGCCGAAAACGAACGCCTTTGGCGGTAACTTTGGCAAGCCTGCTGCAGGAGCTGCTCCGTCTACCGGCGCACCGTTCGGCGGCTTCACCGGATTTGGTACAGCCACGCAGTCGAAGGAGGCCCAGCCCGTGCCGGCTTCGGGAAGTTTGTTCGGTACCGCCGCTTCCACGTCGACCCCAGCTACCGGTACGACCGCCCCGTCTTTCAACTTTGGCGCTCCGGCTTCTTCTGCACCCACGAACAATGCCGCGCCGGGCTCATTTGGCGGTGCCGGCAGCAGCAGCAGCACGAACCTCTTCGGCGCGAACAAGAAGCGAGGCGCCGGTGAATCTTCTGACGAGCCAGCATCAAAGTTCGGCTCTCAGCCCGGGTCCCCCACTACCGCTCCCGCCGCTTCGACCGGATTCTCCTTTGGAAGCGCCATGAACGGGACGTCCAGCTCCAGCAACAACGCCAGTACTGGCTTCGGCGCGCCGAACAGCTCCTCCTTTTCTTTCGGCGCTCCTAAGCCGTCCACCCCTTCGGCTAACCCCACTGCCAACCCCTTCGGCGCGGCTGCAACGTCGGCTACGACTACCTCGGCTCCGTCGTTCAACTTCGGACAGTCGAACAACGCTGCTGCACCGGGGTCAGCTCCCGGCACGCCGACCACGCCCAGCGCGGGCTTCAATTTCAGCTTCGGTGCTACCTCCAACGCCCCTGCTGCTGGGGCGGCGCCTTCTGCGCCGTCCACACCTTTCACTTTCGGCGCGCCCGCACCGACCAACACCTCCACCACGCCGTCTTTCCCGCCGGCGAACAACTCTGGCTTTGGCGCGCAAAACGGCTTTGGACAGGCGAGTAACACGAGCAACGGATTCGGCGCGCCCTCGAGCGGATTCGGCGCCTCGTCTGCCGGTTTCGGCAGCAGCAGTACCCCGAGTGCGGGCTTCACCTTCGGCGCGACCCAATCCTCAGCTCCTGCGGCAGCATTCGGCGCCGCTGCACCGGCGCAGAACGGCGGTGGGGTGTTCTCGTTTGGCGCGCCCGCGAATGGCGCGCCTGCTGCTGGCCCATCGCAAGCGCCACCGGGTAGTCCTGGCGGGTTCAGCATGGGCGCGGCGGGCAATGCGCCGGGCAGCCCCAGTGGGCGGGTCATCAAGCCGCTGAGGAGCACGAGGCGGGCCCGGTAGACTCGGGATGGAGCAGGGAGGCGTGGAGAAGGACACGAAGCTCCTTTGACCAAGCCCGATGGGCTGCACGAGCTGCGCGATGAAGCGCAGGTGCACAGGGTTTCTGAGTTGACGTTGGTCGACTCGGACAGGAAAGCTGGTTCGGATGGTGATGCGAGGAGTAGGAAACAGGTTGTAAGATGGTGGGACGGGGGGGCGATGATAGTACGATGAGGGCGGTGTACCACGAAGAACGAGAGGACGGTGCGGTTCCGGCATCGGGAGCACAGGTTCATATCCTCGCGCATGAGGTGTGAAGTGCAACGAAATAGCATCATACTGGCATTGACACATAGGTAGGTAAGACAAGGCAAGGCAAGGTATGGGTAAGTAGAACGGTACATGGTCTCACAAAGTCTCTCGTCCTTGCCGTGTGATGAATGACACGATATGCATCGGCGTATTGTCGACTCTATGCGATTGGCATCGGGGTCGGATGAACCTGGAACCTGGACCCGGTTGACGCGACTCACCTTGAATTTCCACTTGATAACTTGCCTGCCGACGTCCATCTTCATCCGCTCTCCATAACGTCCTCCTCCCCGTGACGAACATAAGTGATTGCACGCATCGACTGCGGTCGCGAGGATGAACGGGCAGGCTGCAGGCCTGCAGGATGCGTACTCTGTCCGCTCCACGGCCGGCGTGCTGGTGACGTGGTAAGCCAGCCGACGACCCTTGCTCTTTGCACCGCTACACCTCCCCCCGTGGCCGTCGATGGTCTCGTCCACGCCACGTAGAGGACCACGGGCTGATATCACTCTTTGGGATTGTGGTTCGAAGTGCTGATGCGTAGCGACCAAGCGGCGATGCAGATCCTGTATCACCTCGACGATAAACGCGACGGCTCGAACAAGTTCATCGTGACGCGACGTGAGTGTCGCACCGCACCGGGTCCGACGGGTGTGACGACCTGCTTCCGGGGAGGATGTCCATGAGGACATGGCTGTATGCCGGGGGTCGGGCACGGTGCGGCGCAGGCGCTGAAGCGGTGGATCGGACGGGCGGGCAGGCGTCGCGGTCTGATATATGATTGTACCCCGCACTCGTATGACGAGACAAGCCCGGACCGCCGCGACGCTTCTCCGCTCTCTGGCCTGGCCTTGATGCCTCGCGGCCGTGTCCTTCCCGTCTATTCGCGATTCGCAATCGGAATCAATCCGGATTCGGAGTACAGCGCGGTCCTGAGCTGAGCTGATGACAGTGGACGACAAGCACGTCCTGATCAAGGCGGCATTCATCGAGGAGGTCAAGGATCTGCTGCAAGACGAGGTGAGCGCGACCACGAGTGTTTCGGAGGGAGACGCCGGAGGGAGGTCTGACTGGAACCGGCCCTGCTGACGGCAGCTCGAAAAGAACACGTACGTCGCAGACCCGAACATGTAGGTTGGACGGTCAGAAGCTTTACACGTTGTACATTCGCAGGCATCGCGATAGAGATGCATAGATTATACGAACATTGTTACTCCACCTGGCTGTGTTGGAGAACTTCCAGGTGTCGTCGGCGCCAAGGCCAGAGTCGTTGCTGGGTGCTGGCAAGCCGATCAGTGTTGCTAGATCCGCTGGTCGCCAGTAAGTTCCCCGGGACGAGATGCCGATGGGTCGCTCCTGGGCATCTTTCCGCATGACTTTGCCTTGTTGTCCTCGCGCGGACCGCCACGGTAGGACCGTTTAGCTCCCCAGTGGTGGGAGCATCATGATGAGCTGGCCTCACTCCTGGCGCTGACATACTCCCCTTCGCTCTCCGTCGAGAGACCCGCCGATGCCTCTCTATACGCATACGCGCTCGGATTCTCTCGTCCGGCAGGTCGACCAGCTTCCGCCGAGAATAGCTCAGAGACCGGTAGAGCGGGATACAGTCCTCCCTGCGTCTGGTTCGCTGGCTCAGTCGGGCCAGGGCGCGTGAATCGTAAGAAGATCTTCGGCTGCTGCACTTCAGGCGGCAGCTCCGTCTTCGCAGGCGGCGGAGACAGCTGCGTAAGGATGGAAGAGCTGATAGGTGGCAGATCCGAGATTGACGCGAGCTGGCTGATTGCGCTCGCGCGACGCTGCGGCGATTGCGGACTGCCAGGTGGACTTCGCGAGAAAGAGGATGAGGGGGAGGGAGGGTCGGGGCGGAAGGAGGGTACGTGGCCGAGCGAACCCAGAGATCCGCTTCCCAGGCCTTCCATCGATCGGACAAGGTCGTCATCGGGATCTCTGCGCGGTGGGGAGCGCGGTGGGGTCTTGTGTGCGGGTGGTGAACTGGGCGGTGCCGGTGCCGGTGGCCGCGGGTGCGGCTGCGGCTGCGAGGGCGGTTGCGGTTCAGCCTTGATGGGCAGGGCAGCTGACGGGACGGCTGGGACCGTTTCGCTCTCCACTTTGGCGGCTGCTTTGGCGGGCGTCGTGCGCGGTGTCGTGCTCGTCGTCTTGCCACGTACGGCTTTGCGCGCTGGAGGAGGCGTGACCGCCACGTCCTCTTCACCCAGCGCGGGTTTCCGCCGATCTCGCAGCGTCATCCTCGTCGCGTGTTGAGGGGTCGTCTGTGTGCTGGGGACGATCGTGTCAGGGGGTGTGCCTTCAAAATGTGCCAGAAGGGCATGCGTGCGGGCGAGGTGAGTATGCGAGGCGTACTCAGCCGGGAAAGGAGCGAGCTTGCCCGTGCGGCGTTTTTTCGTCGCCTTCTCGATCTGTTGTGAGCGCTGATCATCGATGTAAGGCGTGAAGGAAACTCACATTGTTCAGCTCGGTCTCGCTCCACCAATGCGGCTGGCCCCCTTTGTCGAGCAAACCAACGATATGGCCCATGGCGGCGCTGGTGAGCGCCCGGTCCGAGTATCCTCCCTCCAGCACCGACACGATCTTGCCCTCGGTGTACTTGTTCGCGAACGAGACGATATCGCGTGTGTAGCGGGAGAAGAAGGATACGGGAACGCGGCGGTCATGTCGCTGCATAGCTTGGTGTTCGTGCTCGCATGCGTCGAACCCGGCACTGACGTTCAGCCGCTGACATACGGGAGATTCAGAGATGGGGACTTGCCTGATGAGCACGATGGTCCGGTCCGCCTCTGCTTGAGTCTCCTCCATGTACGCCTTTGCTCGTTCTAGCAGGGCGAGGTATTTCGGGTATATGCGCTCGTAGAAGTCTTCTTCGGACGAGTACGGCTGCAGATGAATGTTCTCGCTGCGCGTGAGCTTTTAAGCTCGCCTTTACAGCGTCGTCCGCTCACATATACTGTCCGTGGGCGGCGAGGCTGATCGATGCATCGCTAATCAGGTCAAGATCTCCGTCCTACACGTCAGCGAGCTGAACACCGAGTGGTCTCTTCGAGCTGACCTCGCACGGATAGCTGTACTAGGCTTGTCAGCTGATGTCTACGGCGGGTTCGCAGCAGCTCACAATATCGTGCACGCTTCCATAGAAGCCCTTCCATCCGCGTACTTGTTTCCCCTTCTTCCCGTAGATCGGCTGTGACGGCTTACCCGCTTTGATAGCGAGTTCTTCGGCGTACGTCGCCGCGTTGAGCGGCATCACCAGGGCTTGCGTGCCGTTGCCTGCGCGTAAGAGACCCTTCCCATCAGCCCGCGGATTGGAACATACCGTGATGTAGGTCAAAATCGATGATGATGGCCCTATCAATGTCATGCTCGAGGTACGCTGCTGATCAGCCTGGATCACGACGAGCAGGGGCAAAACGACTCACCGTGCAACGCGCCAACAACCACATTGTTGACGTAGCAGAACCTGAACATCAGCTCAGTCGGGCCCCGTCCAACACGCCCAGCAAGCTCACCCGGACGGCTCATCCTCTCCACAGTGATGACCTGGCGGTCTTATAGCGCAGAAGGCCTTGTTGAAATGGCTCTGCCCACTCTGCAAGAAGTAATTGCCGTCACCACCCGGTCCCCCTAGCGGAGGCGTGGCCGGTACGCCCGCATCCACCTTGGCCTGTACCGCATCGCACACCTTGTCGATCGCCTGACACACTGTCTGAATCTACCATGAGCCCCACCCTTCTTCTCACGACGTACCGCTCCCTCGATTGCCAAGACGCTGCCGGGGCCGAGATACAGGTCCCCCTGATTTAATCCCAGGCCTGATGGGATCTCGCATCCCGTCTCTTTGATCTTCTCTACGGCCTCAGTCGCCCACCTGAGCAGGTCGCGCAGGTACGTTGACGATGCCGTCGTACGGGCCTCGTAGATTCCCTCATCGGGTGGGGGGGAATGCGCGAGTTGGAGGGCGGGATGGTGCTGTAGGATCTGGCCGGGCGTGCGGGGTGCGGGCGGGGGCGGGACAATATCGAGATGCTGAGGCTGAATGAATTGAGATGATGACGCGCCGATGGACAGGGAGGAGAGGAGGGATGACAGGTCGGAGTTCTCGGAGAGGCCTGAGGCAAGGGAAGGGTGGGATGGTTGAGATGGAATTCCGCTGTTGCCGAGCCCTAACGCCGTGTCGAGCTCCTCGACCCGAGCAATGGCGGCGGCTACGCCCAGCAGCACTGCTCGGAGGCGTTCGGGTCGTTCAAAGATGTGGGATGCGTTGGAATGTCGGATGTATCTGTGTTGGAGGCATGCGGGCTGGATGAACAGGCCCAAGGGTTGCTGCGACATGCTGGATACAGCGGCTGTACCTCGAACGCGTGAGCCGAGAGAGATCGCAGAGCGGATGGACTCTGAGGACGGACCCGCCAGTAGGCTACAGCGTATGCAGGGGCTGGCGTTATGCGCAACTACAGGCGAAGATCAGGGGACGGCGAAGGTGATGAGATGTCAACAACAATCTTGAAAAGGCGAGATGAATTCGGTTTCACCGCGAATTCCTCGTTCGAAATGCACGTAAGTCGCACGAACAGACTCAATGTCCAGTCGACGGTCCATGCATATTCTCCTGAGCTTCAAACGTTGTTACGTAGCGCCTTGCCGGCTGCAGCGCTGCATACGGATCGACTCTGTGTGCAGGCTGTCAACAGGACCTTAAAGTGCCACTTTGCAGCGATTGCCGAAAGCGGTCATCGCCGCCGGGGCGATCCTGCTTGCTTGCTTGCACCACGCCACCACAGCCCCTCCCCTCCGCCCGCATGCTTCTTCCTTGCAGACCGTCCATACCCCTTCAACACCTTTGTGATCGATACCCATTCCTCGTCGCGCGACATAGTTACACTCATGGCATCGACCGCACCCGTCAACGCGAAGACGACGATTGCTGCCGCGCCCGACGCGTCGACGGGAAATGCCCAAATGACTCCCGGTCCCGACGCGTCGGAACAACAACATCATGACGACACGGAATCGACGGGGCGGAGGGGGAAGAAACGGCTCGGCGTCGATCCATCTCTGATCCTCTCGGAGGGGCGCTCAAAGCGGCGGCGGACACCGACGCCGGACCCAGAGGACGGGCATGACGAACATGACGGAGGGGGCTCGAATGACCCAAAGGACCCAGAACGGGCCAAGCGCCTGGGATACGGGATATACAACAAGATCATGGCCGAGAAGTCGAAGGAGTGAGCATCCTGTGCGCCGGACAGCGGCTGAAGCTGATGCCAGGGGCGACTCGCTCGCGGAGCCGTTCGTGAAGCTGCCGAACAAGGTGAGCGTCGAAAACGATGTTGACGCAGTTTCATGTGCAACGATGAAACGCTCGAATCCGATTGAAACCGCCGTCAAGTGCTTTCGCTAATCCGTAGCGCGCTTTCCCAGACTATTATGAGACGATCAAGGTGCCGATGAGTCTGGAGATCGTGCATCAACGCTTGGAAGACGGCTCGTACGATACGCTCAAGGCTGTCGTCTCCGACCTCGGGCAGATCTTCAACAACGCCAAGCGATGTAAGCTAGCTGATAAAAGCTGGACGCACGGTAGCTAACGCGCAGACAACGTCAAAGAATCCGTCATCTTCCAGTATGCCAAGAAGCTACATGTGCGTGTTGCCGGCAGGTCCTGGGCGACCGCTGACAACAGAAAATCACGCGGACGTACTACGCCGCCAACACCCAACCTGAAGCTCCCGCGCCTGCGCCAACACCCGCACCCGCACCCGCACCCGCACCCGTCCTGACCGTCGTTCCAAAAGTCGAGGAGCCGAAGCCTTCAGCATCGGCATCGATGGAAGCATCAACGTCGCGTGGCGGCGAGGCAGAAACGGGCGGACCCAGCGGTGCGAGTGCAGATGGGGGCGAGGGGGATGCCACCGGTGCCCAGCAGGGTTCAGGCAGGTTCAGGAAGCGAGGGAGCTACATGAAGGACGGACCGACAGTGTACAAGCTCGTCAAGCCCATCTTGAAGGCGATTAAGGAGGCGAGTGCGAAAGAGTGAGTCAACCGAAGGGGATTGGACGGGGCGGTCGGCTGACATCAGCGGGAGCGGGCGGCAGATCGCGGGGATCTTCATGGGGCTGCCGGATCGGCGGATATTCACAGATTACTACCGGACGATCAAGGAACCGATATCGCTCAAGGAGATCGAGGTGCGTTCGCCGAGGCAGATGGGAGAAAGTCGGGCTAACGTGAAGGACCGCATGGTGGCGCGCTCGTACGAGCACTGGCAGGAATTTTACGATGACGTGAACACGATGTGCCGGAATGCGATGGTGTACAACGAGGACGGGAGTGAGGTGTACCAGGATGCGCAGCAAATACAGGTGAGCTCACGTCCATGTGTCCCACTTCGTGACGTGGCTCAACATTCGCTGACGGGTAGCACATCCTCGAGTCGTACCGCCCCTCGATCCAAGAAAAAATCGCCAGGCCGAACGAGAAGATCAAGGTCAAGCCGACGCTGGTCACACCCGCACGTCCCGCCGATCCCGGGGCATATGGCCATCAAAGACCATTGTACGCTCAATCGCCCTCACCAGCGATGTACGCCTCGCAATCGCCCCAGCCACCCACTCTCGCCGCCGCCGCAGCCGGCGTGCCGCCCAACATGTACCCTCTCCCACCCAGTGCCGCCCCTACCCCAACGCAGCCCGGCAACTTCCTCCCAGCCCTGCCCAAAGGCGTCGTCACGGAAGAGATCGTCGCGTCACTGGACCGGTACCCCGCATACGAGCAATCAGCGTGGGCCAACAGTCTCTCAGCCGTCTCGGTCCAGATCTACCGCCAACTGCTCGCCGCGAACGACGCGAAGAAGCGCGGTATCTCCTTACCCAGCACGAGCATGCTCTCCGACTTGCCGTCTGCAGGCCGGCCCAACGGCGTCTCCACATTACCTGATCGTATGGCCCCTCCCTTGCCGACAGTCAAGTACCTCGATTTCGCATTCTCGACGTTGGGCCAAGCGGATCGGTCCAAGGCGATCCGGTTACACAATATGCGCGGCGTGGTCACGCACGCGGTGGTGCTCGGGTCAGATACGTCCGAGCTCGAGCTGACGGCGTATATTGCCGACGCGAAGGCCTCGTCCCCGCCTGCTGACTCTGGGGCAACGCCCGCCGTTGAGCCTATGGACATCGTCCCCGAGGTATCATTACGCGTCAACGGTAATCCCGGCAGCCTGCCGAAGTTTGTTCACCTCCCGCCCGAATCGACAAAGCCAGCAGGTATGAGGTGGACGATAAATGTCCCGCCAGGGAGGAACGAGACGAAGATCGAGGTGGTGGCTACGAAGCCCGGCGCGCTGGCCGAGACGTCCGCAATATACATCAGCCGGCAGTGTTAAGGCGGGGCCTCGCAGGGAAGGATGACCGGATGTCGGGATCGTGGGGAAGTGTCGCATAATGGGACATGTATGGCATATATGTATATAGTGACACATCGCTCTACCTGCCTAACACACATGCTCGATCTTACCGCCCTGGGAAGACCTGGGACCCAGGTCTCGCGCGACGAGACGGTTGAACTGCTCCATCATCATCCCGAATAGGCTTCGACTAAGCGCCGCGTCCCAGCGCCCTTTACTCGACTCGTCACGGATGAACGCGTGCTGCGCCTGTACCTCGATGAACTATGGTCAGCGCAGCAGACATGGGCTGTAGTGGAGCACGTGAGGAGGCAGCCTACGCACGGTCATAGTCAGCCCCGCGTCGTCGAACGTGTCCCGAATGAGCGTCCGTCCAGGGCGGTCGACGTGCGTGTCCTGTTTCCCGAAAACGAGGGTCACTTCGCCCTTGCCCTTCAGATCGCCGTTCTTCACTTTGAGCAGGGTGTCGTCGGACTTTCCTTTACCGAGCGTTGCAGAGTGAACGCTAGGGTCAGCCGATGCGCTGTGGTTGCTGATCGAGCAGGAGATGTGACCATGGGGTGAAAGGGTCGATGGTGTGGGGCCCGACAAGCGCGGGGCGGCCGGCCTGACTTACTCGGTCGCGAAGTAGCAGAAGGTCGAGAGCACACGAGGGTCGAATGCTGCCTGCAGAATCAGCGCTCCGTCTTGCAGGCCCCCATCAACACCTGGAGCTCAGCTCACTCGGAGAGCCTATGGTCAGTTCCGTCCTTCCCAAGCACGCTCAGCCCACCAGATGTCCGCCCAGGCACATCCCGGTCGAAGCGATGCGGCCCGTACAGTTGGGCAGGGACGTGAGCAGGTCGACGGAAAGTGTAGCGTCCTGAGATCAGCTGATGAAACTCCTCACGAGACACTTCTCTCGACCTATCCGGTCGTTTCGGACTGAGGAGTTTAGACGACGACGACGACAACACCACCACCACCACCACCACCACCACCAGCACTACGCCTGTGAAACGCCCGCTCACCTCGTCATAAGCCTCCACCGTCTTCTCGATCTGACCATCAGCTTGAAAGCACTTCTCCACGCGCCAGTCAGCTCACCTTGTACTTGTTACCCCGATCCGT
>Ga0308169_10006601_pt1 | contig 10161 bp, 10 predicted proteins | sample PhyBR1_2_FD_202139 | JGI IMG/M metagenome (GOLD analysis project Ga0308169, IMG submission 202139) | Phyllosphere microbial communities from UC Gill Tract Community Farm, Albany, California, United States - DLSLSB.R1 | ecosystem: Host-associated > Plants > Phyllosphere > Unclassified | place... | reverse complement strand
TGGCGATGGCGAGCGGCATCAGGCGAAGAGCAGTTTTCACGGATATCCTTGCGGCGATGGTCTGGGAATGAATCGCGCAAGAATAGCATGTCAGCAACATTATTCGTACTGATATGCGGGCCGGGATGGGGATTTTTTGCTGCCTCGGGCACCTGCAGGGGGAAGTAAATACCCTTCGATATATGCATGCATATATCGAAGGGTGGCAAACGCGCTTAAGCGTTCGCCTGCAAGGCCGGATAGTCGGTATAACCCTCCGCGCCCGGTGCGTAGAACTTGTCCGGACGCGCCGGGTTCAGCGGGGCGCCGGTCTTCAGGCGGGCCGGCAGGTCGGGGTTGGCGATGAACCACTGGCCCCAGGCGACGGCGTCGGCCTTGCCGCTGGACAGCAGTTCCTCGGCGCTTTCCTTGCTCATCTTTTCGTTGGCGATGTAGACGCCGCCAAAGATTTCCTTCAGCTGCGGGCCGAGGCTGTCCGGGCCGAGCGCTTCGCGCGCGCAGATGAAGGCGATGCCGCGCTTGCCCAGTTCGCGGGCGACGTAGCCGAAGGTTTCCAGAGGGGTCGAGTCGCCCATGTCGTGGGCGTCGCGGCGCGGGGCCAGGTGCATGCCGACGCGGTCGGCGCCCCAGGTCTCGATGCAGGCGTCCGTCACTTCCAGCATCAGGCGGGCGCGGTTCTCGATCGAACCGCCGTAGGCGTCGCTGCGCTGGTTGGTCTTATCTTGCAGGAACTGGTCGAGCAGATAGCCGTTGGCGCCGTGGATCTCGACGCCGTCGAAGCCGGCCTTCTTCGCATTCTCCGCGCCCTTGCGGTAGGCGGCGACGATACCCGGGATCTCTTCGAGGTCGAGGGCGCGCGGGGTCTCGTATTCCTTGACCGGACGCACGAGGCTGACGTGGCCGGCCGGCTTGACCGCAGACGGGGCCACCGGCCGGTCGCCGTTCAGGAACAGCGGGTCGGAGATGCGGCCCACGTGCCACAGTTGCAGGAAGATGCGGCCGCCGGCCCGGTGCACGGCCTCCGTCACCTGCTTCCAGCCTTCGACCTGCTCGTCGGACCAGATGCCCGGGGTGTCGGCATAGCCCACGCCCATCGGCGTCACGGAAGTGGCTTCCGACAGGATCAGGCCGGCCGAGGCGCGCTGCGCATAGTATTCGGTCATCAGGACGTTCGGCACGCGGCTTTCGCCGGCGGCGCGCGAGCGGGTCAGCGGCGCCATCACGATGCGGTTCGGCAGCTCCAGCGCGCCGACTTTCAATGGATCAAACAACGAAGTCATTGCTACTCCTGTTCTTGTTGACTGGGGATTCAGTAAGGCCGTGCCATCTTAAAGCACACGCGGAATTCCTGCCGGGACCGTCCCGTTTTTGAACGCCGGCCGCGGCTGAGCCGATGCCTGCGGTGGTATACTTGCGGCCCTTTGAATGAAGATGAGCGGAGTTACGATGAGCTGGGCGTATCTGGTTGTTGCCGGACTGTTGGAAGTGGCCTGGGCCGTGGGCCTGAAATACACCGCCGGCTTCACCCGCCTGTGGCCCTCGGTGTTCACCCTGGCGACGATGGCGGGCAGCGTCGGCATGCTGGGCCTGGCCCTGCGCGCCTTGCCGCTCGGCACTGCCTACGCCATCTGGACCGGGATCGGCACCGTCGGCACCGCCGTGTTCGGGATGATCATGCTGGGCGAGCCCGCCGGCGCCCTGCGCCTGCTGTCGATCGGCCTGATCGTGGCCGGCATCGTCGGCCTGAAGCTGCTGACGCCGGCCTGAACCGGCGCCGCGGGCGTCAGGGCAAGCCGGTCCAGCGCGTGTAGATGCGGTCCAGCTCGCCGTCCGCCTTGAGCTTTTCGAGCGCGGCGCCGAGCAGGCCGGCAAGGGCGGGATCGGCCTTGCGGCTCACCCAGAAGTACGAAGGCGCGGCGCCCAGCACCACCGGGAGCACGCGCACGCGCGGACCAAGCGCCTCGCTGCGGATGTAGTGCTGCAAGGTCACTTCGTTGAGGTAAGCAAAGCGGCCGTGTCCGGCCAGCACCTTGTGCAGGTTGACGCCGTTGTCGTCGGTGGCGTCGTCGACCTGCACGCCGCCGGCTTTCAGCCAGTCCGTGAACACCGAGCCGCGCTGGGTCGTGACCAGCGCGCCCAGGCGTACCAGGTCCTGCATGTCGCGCACCACGGCCGTGTCGCCGGCGCGCGCTACCAGCAGGTGGCGCGCGATGTACACCGGTTTGCCCACCGGTACCGCGATGGCGTTGCGGCGCGGCGAGGCGATGAGGGCGCAGGCGGCGTCCAGCTTGCCCGTTTCCAGGCCGGATTCGATGCCGGGCAGGGAGCGGCTGCGTTCGTGGCCCATGAAATGCAGGCGCGGCTCGATGCGCTCGATCGCGGCCATGACGTCCGGACAGATGCCGGTGACCCGCCCGGGCAGGGCCACCCATTTGGGCGCAATCGCTTCCTGCCCAACGAGGCGCACGTCCATCGCCCACGCCCCGGCGCAGGCCGCCAGTCCGGCGATGAGTGCCGCCAGGCGCCGAATGTGCTGTGATGCCTTGAAGCTGTTTGTCATTGTTATCGTTATCGTTATCGTTCTCTCAAGCGCAAGAATTGTCGCACGAAGCGTCATCATTCCGCGCACCAATTAACGCCGCCCGCACTCCGCGCACGTTTGATCCTTTCGGCATAGCGGCTCTCCCAGCTCCCTAAACTCGGTGGCGAACCGGGGCCGCTTCGCCCCGACCGCGGAGGGAAACCGATGATCCTGTTGACGGGAGTGGCCGGCTTCATCGGCATGCACCTGGCGCGCCGCCTGCTGGCCGAGGGACAGGAGGTGGTCGGCATCGACCATCTCGGACCCTGCGCCCAGCCCGGGCTGAAGGAAAGGCGCCTGGCCGCGCTCGGCGACGCCGCCGGCCTGCGCTTCCGCCGGGTGGACGTCACCGACGGCCCCGCGCTGGACGCCCTGTTTCGCGAGCACCGTTTCGAACTGGCCATCCACCTGGCGGCCCAGACCGGCGTGCGCTATTCCTCCGAGCATCCCCACGAATGCGTGGTCAACAACGTGGCGGGCTTCGCCAACGTGCTCGAGTGCGGCCGCCGCCACGGACTCGGGCACCTGGTCTACGCCAGCAGTTCCAGCACCTACGGCGCCAACCGCCGGCTGCCGTTCAGGGAGCACGACCCGGTCGACCACCCGGTCAGCGTGTACGCCGCCACCAAGCGCAGCGACGAGCTGCTGGCCCACAGCTACAGCCACCTCTACGGCCTGCCCACCACCGGGCTGCGCTTCTTCACCGTCTACGGCCCCTGGGGGCGGCCCGACATGGCGCCGATGCTGTTCGCGAATGCGATCGCCGCCGGCCGCCCGATCGAGGTCTACAACGGCGGCCACATGCTGCGCGACTTCACCTATATCGACGACGTGGTCGAAGCGGTGCTGCGCCTGTGCGGCCGGCCGGCCGAGCCCGATCCAGATTTCGATCCGCTGGATCCGGACCCGGCCACCAGCCATGCGCCGTTCCGCATCTACAACGTCGGCAACCAGCAGCCGGTGCAGCTCTCGGCGTTCATCGACGCCCTCGAGGACGCGCTCGGACGCCGCGCCGAGCGGCTGGCGCGGCCCATGCCCGGCGCCGACATGGCGGCCACCTGCGCCGACACCCACGACCTGCGGCGGGCGATCGGCTGGACGCCGGCGACGCCGCTGCGCACCGGCATCGCCCACTTCGTCGAGTGGTTCCGCCGCCATGGGGCCTGCCATGCGTAAGCACGAGGCGGGGCTGGAGCCGCATTCCCTGTCGCTGGTCGTGCCCATGCACGACGAGGCAGACAATGTGCTGCCGCTGGCCATCCAGGTGCGGGCGGCGATGGCGGCGTCGCCCTGGCCCTGGCAGCTGATCCTGGTCGACGACGGCAGCCGCGACCGTACCGCCGAGCGTATCCGCGAAGCGGTGGCCGCCAGCCCCGGCCACATGGCGGCGGTGATCCTGCGGCGCAACTTCGGCCAGACCGCCGCCATGCAGGCCGGCATCGACGCCGCCGGCGGCAGCGTGATCGCGACCATGGACGGCGACCTGCAGAACAACCCGCACGACATCGTGCGCATGGTGACGCGCCTGCTCGACGAGGACCTCGACCTGCTGGTCGGCTGGCGGCGCGAACGCAAGGACAGCTTCTGGCTGCGCCGCCTGCCCTCGATGGTGGCGAATCGCCTGATCGCGGCGGTCACCGGCGTGCGCCTGCACGACTACGGCTGCTCCCTGAAGGTCTATCGCGCTTCCGTGCTGCGCGAGATCCGGCTGTACGGCGAGATGCACCGCTTCATCCCGACCTGGATGGCCACCGTGACCTCGCCGGAGCGCATCCGCGAAGAAGAGGTCAGCCACTTCCCGCGCATCCACGGGCAATCCAAGTACGGCCTGTCGCGTACCTTCAAGGTCCTGCTCGACCTGCTGTCGATGTATTTCTTCGTGCGCTTCCGCGCCAGCCCCGGCCATTTCTTCGGACGGATCGGCCTGGCCTGCGGTTTCGCCGGCGTGGCGGCGCTGGCCTGGCTGGCCTGGCTCAAGCTGGGGGAGGGCGAGGCCATCGCCAGCCGGCCGCTGCTGCTGCTGGCGGTGCTGCTGGTCGTGATCGGGGCGCAGTTCGTCTGCACCGGCATCGTCACCGAAGTGCTGGCGCGCACCTATTTCGAGGTCGGCGCCGCCCGCACCTACCTGGTGCGCGAAACCCTCGGCAGCCTGGGTAAAGCGGAGCCCGCCGACAGCCGCCGCGCGGGCGAGGCGGAGCGGCCATGAGCGGCGGTCCGGTCGGGGAGGGCGCCGGCCTGCTGGGGCCACAGGGGGGCCGCGGACGCCGGCCGGGCTGGGCGGCGGCATCGGCCGAGGCGGCGCCCTGGTTGCCGCCACTGTTGCTGGCCGGCGCAGTCGTTGTCGGCCTCTACCTGAACCTCGGCGCCGTGCCGCTGTTCGACGTCGACGAGGGCGCCTTCGGCGAAGCCACGCGCGAGATGCTCGAACGTGGCGACTACGTGTCCACCTGGCTGAACGGCCAGCCGCGCTACGACAAGCCCATCCTCATCTACTGGCTGCAGGCGGCGTCGGTGCGGGTCCTGGGCCTGGACGAGTTCGCGCTGCGCCTGCCGTCGGCGCTGGCGGCCAGCGCCTGGATCGTGGCCGTCTTCGGCTTCGCGCGCCGCCACATCGACCGCGACACCGGCTACGCGGCGGCCTTCATCGCCGCCGGCACCGCGGGCGTCGGCGTGATCGGACGCGGCGCGACCGCCGATGCGCTGCTCAACCTCTTCCTGGCGCTGGGCATGTTCGACATCGTCCGTTACGCCTTGGACCCGCGGCCCCTGTGGCGGCGGCGCGCCTTCCTGTGGACCGGCCTCGGCCTGCTGACCAAGGGGCCGGTGGCGCTGCTGGTGCCGGGCGCCGCCAGCCTGCTGGCCTTCTCGCTGCTGGGAAGATCGGCCGACTGGCGGCGGGCGGTGCGCGACCCCGCCGGCTGGGCCATCCTGCTGGCGGTCGCCTTGCCCTGGTACCTGCTCGAATACGCACGGCGCGGGGATGCTTTCCTGGCCGGCTTCTTCATGCGCCACAACGTCGAACGCTTCCTTTCGCCGCTGCAGGGGCATGGCGGCGGGCCTTTGTATTACCTGCCGGCCATCCTGGCGCTGCTGTTGCCGTATACCGGGCTGTTCCTGCGCACCTTGTCCGGACCGGGCGGCCTGCGGCATCCGCGCGCGGCGCCGCTCGACACCTTCCTGTGGTGCTGGTTCCTGTTCGTCTTCGTGTTCTTTTCGCTGGCCGGCACCAAGCTGCCGCACTACCTGCTGTATGGCGCGACCCCGCTGTTCATCCTGATGGCGCGCGGGCGCGGCGCGCTGCGCTCGCATGTGCTGGCCTTCGCGCCGCCGCTGCTCTTTCTCGGACTGGTGGCGGCCCTGCCGGTCTTGCTGGAGCGCCTGGCCCCTGGCATCCGCAACCCCTATGTGCGCGAAGCGCTGGGCCGGACCGAGGTGTTCGGCGCGGCCTGGCGGCTGGGTGCGCTGGCGCTGTTGACGGCCGTGCTCGGCCTGGCGCTGTGGCGCGGCGCCTCGCTGTGGCGGCGCCTGGCCGCGGCCGGATTGCTGTGCTCGCTGGCCCTGGCCTGTCTGCTGCTGCCGGCGGCGGCCGAGTTGCAGCAGGGCCCGCTGAAGGAAGCGGCCCTGCTGGCCCGGCGCGCCGGCTGGGAAGTGCACAGCTGGCGCATCAACATGCCGAGCTTTTCGGTCTACCGCGGCGCCGTCACGCCGCCGGCGCCGCCGCTGCCGAGGCCCGGCCAGGTGATCCTGACCCGCAGCGACGCCCTGGCCGCCCTCGGCCCGGTGCAGCTGCTGTACCGCAAGGGCGGCATCGTGCTGGCCCGCATGCCCGGATGAGCCAAATGCCGCCGGCCTTCCGGTCTCCTTGGGTATGGCTGCCGCCCGTCACCGGGCTGGCCTTGCTGGTGCTGCTGCTCGCCAGCGGTGCCAACCGCGCCGCCTTCCTCGCGCTGAACCATGCCGGCCAGGCGTTCGGGCCGCTGTTCTGGCTGCACCTGACCATGCTGGGTGACGGCGCGGTGGCGCTGGCGCTGGTGCTTCCATGCATCCGGCGTGTCCCGCACTGCTTCTGGGCGGCGCTGGCGGCGGCGGTGTTCGCGGCGCTCTGGACCCAGCTGACCAAGCAGTTCGTCGACATGCCGCGCCCCTTGTCGGCGCTGGCGCCGGACCAGTTCTTCCAGGCCGGACCGGCTTACCGGCGGGTGTCCTTCCCGTCCGGGCATGCGGCGGCCGCGTTCGCCATGGCCGGCATCTGGACCATGGGCGTGGCGGCAAGTCCACTGCGGCGCGCGCTGCTCCTGCTGCTTGCCAGCCTGGTCAGCCTGTCGCGCATCATGGTGGGGGTCCACTGGCCGGTCGACATCCTGTGGGGCATGCTCGGCGGCTGGCTGGGCGCCTGGCTCGGCCTGAGACTTTCCGGCCGCTGGGCCAGGCCCACCGCGGGCGCGGGCGGCCTGGTGGCCGGCCTGGTGCTGCTGGGCGTGGCGGCGAGCCTGCTGGTGAGCCGGCATATCGGCATTCCGGCGGTGCTGCCGGCGCAGCGCCTCATCGGGCTGGCCTGCCTGTTGTGGGGCGGCCGGGAAATGCTGCGGATGCGGCCGTGGCCGGGAGAGCGCTCGCGCAGGCGCCGCACCGCACGGCGGCGGCAGATCGCGGAGGAGGAAGTCGATGGGTGAGGATGGCTGGTGGCTGCTGGTCGGCTTCGGCGGCCAGGCTTTGTTCATGGGGCGCTTCGTGGTTCAGTGGTTGGTCAGCGAACGGCGGCGCCGCAGTGTGATTCCGGTGTCCTTCTGGTACCTGAGCATCCTGGGCGCGCTGGTGCTGCTCGCGTACGCGGCGCACCGGCGCGATCCGGTCTTCATCGCCGGCCAGGGGCTGGGTGTGGCGATCTACCTGCGCAACCTGCACCTGATCCGGGCGGAGCGGGCGCAGATGCGGGAGGCCGGCGGCTAGAGAAGGCTCGGCACGCTCAGTGACTGTTCAGCATCCATTTCGCAAAGCCCAATACCCGCGCATCGTTTTGCAAATGGCGCGGATACACAATCCAGAAAGCGTAGGGATTATTCAATCTCAGCTTGAATGGTTCGACCAGATACGCATTGCGCAAATCATCCCGAACCAAGGGTTCAGGTGCCAGCGCAATGCCTTTCGCCGCTCGCGCAGCTTCGATCGCCAGGAAAACGCTCGAATAACGCAGGCAGGCCTGATTGGGTGGCATCGACAAGCCTTGCGCCTCCAGCCACTCGATCCAGCCAGGTGGCTTGCCGGGAAGGTGAATCGTACTGTCGTGTATCAGCGTGTGATGCAGAAGGTCTTCGGGCGTATGAAGCGGCGCGCCGGAGAGAGCTTGCAAGGCAGGGCTGCAGACTGCAATCATTTCGGCACGCATCCAGTGCTGCGTGACCGCACCAGGATACCGGCCATCGCCATATCGCAGGGCCACATCAAATTTGCCGTCATTAAAATCGACGACTTCATCGTCGTCGCTCAGTTCAACCGGTAAATCAGGATGGGTGGACTGATATTCGGCGATGCGGTGCACCAGGTATTTTGCCGCCAACGACGGCATGGCGGTAACGCGCAATGCTTGCGTGTCGCCGATCGACGGCGGCTGAAGTGCCTCTTCAAGTCCTGCAAACAGCGCGACAAGGCGGGCTGCCAAGGTCTCGCCGTAAGGGGTAAGCACGACGGCGCGGTTCTGGCGTACGAACAAGGGGAGCCCCAGGTATTCCTCCAGGCGCCTGACTTGATGACTGATTGCCGTCGGGGTGACGTGCAGCTCTGCTGCGGCATCCTGAAAACTCGAATGTCGTGCGGCAGCTTCGAAACTGCGCGCAGCGATGAGTGGAGGATTCGGTCGACGCTTCATCAGATGATTCTATCAGATGAATTTGGTTCATCTGAAAGCGAAAATCTTTCGTTTGTCCGTCTCCTGCACGCTAAATAGACTTGCCGCATTCGTCTGTTTTGGAGCGGCTATGCACAACGTAAATTCGAGGATCGCCATCGTTTCTGGCGCGGCAAGAGGTATCGGAGAAGCCATTTCTGCAAGCCTGGCCCGTGCGGATCACTTTTGCAGCGAAGGCGCCGGGTTTGTTACTGGACAGACGCTCCATGTCTCCGAAGGCGCGGCATCATGAACGAGTTCGATTTGCGGACCGCGGCCCGGACCGATGCGAGTGCAATGCTCGCGCTGCTTCGTTCGGTTTCTCTTGAAGGCGATACGCTTCCGTTCCGGAATGACGTCGATCAGGGCTTCATCGACAGCCAGTGGCTTGGCGCAGCCGGATGCGTTTTGGCATATCAAAACGAGGCTTTGCTTGCCATGTACCGTTACGGCCCGAATATGCCGGGCCGCGGTTCGCATATTGCGACCGCTACTTTTATGGTTGCCCAAGCATTTCGGGGACGAGGACTTGGCCGCATTCTCGTGCGGCATTGCCTTGAACAGGCGAGGGCGGCGGGATTTCGGGCGATGCAATTCAACCAGGTCGTCGCCACCAATCTCGCCGCGCTTTCACTCTACCGTTCAATGGGGTTCATGAAAGTGGGCGAGATTCCGGAAGCGTTCGCACATCCCGAATATGGCTATGTCGCAGCGTATGTCATGTATCTCGACTTATGCCGACCTCATCATTCGCGCCCGAACTGCGGGTTCGGGCGGGTCATGTAGTACCACTCCTGGTTCGGACCGGCGTTCGTGTCCGGGAACAGGATGCGGCCCGAGAACTCCGCCACGACCGGGGTGCCGTCGGCGCGCACGCCGATCTGCTCGCCTTCCTGCAGCGGGTCGAAGCTGGCCCACTGGCGGGTGAAGCGGTCGCCGGCGTCGAGCTTGTCGTGCACCACGACCATCTGCAGCGCTTCCATCTCTTCGAAGGGAATGGGCTGCGGTTCCGCGGCCTCGATCAGCTTCAGGTGGGCGAGGGTGTTCATGATGGCGCGGTAGGCCACTTCCGGCGCCTGCGGGTCGAGGTGCTGGCCGCATTCCAGGGTCAGGGCGTAGCCGCCGGTGCTGCGCATGTATTCGGTGGTGCCCATGCCGTAGCGCAGCACGGTCTCCAGTTCCGCCGCATTGCCACGCGAACGGCGCTGCACGCCGCCGCCATAGGCCGCCATCCAGCCGGTCACGAAGCGGCGCACGCCCAGGCGGCGCGCCAGTGCGCGTTCTTCGCGCATGTGGCGGAAGGGTTCGAGCGGGCCGTCGTTGTCGAGCGGGCCGACCATCACGAAAGGCTCGCCGTGGGCGGCGTTGAAGGAGTGCAGGTCGAGCAGCACGTCGTGTCGGGCCAGCAGCGGGCACAGCCAGTTGGCGACGCGGTCTTCGAAGTCCTGCGGGTTCTCTTTCGGCGACAGGTCGCGGTTCAGGTTGCGGTCGCCCGAGCGGGTGTTCCTGGCATAGGCCAGCGGGTTGACGATGGGGACGAAGGTCACGCTGCCGTTGACGATGTGCAGTTTGCCGGCGTCGAGCTCCGCCATCACGCGCTGGATGGCCTGGGTGCCGCAGGTCTCGTTGCCGTGGGTCGCGCCCATGATGATGACGCGCGGACCGGGGCCCTGGCCCGTGTAGTTGACGGATTTGA
>Ga0308169_10006598_pt1 | contig 10165 bp, 6 predicted proteins | sample PhyBR1_2_FD_202139 | JGI IMG/M metagenome (GOLD analysis project Ga0308169, IMG submission 202139) | Phyllosphere microbial communities from UC Gill Tract Community Farm, Albany, California, United States - DLSLSB.R1 | ecosystem: Host-associated > Plants > Phyllosphere > Unclassified | place... | reverse complement strand
GGCCTTGCCCGGCGCCTGCAGCTTGTCGACGTTGTTGGCCAGCAGGCCGCGCAGGAAGGAGCGCACGTTCTCGCCCTGCAGGTCGACCACGCACATGTGCGACACGTCGAACATGCCGGCGTCGCCGCGCACCGCGTTGTGTTCCTCGATCTGCGAGCCGTAGTTGACCGGCATGTCCCAGCCGCCAAAGTCGACCATCTTGGCCCCAAGGGCGCGGTGAACGGAGTTGAGCGGAGTCGCTTTGAGCGTCATGGAATGCATCCTCGGGCAGTGGAATAGGGGTGATGGCACGCGGATCGCGCCCGCATGCCTCTCGCACCCCTCTGTCCTCGGTACCTGAGAGATAGCGGCGATGCCGCCTGCCCCTTCGGTGGGCCCGCAGGCCGCTCTCCAGAGTTGGACCGCCGCGCGTTTTCGATCGCGCCGCGTCCCCTGACCGGTCCGGTTGCCTGAGAGTTTTCGGGTGATGCCCCTTCGGCGGCAGCCTTGCGCTGCGCTCTCCCGGTCAAGGATGCGAAGGATATGTCAGTGGCCATGGGAAGTCAATCCGCGGGGGCGGAGATACCCGACACAATGTTTATTGGGCAATGCGCGCACGCTTGCAGTGCGGTCGGACGGCGTGAATCCGTGATTTGTTACACTTGTCCCACGAACCTTGTGACAGAAGAGAGCGACTATGAGCGAAGATCAAGCAAATCAACCGAGGGAGGCGTACTTCACGCTGTCCGGCGACGTCAACAGCGACATGGTGCACCGTGTCTTCGAAGCCACTTCCCACATGACCGAGGACGGCATCGAGACCGCGCACGTGCTGGTGCAGTCGAATGGCGGCTACGTCAGCGATGGCCTGTGCCTGTATAACTTCATGGCCAGCTCGCCCGTCGATTTCATCATGTACAACGGCGGCGCGGTGGCATCGATCGCGGTGATCCTGTTCCTTGCGGGCAAAAAGCGCTATGCGAGCGAGACGGCGCGCTTCATGATCCACAAGTCGCACGCGACGGCCTCGCCCGGATCGCGTCCGGATGCCCTGAACATCATCGTCGAAGGCTTGCGTGCCGACGACAACCGCACCGAATCGATCCTGCGCAAGCACATCGAACTCACGCCCGAGCAGTGGGGCATCCACCAGTACGGCGACCTGCACCTGACCGCGCGCGAAGCCAAGATCGCCGGCCTGGTCACTGAGGTGGCCGATTTCGCGCCCCCGCGCGGTGCGCCCCTGCGCAATATCTGATCCGATGCGAACATGGCGTCTCCGGGTGGCGGCGCCATGTCCCTCGCCGCGGCGCGCCGGGTGGCCTGCGCCGCCATAGACCCCGTACGATGCCGCCAGCGCCAAAACCGTCGCCCTGCGCAGGCAGGGGCGACGGTTTTCAACGAGCCGGACAGGTCCGGCCCTCGTTCATTCACATTCAGCGATTGCCGTCGTTCTTGCGGCTTTGACGACCGGCGGCGGCGTGCTGCTCCGGCGTGCCGCCGCGGGTGCTGCCCGAACGTGCATCCGAGCGCGAGCCCGAGCCGGACGATGCCGATTGCTTGTTGCCGTCGTTCTTGTGGCTCTGGCGGCCGGCTTCCGCGTGCTGTTCCGGGGTGCCGCCCTGGACGCCGCCCGAACGCGAGCGCGAGCTCGACCCGGCCGCGCCGGATTGCTTGTTGGCGTCGTTCTTGTGGCTTTGCTGGCCGGCCTTCACGTGTTGTTCGTGGGAGCCGCCTTGGTTGCCGGGACGCGAGTTTTTGTTCGTAGTCATGATCATTCCTTTCAATAAATTTGGGAAATGTCCTGCTCGCCAAAACGATGTCTGAAGTTGGTTGCTCAGTAGCGTTTTCGGTAACGCAATGATGCGAGCCCGGCCGTCGAACCGGTATCGGAGCTTGACGCGCTGCTATGTAGGACTGCGGCTGAGTATTAAAGAATGTTTTGACTTCAAATAATGAAAAACGAATATCCATATTTCGTATTGACTCGATAATCGGGTGAATTCATGGACTAATATGGTCGAGCTAGCTCATCCTTGGAATAAACATTTTCCTGTCGATGTGGTGCGCGGCAGTCCGGGCGCCGACCCAGTGCACAGCCATCGCAAGATTTTAATTTCCGTATGGAAATTATGTGCCACAATACGGGTAGCACCCATACGCCATCCCCACCCATGACCGCAAGCCACGTCCAGCCCCCGGCCGCCCGCAAGGCCGCGTCGTCGCAGCAGGCGACGCTGGATGCGCTCGCCGCCACCGTCTCCGCGTTCGCCGGCGAGCAGCTGGCCGGGATGGCGGCGCGCATGTCCGCCGCGCTGGCCGACGTCGGCGAACCCGGCCTGGATACGCGCGAGGTCTACCGCCGCGTCAAGTCGGCGCGCCTGCTCAAGGACAATGCCTATGCCTTCGTGCACCTGGCGTCGGCGGCCATCGACGCGGCCGTACGCAGCGAGTTCGACACGCTGGGTCCGGCCAGCGCCCAGCGCCGCCTGGTCGAGCCGCTGAGCCTGGTTCCCCTGGAAGACATCGACGACAAGCTCGCCTTCACGGCGCTGGCCCGGCCCTTCGACATCCAGCATGCCGAGGTGCTGGCCACCCTGTCGGTGCGCCTCGGCCTGCTGCTAGGGCGCGGGCTGCTGCGCGCCGACGGCAATCCATTCCGTCCCGCCGTGTTCCTGAAGGCGCTCGACGGGGCCTGGCGCGCGTTCGAACCCGACGCCGATGCCCACGGCCTGCTCCAGCCCCTGCTGCGTCCCGGCATCGTGTTCGACGCCGGACCGCTGTACGAACAACTCGTCGACGCCCTGAAACGCAAGGACAGCCAGCCGGGCTCGGTGAACGCCCTGCGCATCCAGAAGACCGACGACGCCGCGGCCAGCCGGGCGGCACGCGCCGCCGGCCGGGCCGCGCTGGCTCGGCAGCTGCGCGCGCTGTTCGGCGATGAAGCCGGCCATGAAGGCGGCGAGGATGGCGTACCGCTGATCCCGGACCTGCCCGCCATGCCGTCCGGGAATGGCGGCTGGCGTCCGAGCGGGGCGGCCGGGTTCGGGATTGCGGCGCCGGTACAGCGGGCTGCCGGATTTGCCCCCGTATCCGGCATGCATGGCACCGCGGGCGCGGCGGCAGCGGCGGGGGCTTTCGTGCCTCAGCATGCGGCGGCTGGCGTCCAGCCGGCGCCGGGCTTCGTGGCGGCAGCGCAAGGCGTGCCGCAAGGGCAGGGCGCAATGCAAGGGCAGGGCGCATCGCCCGCGGCGGCGGCTGCCGCAGCCATGCATTGGGCCGGCATCCCGGTGCACGGATTGATCGCGGCGGCCACCGGCGCCGCCGTGGCGGTACCGGCGGCGGCGGCCGGGTCGACCGCCAGCGCGCCGCTGCTGGACCTGCTGGCGCGCATCGAGCCGGTGCTGGCGGCCGCTGCCACCGACGCCGACGCCACCGGCGCAGCCATCCCCGACAACGTGTTCTACCTGCCGCGCTTGAAGCAAAGCTTGCCGCAGGGGAGCCTGTCGCGCGGCGACGAAAAGACGCTGGACCTGCTGGCGCGCGTGTTCGAGACCGTGCTGCTGGACGACAGCATCCCGCCGCCGGCGCGCGCGCTGCTGCAATTGCTGCAAATGCCGGTACTGAAGGCGGCGCTGCTGGACAAGCGCTTCTTCTTCGAGGAAGCGCATCCGGCGCGGCGCCTGGTCGACCTGCTGTCGCGCATGGGCTGGGCGCGGCACGAGGATGGCGACGATCCGGTGTTCCAGGCCATGCGGCACAGCGTGGCGCAGGTGGCCGGGGCCGGCGACGAAGGCGCCGGTTTCGAGCAGGCCGTGGCCGGCCTCGAAGCCAGCCTGGCGCAGCAGGAAAGCGCACAGCAACAGGCGCTGGCGGCGCCGGTGGCCAGCGCGCTGAAGCAGGAAAAGCTGGCCCTGGCCAGCCGCGCCGCGCGCGACGCGGTGGCGCTGCGCACCGGCAGCGCGGCCGAGGATGACGGCCGGATCGCGGCGCTGGTCAATGGCTTCCTGGAGCAGCGCTGGACCACCGTGCTCACCTTCGCCTACAGCATCGAGGATGACAAGCCGGGCGCGGTCGGCAACGCCACCCGCGCGATGGACGACCTGCTCTGGAGCGTCAAGCCGAAGGCGACCCAGGAGCAGCGCAAGACCCTGATCGGACGCCTGCCGCGCCTGCTGGCCACGCTCAACAAATGGCTGGACGCGATCCGCTGGCAGGACGCCGAGCGCCTGCGGTTCTTCGCGCGCCTGGCCGAATACCACGCCTCGATCGTGCGCGCGCCGCTCGAACTTTCACCCGAGCGCCAGATGGAACTGGCGGTGGAGGCGGCCCAGCGCGACGCCCTGCGCCGGGTCGAGCTGGAAAACGCCGCCGCCGAGCGCGAAGCGGCGCGGACAAAGGCGCTGTCGCCGCTGGACGGCCTGGAGCGCGGCATGTGGTGCGAATTCCGCAGTGGCGAAGGCGAGCACGAAGGCGTCCGCAAGGTCAGGCTGGCCTGGGTCAGCCCGCTGCGCACCCTGTTCATCTTTGCCAAGGCCGGCCGCCAGGACGCTTTTTCGATGCCGGCCGAAAAGCTGGCCGAAGCCCTGCACGGCGGCGCGGCGCGCGTGCTGGCGCTGGAAGGCGTGGTCGGCCAGGTGCTGCTGGCGGCGATGGAAGGCGGCGCCGGGAATGACGCGTCGATGCAGGTGGAGGCGCATCGCTGAGCCCCGGATGCCGGCCGCGCGCCGGGACGTCGACTTCGTGCGGACGAGGTCCCGGAAATGGCCGCGGAAACACCGTGCCTGACTGAAGCGGCCTGTTTCCCGGTCAAGCGCGCGTAACAACACTTCCATGGCTGCGTTGCATCGTCTCGCCGCACTCGCGTACTGTCTTCGGCGCTGCGCCTTGCCCTGGAGGTTTTTTAGGCGCGCTAAGGCTTGACAGCTTCCGCGCGGCGCGGGATTCCCGCTGCGCCCGGTGGAAGCTTGAATTTCGCCACATTCAGCTGCATGGAGAGATGTGCGTAGAATGCAGTCAGGCTGGTCAGGTCGACCACCCCTTTGTTCCCGAAGCGGCGGTTGATGCGATCGAAGGTTTGATCGCCCACCTGGTGGTTCCGAACGAGTTCGCTCACGAACGCATAGACGGCATCTTCGTCATCGTTCATGTTCGCCGGCTTTTGACCATGGCCGAGCGCATCCACGTGGGACTGGTTGATACCGGCCTTTAACGCCAGAGGCACGTGCTGATGCCAGACGTAGTCCTGGTTCCAGTCCTTTGCGATGTAAAGAATCGCGAGCTCCGCCAGGTTGCGCGGTATCGCCGACCCGGCTTTCATGTAATCGCCGACTTCCCGGGCGTTGGTCATCATTGCCGGGCTGTACAACATCACTTCGAAGGGCCCGAAAATGGGTGCCTTGCGAACGGCTTCATATTGCGTGACAGCCTGCTTCTGTTCGGCCGAGTACTGATCGACGGGAATCGCGGGAAGGCGATCCGCCGCTTGCGTTGCTTGAGAAGCGAGAAGATTCATGAGAGCCGCTCCGATATAGAGCGCTCCGCGCAAAGGACGGGTCATGGTGTTGTAAATATATTAAAGGAGCGCGGATTATAGAAGAGTTTTCCGGGGCTGTCGCATTAAATCTTTGCTGAAAAAGGCAATGAGCCGAGATACCGCGCAGTAAATGGAATTCAATGTGGCGCTCCTGAAACCCGTGATAATCCGTGATTTTTCGAATTGAAAAAAATGCTGTCCTTGGGCGCCATGAATGCCGAGCTCGCCAGGCAACTTTCTTAAATCGGCCCAATAAATTTTTTTGTCCGGGAACCGCAAAAAGAAGCCGAAAACCGCTTTTGCAGACCCGCTTGCATAATCGCGCAGCATCGAAACTGGCGATCGGTGAAAGATGGGCCATGGGCTGGAAGTGGATGCCCGCAGGCGGCTCGGCCTGTCGGCGGCTGCCGCTGCCGGGTCAGGGCAGCACGGCGCGGAACGTGATTTCCACCAACTGCGCCGGAAACGCGAGCCGCGACACGCCGATGAGGTTGCTGGCGCATTGCGGCTGCTCGCTGCCGTACATCTCCTTGCGTACCTTGCCTGCCGCCGCGAAGGCCGCGTCCACGTCGAGCACGTACAGCGTCTCTTCCACGACATCGTCCAGGGTGGCGCCGAACGCCGCCAGCATCTCGACCGCATTGCGGTAAGTCTGGCGCATCTGTTCTTCCATCTGCGTGTAGTCGGCCGGCTTGCCCGCATTGTCGAGGGCCGCCGGCGCCACCAGTGCGCCGTTCCGGTCATGGCTGAGCTGGCCGGAAATGTAGATGGTGTCTTTTACCTGCAGGCCCTGGACATAGCCGTACAGGCCTTCCCAGGCAACGCCCCAATTCACGACTTTCTTCTGGATCTTGTTGCTGATGGACATATGCGCCCCGCTGACTGATGGATGAATCGCCAGCCTAATGCATCTCCACTGCGCCGCCACCGCCCAAAAGACAGGGCGGCGGACCGCCGGGGTTGACCTGACGCCAAGCAACAAATGGTATGATGCGGGTTCATCGAACCCCAGCCAACGTAAGCGAACGTGCGTCTCTCCTCCATCAAATTGTCGGGATTTAAGTCTTTCGTCGATCCCACCAATTTCCAGGTGCCGGGGCAACTGGTCGGCGTCGTCGGCCCGAACGGCTGCGGCAAGTCGAACATCATCGACGCCGTGCGCTGGGTGCTCGGCGAGTCCAAGGCGTCCGAGCTGCGCGGCGAGTCGATGCAGGACGTGATCTTCAACGGCTCCACCCACCGCAAGCCGGCGGGGCGCGCCTCGGTCGAACTGGTGTTCGACAACAACGAAGGCAAGGCGTCCGGGCAGTGGGGCCAGTACGCCGAGATCGCGGTCAAGCGCACCCTCACGCGCGACGGCACCTCCACCTATTACATCAACGGCCAGCCGGTGCGGCGGCGCGACATCCAGGACATCTTCCTCGGCACCGGCCTCGGGCCGCGCGCCTACGCCATCATCGGCCAGGGCATGATCGCGCGCATCATCGAATCGCGCCCGGAAGAGCTGCGCGTGTTCCTGGAGGAAGCCGCCGGCGTTTCCAAGTACAAGGAGCGGCGCCGCGAAACGGAAAACCGCCTGGCCGACACGCGCGAGAACCTGGTGCGGGTGGAAGACATCCTGCGCGAGCTGAACGCCAACCTGGAAAAACTGGAGGCGCAGGCGGCGGTGGCCAACCGCTTCAAGCAGCTGCAATCGGACCAGGAAGAAAAGCAGAAGCTGCTCTGGCTGCTGCGCAAGAACGAGGCCAGGGCCGAGCAGGCGCGCTGGTTCCAGGAGATGGAACAGGCCCAGACCGGGCTGGAAGCGCAGACCGCGCAATTGCGCCACAACGAGCTGGAACTGGAGCGGGTGCGCCAGGCCCACTTCGCGATGGGCGACCGCCTGCACGCGGCCCAGGGCGCGCTGTACCAGACCAATTCCGAGATCGGCAGCCTGGAAGCGCAGATCAAGTTCGTGGTCGAGTCGCGTACCCGGCTGCAGAACCAGATCGGCACGCTCACCGCCCAGCGCGAGCAATGGCAGAACCAGGCCGCGGAACTGCAGGAGCAGATCGAGGAAGCGGAATTCCGGCTGGAAGAACTGGCGGCGCGCGTGGAAGGCGCCGACATCGCGGTGGAAGCGCAGAACGAGCGCCTGCCGGCGCTCGACGCCGCCTGGCGCGCGGCGCAGAACACGTCGACCGAAGCGCGCGCCCGCATCATGCAGGTCCAGCAGCGCATCGAGTTGTCCGCGGCGCACGGGCGCAATGCCGCCGCCATCCTGGCGACCCTGGCCACGCGGCGCGAGCGCCTGCAGCAGGAGCGCGCCGGCATCGACCTGCCCGACGCCGGCCACCTCGACAACCTGCGCATGCAGCTGGAAGAGAAGCAACTGCAGCTGGAAGAGCAGGCCCTGATGCTGGAGGAAGCCGGCGCGCGCCAGCAGGCCGTCGAGGAAGAGCGGCGCGCGGCGCACGCCGCGGTCCAGGCGGAGTCCGGCGCCAACGCCAAGCTGGAAGCGCGCCTGTCGGCGCTGCGCCAGCTGCAGGAGCGGGTGCAGACCCAGGGCAAGGTCCAGCCCTGGCTGCGCAAGCACGAACTGGACAAGTTGCCGCGCCTGTGGGAAAAGCTCGACATCGACGTCGGCTGGGAAACCGCGCTGGAGTCCGTCCTGCGCGAGCGTACCGGGGCGCTGGAAATCTCCAACCTCGACTGGGCGCGCGGCTTCTTCGGCGATGCGCCGCCGGCGCGCATGGCGGTCTACACGCCGGCGCCCGGCGCCGCCGCCCAGCCCGAACACCATGGCTTGAAGCCATTCGCGTCGCTGCTGAAATTGAACGATCCGGGCCTGCGCGGCCTGCTCGACGACTGGCTGTGGGGCGTGTACGCCGCCGACGATCCCGGCACGGCGCTGGCCCAGCGCGCGCGCCTGCCCGATGGCGGCCTGTTCGTCACCCCGAACGGCCACATCGTGAGCCGTTCCAGCGTGCGCTTCTATGCCGCCGACGCCGAGCAGGACGGTGTGCTGGCGCGCCAGCACGAGATCGACAACATCACGAAGCAATTGCGCGCCCAGGCCCTGCTGCTGGACGAGGCGCGCACCCGGGCCAGCCGCGCCGACGCCGCGGTCGCCGACCTGCAGCGCCGCCTGCAGGACGGGCGCCAGCGCGTGGCCACGCTGCAGCGCGAGACGCATGCGCTGCAGATCGACGTGGTCAGGCAGGGCGAGGCCGAGGCGCGCCTGAGCCAGAGGAGCGGCCAGATCGCGGCGGACCTCGACGAGATCGCGGGCCAGGAAGCCGAGCAGCGCCAGGCGAGGGCGGAAGCCGAGGCCGAGTTCGAGATGCTCGACATGGAGCTGGCCGAGCTGCAGGGCGCGCACGAGGATGGCCAGCTCGCGTTTCAGGAAAAGGAGCGCGCGTTGACCGAAGCGCGTGAACGCCTGCGCGAGCTGGAGCGCGCGGCCCAGGAAGCCGGCTTCGCCGAAAAGACCGGGCGCGCCCGCATCGACGAACTGCGCCGCACCATCGCCACCGCCAGCCAGCAGGCAGCTACGGTGGGCGAGACCATCGCCGCCGCCAGGCGGGAACTCGCATCGCTGGAATCCGGCGCCGCCGCCGAGGGCTTGCAGGCGCTGCTGGCGCGCCGCACCGAGCAGGAGCAGGCGCTGTCCGACGCCCGCCACGAGCTGGACCAGCTGACCCAGCAATTGCGGCAACTGGAAGAAGCGCGCATGGGCGCCGAGCGCAGCCTGCAGCCGCAGCGCGAGCGCATCACCGAGATGCAGCTGAAGGAGCAGGCGGCGCGCCTGAACCAGGAGCAGTTTGCCGAAGCCCTGAAGGCCACCGGCGCCGACGCAGAGGAGCTGGCGGCGCTGGCGCGGAAGCTGGACCCGGAGATGAAGCCGTCCTACCTGCAGGGCGAGGTGACGCGCCTGACCAACGCCATCAACGCGCTGGGCGCGGTGAACCTGGCGGCGGTGGAGGAACTGGCCCAGGCCACCGAGCGCAAGCGCTTCCTGGATGCCCAGAACACCGACCTGCTGGAAGCCATCGGCACGCTCGAAGGCGCGATCGGGCGCATCGACCGTGAATCGCGCGACCTGCTGCAGGACACCTTCGACCGCGTGAACGGCCACTTCTCGGAATTGTTCCCGATCCTGTTCGGCGGCGGCACCGCCAGGCTGGTGATGACCGGCGACGAAATCCTCGACGCCGGCGTGCAGGTGATGGCCCAGCCGCCCGGCAAGAAGAACGCCACCATCCACCTGCTGTCCGGCGGCGAGAAGGCGCTGACCGCGACCGCGCTGGTGTTCTCGATGTTCCGCTTGAACCCGGCGCCGTTCTGCCTGCTCGACGAGGTCGACGCGCCGCTCGACGACGCCAACACCGAACGCTTCTGCCGCATGGTCCAGCGCATGTCCGACCACACCCAGTTCCTGTTCATCTCGCACAACAAGATCGCGATGGAGATGGCCAACCAGCTGATCGGCGTGACCATGCAGGAGCAGGGCGTGTCGCGCATCGTGGCGGTGGACATGGAAGCGGCGGCCGGCCTGGCGACGGCCTGACAGGCCGTTCCATCCCGTCAGCGGCGACAAGATCGCCGCGCTGGCGGCGGCCCTGAAAGAGTAACTGCAAGAGCAGGGGCGGCAGTCCCCGAAAAAGCCAC
>Ga0308169_10006597_pt1 | contig 10165 bp, 8 predicted proteins | sample PhyBR1_2_FD_202139 | JGI IMG/M metagenome (GOLD analysis project Ga0308169, IMG submission 202139) | Phyllosphere microbial communities from UC Gill Tract Community Farm, Albany, California, United States - DLSLSB.R1 | ecosystem: Host-associated > Plants > Phyllosphere > Unclassified | place... | reverse complement strand
GAACTGAACAGGAGCAGAATGAAGAAGAGTCAGTCAAAGGAAAAAAGAGAAGAAAAGAGAGAGAGAGATGAGAAAACTCACGTCTTGAGGGAACTCGTGATGGAAGTTGTGGTAGCCCTCTCCAATCGTGACAAGAGCAGTGACCCAATGGTTACGAGGAGTGTGCTTGTCGTCGAAGGGAGTCTCTCCGAGCCAGTGAGCGAGAGAGTTGACGCAGAAAGTCGAGTGGTGAACGAAGAGGAGTCGAGCAGCTCCTGCGAAAATCCGCTTGCGACGCTTCGAGGTTATCAATCTCGTCGCTACAGCTCACTCGCTGTACAGATGTCGCCGCTCGTCTGTGAGCAGGAGCAGACTTGCTGAACTTTGACGAGAGGTTGAGCGAAAACCTAGCAGGTCAAAGAGTCGTTTCGATACGAGCTTGTTCCTGAAATCGAGTGAGCGACAGACCCGGTACTCGCGTAGCATACCCCTCACTGCAATTGCCCCCTACCAATGTCCGCTTAATATGCTGGCAAGTCAACGGAAGAGAGCGACGAAGGAATTGTGGTTTCGCGCTTCACAAGCCGACGGTCGAGGTTTTACGCTTGTTCCGCCGTTGAACGCTTCAATGGAGTATGAAGGATGCTACTGACTAGCCTCACTAAGATAGGTCATCATATGAGCTGTTCAGAGCGTGTCGAGTAATCTACGACGAAGTCTCCAAATACCTTCGAACCCGCACGACCTTCGATCTCGCTACTTCCCTCGCTTGTTCACAATCATGAACGTGAATGCTCCTCCCTACAAAGCGTTGGGATTCCCTCGCAAAGCTGTACAACGTCTTTTCTCGTTGAAAGCCCGAAAACCGAATCGAAATTAGTCAATTTGTACGGGGCAACACTCTCTTACTTTACGGTTTCACGCGCAAATCGAGTACTCGGGTAGTCACGAAGAAGGTTGTGGAAGTCAAAAGCATACTGTAGGGTAAGGAAGGTTTTCGCTAACGAAGAGCGTATTTTGCGAGGGAGACTGTTCGCAACGAAGCTCTCGAAGGGTAGGCGCGAAGAGACGATGCTGAAGAACGAGGGAAACGAAGGAACAACGCCGAATATCGTGCTATGTGCGACGAGGACGACGAAATACTTGTTTCCCCCAACGACGCTGTGAGAGAGCTACGAAAGGACTACAGGCGAAGGGAAGAACGTGATAGGGAATTGAAGAAGCGAAAAAAATGGTGGAAAGGGAGACGACGTCGACAAGTGGACGATGACGACGAGAGAGAGAGGCAAAAGAGGAGACGGCGAAGTGACAAGTAGATTTGAACACGTTTGAGCTGACGGTGAAGAATAGTGGCGTCGCGTTCGAGAAGGTTAAACGATGAGGTAATTACCGGTAAGCGCGAGAAAGAAGGAGGAGGAGAAGAAGGGAGAAGAAAAACTTCGCCGAAGTCGGGTTGGGGATTGGGAAAAAATTCCCCAGCTTTCCCTCTCCTCTCGCTCTCTCTCTCTTCATCCCCCTACTCTCCTTCCGACACTCTCACCCTTCTACTACAAGCCCAACCCGACTTTGAAACACAGTCCTTCGGCTTTCATCTTACATCAAACTCAGTCAAAAACTCGTTAACTCGCAGTAACAAGACATCATCACTTCCCTCCCTTCTTCTCCTTCCACCACACTACACTCCATCAACATGGCTACCGCTCAAGGTGTCACTTCCGCACTCGCAACCTCTCTCCCTCACTCCGTCGGTCCTGAAGCATCAAAAGAATCTTCAAGTGGTCGAGTCCCTCTTCGTATGCGCCACCCAGATATGACGGGAATGCCAGAGGATGCCTCCTCCGACTCTGACCAATACGGTTCAGATTCGGAAGGTGAGACTACCGCTGTCGACGATGTATCACCGGACGACAACTACGTTCGCAAAGTACTCGCGAAAGAACGACCTCTCCCTCCTATCAAACTTTCAAACCTCCACAAGAACATCAACCTCATCTCTACCCTCGCCATCACTCTCGTCCCTGCCTTCTCCATCTACGGTGCTCTCACGACTGAAGTAAAGTGGCAGACTGTCCTCTGGGCGATCGCTTACTACTTCTACACTGGTCTCGGTATCACTGCCGGTAAGCTCTCTCTTCCCTTCTCTCATCTTCTCACGAACTCGACTCACCTTCCTCTCACTCGTAGGTTACCATCGTCTATGGGCTCACCGAGCTTACACCGCTTCGAAACCCCTTCAGTATTTCCTCGCTCTCGGAGGATCTGGAGCAGTTCAAGGTTCGATCAAATGGTGGTCTCGAGGTCACCGCGCTCACCACCGTTACACCGACACCGATCTCGACCCTTACTCGGCGCACAAGGGATTCTGGTGGTCTCATGTCGGATGGATGCTCGTCAAGCCTCGTCGAAAGCCCGGAGTCGCCGATGTTTCCGACTTGTCCAACTCTGAAGTAATCCGATGGCAACACAAGTGGTACGTTTACCTCATCGTCGGTATGGGATTCATCTTCCCTACCTTGGTCGCTGGACTCGGATGGAACGATTACCGTGGAGGATTCTTCTTCGCCGGTGCCGCTCGACTCCTCTTCGTTCACCACTCGACTTTCTGCGTCAACTCTCTCGCTCATTGGCTTGGAGAGACTCCTTTCGATGACAAGCATACTCCTCGCAACCATTGGGTCACTGCTCTTGTTACGATCGGAGAAGGTTACCACAACTTCCATCACGAGTTCCCTCAAGACGTGAGTTTTCTCATCTCTCTCTCTCTTTTCTTCTCTTTTTTCCTTTGACTGACTCTTCTTCATTCTGCTCCTGTTCAGTTCAGAAATGCTATTCAGTGGTATCAATGTTTGTTCAAGCTCTCTGAATCGTTGTCGTCGTCGTCGACTTCGAAACTGACATCTTCGCTTTTTTCCTTTCCTCTCCCTCTTTCTCACTTCCTCCTCAACAGACGATCCTACCAAGTGGTTCATCTTCATCGCCTACAAGCTCGGTCTCGCTTCTCAGCTCAAGACTTTCCGTAAGCTTTTCCCGATTGTTGTCTCTGCACTGCGGCTGCTCGCTGACGCTCGCCGCCGCACCGCAGCCGACAACGAGATCCGTACCGGACAAATCGCTATGCAGATGAAGGCCCTTCAGAAGCAAGCCGATGAGATCAACTGGCCCAAGTCTTCGAACGATCTTCCCGTCCTCACCTGGGATGATTTCACCGAAGCCTGCAAGACTCGCCAACTAGTCGTCATCTCCGGTTTCATCCACGACGTCTCTACCTTCATCGATGAGCACCCCGGAGGACGAGCTTTCATCAAGACCCGTCTCGGAAAAGATGCTACGACCGCTTTCTTCGGAGGAGTCTACGATCACTCGAACGGTGCCAACAACCTCCTCGCTCAATACAGGGTCGGAATTATCTCGGGTGGTTACGAAATCGAGTCGTTGAAGAAGTATTCGCAGCTCATCGAGGATCTCAAGGTTTCCGGAGCTGAGGGAGTCGCTGGAAAGTCTGGTGACATCTCAACGAAGACTCGCAAGACTGTAGTCATGAAGGGCGACCCTCAACTACTTCACGCTTCCCTCGGCACCCCTACCCGCATCCCTAAACTCGATACTCCTCGAATGACGGGAGGTTTGGGACACGCCATCGAGGCTTAGATTTAGTTCGATCGTCGTTTTCTTCTCTTCGTTAACCCCCCTAGATTTCACCAATTTGTATGGATGTTCAATTTTCGTTCTTAGTACCTTTCGCAGTTACCCTCTTCCTCTCTTACCTGACCCGCACTGCTTCTCCCTTACACGGATTCACGCAAACCCCTTTTCGTTCACTCACACCTTTTTCGATCTCGTTCAATCTCCCGTTAGATTCTCCCGTCCACTCTTTTCATTTCTTTGTAGCCTTACCCTCCTTTTGGTTGAACTTCACGTTGCTTGACGCTTTTGAAAATAATACGAATGAATCAGTTTGCTTGAACCCTTCGTGCTGCGTCTTCGGAGAGTTTCCTTCGCCCTCAAATAGCCAGAGAGACAAGAGTGAGCGAGCAAGAATCGTTCTCGAATGAATCGGCTTTCGAAAAGCGTCGGATTTTCGAATATCGTCGGTCGGATCTGAAGCACCTGTCTTTACACACGCTTGGGCGGTCGTAGCATACGTGAAGGAAATTGTCGAAGCCGGGCCTGTCGACCTTCGAACCCTGCATTCGATGAAAAGCAGCGAAACAAGATTTCGCAAAATCTTGCTCCCCTCCTGCTGAGCGCATATCCGAGCAACAACGATCCGGAAGCAGAGAGCAGCCCTCTTACTCGAGAAGCCTCTACTTCTTGCGACTGAGGTCATTGAAAAGCAGGAAAGGGAAAGAGGCCACTCGAGCTGTGCCACGATTCAGAAGCAGTGTTCCTCCTCGCAATAGTCTGCTGTGATCATCCTCTGACTCGCCTCGAGCCTTTGAGATACATCCTGGTAATGCTGTGGGAGATACGCCTCGGAAGTCTAGAGACGCATCGTCGGAGTAGCGCAAAAACGCTATGAATCGCTTTGCCCGTCGACGGTGGATTGAGTTCAAGTCACCCTGTCGTGCCCGGAAGGGAGATCGTCTAATCGACGTTGATGAGCTGGCAAAGGGGTTATCGAGTCTGTTCAGTAATGTTTGTAGAGTGTTTCGAGGTTGTTGCGAAATGTCAAAATTCGGTATTTTCAGTTCTAACTTTGCTCCTTCACTCTCACGCTTCCTCGAGTGTACATAAGCCTCTATGACCTCTTGCTGCCCAGCTCTAGAAGTGTTGCGAAAAACATCGTTACCCCTGACTGCCAGACGTCTCTCCTCTCTCTCTCTCTCTCTCTTTCTCCCCCTTCACCTCTTTCTCCCAGAAGATGCTAGGAATCCAATGAGTGTACCTCTACCACCTATCACAGAAGATCAAGAGACCTCGACCTCGACTCCTCCTTCGCTTCATCACTCAACGCTAGAACCTCTCCAACTCTCACAAGGTAGAGAAGCATTCGAGGAAGCTAAAGCATTGTATGAGAGTGGATTATACATAGCTAGGGATAATTCTCAAGCTGCAATCGCTCATTTCTTACAAGGTACGTTTACTCTCTCTCCTATCTCCTGCAAACGGCGCTGATAGACGTTTTGAGTTGCTCACAGCTGCTAGTGTATTCAGTGAATTGAAAGGGCAAAAGAAGAAACGAGAGAAATGTTATTGGCAAGCTGGAATCTCTTTTGGAAGAGTCGGATGGAATGCAAAGAAGAGGAGAGACTGGAATGAAGCAAAGACGGCATTCGACGAGGTCAGTCAACACAGCCTTCTTTGTCGAGTAACCCCAACCAAGCTGACTCGGCGAAGAGGTTATGATTGACAGGCTTTGAGTTTGTTTCGAATGATTGGAGATTCAGACAGTGAGTGTCTCGCTAATCTTCACTTCTCATGAACAACACTGAGTTTGAGGTTGTCTTCGTCACAGAGGAAGCTACGACCTTGTATCAATTATCTCTCGTATCATTCGATTTACTCTCCGCTTCAGATTACCTCAAAAAGGTGAGTTTATCTCATTCCCGCTTCTTATCGCTTAGCTGATCGCTCGTGAACATATAGGCAGCTCTGATCTATGCCGAATTAGGGAATGACGAGAAGGAAGCGATGTGTTTAGCTGAATTGGGGAATCTTTTTGGAGGGAGAAGGAATCAGAGAGATGTCGAGAGCCCATTGTTTCACTGGAGACAGGTCAGCTCCTTTCTGACTTCGCATTACTCAGAGTCTTTGCTGATGGATTACCGTGAGGAGACTGCAGGCTTTGCTACTGTACATGAAGATTGGAGATCAAGAGAAAGAAGGAAGAGCTTTGTATGCGATCGGAGAAGTCTTGCTTCATACCGACAAACAAGCAGCCTACAATCACTTCCTTCAGGTACGCTCCTCGCTCGCGTGCTTTCAAAGTTCGTTGTGAACTGAATCAGAGATTGTCCTTGACAGGCTCGAGTAGTTTTTCGAAGATTAGGGAATCAGCCGAAACAAGATGGGAATTGTAGCTATCAATTGGGGAAGATTTGTACGAGTCAGAAATCGTTTCAAGCTGCTGTGCAGTTCTACGAAGAGGTGCGTCGGCGTCTCTACCGATCAGACCCCCGACGAGTACTGATTCGCACAGTCGATCTGCGCACAGTCTTCCACGCTATTCAGACAGATCGAGGCGAAGACGGATGAAGCATGGTCGCTGTATCGACTAGCTCTGGTGATGCTCAAGGTCGACTCGAGCGAATTAGCAGTCGATTATCTGACAGAGGTACGGCTTCGTTCTTTCGCATGAGTTCCTTATTCGCGAGCTTATACGCAGGATCGAGTATGTGCAGGCCAGGCGATTGTTTGCGGATGCAGGGAACGAACGACAAGCCGAAGGAAGTTGTTTGATGAGAATGGGAGAAATCCTCAGGGAATCGAACCCACCTCTCGCAAAGACACTGCTTGAAGCGGTCAGTCGTCTATTCCTGATCATCAACGACCTTAGTATTGATGTTCTCGACGTTTTCCATTGACAGGCACTCGAATACGTCGATCCGGTGAAAGAACGAATTGGACGAAGATCAACTCTCGTCCTTCAGAACCTTCAAGGCTCTTCATCCTTCAAGCGTTCGACAAGGCGAGCGCCCATGCGAGACATCTCGGAGGAAGAGGAAGAGGTGAATGGAGAAGGGGAAGAGTGGTCGTTCGCAGGAGCTACTGAAGAAGGAGGAGCGAGGGAAACCGAGGAAGAGCGAGTGAGAAGAGTGAGGGATGCGTCGGAAGGTGCGGAAGGGGCTTGGTGGGCTATGTGAATCTTGTGTTGTAGAGGGAAGAAGAACAGACAGTATAGAGGTTTGGTATTCATTTTGTTTCCGTTTCACCGTTGTTGTTTCCCTGGTACTCGCAACTTATGGAATACTCGCTGGTTTGAAGTCGCTATCGCGCCTTCTTTCTCATCTCGTCGATCTTCAGAGACTATCGCTGCAAGAGAACCGCTCCCTCAGAGTCTCTACAAATGCACTCGTCTCGCACGGTTTAGGGATCAACAACTTTCAATCGCTATCTCAGCTTCTCTAGCTGGATCGGGGAGAGTCATACTGTACAGAGAGAGCAATTTGGATTTCTCGGTTTTCGACTTGCGAGATTTCCAAACTTGCGAAATTTCTTTGTCAAGTTGAATTCTTACTCTCACCTTGACTCGACTCGAACTGCTCAGCTAGACATCTGGAGTGCTATGTGAGTATCTGAGAATGATCTCGAGCTATCTGCAACTCACTCTGATGCTTCCTCGCTGTTCTAGGTCACTTTATCGAACTAGATCAACAAAGTACAATCGCATCAAACAGAAGCAAGGGGGCAACGTGAGCGCGAGTCAAGGTGCGCAGTCTATCTGCAAGCTCTAAGGTCAGCTCCCACTGACCTCTCTCGATTGTTCGTGACAGCTCCTCCGACACCTCAACCTCGAACTTCCTTCCTCGACTTACCTGACGAGGTCATCTCTCTCGTATTCGAAGGTGCTCACGAGCCACTCAGCATATCTGCTTTTGCAACCAATCTTCCACAGAGCTTCAATTTCTTGATCAACAAGAGAATCTTCGAAATCACTCGTCCTCTTTGGTCCGGAACACTTTCGATTCAGGAATCGCAACTCGACATTCGTTTAGCTGGGATTCACATGGATCCCAACAGGTCCAAACACGTCCGCTTCTTAGTCGTTCCCCTCACGAGCCTCTTCTACAACCTCCTCAACTCAGTTTTCTTGCGTCTGCCTCTGCTCTCTCACCTTACCCTTCATATTCCGGAGAATGCCAATGCAAGGTCAATAACGACTATCGTTGGAGGACTCATCAATCTCGTCAGTCTAAAGACTCTGTGTCTCCAATCCCCTCGACTATTGACCCCTCTCTACGACTTCTACCATCGCTATCTCGCTTACAATCCGATTAGCATTCCTTGTGTCTCATGCGAGATCTACGGAGCCACTTGCGTTTCCCACGCAATCGAGGGAGGGTTTCGCGTTGACAGCTACCATTGGACACCCGCTCTACCGACGAACTTCTTCGAATTCGATTGGTCAAATCTTCGCTCCCTCGAGCTCCGCGCATGGGACGGTCGTCTACCTTTCTCAAATACGGTACTCGGAGGACTAAGGATGGCGCTCACTGGAAATGCTGTGAGATCCGTTTGCTTTTTCCATTTTCATGAATCCTGGACTCACTCTCTCCACCTCACTACAGCAATCGACAAATCTTATCGTCCGCAAGATACCCCTCAGACGCCTCACTCTCGATCTCAGACTCTCCTCATCACCCGCCATCTCTGTGTACAAATTCTTCTTGCCGACTGATTGCGCAAAGCTCTTCGAACTCCTCTCTTCCACGGAACTCACTCAACTAGAATTGCTCGCCCTCGACTTGATTCCGAATCCACCAGCTCGCTTCAAGCTTCGTCACCTCAAGATCCTGAAGTTATCCGGGACTTGCAGTTTGAAAGAAACGGTAATATCGATCTCTTTCTCTCTGCTCACTCGAAAATTGCTGACGCAGACGGCCTTGTACAGAGCAACTTCCAAGCCCTGCTCTCCTTCCTCAATATTGTTCCTTCGCTCACTCACCTCCACCTCGTCGGATCTTCCTTCTTCGGTGTTACTTCGACTGCCGATGAAATGTCAAGACTCGAAAAGATGCCGCTCTATTTTCGCTTCCCCGAACTCGGCATTCTCCTCGTCTACCTTCGACAGTCGAGTATCACGACCTTCACTTACAAAGGTCAGGGCGAAGACAGGGAAATGAGATGGACTCGAATGAACGCAAGTGAGGAATTCGATCAAGATTGTTGGACACTTTAAAAGGAGAGTCCGGTAGAAGATGCTTGCAACGAATGAAGATGCTTTTCCCTAGTGAAGGACGTTCTCGCCGCAATCGAGCTTCTCGGGAGGGAGCGAATTCTCAGCTCGAAATTGCGAGAAGTCGAATCGCTCTGTTTCTTGCTTCGAGATTGACGCTGGCACTCTCTTCGGCTATCGGTCTTCTCGGAGCATGCGCAGGATGAAGCAGCAGCGGAAGAATGAGCTCGAGGGATTCGGGTTCAAATGACTTCGATTCGTTTCAAGTTGATAAAGCAAAGGGTACAGATCAAGCGTGAGATTCGAGTTTACGGATTGTTGAAGCGTGAAATTTGAGAGTGGATCGTGTGATAGATTGAGTCGAGAGGTGAAAAGCGTAGATGAAGCGAAAGACTGGATCGGATCTGTTTCATCGACATAGAGTAAGTGATGGAAGAGATACTGGACACCTCACGAGATGTGCTTGCTCACCTATTTGAGATTGTTGCGATATAACTCTTTCTTGAATTGTTCTGGAGGATTAACTCGAGACCATTTGATCCATTCTTGTGCATCGAATTCGTGATAGATCACTTCGAGGACTTGAGTATCTTCTTCGAGGTACAAGAGGATTCCTCCTAGTTCTGGGTACGTGAACGCCAAACCGCCTCGAGAGAGTTCGCTGATTGCGTTGGTGATTGGTGAATCTTTGCAGAGCATGAACCAGCGGAGATGGAGGACGCGAAGGGAAGGGAAGGAACAGATGATGCGGCGGAGAGTGGCGAAATTGGCCTAAATCAGAACAATCATCAGTATCATCATACGGAGAAGAAGGATTAGGTACTCTCACCCCATCGCGTAAAGAGTGAAGACCGCACAAAGTTAGCTTCTCGAGCGAAGGCAGTGCAATAGGCACACCCCATTCCTGGTCATTCCCTCCACTCAGTTTAATCTCCAAGGTTTTGATTGAAGTCGGCCTCAGCAGCTCGAGAACGTCGTAGAGATCTCGAAGATCGAAGAGTACCTCTGACTTTGACCTGACACCGTAGGTGAGCTTGAGTGACTTGAGAGAGATGCGTTTAGCGGTGAAAAGCTCGGTACGTGGCTGAACAAAGAAGCTGGTCAGTCAGGTGCCGGTTGACGAATTAGGACGGAAACGAAGGGAATTCACGGTGACAGGGTAAAGCGCGTTCTCAAGTGCATCGAAAAGACCTCGTTTGCAAGTCGAGCTTGGTGACGTTGAGGGAGATGATCGCACAGTGATCCCCTCGATGGTCCTCCAAGGTATCGCAGCCCATTCGTGATCTCGCATGGACTCGGCGGTATCCATTTCCAACCGTCGAAGAGTGTCCGGACATGTCGTGAATACAT
>Ga0308169_10006596_pt1 | contig 10167 bp, 7 predicted proteins | sample PhyBR1_2_FD_202139 | JGI IMG/M metagenome (GOLD analysis project Ga0308169, IMG submission 202139) | Phyllosphere microbial communities from UC Gill Tract Community Farm, Albany, California, United States - DLSLSB.R1 | ecosystem: Host-associated > Plants > Phyllosphere > Unclassified | place... | reverse complement strand
CCGGTTGGCCCTCTACGTATTTCCTAAAAAGCTGATTCCGCTCCATCGGCGTTTCGGCAAGCAGAATGGATTTACCCTCCGCCTCGTATCCGAGACGCCCTGCACGGCCTGCCATGTTCTTATACTGCGCCACCGTATACGGCGTACGTTCGCGACCAGGAAAATCTGTTTCGGCAATGATGACCGTCGAGGCAGGTGTGTTAACACCAGCCGCAACGGTGCTGGTCGCAACCAGGACCTTGATATCACCATCCTGGCGACGAAATCCACGTTCTACGGCTACACGCTCCTCGCGCGTCAAATCACCGTTATGAAATGTGACCCCGCCGGCGAGAGCGCGACGAAGACTCTCGGACATAGCGGAGGGATCGCCCTCGGGCAGAGCATCCAGGACATCTTGGGCGGGATCGAGCCCCAGCTCGTTGGCAAGGTAGACTGCGCAGCCGCTCGCTGGTCCGCGGGCATTTCGGAAAACGATGATCTTCTCACCCAGAGCTACAAGATGCTGCACGAGGGGAACAATCACGTCTTGAGAGGACGGCTTTTGCCGACGCTGTTGGATCCGGTGGCGCTCTATCAGCTGGATCGTCTCGATGCCGTGCGGCCCCATTCTGGTATAGGCTCCGCTACGATCCATCACACCTTCGACCAATGGAACGGGGCGCTCATTGGTTTGAAGCAATGCACAATCGAGCCAACGGTCGAAACTGTTCGTGTGTCCGATAACAGCACTCAATGTGATGAGCTGCGGGCGTAAACCGCGCTGTCGCGCACTGACCAGGCTCGTAAGCAAAAGTTCTACCACCATGCCGCGTCCGGGTTCGGTAATGAACTGGGCTTCGTCGAGAACTACGAGGCCGATCTGATTGAGTATGTGCGAAGATGACACTGAAAGGTTCAGGAATTTTTCGTATGTAAAGAACGCTATATCATACTTTCCGCGAAGCACCTCACTCACCTGGTCCTGCCAGTCGCCACTGCACCGTGCGATCCGAAGACCAAGCTTCTCTCCATAAAGGGCCGAAAAGTCCTCAAACTTTTCGTTCACGAGCGCCTTATAAGGTAGCAAAAAGACCGCCTTTTTCCCATCAGCGATGGCCTTCAATGCGGCCAACTCACCCACGAATGTCTTGCCTGCGCTCGTTGGAGCGACAACCATCAGGGAGTTACCGCCAAGTACGCCGCTGTCGTTGACCGCAGCTACTTGCAAAGCATTTAGACCGGCGGGAAACCGTTCGTGCCAAGCGTCAATTGCTTCCTGTGTAATACCTACTTGGCTTAGCTCGCGGATATCACCCGTTGTCCGGATAGCTCCGTATTCTGGGAATGCCGTCCGATAGCGTTCGCCCACGCGGCCCGGTGGCAACATAAGGTCGCCTTGGGTCTGGCCGAACATCGTTGGCGATTGCTCGTACCCAAAGCGTCCAGCGTTAGCCCCTACCAGTCGCGTGACGCGATCAACCAACTCAAGCACGCCTAGTGGCACGTCTGCCGCAAGTAGCGTGTCTATAACGGCTTTGGTGAACAGACCGTGCCGAGTTTGCGGATCTTCAAGAGCTTCCTGGTTAGCAGATGAGGCCGCGAAGAGAATGCGGCCCTGACCAGCAACATCTACCAACGGAAAGGCTATGGTGTTTCGCGGCACGAGGCCAACATCGAGGACACGCGCAGGTGCGCCTCCGCTAAAACAGCAATCGAGCAATAGTATCACTGCGCGTGCTCTAGTATCGCGAAATCGCTGCGCCAGTTCGTCCATACCGAAGGTGGTGCCAGGTAGGTCATTCACGCTGGTGTCGTGGAGAACGAGCCGGTGATCAGGTGTTCCGTGGCCTGCGAACCCGAGTATCACGACGTCGTTTTTTTCGGCCGCGGTCAGGGTCGCATCGAGCGTTCTGCGCATTGCCTCCAGTGTGGCATTCTCATTTGTGATAAGTTGAGCGTCGAGGCCCTCTATAGAATCCGACATTATCGCCCACAATGCGGTAGCGTCACGCGCGGCCCCCGTGAGATCGCTCACCGATGGATCGTTATGCCGGTCGATTCCGAAAAAAGCTGCGCGCAACATACTCAAACCCTCGAAAGTCTAAGACTGCCGCCATAAGACGGCGAAGACTTTTCCAAGGACGTCGGCCTAAAGGTTGCTTCCTGTCTGATTTGACGGCTGCTGACCTTTTCGAACCAAACACACCAAACGGTGCTTTCGCCCGTCATGCCCGCCTCGCCGACTTGCTCGACAGTCATAAGCGGGCCACCTGATTTCAACTTAACAACGTCGCCAGGCTCGAAATTCATCATTTTCCTCCAAGTTCGCACTTTGTTCGATCAATATCTCAAAGGATCTGTGCCGGCTACGGCTACTGGATATACTCACGTACCAAGGCTGCGTCCTTGTGATCATATTTCATGGAAGCCAGCGTTCCATCGGCAATCCGCTCAACTATTTCGTCGATGATTGGCAGCGGAACCATGAACCATTCGCGGGGCCGGACTAGCTTTCCGAAGCGATCGGGGATTTCCACGTCGTATCGTACGCTATTCAGGACGCGGTGGATCAGCGCCTCTAGCTTCGGGCGATTCACGTCATACAGCTTATAGGTCGCAATAACGTCGACGTCAGCTAGGAGGTAGGTTGCGTCGTCTGCTGCACCCGATATCCGCGCCGCGACCGAGCCGCCAGTGATCCCGATTTTATGGATGAGGTCGCGATTGGCCGCGATGGTCGGATGTGTCGAGCGGCTGCGCAGAACATAGAGGGTGCCGGTCGAAAGATGGTCCGGCTCGTCCGGCACGCTTTCGAACAGCGGTCCCGCGTCTGGCTCTGTTACACGACGGCCGCTGTCGTCCTTGTAAAGCGCCCTTTGGAGCGACCAACGGAGCAGGTTGCTTTCGGTGCCGTTAGAATAGATGACACGTAGCCGAGCGTCATTCTGGCCATTGGGAGCCTTGGTGAGGTCGCCCACCTCAGCAACATAAGCGAGCTGACCGCGCAGGATGAAAAAATCGCCCTGGTCAACGCCGGCGTCGCGACCGAATGACCGCGTCACCCGTGCACCAGAAGCCAAGTCCGCCTCGATCCGATCGAACAGCGGCTTGAAGCTTGCGAAATCGTCGCATCGGTTTGCGGTAGCCACCTCTTCCGCTGCCTTACGTTCGATGTTCGAACGGACGTTGCGTAGTTGCGTGATATCGTCGGTGGGTGTGTCGTCGATGCCCAACTCGGCAAGGAGTGCGCTATCGTCGAGGTCGTCGACCGGAGGCACTGCATTGGCACCACCAACGTCGAGCAGGCCATGCACATCCATAGCCGTCAGCAGCGCCACGCTATCGGGTTGGGCTCTGAGCCGGTCCAGTCTGACCGCGTACAGCCGTTCGAAGATGTCGCGGTCTTCGCCATGCTGGGGCGCACGACCGTGCTCGTAACGGAACTTCACAATGTCCTCGTACCCGGCGATGATCCGTTCCTCGCGCGGGCTGCGCGCGCGGACGGTCTTGGGCGTCAGGTCGACGCCCAGTTCGGCGAGGATGTCGTCGTCGGTCATGTCAGCCATTGGCCGCAGCCTCGGTCTGAGCCTTGGCGCGATAGCGCGCAAACGCGGCGACGCCTTCGGCAAGCTGGCGTTCCCACGGGTCTTGCGACGTTACCTCAGGCGCACGACCGCGATCGCGTTTCCACTGAACCGCGCGCACCGCATAGGCCCGCGCCTCTTCCTCGGTCAGCGTCGTCTTGCGCGCGCCGATCGCCGCCTGCACCTGGCGTAGCGTCGTCTCGTTCATTGCTTTTGCCAAAATCGCGTAGGCAGCATCGAACGGGTTGATATGGTCGATCAGGTCGATGTCGAGCTCTCGCACGCTCATAAACTTCCGCACGCCATCGACGAACGACGTGCTCGCCTTCAGCTCGCCCGCACCGTCGTCGACGGCAGTTTCCGCGATGATCTTGCTCGCCTGCTGGGTGATGTTCATCGTCGCGATCGCGTGCTGGCGGATCGCCTCTTGGTCGCTATCGCTCATCTCGGGGTAACGATCGCGAACGATCTTGCCCATGCGAACCTGAGTCAGATCTTCGGGCACCACCTCAGGATCAAACATGCCGCGTTCGATTGCCTGCTTGTCCTGCACAAATGCGGTAATGACCTCGTTCAGATCCTCTTGGCACACCCGTTTCGCTGCTGCCGATTGCGGCTCGACCAACCCCTTCAGTTCGAAATGAAACTGGCCGCGCTCTCCGTTGAAGCCAACATTGGCCTCGCCTTCCTGATAGCCGTCAGGCCCATAATCATAGCCCGGCTTTTCGCCGAGATCCTTGGGCGTGAACTCGAAACGCGGCGCCAGCACCTGCTCCATCAGTAAGCTTGCGGCGATCGCCTTAAGCGTATCATTCACGGCATCGGCGACGACATCGTCAGCAGCGGCGGGTTCAGCAATCAAGTTGGTGAAGCGTGCGACCGTCTTACCGGGCGCATCGCGGGTGGCGCGGCCGATAATCTGGATGATCTCGGTCAGGCTGGAGCGATAGCCGACGGTCAGCGCATGCTCACACCAGATCCAGTCGAACCCTTCCTTCGCCATGCCGAGCGCGATGATGATGTCGACGTGATCGCGATCCTTCCTCGCGGCCGGGCTTTTCAAGGCTGACGACACACGGTCGCGTTTGGCGGAATCATCGTCGACGAGGTCGGCAACCTTGATCGTGCGACCATCAGCAGTTTGGACTAGGTGAAAGCCGGTCGTCTCGTCGGTGCCGCGCCAGATGCCGAGATGATCCATGATCTCCTCAACCTCACGATGCTTGTCCTTCGTGCTCTCCCGCGAGTTGACGCTGGGGATGTGGACGATCGTCTTCACCGCCGGATCGAGCAGGTCGACGATCTTGTCGATGTAGCGGCCGGTGTAGAAGCTGTACGCGATGTCGAGTGTTTTTAGATATTCGTAGCCGTTGAGCTGCTCATAATAGGTGTATGTGACGGTGACGAACTTGCCCTCATCCTCAGGGCTGAGCACCGCGACCGCATCGCCGCGAAAATAGCTGCCGGTCATTGCCACGAGATGCACTTTGTCGCCCGCGATCAGCTGGCCCAGCTGTGCGCCCAGCCGGTTGTCCGGATTGGCAGAGACATGGTGGAACTCGTCCACCGCAATCAGCCTGTCGTCGAACGCCGCGATGCCTAGCTCATCGATCGCGAAGCGGAAGGTCGCATGCGTGCACACGAGAACGCGATCATCGCTGGCCAGGAACTCGCCAACCGCCTTCACCTTCGACTTGGCGACCTTTACATCATCCGCACCGGGCACGTTGCACAAATTCCAGTGCGGCTTCACCGTCCAATCTGCCCAAAAACCGTACTTGCTCAACGGCTCGTCGGCGAAGCTGCCGCCGATCGAGCGCTCCGGCACGACGATGATCGCCTGTTTCAGGCCCTGGTTGTGCAGCTTGTCGAGGGCGACGAACATCAACGCGCGCGACTTACCCGAGGCTGGCGGCGACTTGATCAGCAGATATTGCTCGCCGCGACGGTCATAGACGCGAGACTGCATCGGCCGCATGCCGAGTTCGTTGGCCTTCGCCGACACGCCGCTATGCGCGGTGACGAGGCGGACGGCGGGAATCGTGCTTGGGCGGGTTTCGGTCATGCGGCCTTCTTGCCTTTTTTCGCTTTCGGCGCATCGGCCGTCATCTTGCTGTAGAGATCGAACAGCTTTTCCAGCCGCTCGGTATCGTTGCGGAAGCGGCGGCCGATATAGATGCGCTCCAGCACCTCGTCATTCTCGTCGTGCGCGCGTCGCAGATCGTTCGGCATTTTGTCCGGATCGTAAAGATCGGCGATCGTCGCGGGAAAATGCGCTTCGCGGGCGAGTAAGATGTTTTCGGCGGTACGCGTGAGGTCGATCTTGTTCTGGTCGGTGAGCTTTGGGACAGGGAAGGTATTCCAACCAAGGGTGTTAGAGTATCGGATGCGCGTCTCCAACTTGCCGCAAACGGTAGAAATCCAGCTCAAGTGTAGCTGTGAAGACAAAATCGCAAAATTCCATATCTGTGCATCATAAAGTGCGAAGCACATGTTGGAAAACACGCTGTTATGATCGAATATATCCGCTGGAATATATGTCCTTCGTTCAGATGACACCGTCGGAACAGCGATCGAAAATACTTTCGAATGATTCATTTCTCGAAATTGATGAGGTAGTTTTGCCATCTTAACGGCCATCTGGTCTGGAGATGACAATCTAGATACCCTTACGGCATCGATACGTTCGGAAATACCGAATACCTGAAGCAAGTCCGCTGAGACATCGAGCTCCGGTATCCACAAACAATAGCGAAGTGTTCCATCAATAAGTTCAGCACCACCAAGAAACCTCCTGAGGTTTTTCTTAGGAAAACCGAGTTTTATTAAGCTTTCATATTGCGTTCTTGTAAGCAGGAGTCCTTCGGACAGACCGTAATAATTCCCTTTAATCATTGATCCTATGTTAGCTGCGGGGGAGCTTCGCTGTTCCAGCCAAACGTTGTCAAAAGGAATCAAGTAGGGATTGATATTCCGCGTCTGAATGCGCGAACTTCCGTCAAAAATATACAATGGCTGATCTGGGTGACTATTGCATCCAACCACAACTACCGAAACGCCAGCTTCTTTTGAGGCTAAATTGCTCCACTGGAAAGACTTGATTGCGAATACTATTCGGATGCCGAACGATATCATTGGTTGCCAAAAAGCAGATATGTTTTGGCCTTGCGAAATAGAATTCGTTGCAACAAACGCAAAAGTAGCCGGGTACATCTTCTGATAAATAGCGGCCTTATAGAACCATCCGCAGATATAGTCCAGACTTCGCCATTTATCGAAATCTACAGATAAACATAGTTTTAGATCAGACTCCTGTTCCTTGCTCTTCTTTGCATTACCCTTGTAAGGAGGATTACCGCAAATGTATATTTCAGCTTCGGCATTGGTCTCTAACGCACCCACCCCAACTGCCAATTGGCCTATCGTCCCGTCAGTGCCCATTTCCGCCATTGCAGTCCGTGCCGGCGGCGGACACACTACCAGCCAATCCAACCGCAGCGCATTTCCAACCGTGATCTGCCCCGTCTTGTGCAGCGGCAGGACCATCGCGCGCGCTTCCTGCTGACTTAAATACACGCAGTCCGCCTGGAACTCAGCAATCAGCAGCGCGAGGCGGGCGATCTCGGCGGCGAAGCCCTTGATCTCAATGCCGTAGAAATTATCGAGCGGGATGACACTGCGGCGCTCGTCGAGCTTCAGGTTCTTCTCGCCGCCCAGCCGGTCGACGATCGTCGCCTCGATGCTCCGCATCTCCTTGTACGCGATGACGAGGAAGTTGCCCGATCCGCAGGCTGGATCGAACACGCGGATGCCCGCTAGACGCTTACGCAAACTGCGCAGTCGCTGCTTGCTCTCTCCCGCCGTTTCCAACTGCTCGCGCAAGGAATCGAGGAGCAGCGGGTTCAGCACCTTCAGGATGTTGGGCACGCTGGTATAATGCATGCCCAGTTCGCCGCGCTCGCCATCGTCGGCAACCGCCTGGATCATCGATCCGAAAATATCTGGGTTGATCTCCTTCCAGTCGAGCTCACCAGCGCGCAGCAGATACGCGCGGGCAGTACGCCCAAAGTAGGGTGCCTCAGTCTCGCCATTGAACAGATATCCCCCGTTTACATAGGGGAAGCCGTCCGCCCAAGTCGGAAACTTGCCTGCCGCGCGGTGTTCGGGCCGGGTGCCCATCGCGCGGAACAGCTCGGCAATGACAGCTTGCGTGTCGTCGGCCTGACCGCTGGTCATCCGCTCGACAGTGGGGGTGAATTTGTGGTTCCCCGGGAAAATATCAGTGTCTTCGGCGAAGAAGCAAAAGATCAGCTGCGCCATAAACTGATTAAGCTGCGGCCGCTTCGCCTCGGTTGCCCAGTCCGGATTGTCCTTAAGCAGCTCGACGTAGAGGCGGTTGAGCCGCCCCGTAGCCTTCACGTCGATGGGGTTGTTCTTGATCTCCTTGACGGTGGAAATGCCCGCCAGTGGCAGGAACGTCGCAAAATACCGGGGCAGATCTACATAGGGTCCGGCGATGACGTCGCCCGACACCAGATCTTCTGCCTCCACGACGTCACCGTCAGTAGCAAGGATGAACTTGGCCTTGGCGCTAACTGTTTTAGGGCTAGCACGCAGGGCAGCTAGCGTCGTGCCGACTTCCCCAGCAGGCGCGACGGCAATGTGGATGTTGTTGCGTTGCAGGACGCCACCGATGTCCGACTGGTTAGAGTCTCCGCGACGCAGGCGATCGACCGTCGTCTTCTTAGCGCCAAATGCCGTGATGAACTGGAAACCGAACTCGGCAGCGTCGAACGGCTCCGCAACCAGAGCGGACACAGCTTCTTCAATTTCAACAGCATTCATTGTGCAATATGTCCAACGCTACCCGGCGGGCGATCATGATTCGGTATGAGTAGCCAGTGGAAGCGCTTACGCGCTGGTCACCGTGACTACACCTATCCGTGCAGGGCTTGTTCTAAAGCCTGTCTGATAAAGCGCTGATAGGGCATACCCTTGCGAGCAGCTGTTGCTTTGACCGCATCCAATAGCTCGGCAGGCAAACGCATGTTCACCCGCGCATCTTTGCTCGAAAACTCAAACTGCGTGGGTGTGAGCGCCGAGAGATCATATTTCGTGAGATCAGCCGACCCCACGAAAGCCTCGGCCTCATCGTCGCTGGAAAACAGCGGAAGAGACTTATCGTCGTTCATAGTGCTGCACCTCCTTGGCGTGCATGTAGCGGGCACTGATTGGCCGGATCAGTTTGGCGCCGTCCCGCTCGCGCCAGGTGAAAGCTAGAAACACGTACCGTCCGCATCGGGCCTTCCCGATAGCCAGAAACCGCGCTTCGGCCGTGGAATGCGCTGCATCCGGCCCGATTGCTGGCGTGCCCGCGAACACGCTCTCGATCTCCTCGATGGTCACCCCGTGCTTCTGGCATTTTTCTAGGTTTCCATCGTCCCAATCAAAGCCAGAGAAGATTGTGCTAGGCATCGTAGATGATGGCATTTGTGTGTACGTTTGTCAACTTAAGTCCTGCTGGCTCTTTCGCGCGCTGCGAGCCGCCATCAAAGCGCGGTGCTCTGCTAAATACTCGGCGGTTTTAGCATCTAAAATCTTGATCTTGGCCCCAGGATCGACACCTGCCGCTATCGCCTCACCGAGTGGAAAATCCGGAGCGAGCATCAACGTGCCATCGTCGGCGAAGGACAGCAGAAGCGCGTCGAAAGCGGCATCATACATGGCGGAGAGCAGCAGCCCGTTGGCAGGATCGAGGCGCTCGACATTGTTAGAGCTCGTCCACGGCTTGATGTGCGATGCCCGTAACAGCTCGGATCGACTTACCCCTAAAATCGCGCAACGGCCGCCCCATCGATCGAGCAACCCCTTCCGAAATTTCCCCTGGCCTATACGAGCCGCGGTAAGCTGCTGACGGGTTGTCTCTGTCCCCTGGGGGATGGACGCAGCCTGATTAGCCTGGATCGCTATATCCGCGCCCTGTTGCCGAACCATAGCGACGACGTATTCCCCGACGCTGTTCGGCAGCTCGTAGAGATATCCTTGATTGGGCTTGCCGCCACTGTGGAACGGCGAGTGTATCGCCGGCATCTCACTTAGGACCTGCGGCACCCAATCCCGGTAAAACATCGGTTGCGGCAGATCGATGTAGGTGACGTCGAGCCGCCAGCCATCACCATACCAAAACTGATCGTCCAAAGGGTCGGGTCGTTCCGCGGTGTAGGCGGGAAGCGTGGCCTCAGCGATAGCGCGAAGCGCATTGTCGACGCCAGAGAATATCAGATCGCCGGGCATGACCCGTTCCATGGTGGCCCAATAGGCCTGCGTCTGCCCCTTCTTGCCCACCTTAGGCGCCCATAGATAACCGCCCTTTCGAGCGCGATCCCAGCTGTTGCCCTGGTAGACTATCCAAAATGCCATGCGCGCCCCCTGACAATGATCATATTTGGACGCAGCCGATCAACATACGCTTCTTATATTGGCAGGTCTCAACTCGACTACCAAGCCAGAGGCTGGGCGATCATAGACCTGGTTTGGTGTCAAAACCGAGCGAGGCTGTTGAAAAAGTCGCTCCGGATTGGAAGGGGCGTTGGTTCGAGCA
>Ga0308169_10006594_pt1 | contig 10168 bp, 14 predicted proteins | sample PhyBR1_2_FD_202139 | JGI IMG/M metagenome (GOLD analysis project Ga0308169, IMG submission 202139) | Phyllosphere microbial communities from UC Gill Tract Community Farm, Albany, California, United States - DLSLSB.R1 | ecosystem: Host-associated > Plants > Phyllosphere > Unclassified | place... | reverse complement strand
GGGTGAAGACGCCTTCGCCGCCGTCGGCGTAGGCGACGCGCAGGATGCAGTCGGCGAACGACTCGTGCGGCTTGACCCACGCGTCGAGCTGTTCGAGGAGGAGAGGCGACGAGTCAGCTCGGGATTCGCTCGAGGGAGAGGCGCTGTGGGCCGGTGGGAGCTCAGAGGGGACGCACAAGGTGGCTGCCGAGGTCTGCATACAGGTCGGCGTGCTCGAGCGCGGCAGGTGCAGGAGCTGGCCGGGTCGAGGTCGAAGTCGAGGCGACGGGCGACTCGACGGCGCTGCCGTTGTAGCTGGTGCTGGCCATATTGCACGAGACTGCTGTGGAGCGTGTCTTGGTTGTCGCGAGGCGCTTGGCGAGAGGTGCGGAGGCGGACGAGGAAGCTCTGTTCGAGGAGGAGGAGGAGCGATGAGGACGAGGCGGAGAGGAGCACTTGACACTCGCGCTGCGTGCTTCTCGACTGCTCCAGTGCAGTTCTCGTACTGTCAAAACAGGTAGGAGCGAGGCGCACGAGCATCTAGTGAGAGGACCGCTCGTCGTCTCGCGCCGGCTCGACCGGCACGGGGAACGAGATGCTTTGCATAAGGCTACAGTACGTCGCTGGGGCACCGTGTCCAGCTTGCCACAGACGGCGCGCGCGCTCATGCCGACAGCCTGGGCTGCCCGGGGAGCTGCGGGTCGACCCACTTGGCCTGTTTCCGAGAGGGACGAGCGTCAGGTCGAGAGCGCGACACGGTCGAAGGAAGGGAGAGAAAGGGACGCACCAGGCGCTTTGGCGGCTCGTTGGGGTCGCTGCTCGGGAGCGGGATCTCGCTGTCGCTCGGCGAGTTGATGTGGCGCGCGAGCTGCTCGATGACTTTTGGGTCCATGCCGTACTCGCGCGCGAGCTCGTCGAGCTCGCCCTGCGACGTGCAGTGCTTGCGCTCGTCGAACAGGTTGTACAGGGACGCGGCCGAGATGTGGTTCTCAATGCGCGACGACGGCGAGGCCTCGAGCGCCTCGTCGGCGCGTTGCCGCTCGGCGAGGATGCCGAGCATGGGGTTGTCCTGTGGGCGGGCAGCAAGTCAGCTCGAGGTACTGGAGTAGCTCGAGAAGGGAGAGGAAGGGACGCACGGTGCGGAACGCGCGCGAGGGCTGGCCCTTGCCGGCAACGAGAGCTTGTCCGAGCGAGGCGAGGTTGCGAGCGAGGTCCGGGTCCTGCGAGTCGCGCATGACGGCTGCGCGGGAGGCCCGTCAGCTCGCGTCGAGTGTGCTGAGATGCAGGAGAGGGGACGCACCGTCGCTCTTGGTCTCGCTGGCTTTGGGCAAGGGCTCGACGGGGCGGCCCTGGGCCTGGGCGACCTGCTGGCCGATCGGCTTCTGGGCGAAGGCGGGGACCTTTGTCGGGCGTGCGCTCTTGGCCTTGGACGCTGCTGCACCCATCTTGGCGAGTAGAGAGGGGTGTGGGAGGGAGAGAGGGCGAGGACGAGATGAGGGCGACGACGGCGGCGAGGAAGGTTGGCGATCGCTCGACTCTTCGCCTGTGCTGGTGCGCCAGACAGCTACCGCGCTCGCCATGGACGGTGCTCTGCCCTTCACCGAGCCCTTTGCGTCCACCTCCCGTGTGAGTTCTCCCTCCTCTCGTCCTCCTCCCCACCTTCATCATCAGTCGAGCCGGTCCCTGATCTCGCTCTCCCCCTTGCGCCCATACAGGCCGTCTTCACGCTACCGTACAAGCCTCCAGCATCGCCTCCGCCCGAGAACGACGCGTTTGCAGGTGCGTCTCGCCGTCCTCGAACTCCTCCAACCTCCTCCCCGGCTCACTCGCTCGTTCGCTCGCAGGTCCAGCTGCGCTCGGCCTGTACGACCAGGCCTGGAAGACCTGCAACAGTAAGATCCAGGTGCGCTCTTCTCTCCATCAGCTTCTCCCTCCCTCGCCTCGCCAAGCTGACCCCTGGCCTCCTCGAACGCGAACGCAGTCGGTCCTCTCGAGCCTGCACGACGCCTCGCTCGACCAGATCGTCGCCTACGTCCGTTCGTGCCCTAGCGACAGTCAGTCGCTATACGCCGCTCTCGGAGGACGCGCTCCAATCCGCTCGGGCCTCATCATCGGTGCGCCCTCTCGCCCGCTCACCTCCCTCCTCGCACTCTCGCTCGAGCTGACCCACCCGGCCGACCGTGCGCAGGCGCCAGTCCCGGCTCATCGTCCCTCCTCTACTCGTCCCTCACCCGCCAGCTCACCTCGCCCGCATCGCGCGCACCGCCCGCCGTCGACACGGACGCCGTTGACGAGCCCTCGCCGGCCGACCTCCCGCGCCCGTGCATCGTGTCGCGCCTCGCGAGTCGCGACTGCTCCAACATCAAGAACGCGCTCAGGAGCCTCATCGGCGGGTTCGTCGGGAGCGACGTCGAGATGGAGGCGGACGACGAGGACGACGAGGAGGAGGTCGGGGTACGTCGCTCTTCCCCCTCGGTCCCCTGCACTCGCCGACCGGAGAAACGCTCGACTGGCTCTGACTCCGTGTCGTCTCGCAGGGCTGGGCGCCTTCGACCCTCAAGAGCGCCATGATCGTCCCCGAGGACCTGCAGAACCTCCAGGCGTGGTACGAGCACCGCTTCGGCAAGAAAGGTGCGTGCGGCGCTCGCAAACCCTGCTCATCTTCTCACTTTTGAGCGTGAGCTGACGAGCTGCATCGTCTTCTTGCGCCGCCCAGAGTCGGAGAATGCGCCGACGCTCGTCGTGCTCCTCGAGGATCTCGAGGCGATGGACGGCAAGGTCCTGACGCAGCTCATCGACGCCCTCGCGTGCGTCCCTCGTCCCTTCTCCTCTCCCACACGCTCCACGCGCGCACGCTGACGCGCTCCACCTGCCGCACGCCCGCAGCTGCTACACGGACCGCCTGCCACTCACGCTCCTGATCGGCATCGCGACGACGGCCGACGCCTTCTTCAGCCTCGTCGCGCGCAAGACGGCCAACCAGCTCGACGCTGCGCGCTTCTTTGTCGACCCGGGCGTGAGCGCGTTCAACGCCCTCGTGCGCGGCGTGCGTCCCCTCTCGCTCGAGCCTCCTTCCCTTGTAGCCGGGTGCGATGCAGAGCTGACGCCGTCCTTGGCCTCCTTTACGCTGAAACAGCTCTTCGTCGACTGGATGCCGCCGCTCGCACTCGCGCCGCGGGCGTACACCGAGCTGTGGCGCACGTTCGAGGACCTGCACCACTCGATCGACGCGACCATCTCGTTCATCCAGGTGCGGCCTGTCCCTCTCGCCGTCCTTTTCGTACGCTCAAAGTGCTTGAGAGACACGGTTGCTGATGTCGGCCGCGCGGCAGTACCTCTACATGGCCCACTTCACGGCACACCCGTGCGCGTCCCTCACCCTCGACCCGGCGCCCTCCTCGCCCTCGTCCTCGCCTCCAGACGACTTCGACCCGCTCCCCGCACCCGTTCTCGCCGCCCTGCGCGGCCTCCCCTCGGTCAGGGCCGCGCCGCCGACCTCGCCCATCGCCGCCGCCCTCCTCGAGCACGAACCTCCCGACCTCCCGGATGCGCCGCCGCAGCCGCAGCCGCCGCACCTCACGCCCGCACAGGCCGTCGGTGCCGCCCGTGCCGCCCTGCGCGCCTGGCATGCGCAGCGCAGCCTCGCGTTCGAGGCGCTCATCGGCACGATGGAGTGGTGGGACAAGCGCAAGCCGCTCGAGGGCGTGCTCGCGCTTGTGCTCGGTGCGGCGGACGGCGATGAGGGAGAGGGGACCGGGACCGGCACGGGGACGAGGGCGGGCGATCTGGGGAGGGTGGTGGACCGGTTGGGAGGGCTCGTGCTGTGCGTCCTCCTCTTGCTCTCTCTCTCTCTCTCTCTCTCTCTCTACTAGTGCTCGTCGTTCACGACGTTGCGCCTCGACGCACCTAAATCCAAAGCTTGCAGGAGGCACACAGGACTGACTCGTCTGCGTGCGCGCCCTCCTTCATCGCAGCCAAGCCTCGTCGACCAAGCTGCCGCAGTTCCTGCGCTCCCTCTCGGCCCGCCTCGCCGCCTTTGTCGACTCGCACCCGTCCCTCGCCATCTCGACCTCGACGTCCTCGTCACTCTCGCCCTCGTCGAGCTCCACCGCGCCCGAGCCGCCCCTCCTCGACTTCCTCGCCGCGCAGCTCGCCGCGCTCGAGCCGCTCCTCGCCGCGCCACGCCCGCCGGGCAAGAGCACCCTCTTCAACACGAACCTCGCCGGCGGGATGGCGGCGCTCGGCGGCATGGGCGCGCCGGGAGGAGGAGGACGAGGAGCGGGAGCGGGAGAGGCGGACCGGGAGTTCAGCAGGATCGCGAGGGAGACGGCCGAGGGGCTCAAGACGAGGCTCAAGTGCGTCTCGCTCGCTCACTCTCTCTTCCTCTTGGGCCTCTCTCTCGCTGAGCGTCGAGTGGGAGAGCAACGAGCGCTGACTCGAGGATGGGTCCGTGCGCAGGACTGCGCTGCGGCCGCCGACCGACCTCGTCCTGCACGAGCTGTGGTTCACGTCCGACCCGTCGGCCATGAAGGTGCGTGCTCTCTCTCTCTCTCTTCATCGTCAGCACGCTCGCCGCGCTTTCCTCGACATCGCCTCTCGTTCTCTCTCGCGCCAACGCTGACGCCCCTCGTGCCCGCTCACCCTCCTCGCATTGCAGCGCCTCTATCCCACCCCGTTCCCCTCGCTCGTCCGGCAGCTCACCAAGCTCGACCCGCTCGCCGACCCGGCGTACGCCCCGCCCGCGCCCGACGACGCCGACCAGCGCGCCGTCGACGAGACGCCGAGCGACCTCGGCGTCGCGTGGCGCGTGTACCGCGAGACGCACGCGCAGGGACGGCTCGTCAACTTGGGCGAGTGGTGGGCCGGGTGGGAGCTGGGTGCGGCAGAGGAGGAGGAGGGTGCGGGGAGGGAGGGAGGCGAGGGCGAGGGCGAGGGGACGAAGGGCTCGAGGGGGAGGAAGCGGGCGCGAGCGGGGCGGGACGAGGACGAGGACGGCGAGGAGAATGGCGATGACGAGGAGGACGACGAGGCGAGCGACGAGGACGAAGCTGAGGACGAGGGAGGGCCCGAGCGGAGGAAGCAGGCGCGCTTCCTGCGCGCTGTCGGCGACCTCGCGCACCTCGGTTTTGTCCACCCGACGACGTACAAGCCCGAGCACGTGCTCAAGAGCGTGTACTGAGCCCGTCCGTCGCGCCGCTGCAACTCGTCTCTGCCCGCTCGGTCCTCCTCGCTGCGCTGTCCCGCGCGCCGCCGAGAGCGAGAGCGACAGCGACAGCGACAGCGACAGCGAGCGCCCGCTCGACAGCGCAGCTGCGCCGCTCGCACTCACGCAGGCGCCGGTGCCGCGCCGCCACCGCCGCCGCCGCGCCCACCGCGGCCCCTCCCTCGCCCTCCTCCCCCGCCTCGCCCACCACCACCGCCGCCGCCTCCTCCGCCTCTGCCGCCGCCGCGCCCTCGCCCGCGCTGCGCCTGCTGCTGCTGCCCCTGCCCCTGCCCCTGCCCCTGCTGCGGCGGCACGAGCTGCGGCTGCGCGCGGGGCACGAACGGCGTCGCCGAGGGCACGAACGCCTGCGCCTGAGCGCTCGGCGCGTGCTGCGGCGCGTGCTGCTGCTGCTGCTGCTGCTGCTGCTGCTGCTGCTGTGCGTGCGGATTGCGTACAATGGCGGGCGCGAACGACGGCGCGAGGGCCGGGAGGGAGGACGAGGAGGAGGACGCGCGGTGCGCCGCCTGGAGCTGCTGCCGGACCATGGCGGCTTGCTGCGCGGCTTGGGCCTGCGCCTGGATCTGGGCGGCGCGGCTGAGGGGTGCGGGTCCGGACTGGGCGGCGCCGGGGAAGGGCGAGGGCGAGGGCGAGGGCTGGTGCTGCTGGGCGGGCGGGAAGGCGGGTGCGGGTCGGCCGGCGGCGCCCTTGTTGATGCTGCCGGGGCCCTTGGGCGGCCGCGCCGGCGCGGGAGAGGCGGCGCCGCTGCCGTGCGCCGAAGCCGGGCCCGAGCTGGAGCCCGGCGCCGGCGTCGCGCTCCTGCTCCCCTCCTTGCTCTTCTTGCCCTTGGCCGCTCCCGCTCCTCCCGCTGCTCCACCAGGCCCGCCCTTCCCCTTGTCGCCCTTCTTCCCCTCGCCCTTCTTCCCCTTGCCCTTGCCGTTCCCGCCCGCCCCTGCGCCGCCCGCCGCAGCGCTCTGCACCCCTCCCGCAGCCGCCGTCGCGAGCTGGGCGCGCGTCGCGCCGGGCAGCACGAGCGGCGCCTTGCCCTTGGCGGCGCCGCCGTTGCTCTTGCCGTTGGCCCCGCCGCCCTTGCCGTTCTGGGCGCCCTTGAGCGCCGCCGAGGCGGCCTTGCGCGCGGCTTTCGACGCGGCTTTCTGCGCGCGGAGGTGGTCGAGGAGCGGGGTCGACTTGGGGTTCGGGGCTGTGTTGGAGATCGACAGGAGGAGGAGAAGGAGAGAGTCAGTGAGGGGCGCGAGAGGAGGAGGAGGGAGAGGGAGAGGGAGTACGGACCGGGTTCGGGTGCGGGCTCGGGCGCCGGTGCGGCGGCGAGCGCTTCCTGGAACGCGAGGAAGTCGGCGTCTGCACGAGGTAGATGCAGAGCGCAAGGGTCAGCACGCCGTCGCGGCTCGAGGGAGAGGACGAGGGAGAGAGAGAGAGAGCGCGCGACGCACCGTCGTCGATGGTGCCCTGGCGCGGGTCGGGCTTGGGCGGCGCGGCGGGCGTGCGCTGGTACGGCGCAAACTCGACGACGGCCTGGCTGATGTTGCCTGCGTGCGTGCGTCGGTTGCCGAGTCAGCGTCCTCTCAGCAGTGGAGGAGAAGAGAGGAGGGGGAGGACGGACCCTGCTTGTCGCGGAAGGACCAGCCGTCGTAGCCGCGGTGGAAGGCGACGAGGGCGTCGGGCGTCTTGAAGGTGATGTAGGCGCGCGAGGGGACGCTGTCCTTGTCCTTGCCGCTGCGCGCGAGGGGAGGGAGCGGGTCAGCCGGGGGTGCGTCTCGAGGGAGAGGAGGGAGAGGCGGGGGCGCACCTCCTCCTGAGCTTGCCCTGGCGGTAGTCGGACCAGGTGACGCGCTCTGCGGTGTCGGTGGCGGGGCCGTCGTCGGTCTCGCGGGTGATCCAGGGCTGGACGGTGCGCCAGAAGACGGCCGGCGGGAGGTCGGCGGGGAGGCGGCGCACGACAATCTTGAGGCGGGGCTGCGGGCCCTTGTTGGTGGCTTTCGGTGGAGCCATGAGGGTGGCTGTAGCTCAGCAGGTGAGGTCTGGAGCTAGCTGGGCGCGTGAGGTGAGCGAGGGCGAGCCTCGTCGTCGTCGTCGTCGTCCTCATCAGCTCTCGCTCCTTGTCGTCGCTCCACCCACTCGAGCGAGCAAGCACAGTCCGTCCGCGAGCTCACAAGATGGACCAGACGAGCATCCCGACGTCGCTCCTCAGCCTCCCGCCCGAGCTCGTCCTCACCGTCGTCTCGCACCTCGACTTTCCCTCGCTCGCCCGCTTCCTCGCCGTGTCGCGCACCTGCCACGACCTGTTCCGCGCCCACCCGCACCACATCGCCCGCAACATCTCGATCCACTCGCGCCTCGCCGACCCAAAGACGGGCTCGGCCGCCGCCCCCCTCGCCCACTGCTCGCACTTCCCCACCCGCTCTCTCGACGACCACCTCGACCCGCAAGAGCTCGACAAGGTCGTAAAGTCGCAGCGCTGGATCGGCATCGACTCGCTCCCGACCTGGCTCGACTACGGTCCGTCTCTACCCTCGCTCGCTCCTGTCTCTTCCCCTCTTCCTCGTACTCATGCCTCTCCCTCCCGCTCGCAGCCAAACGCGCCCACCCGACCCACCGCAACTGGCGCGCCGGCACCGCCACCTCGCGCCTCGTCACGCTCGACTGGGCCGCGCAGCCCGCCTTTGCTCGCGGCCGCCTCTTCTGGCGCTTCAAGGTCGACGCCGATGCAGGCTACCTCGTCGTGTCGGGCCTCGAGGGCGGCTACCTCGCGTTCCGCGCGCAAGACGGCAAGCTGGCGTGGTGGTCGAGCCTGCCGCGCAACGCGTACCCGCACATCGAGCTCAGGTGCGCTTTCTCGTCCTCCTGCGCTCGTTCCTCCTGCCCTTCGCGAGCCTCGAGCTGACTCGGCTTCGGCGACTCGTCCGCAGCGAGGGCTTCATTGTCCAGCAGCTGTCCGGCAGGACCTACCTCGCCTCGTGCCGCACCGACCTCCTCCCGGCCGACCATCCCGCCGAGGACGACCGCCTGTCGGCCTTCTCGCACACGGTCGGCGACGCCGCCGACGACGAGGGCGCGCGCCCGGCCCTCGGCTACGCCCCGCACCACGCCATCACGACCTCGTTCCCCTGCTTCGCGTCCAAGCTGCGCCACCCGCAGCTCGTCGCCGCCTCGGCCGACGGCCAGCAGCTCCACCTGTGGGACCTCGCGCGCCGCTCCGTGCGCACGCTCGACACGCCCGCGTTCGTCGACGTGAGCACCGACGCGAGGGTGTACTATGTCGAGATGGACGACGAGTGCGTGTATGTCGCCGGGCAGCATGCCGTGCTCGTCGTGCGGCCGGCCGGGGAGGGCGAGGAGGAGCAGGAGCAGGAGCACGAGACGCGCATGTGGCCGCCGTGCGCGCCGCCCGCCCTGAGCGCGCACGCCGCGAGCACGTGGTACGCCTACGGGTGCGACGGCGTCGGGTGGGAGGCGGTGCACCATGCGGGCGCGCACCTCGTCGCGATCGGGCGCAGGGCGGGCGACGAGCGCGAGGAGGCCAAGCTCGTGTGGACGTGCGACAAGCGGGCCGTGTGGAGCGAGGGCGAGGGCGATGACGACGAGATCGAGAGAAAGACGGTCGTGCTCGTCATTGTGCGTCCCCTCTCTCTTTGCGCTCTCGAGCAGGAGGAGGCTCGAGCGAGCTGACCCGGACCTCGCCCGCCCGCGCCCGCAGGAAAACGCCGACCCGGTGCAGCTCGCCGTCGAGAACGACCGCGCCGTCTTCATCACGCACGACGACGAGCTCGGCGCCGCCCTGTGGCTGCTCAACCTGCGCCCGTTCGCCGACTGGGCCGACTTTGCCTCGGACCCGCCGCAGCCGGTGCGTCCCTCTCTCTCTCTCTATCCACACGACGCAGCACGAGCGACGCGCTGACACGAGGCCGTGCACGCCGCGCAGATCTGCCTCGCGTACCCGCTCCCGACGCTCGGCCCGCCCTCGCGCGTCGAGATGACCTCGTCCGAGATCTTTGTCCCCACCCTCGCCGCCTTCTTCCCTCCCGCTCCCTCGCCCTCGCCCTCGCCCTCTTCCGCCCTCGATCTAGCAGCCGCTGCCGCCGCCGCCGACGAGCCGCCCGCGCGCCTCGCGAGCGCGTTCGCCGCCATGCAGCGCGCCGTCCCGCCCGGCCGCTCGCCCCTCTCGTTCCGCTGGGAGACGCTCGACCGCACCTCGCGCCTCGCCGCCGGACCGCCCTCGCTCCTCGACGCGCCGCACGACCCGGACGGCCTCTCGTCGCGCGTCGGCGGGCGCGAGGCGGACGACGAGGCGAGGGAGCGGCTGAGGGCGAGGTGGGAGGACGTGCTGCAGGCGGCGGCGGTGGATGGGATCGAGGGCGACGGCGGGAGCGACGCGTTCGCCGTTTGGGACTTTGCGCCGCGGCGTGAGGACGAGGGGAGGGCGTAGCCAGGAGGGGATGCTGCATCGGCTTGAGCGAGTCGTCAGGGCCGACAGGGCTTCGAAGAGGTGCTCTCGAGAGAGTGAGCCGGGCCGGAGCTACGACCCGCGAGAGCGAGTCCTCGACAGCTTCCTCAGCCTGCGGTGCCATTCCGCTGCGCCGTGCTTCGAGCTTCGCACTTGCTGCCCTGCGTGAGCACCGAGCACACCTAGTGCGCCGTGCGAGGTCCCCTGGCGACCCTGTGCGCGAGCAGCGCCGAGCTGCGTGCGCAGGGTCCGTGCGTCGACGTACTCGGCCCGCTCGCTCTCGGCTGCCCGTCGCTGTTTCGTGCGGGCTGCCGCAGCTCGGCAGGATGAGTGTGACGCTGCTCTCGACGTGTTGCGCGAGCGAGCGGAGCGATACCTGGCCATGCCGAGCAGAGAGAGGCTCGTGGAGGCCGCACGGACCCATGGTTCTCTCTGCTCGCCTCTCTCGCTTCCCTCGCCGCCCAGCATCGCGGCGACGCCCACACCCGCTCGCAGTTAGTGCAATGAGCTCCTCCAGCGATAGCCAG
>Ga0308169_10006593_pt1 | contig 10168 bp, 5 predicted proteins | sample PhyBR1_2_FD_202139 | JGI IMG/M metagenome (GOLD analysis project Ga0308169, IMG submission 202139) | Phyllosphere microbial communities from UC Gill Tract Community Farm, Albany, California, United States - DLSLSB.R1 | ecosystem: Host-associated > Plants > Phyllosphere > Unclassified | place... | reverse complement strand
CTCGAACGCCTGGTGGCGCTGCTCGATCGTGAGCCCGGGGCCGTGCTGGCCCATGCCGGCGTGCGCCACCACTACAACCGCGAGGCCGAGGCCGCGCCGCCGGGCGGCTGGCTGCAGCTGGTACAGTGCATGCACCGCCGCGTGTCGCTGCGCTGGACCGAGCGCGCCGAGCTCGAGTCGGACGACCTCGAGCGCCTGTTCTGGTCCATGCTGCGCCCGCTCGGCCGTTTCGCGGGCACCGGCGCGGTCAGCTGCGAATGGACCGACCATCCGGACCAGCGCCACAAACGCATGCAGGAGCCGATCGGCGGCATCAATCCTTTCCGCCAGCGCTACCGGGTGCGCGCGCCGCTGCGCTTTCACGCCAGCACCGGCAATGCGACCGACGAGCCCGGCCTGTACCGCGCGCTGCGCGAGCGGCCGCCGAGGGCGCGCGGCGCGGACGGCCTGAAGATCCTGCTGGCCGGCGAGCTGGCCTACAACGCCGAGCGCGTGCTGGCGCTGGAAGAGCAGGGGCACACACTGTACGGGCTGTGGACCGATACGCCTTACTGGTTCAACACGGTCGGCCCGCTGCCTTTCGGACACGTCCAGGACCTGCCGCGCCACGACTGGCGCGCCGCGATCCGGCGGCTGCGCCCGGACATCATCTACGGCCTGCTGAACTGGCAGGCCGTGCCATTCGTGCACGAGGTCCTGATGTCCACGCCCGGCATCCCCTTCGTCTGGCACTTCAAGGAAGGGCCTTTCATCTGCATCGACAAGGGCAGCTGGGGCCAGCTGCTCGACCTGTACCGGCGCGCGGACGGCCAGATCTACAGCAGCGCGGCGATGCGCGACTGGTTCGAGAGCGTCGAGCCCGGCTTGAGCACCTCACATCCCTGCCTGGTGCTGGACGGCGACCTGCCCAAGCGCGAGTGGTTCGACGCGCCGCCCTCGCCACGGATGGACGGCGAATTGCACACCGTGGTGCCGGGCCGGCCGATCGGCCTGCATCCGGCCACCCTCGCCGAGCTGGCGGCGCAAGGCATCCACCTGCATTTCTATGGCGACTTTACGCAGGGCCAGTGGCGCGAGTGGATCGCCGAGGCGCTTGTTCTTGCGCCGCGTCACCTGCACCTGCATGCCAATGTGGCCCAGGACCGCTGGGTGGAGGAATTCTCGCGCTACGAAGCGGGCTGGCTGCACTGTTTCGCCAGCCGCAACGGGGGCGACCTGCGGCGCGCGGACTGGGACGACCTGAACCTGCCGGCGCGGCTGTCCACGCTGGCGATGGCGGGGCTGCCGATGATCCAGCGCGACAACCACGGCGCACTGGTGGCGGCGCAATCGCTGGCGCGCGAGATGGATATCGGCATCTTCTATCGCGACATCCCAGGGCTGGCCGACCAGCTGCGCGACGGCGGGCGCATGACGCGTCTGCGCGAGCGGGTCTGGGCGCAGCGCATGCAGTTCTGCTTCGACACCCATGCGCCAAGGCTGCTGGCCTTCTTCCGCGAGGTCATCGCTCAGGGCGGCCCGAGCAGGTCGGCGCGCGGATAGCCCCAGTCCGGCACCGGATGCGGGCAGGGCAGGGGCGCCAGCTGCTGGTACGACAGCGACGAAAAATTCGGGCTGCCCGGCGGCCCCCAGCGCAGGTCGGTCGCGACGCCCTCGGCGGGCGCCAGCGCGGGCGCGCGTGCGAAGCGCAGCCAGGCGTCGACGTGGCAATTGGTCCGGCGCAGGGTGCGCAGAAGCGCGACCGGCTCACGCTGCTCCGATTGCCAGGCCAGTTGCGCACTCGCACCCGGCCCGGCCGCACCGCCGAGCGCCGCCGGACAGGACTGCACGGGACTGATGGCGGGGGCGATGCTGAGCAGGCCGCGGCGCAGGCGCACGCTGGCACCGCGGCCGTCGCCGCTTGTCCCGTCCGTGCCGCCCGTGCCGCCGATGCGCTCGATCGTCACGAAGGACCAGCACAGCGGATTGGCCGGATAGGCGGACAGCGCCGCGTCCAGCAGGCCCGCGCGGGGATCGAGGCTGCGCAGCTGTTGCTTGACGATGGCGCGCGCCTGCTGCAGCGCCGCCGCCTGCACGCCGACGAAGGCGAGGGACGCGGCCAGGCCGGCGGCCAGCGCCGCGCGCGAGCGTGCGCCGCGCGGGCGCCGGCGTGAATGCCGCTGGATGAAGGCCAGCGCCACGCCCAGCACCAGCAAGCCGGCCAGCGAGCCCCACTCCAGGTAACCGGCCAGCGTGACCCCGACCGGCACGGCGCCCATCAACACGAACAACAGCCAGCGCAAGCGCTTGCGCCGGACCATGCTCGCCAGCGGAATCCCGAAGCCGATCCAGAACACCGGCTCGACGATGAACACCAGGTCGCCGTAATACCAGCTGGGGTCGAGGGGCCAGAACGGGTGCACGCCATAGACGTTCAGGCTGTCCATCCCGATGTGCAGCAGCAGGCCGGTCACGGCGGTGAAGAGCAGCGCGCCGCGCGCCGGGCGGCTTGCGCGCAGCAGGCCGCGCGCGCCCGGCCACAGCAGCCAGGTTGCGCCCAGCAACAGGAGGAGTTCACCCAGCGCGCCGACCAGCGTGTGCGTGTGCCCGCGGTGCTGCAGCAGGTAGCCGAGCGGCGGCTCCAGCAGATGGGTGAGCACCAGGTCGAGGTCAGGGAAGTTGCTGGCGAGCAGGCCCACGACGAGCAGCAGGCGCGTGCGCACGCGCTGGCGCCCGGGATCCGGTTCGTCGTCGAGACTGCGGTCGACCAGGGCGCCGATGCCGAGACCGACGACGGAATGGGTGAGATTGTCCATCCTGCAATCTTACTCTCGACGAGCGCTATGTCCGTTTCTGCACAGAACAGGGTCGTGCAGCGTCGTATGCTCGGGTCATGAGCACATCTGACCCCACCCTCGACGCCGGCGCCGCACACGAGGCGCCGGCAGCACCGAAGCACAAACGCCGGCCCGCGCCGCTGTCGCTTGCCGCCTGGAAGCAATTCATCCGGGTGGCCAAGCCGTACTGGCTGGGCGACGAAAAGAAAACCGCCTGGGGCCTGCTGGTGCTGCTGGTCGTCCTGATGCTGGTCGACACCAAGCTGGCCGTCATGCTGAACAACCAGACCGGCGAGATGACCTCGGCGCTGGCGGCCAGGAACGGCGACCGCTTCTGGACGTCGGTGCGCGCCTGCCTGTTCGTGCTGGCGTTCGCCGTGCCGGTCTATGCCTTCTATTACTATATGCGCGACCAGTTCGGCAACCAGTGGCGGCGCTGGCTCACGGGCCGTTTCCTGGACGGCTATCTGAAAGGGCGCACATACTACGTGCTGGGTTCCGACAGCGAGATCGACAACCCGGACCAGCGCATCAGCGAAGACATCAACACCTTCACGGGCCGGTCGATCAACTTCCTGCTGATTTTCCTGGGCTCGGCGATGCAGCTGGTGGCCTTCAGCACCGTGCTCTGGAAGATTTCGCACTTGCTGGTCGGCGTGCTGGTCGTGTATGCGCTGGCGGGTACGGTGGTCGCCCTCTTCATCTTCGGCAGGCCGCTGATCCAGCTGAACTTCTGGCAGCTGCGGCGCGAGGCGGATTTCCGTTTCAGCCTGATGCGCCTGCGCGAGAACGCCGAATCCATCGCCTTTTATCGCGGCGAAGCGCAGGAGCGCGCCCATATCGACCGCACCTTCGGCAGGGTGATCCAGAATTACGCGAAGCTGATCAAGCAGCAGCGCGGCCTGAATTTTTTCCAGCGCAGCTTCAGCCAATTGGCGCTGGTGCTGCCGGGCGTGGTGCTGGCCAGCCAGGTGCTGTCGGGCGAGCTGGAAGTGGGGCGGGCGGTCCAGGCCACCGGCGCGTTTGCCGCCGTGCTCTCGGCCGTGGGCGTCATCGTCGAGAATTTCGAGAGCCTGAGCCGCTTCGTGGCGGGCATCGACCGCCTGCAGGCCCTGTCCACCCTGGTGCTGCCGGGCGCGCAGGCGGCGCCGGCCGCGCAAGGCCGCCATCCGCGCATCGAGATGCGCCCGGGCGAGCACCTCGCGCTGGAAGCGCTGACGCTGCATCCGCCGCAGTCCGAACGGGTGCTGATCAAGGAGCTGTCCCTGGTCCTGAAGCCCGGCGACGCCCTGCTCGTCACCGGCGAAAGCGGCTGCGGCAAGAGCTCGCTGCTGCGCGCGATCGCCGGCTTGTGGCAGACCGGCAGCGGCGTGATCCATCGTCCGGACCTGGAGGCGTTCTTCTTCCTGCCCCAGCAGCCCTACCTGCAGCCCGGCACGCTGCGCAGCCAGCTGATCTACCCGAGCGCCGTCACCGAGTTGAGCGACGAGCAGCTATTGGACATCCTGGAGCAGGTGCACCTGCCGCACCTGGCCGGGCGCGTGGGCGGCCTGGATGCCGTGCGTGACTGGGAAAAGCTGCTGTCGGTCGGCGAGCAGCAGCGCCTGGCCTTCGGCCGCGTGCTGGTGCACGAACCCAGCATCGTGATCCTGGACGAAGCCACCAGCGCGCTCGACAGCGGCAACGAAGCCTCGCTGTACGGACGCCTGCGCGGCAGCGGGACGACGCTGATCAGCATCGCCCACCGCCCCGCCGTGCTGCGCCACCATACCCACGTGCTGCGCCTGATGGGCGAGGGCGCCTGGGAGGTGGTGGATGCCGGCGGCTTCCAGTTCGACGAGCCGGCGACCGCAGAACCGGCGCAGGCCGGCTCCCGGGCGGACCGGCAGCGCGTCGCCAGCGCGCCAGTGTCGGGCTAGATCAGTGTCAGAGATCGGGGAGCCATTCGAGTAGATCGGTGACGCCTATGTCAACGCCCGATTGGGATAACAGAGTGCTTGCCTGTCCACGGTGATGTGTCTGATGGTTGAACAGGTGAAGCAGCAAGGCGCCAAAATTCTTCCGGAAGTCGCCGCGCGAGTTGCGGTACGAGAGCGGTTGCAACAGGTCGCCATCCGATAGCTCCGCCGCCAATGCTTCGATGATCGCATCGAGCCGCACGCGAAGTTCCAGCAGCGAATCCAGATGCTCGCTATAGATATAGGCCAGCCCGGCGGGCACTGGAATGCCGGTCATCGCTTTCAAGGACGCGAAGTCCGACGGATGATTCATAAATCTGCGCAGCCAGATCGTGTCTCCGGCGACGATGTGATTCAGGGTCCCAAGAATCGAGCCAAAAAACGCAGCTTTGTCGGCGGCCAGCACGTCCTTCGGCAAGCTCGCTGCCGCGGCATACAGCTTGCTATTCATGGACGCGTTATATGACGCCATCAGAACGATATCTTCCCGGGTCGGCATGCCTGTCGGTTTCCTTTTTACTGGCCGGCGCGCGCACCGGCGGCGGCCAGGGCCAGCGTGCCGATATAGCCATCGGGCAGCGCCAGCGGCAGGCAGCGGCAGGCTTGCAGATCGGCGTCCTCGCCGTCGCGCCATTCGCCGATGCCAAGGCCGAGGCACTTCAGGCGCGCCTCGCGCTCGCTCCATGCGCGCGCGAGCGCGGCCGGGCGGTCCGCGCCGGCCCGGGCGGCGAGCGCGCGGGCGACGTCCGGGCCGAGATAGTCGCGCGCCAGCGCCTGCCAGTCCGGAATCTCCACGATGCGCATCACGTCGATGCCGACCAGGCCATCCCGGCCGACGGCCGCCACCGACAAGGCCTCGTCGTGGCTGAAGGCCAGGGCGACCCGGCGCTCGCCTTCCTTGCCGTGGACCGTGGCGTACGGCGCCAGCCCGGACCCCGACACCGCATGCAGGCCGATGGCTCCTGGCGCGACGCCGAACAGGCCAGGCAAGGCAGCGCGCACCGCCTGCCGGACCGCCTGCCGCGCCGCATGGCGCTCGCGCTGCCCGGCCACGCCGACCAGGGCGACATGGCTGCCCGCGAGCTCGAGCCAGACCGGCGCCGCCTCGAAGCCGGCGTCAGGCGACCACCAGGCAAGCGCCGGGGCCATCTTCAATCCTTCCGCAGCGGCGCGGCCGGCAAGCCATGCCAGCTGGTCGCGTTAGGAATATGCTCGCCCTTCATCACCAGGGTGAGCGGGCCGATGCGCGCATTGTGGCCGACGCGCGCGCTGTACAGCACCGCGCTGCGCGGGCCGATGTAGACCTTGTCGCCGATCTCCACGTGGTCGATCTTCATCACGCGGTCTTCGAACAGGTGGGTCTGCGGGCAGGACAGGGCGTTCAGCTCGCTGTGGTCGCCGATGTGCACGCAGTCGAACTCGGTGATATCGGTGGTGTCCATGTAGACGCCGCGTCCGATCTTGCAGCCGAGCAGGCGGAAGGCCAGCGGCAGCCAGGGCGTGCCGCGCAGGTAGCGCATGAAGTTCGGCACCGCGATGCCCTCGTACATATTCGTCACCCCTTCGGACAGCCACACGAAAGGCGTCCACATCGGCTCGGCGCGCTTCTGGTAGCGGCCCAGCAGCAGCCATTTGAGTATCAGGACGAACAGATAGTTGCCGATGCCGTAGGCCAGGCCGACCAGGGCCAGGTCCCAGACGACCAGCCCCCAGCGGCCGCTGCCGGCGATCGGCATCAGGTCCAGCACGACCGTGTAGCCGACCGCGATCACCACCGCGTGCGGCGACACGATGCGGAAGGCTTCGACCAGCGCGCGGCCCAGGCGGCGCGCGGCGGAAGGATGGTAGGTCAGGTGTTCCGGATAGCCGCTGACCTGCTCGCGCGCGGGCAGGTGGATCGGCGGCGAGCCGAGCCAGGTGTCGCCGCTCTTCATGCGGTCGTTGGCCGGCGCGTGCGTGTGGACGCCGACCAGCACGCCCTCCGGCAGCACGGTGCCATCCGGGATGTAGCTGCCGTTGCCCACGAAGGAGCGGTTCGAGACCACGGTCGGCTCCATCGTCATCCAGCCGCCGTCGATCTGCTCGTCGCCCAGCATCACGGCGTCGGCGATGAAGGTTTCGTCGCCGAGGGTCAGCATGTCGGGCACCACGCCGAGCGCGGTCGAGATTTCGGCGTCGCGGCCGACCTTGGCGCCCAGCAGGCGATACCAGTAGGGCGCGAACACGGTCGCGTAGATCCCGTGCAGCACCTGCAGGCTGGATTCCTGAATGTGGCTGACCAGCCATTTTTTGCAGTAGGCCGCGCTGTGCACGGCCGAGCGGCCCGGCTCCATGCGCGGCAGGAAGCCCCAGCGGATGCCGGCCGAGACCAGCATGGTCAGCACGATCAGCACCGCGGACGCCGGCAGCGCCAGCACGAAATAGCGCACCAGCTGGCCGGTGATGGTGTTGGCCTGCAGCGTGGACAGCGCGCCGCGTTCGTCGAACCAGTCGATCAGGACAAAGCTGGGGAAGACCGGCATGAAGAACAGCGTGGCCACCAGCAGCATGCCGAACACGAAGAACAGCGCTTCGAGCCCCAGGCGCAGGCCGCTGGCGATCGGGCGCGGGGGCAGGGCGGACGGGTCGAAGGCGCCGCTGTCGCGCGCGGGCGAGCCGCTCCAGATCCGGTTCTCGGGCACGACGCCGCCATCCTGCAGCGCCGACTGGCCCTCCAGGTGGCCGCGCCGTTCGATGCGGGTATTCCCTTCGAGGATCGCGTAGGAGGAGACGAAGGCGTCGTCTTCGAGCGTGATCGGACCGAGCAGCAGGCGCCCGCGTTCGACGCGCGCGTTCTCGAAGTTGACGGCGTTGCCGATGCTGACGTTGTCGCCGACGTGCAGCAGGTCCGGCGTGCGCAGCGTCATCGAGCCGATCACGACGTCATGCCCGACCTTCGCGCCGAGCATGCGCAGCCACCAGGCGTACAGCGAGGAGCCGGCCAGCAGATAGGTCGGCGCGGCTTCGACCAGGCGGTCGGCCAGCCACCAGCGGAAATAGGTCATTCCCCACAATGGATACGAGCCGGGTTTCAGGCGGCCGGCAACCAGCCATTTGCCGGCCCAGGCAAACACGAATTCGAGCAGGGTCGCGATCAGGAACACGCCGATCGAGGCGCCGACGGCGCGCGGCACCGAGTCGCCCGGGTCGCCGGTCATGAAGTGGTAGGTGAAGAAGGGCGCCAGCCATTGCGCCATGCGCAGCGTCACCAGGACCGGCAGCGCGGCCAGCTGGGCGACGCCGCAGGCCCAGCGCCTGGCGCGGCTGGGCGGCGTCCAGTCCTGTTCCAGCGCGGTGGTGCCGGCGGCCTGGTCCAGGCTCGAGGCGATCGCGCCGATCTGCCGGTGCTGATAGATATCGCGCACGGTCACGTGGGCGAAGTGCGGATCGGCGCGCAGGGCCGTGGCCAGGCGCGCGGCAAAGAAGGAGTGGCCGCCCAGGTCGGAGAAGAAATCCAGCTCGCGCCGGATCGGCTGACCGGGGAACAGGCCGGCCAGGGCGCCGAACAGCGCTTCCTCGCCCGGGGTTTCCGGATGGTCGGACTCGGCCGGGTCGCTCGGCAGCGGGTTCGACAAGGCCATCGCCTTGAGCGCCTTGCGGTCGATCTTGCCCGAGGTCAGGCGCGGCATCACGGACAGGCGCTCGAAGCGGCTCGGCACCATGTAGGGCGGCAGCTTGGCCGACAGCGCGCGCCGCAAGGTGGCGGCGGACAATTGTTCTTCGGTGGCGCCGAGCGCCGGGACCAGGTAGGCCACCAGGCGGTCGATGCCGTCGTCCTTGCGCAGCAGTACCGCCGTCGTGCCGATGCCATCCTGCTGGGCCAGCTGGGCTTCGATCTCGCCCAGCTCGACGCGAAAGCCGCGGATCTTGACCTGGTCGTCGGTGCGGCCCAGGCAGACCACCTGGCCGTCCGGCTCGATGCGCGCCAGGTCGCCGGTGCGGTACAGGCGCGCGTCGTCCGCTCCCGCGGCCCAGGGGTTGGGCAGGAATTTTTCGGCGGTCAGGTCCGGGCGGCCCAGGTAGCCGCTGGACAGGCCCGGGCCGGTGATGCACAGCTCGCCGGTCTCGCCGCGCGGCAGGATCTGCAAATTATGAGGGTCGGTTTCGAGCGGAGCGCCGCCCGGAGCGATGACCAGCAGGCCGTAGTTGGGCAGCGGCTTGCCGATCGTGATCAGCTCCCCCGGCTGCAGGCGCGCCAGGCTGGCCGACACCGTCGCCTCGGTCGGGCCGTAGGTATTGAACATCTGCCGTCCGGGCTTCGAAAAGCGCTCGACCACGGATTCCGGGCACATTTCGCCGCCCAGGTTGATGATCCGTAGCGACGGCACGTCGTCGGCGAACAGGGACAGCAGGGTCGGCACCGCGTGCAGGACCGTCACGCCGTTTTCCAGGAGCAGCTGCGGCAGCGCTTCCGGGTCGCCGGCGGTTTCCTTGGGACCGATCCAGAGCGTGGCGCCGACCAGGTAGGCGATCCAGATCTCTTCGAAGGACATGTCGAAGGCCACCGAAAAGCCCTGGTAGACGCGGTCGGACGCGCGCACGCCCAGCACTTCGTTCTCGCTGCGCAGGAAATGGCAGATGCTGCGCTGGGTGATCAGGATGCCCTTCGGCTTGCCGGTCGAGCCCGAGGTGTAGATCACGTAAGCCGGGGCGTCGCCCGGCACTTCGCCGCGGCGCTGCAGCGCGTAGCCGGCCGGGGCGGGGGCGAGCAGGCTTTCCGCCATGTGAACCGGCCGGCCTGTGTCGCCCAGCCGGTCGGCCATGCGTTCGCTCGAGACCAGCGCCGGCGACCCGGCGTCTTCCATGCAGACCAGCAGGCGTTCGAAAGGCGTGTCCTCGTCGACCGGCAACCAGGCCGCGCCGGCCTTGGCGATGGCAGCCTGCATCACCAGCAGTTCGATCCCGCGCGGCATCCACAGGCCGACGATATGGCCGGGCCGGATGCCGGCTTCGATCAGGCGCGAGGCGGCCAGGCTGGCCTGCTCGTCGAGCTCGCGGTAGGTCAGCTGCCGCTGCCCGGCGATCAGGGCCGGCTGGTCGGGCGTGCGGCGCGCGCTCGTCTCCAGCAGATCGGCCAGGATTTCGTCGCGCAGCAACTCGGGCTGGTGCGGTCCATACAGGATGTCGGGGTGCCGTGTCAGGTTGGAAATATCGTTCATCGACGGCAGACAATTTCGTTAAGCGAGCACATGCGCGCAGAGTACAACATTTTCGGGTTTCCCAGAGACGTATTCGGCTTTGTCAGAGCTGAAGATGTGTGCTGAGCTGGCATTATGCAATGCCGCGGCGGCAATTGCAGAGCGGTAGGGCGGGGAGGGAGGCCGCCGCGCGCGGAAAGCCGGCGCGGCGGTCGGA
>Ga0308169_10006589_pt1 | contig 10172 bp, 8 predicted proteins | sample PhyBR1_2_FD_202139 | JGI IMG/M metagenome (GOLD analysis project Ga0308169, IMG submission 202139) | Phyllosphere microbial communities from UC Gill Tract Community Farm, Albany, California, United States - DLSLSB.R1 | ecosystem: Host-associated > Plants > Phyllosphere > Unclassified | place... | reverse complement strand
TTTCGATCGCTGGCGGTGGAGACACGCTGGCTGCGATCGCCAAGTACCACATCGCCGACCAGATCGGCTATATCTCGACCGGCGGCGGCGCCTTCCTCGAATTCCTCGAAGGTAAGATGCTGCCGGCTGTGGAAGTTCTGCTCAAAAAAGGATAACAAATGTACCGTGGCACCAAGATCGTTGCAACCATCGGACCTGCTTCGACCGACTTCGACATTCTCGTCAAGATGATTAACGCGGGCGTCGACGTCGTGCGCCTGAACTTCTCGCACGGCCGCGCGCAGGACCACATCGATCGCGCCACGCTGGTGCGCCGCGCCGCCGCCGAGTGCGGCCGCGAAGTGGCGATCATGGCCGACATGCAGGGCCCCAAGATCCGCGTCGGTAAGTTTGAAAATGGCAAGATTTTCCTGAACAATGGCGACCCCTTCATCCTGGACGCGAAGTGGGGCGAGAACGGCGAGCTGGGCAACCAGGACCGCGTCGGCCTCGACTACAAGGCGCTGCCGCGCGACGTCAAGCCGGGCGACAAGCTGCTGCTGAACGACGGCCTGATCGTCCTGGTCGTCGACAAGGTGATCGGCAGCGAGATCTACACCACGACCAAGGTCGGCGGCGAACTCTCGAACAACAAGGGCATCAACCGCCAGGGCGGCGGCCTGACCGCGCCGGCCCTGACCTCGAAGGACATGGAAGACATCAAGACCGCGATGAGCTTCCAGGCCGACTACCTGGCCATCTCCTTCCCGAAGAGCGCGACCGACATGGAAATGGCGCGCCAGCTGGCCAACATCGCCGGCGAACCCTTCGGCCACAAGCCGATGATGATCGCGAAGATCGAGCGCGCCGAGGCGATTCCGGTGCTGCAGGAAATCCTCGACGCTTCCGACGGCATCATGGTGGCCCGTGGCGACCTGGCGGTCGAAGTCGGCAACGCCGCCGTGCCGGCGCTGCAGAAGCGCATGATCAGGATGGCGCGCAGCTCGAACAAGATCGCGATCACCGCGACCCAGATGATGGAGTCGATGATCGTGAATGCCGTCCCGACCCGCGCCGAAGTGTCGGACGTGGCCAACGCCGTGCTGGACGGCACCGACGCCGTGATGACCTCGGCCGAGACCGCATCCGGCAAGTACCCGATCGAGACCGTCGAGATGATGTCGGCGATCTGCGCCGAAGCCGAGCAGTCCGAATACAACAAGCTGGAAGCCGATTTCCTGAACGTGCAGTTCACCCGTATCGACCAGTCGATCGCCTACGGCACGCTGTTCACCGCGCACCACCTGCGCGTGAAGGCGATCGTCGCGCTGACCGAATCGGGCTCGACCGCGCTGTGGATGAGCCGTCACTCGATCGACACCCCGATCTTCGCCCTGACCCCGTCCCAAACGACGCAGCGCAAGGCGTCGCTGTATCGTAATGTGCGAGCCTTTCACCTGCTGCAGGAAGGCGGCAGCCAGGCGGTCCTGAGCAAGGCCGAGGAACTCCTCATGCGCGAAGGCGTCGTACGCAAGGGCGACCTGATCGTTGTGACCTGGGGTTCGCCGATGGGGCAGGCCGGCGGCACCAACGCACTCAAGATCGTGCGTGTCGGGGATAGGGAAAATTTTATGAAGGAATCCTCGTAACTGAGTTTCGTCGTCCCCGCGAAGGCGGGGATCCAAGTTCTGCATGAGCTGACGCAACGCCGGCAACTTGGGCCCCCGCCTGCGCGGGGGCGACGGTACGGGCGAGGTTCCACACAAGTTTTTTAATTGTTTGGAGCACAACCATGGCACTCGTATCAATGCGTCAATTGCTGGACCACGCCGCCGAAAACGGCTATGGCCTGCCGGCGTTTAACGTCAATAACCTGGAGCAGGTGCAGGCCATCATGGCCGCCGCCGATGCGGTCGGCGCCCCGGTGATCATGCAGGCGTCGGCCGGCGCCCGCAAATACGCCGGCGAGGCTTTCCTGCGCCACCTGATCGACGCCGCCGTCGAAGCCTACCCGCACATTCCGGTCGTCATGCACCAGGACCACGGCCAGTCGCCGGCGGTCTGCATGGCCGCGATCCGTTCGGGCTTCACCTCGGTGATGATGGACGGTTCGCTGGAAGCCGACGGCAAGTCGGTGGCCTCGTATGAGTACAACGTCGGCGTGTCGAAGGAAGTCGTCAAGTTCGCGCACTCGATCGGCGTGACCGTCGAGGCCGAGCTGGGCGTGCTCGGCTCGCTGGAAACCATGAAGGGCGACAAGGAAGACGGCCACGGCGCGGAAGGCACCATGAGCCGCGAGCAGCTGCTGACCGACGTGGCCCAGGCCGCCGACTTCGTCGCGAAAACCCAGTGCGACGCGCTGGCGATCGCGATCGGCACGTCGCACGGCGCCTACAAGTTTACGCGCAAGCCGACCGGCGACATCCTGGCCATCGACCGCATCAAGGAAATCCACGCGCGCATCCCGAACACCCACCTGGTGATGCACGGCTCGTCCTCGGTGCCGCAGGATCTGCTGGCCATCATCCGCGAATTCGGCGGCGACATGAAGGAAACCTATGGCGTGCCGGTCGAAGAGATCCAGGAAGGCATCAAGCACGGTGTCCGCAAGATCAACATCGACACCGACATCCGCCTGGCGATGACCGCCGCGATCCGCAAGTACCTGTTCGAGAACCCGTCCAAGTTCGATCCGCGCGACTACCTGAAGCCGGCCCGCGAAGCCGCGACCCAGATCTGCAAGGCGCGCTACATCGCCTTCGGCTGCGAAGGCATGGCAGCCAAGATCAAGCCGATTCCGCTGGAGAAGATGGCGGAGCGCTACAAGGCAGGCGAGCTGAAGCAGGTTGTTCAGTAATCCCCGTCGGTCCCGCGCAGGCGGGAACCCATGCTTGGCAACAGAATTCGGTACGTTGAAAGCCTAGTAGCGCTCTTGAATTACCGACTTCGGACATTCAGTATGGATCCCCGCCTTCGCGGGGACGACGATGCTTAGTGCAGCAGTAATGCGGCAGCGCGTCAAAAATGACGTAAAATTACGCACTTCCCCACCGGCGGACTCCCCGCCGGTTTCGCTTTATCAAGACACCCCCTCTATGAAAAGCCTCTACCAATCCACTATTTCCTCCCTGCCACTGCTCGGCCGCGGCAAGGTCCGTGACAACTATGCCGTTGGCGACGACAAGATCCTGATCGTCACCACCGACCGCCTCTCGGCCTTCGACGTCGTGATGAACGAACCGATCCCCGGCAAGGGCATGGTGCTGAACCAGATGAGCGATTTCTGGTTCGAGAAGCTCGGCCACATCGTGCCGAACCACCTGACAGGCGTGTCGCCGGAGTCCGTGGTGGCGCCCGCGGAAGTGGATCAGGTAAAGGGCCGCGCCGTGGTCGCCAAGCGCCTGAAGCCGATCCTGGTCGAGGCCGTGGTGCGCGGCTACATCATCGGTTCGGGCTGGAAGGATTACCAGGCGACGGGCAGCATCTGCGGCATCCAGCTGCCCGCCGGCCTGCGCCAGGCGGATAAATTGCCGCAGCCGCTGTTCACCCCGGCCGCCAAGGCCGACCTGGGCGAGCACGACGAGAACATCAGCTTCGAAGACATGGAACAGCGCATCGGCGCCGAATTGGCCGCGCAGATCCGCGACATCGCCATCCAGCTGTACACCACCGCCGCCGAGTACGCGGCCACGCGCGGCATCATCATCGCCGACACCAAGTTCGAATTCGGTCTCGACGACAACGGCGTGCTGCACCTGATGGACGAGGTCCTGACCGCGGATTCCTCGCGCTTCTGGCCGGCCGACTCGTACGCGCCGGGCATGTCGCCGCCGTCCTTCGACAAGCAGTTCGTGCGCGACTACCTGGAAACGCTGAAGGACTGGAACAAGGCCCCGCCGGCGCCGCCGCTGCCGCAGGACGTCATCGACAAAACCCAGGCCAAGTACTTCGAAGCCATCGAACGCCTGACCGGCGAGAAGCTGAAGGTCTGAGATGGCGGATCAAAACGCAGCCAAGCCGCTGGTCGGCGTGATCATGGGCTCCAGCTCCGACTGGGACGTGATGCAGCACGCGGTCGCGATGCTGAAGGACTTCGGCGTACCCTTCGAGGCGCGGGTGATCTCGGCGCACCGCATGCCGGACGAGATGTTCACGTATGCGGAACAGGCGCGCGCGCGCGGCCTGCGCGCCATCATCGCCGGCGCCGGCGGCGCGGCCCACCTGCCGGGCATGGTGGCCGCCAAGACCATCGTGCCGGTGCTGGGCGTGCCGGTGCCCTCGCGCTACCTGCGCGGCGAAGACTCGCTGCTGTCGATCGTGCAGATGCCGAAAGGCGTGCCGGTGTCGACCTTCGCGATCGGCGAAGCCGGCGCCGCCAACGCCGCGCTCACCGCGATCGCGATCCTGGCCGGCACCGACGATGCCCTCGCCGCCAGGCTCGAAGCGTTCCGCGCCCAGCAAACCGCGGCCGCCCAGGCCATGACCCTGCCTGTTTGAGCAGGAAAGAGCAATGAGTGATACCAAGCTTTCCCCGATGCTGCCCGCCGCCGACCCGTCCACCTGGCTGGGCGTGATGGGCGGCGGCCAGCTCGGCCGCATGTTCGCCCAGGCCGCCCAGATGATGGGCTACAAGGTCGCGGTGCTGGAGCCGAGCGCCGATTGCCCGGCCGGCCAGGTCGCCGAGCGCCTGATCAATGCGGGCTACGAGGATGCCGCCGGTCTGGCCGCGCTGGCCGGACAGTGCGCGGCCGTCACCACCGAATTCGAGAACGTGCCGGCGGCCAGCCTGTCGACGCTTGCTGAAAACGTCTTCGTGGCGCCGAACGCCCACGGCGTCTCGGTGGCCCAGGACCGCATCGCCGAGAAGTCGTTCTTCGTCGGCTGCGCCTCGAAATCCGGCGTGATGCCGGCGCCGCACAAGGTCATCGCGAGCGAGGCCGACATCGACGCCATCGACGACGAGCTGCTGCCCGGCATCCTGAAAACCGTGCGCATGGGTTACGACGGCAAAGGCCAGGTGCGCGTGCGCACGCGCGAGGACGTGCGCGCGGCCTTCCACGCCATGCAGGGCGTGACCTGCCTGTTAGAAAAGATGCTGCCGCTGGCTTACGAGGTCTCGGTGCTCACGGCGCGCGGCGCGGACGGCCAGTCGGTCGTGTATCCGATCGCCGAGAACGTCCACCGCGACGGCATCCTGTTCACCACCACCGTGCCGGGCCCGAACGTGTCGAGCGAATGCGCGCGCAAGGCGCAGGATGCGGCGCGCGCCATCGTGGCGGAACTCGGCTATGTCGGCGTGCTGTGCATCGAATTCTTCGTGCTGACCGATGGGACGCTGGTCGTCAACGAGATGGCGCCGCGTCCGCACAACAGCGGCCACTACACGATCGACGCCTGCGTCACCAGCCAGTTCGCGCAGCAGGTGAGGGCGATGGCGCGCCTGCCGCTGGGCGATTGCCGCCAGCATTCGCCAGCCGTGATGCTCAACATCCTCGGCGACGTCTGGTTTGAAGGCGAGTCGCAGACCTCGCGCGAGCCGGCCTGGGACCAGGTGCTGGCACTGCCGGGCGCCAACCTGCACCTGTACGGCAAGAGCGAGCCGCGCCGCGGCCGCAAGATGGGCCACCTGACCTTGGTGGCGCCAACGCTGGCCGAAGCCCGGCAGCAGTTGAATGCAGCCTGCGCCATCCTGGGAATCGCGCCGTGACGCGCACTGTCACTGAGCTGCAGGACAAGCGCGCCATCGACGACGCCGCGCGCGCCCTGGAGGCCGGCCGCCTGGTCGCCTTCCCGACCGAGACCGTGTACGGCCTGGGCGCCGACGCCGAGAATCCCGAGGCCGTCGCCGCCATCTACGCCGCCAAGGGCCGTCCGCAGGACCACCCGGTGATCGTGCACGTGGCGCCCGGCGCCCGCCTCGATGACTGGGCCTGCGAGATCCCGGCGCAGGCGCGCCAGCTGGCCGAGGCGTTCTGGCCGGGGCCGCTCACCATGATCCTCAAGCGCGCGCCCGGCGTACCAAGCGCCGTCTCCGGCGGCCAGGACACGGTCGGCATCCGCTGCCCGTCGCACCCGGTCGCGATTGCTCTGCTGCGGGCTTTCAAGGGCGGCAGGGGCGGGATCGCCGCGCCGTCGGCGAATAAATTCGGCCATGTCAGCCCGACCACGGCCCAGCACGTGCGCGACGAATTCGGCCTTGACCCGCGCCTGGCCTTTGTCCTCGACGGCGGGCAGAGCGAGGTCGGCATCGAATCGACCATCGTCGACATGTCGCGCCTGGCCACGCACGGGCCGGTGCTGTTGCGCCCCGGCCACATCTCGGCCGAGGCGATCGAAGCCGTGATCGGAGAATTGCCGGCGCGTCCGGACAACGCCGCCCCGCGCGCATCCGGCACGCTGGAATCGCATTACGCGCCGCACACCCCGGTGGCGATGCAGGACACGGCCACGCTGCAGGCCACCTTGTCGCGCCTGCACGCGGCGGGGCGCAAGGTCGCGCTGATCCATTATTCGGTGCTGCCGACCACGCACGCCGCCGTGCTGCTCCCGGCCACGCCGGAAGGCTTCGCCTATGCGTTGTACGCGGCGCTGCGCGCGATGGACGGCAGCGGGGCCGACGTGATCCTGGTCGAGGCGCCGCCGCAGGATGGCGCCTGGCTGGGCGTCAACGACCGCCTGCGCCGCGCGGCGCATGGCTCGACCGGCATCGTGCACGGACTGATAAACAACACTCCGGGCCTGTAAAGCTTCTCAAAACCGGACGCACAGTGCATGCTTGTGGGAAACCACACAAACACACCGCCCCGCCCAGGCCCAGCCTGCGCGGGGCGACGCTTTTGTAACCCTGTTAGCATAATCACCTTGTTGTTCAAAATGATACCGATGCGTCCGCTCACCACCGTTGGCCTCAGCCTCGGCCTGGGCCTCCTGCTTGCCGCCTGCGGTGGCGGCACCACCACCGGCGGCACCCCGCAAGGCGTCGCCAATCCCCCACCGCTGCCCGGCATCGCGCGCGGCAGCCTGGTCGGCCAGGCCGCGTCGGTCGCGGTCAACGTCGGCGGCATTCCGCTGACCACGCTGACGCCGGCCGTGCTGGCCGGCTACCTGGAAGCGGCCCAGACCGGCACCCTGGCCGTGGCCGGCCCGCCACAGTGCGCGGTCTCGGTCTACCGCGTGCGCTACAACACCATCGGCGGCGCCGGCGAATCGGCCGATGCCAGCGCGGCCATCTTCGTGCCGACCGGCGGCGGCAACTCCTGCACCAACTCGCGTCCGGTGCTGCTGTACGCGCACGGCACCTCGCTGCAGAAGTCCTACGACATGGCCGACATCGCCAACAACACGGAAGCGCGCCTGATGGCCGCCGTGTTCGCGGCCCAGGGCTTCATCGTGGTGGCGCCGAACTACACCGGCTACGGCGGCTCCTCGCTCGGCTACCACCCCTACCTCGACCGCATCGCCCAGTCCGCCGACATGATCGACGCGCTGCGCGCCGCACGCAGTTCGTTCGACGCGATCGGCGTGCGCGACTCGGGCAAGCTGATGGTCAGCGGCTATTCGCAGGGCGGCTATGTCGCGCTCGCCACCCAGCGCGCGATGCAGGAAGCCGGCAACGGCGAATTCAACCTGACCGCGGCGGGCGGCATGTCCGGTCCGTATGCGATCGCGCGCTTCGGCGATGAACTGTTCGGCGGCGCGCCGCGCGACGGCGCCACCCTGGTCGTGCCCTTCATCATCAACGCCGGCCAGCACGCCAGCGCGGCGCTGTACAACACGCCCGGCGACATCTACGAAGCGCAGTACGCCGCGACCATCGCCGACCTGATCCCGGGCAGCCTGGGCGCCGGCGACCTGGTGAGCCAGGGCAAGCTGCCGGCCACGGCCCTGTTCGCGCGGGATTCGATGCCGCAGACCCCGGGCTACACCCAGTACTTCGGCCCGAACAACCTGGTGCGCACCGCTTACCGCAACGGCTACCTGGCCGATATGGCGGCCCATCCTTGCGACCAGGATCCGAAGTCGCCGCTGTCCTGCGCGCCCGCGCAGGCGCTGCGCAAGTGGCTGGTGCGTAACGACCTGCGCAGTTTCACGCCGTCGGCGCCGACCCTGCTGTGCGGCGGCCACGCCGATCCGACCGTGCCGTTCTTTAACACGACCGCGGCCACTGCCTATTTCAGCGCGCGCACCAGCAACGTCACCCAGCTCGACATCGACGACGTGCCCGGCATGAACGATCCGTTCCGCTCGGCCAAGGCCGGCTTCATCGCCGCCAAGGACGCCTTCGCGCTCGCCGAAGGCAACGGCGCGGTGGCGTCGACCTACCATGCCGGCCTGGTCGCGCCGTTCTGCATGGCGGCCACGCGCGATTATTTCCAGTCCATCCTCTCCCGTTGAGATTGGCGTACGGGCCCGCGCGGCCCGTATTACGCGTAAACCCAACAGGTGTGACAAAGTTCCCGTATGACAACGACGATAGCGTTGCTATAATCGCCAGCGCTATCGAATTCATCCGTATCGTGCCGCAACGGTGTCGTATCGGCACGATGCTGAACCGTATTTTTCTATACAACCTGCCTCAACACTGGCATATTAGTAACGACGAATTAGCACGGGCGTTCGTTTCAAAGAACTATTCATCTAGGAGACACAATGCGTAAGACCTCATATGCGCTCGCGCTGCTGACTGCCGCTGTTCTCGCGGCTTGTGGCGGTAACGGCCCTCGCAGCGGCGACCAGACCTTCGCCACCAAATTCAGCAGCCAGGTGTCCTTTGGTGACAGCCTCTCCGACGTCGGCACGTATGCGGTCGGCACTGTGGCGGCACTGGGCGGCGGCAAGTTTACGATTAACGGCAACAACACCTCGATCAACCCCGAACTGACCGGCAAGAACTGGACCGAACTGGTCGCAGCTCAGCTCAGCCTGCCCGCTCCGTGCGCGGCCCAGACTGGCCTGCAGGGCAACGCCAGCCAGGGCTTCCTGGTGCCGGTCACCCTCCATGCCGGCTGCTACAACTACGCGCAGGGCGGCGCCCGCGTGACCAACCCGATCGGCCCGAGCAATGCCGCCACCGGCTCGCCGCTGGGCGCCACGACGGTGCCGGTCACGACCCAGATCGCGAACCACCTGGCCAAGGCCGGCGGCAAGTTCAAGGGCGATGAGCTGGTGACCGTCCTCGCCGGTGGCAACGACATCTTTGAACTGCTGGGCGAACTGTCCGCAAGCGCCACCACCGCCGGCGGCACTGCGCTGATCACCAGCCTGGTCACCCAGCTGGCACCGGGCACCGCCAACCCGCAGGCTGGCGCCGCGGCAATCTCCGCCGCCGCGCAGGCAGCGGCTGCCAAGGGTGGCGACGCGACCGCGATCATCACGGCAGCAATCACCGCCGCTGCCCAGAACGGCAACACCAGCGCCCCCGCAAACGCCGCCGCGATCGGCGCGAAGGCCGGTGCGGATGCGACCACCGCTGGCCTTGCCTACCAGGCTGCGCACGCAGCGGACCTGGTCAAGGCCATGGCCACCGCCGGCGCCGAGCTGGGCGCGCTGGTCGAGAAGCAGCTCGTCGGCAACGGCGCCAATTACGTACTGTTGAATAACCTGCCGGACGTGTCGCTCACGCCGTCGGCCAAGGCCCAGTCGGCCGACACCCAGAAGCTGATCGCCGGCATGGTGCAGGCCTTCAACGATCAACTGAAGGCCGCCGTCGGCAGCGATCCGAAGGTGCTGTATGTCGATCTGGCCGCAATCAGCCGTGACCAGGCGAACAATCCTGCGCCTTATGGCCTGACCAACATCACCACACCGGCCTGTGACCTGAGCACCGCCAAGAATCCGCTCGCCTCGTCGCTCGCCTGCAACGGCAAGAACTTGATCGCCGGCGACGTCAGCCACTACCTGTACGCCGATACGGTGCACCCGACCCCGTTCGGCTACGCGCTGATCGCCCGATACGACCTCGAGCAGATGGCCGTCAAGGGCTGGCTGTAATCCTCACGACAGGCCCGTCCGCGCGGGCGGGCCCTTTCTAGAAAAGAATCAGGAGAAAACATGAAAGTTCGTTTCAATGTCGTGAAACTGCTGGTGGCGGCGGGCGCGCTGGCTGTCGCGACCGGCGCCTCGGCGCAGTCGGCAGGGCAGTGGGCCGTTTCGGTCGGCGCCAACCAGATTACGCCGAAGGTCGAGAGCGGCGC
>Ga0308169_10006587_pt1 | contig 10173 bp, 5 predicted proteins | sample PhyBR1_2_FD_202139 | JGI IMG/M metagenome (GOLD analysis project Ga0308169, IMG submission 202139) | Phyllosphere microbial communities from UC Gill Tract Community Farm, Albany, California, United States - DLSLSB.R1 | ecosystem: Host-associated > Plants > Phyllosphere > Unclassified | place... | reverse complement strand
GCGACTGACGCATCTGTTTCGCGGTTTCGACGATCCCTGTGTGATGGTTCACGGCAACGTGCAGTTGCAGAGCATGCTGAAAGATAGCCGCAGTGACCAGTTAATCGCGATGACACAGCCGGGCACCCTCCTCTGGGCACCCCGTGAATACGATCTTATCCATCTGGATACCTCGCCTGCCGAAACGGCGCTGTTGCACAGCTACCTGCAACGGGCGCCGGTTTCAGAAGGTTTTGTCTGGCGTCGGTGGGTTTATCAACTGTGGGACTGCATTGATCATCTGGTACAGACCGGCACGTTTAATCGTCCGCGTTTTGACCATGCACGCGCGCAATTACTTCCCTGGCTCGGCTGAGTCCGATTCCTCGCCTTTCAGCTGTTGCAATAGTGTGCCAAGCGTTTCGTAGACCGCACGTTCGCTGTGACTCAGCCAGATCGATGAGGGTATCGCCCGTTCCCATCCATTCAGCGGTGACGTAATCGCCAGCTGATTCGCGGGAGCGGCCATCGGCTTCAACCCGACAGCGTGGAAAAAGCGTATTGCCCGCGGCATATGATTCGCGGATGTGACCAGCAGAAACGGGCGATCGCCCACCACGATTTTAACTGCCTGCGCTTCATCCGCGGTGTCACGGGGCTGGTCGAGAATCTGAATATGATCGCGGGGTATGCCCAGACTTTCCGCCACCTGTGCCGCTACCCAGGCGCTACTCTTTGGATTGGTGCCGCCCGCTGCGCCGGTAAAAATCAGGGTCGACTGCGGATTCCGCTGCCACTGACGAACGCCTTCTGCCACGCGCGGCAGACTGTTATTCAGCAGGTTCGAGCTGGGTGCCCACGCCGGGTTAAAGGTGTAGCCTCCACCCAGCACCACAATGTAGTCCACCTTCTCTGATCCGTTCCAGGTCGGATAGCGGCTATCCAGCGGCAAAAGCAGACGATCGGCCAGCGGTTGCAGGCTCAGCAGCAGCAGTAACAGCCAACTGACGGTGATCACGGTTTTGCCGCTTTTCTGCCAGCCAGTAAACCAAAGCAGTAAAATGCCAAGCGCCATCAGCAAAAGCAGAAACGGCAGGGGTAAAAGCAGCCCGCCGATAACTTTTTTAAGGGTAAATAACATCAAAAAAGAGTCCTGTTGTCCGAAAATAGAGCACCCGGAAGGGAAGATGGGGATGAAAGGTTCATTCTTCTGGTGCCTGTGACAAAATAGCACAAGTCTCACCGCAGCATACCGGAGCGCATGCCATGCAGGATCGTAACTTTGACGATCTCGCGGATAAATTTTCGCAAAATATTTACGGCACCACTAAAGGGAAGATACGCCAGGCCATCCTCTGGGATGAGCTGGAGAAGATAGTGCCCGGTCTGTCACCGCACCCGCTGTCGGTGCTGGATGCTGGCGGCGGTGTCGGCCAGGTCTCCAGCGGGCTTGCTGCGCAGGGCCATCAGGTTCTGCTGTGCGACCTTTCCAGCGAGATGCTGCGCCGGGCCGCGGAAAATGCGGCGGCGCAGGGTGTGAGCCACAACATGCAATTCAGACAAATTAGCGCTCAGCAGGTGGGTGAACATTTGGATAAGCCGGTGGATCTGGTATTGTTCCACGCTGTGCTTGAGTGGGTCGCTGAACCGGAGAAGGTGCTGAAAGCGCTGTTCGATCTGCTGCGTCCGGGGGGCGTCATGTCGCTGATGTTTTACAATCTGCACGGCCTGACATTGCGCACCTTAACGCTGGGTAACTTCGGCTATCTGCGCACCAACCTGACCAAACGCAAAAAGCGAACGCTGTCGCCTGACTATCCGCGCGACCCCGAGCAGGTCTATCGCTGGCTGGAAGCGTGTGGCTTTGTGATTGAGCAGCGTGCCGGGATCCGGGTGTTCAGTGACTACATGAAGCCGCCGAAGGGCGAGCCAAAAAGCGACGACGAAATTATTGAGATGGAGCGGCGTTACTGCCGTCAGGAACCCTTTTTGAGCTTAGGGCGCTACATCCACGTGACCGCGCGTAAACCCGGGCAGAAGGACGAATTATGAGTGAATTTTCCCAGACGGTACCTGAACTGGTCTCCTGGGCGCGCAAAAATGACTTTTCCCTTGCGCTGCCAGTGGAACGTCTGGCCTTTTTGCTGGCTATCGCCACCCTCAACGGTGAGCGGATGGATGGCGAAATGAGCGAAGGCGATCTGATTGATGCTTTCCGTCACGTCAGTAAAGCTTTCGAACAAACCCATGAAACCGTGTTGGTTCGTGCCAACAACGCCATCAACGACATGGTGCGACAGCGCCTGCTCAACCGTTTTACCAGCGAAATCACGGAAGGCAATGCCATCTATCGCCTGACGCCGCTGGCGATCGGCATCACCGACTATTACATCCGTCAGCGTGAGTTCTCGACCCTGCGCCTGTCGATGCAGCTGTCGATTGTGGCCAATGAGCTTAAGCGGGCAGCCGATGCCGCGCAGGAAAACGGCGATGAGTTTCACTGGCACCGCAATGTTTTCGCGCCGCTGAAATATTCCGTGGCGGAGATCTTCGACAGCATCGATATGACCCAGCGTCTGATGGATGAACAGCAGCAGGCGGTTAAAAATGATATCGCCGAACTGCTGAATAAAGACTGGCGCGCGGCCATCTCCAGCTGTGAAATGCTGCTTTCTGAAACCTCAGGGACGCTGCGTGAACTGCAGGATACGCTGGAAGCCGCAGGCGACAAACTTCAGGAAAATCTGCTGCGCATTCAGGATGCCACGCTGGACAGTCCCGATCTGGGCTTCGTCGATAAGCTGGTGTTTGATCTGCAAAGCAAACTCGACCGTATTACCAGCTGGGGCCAGCAGGCGATTGACCTCTGGATCGGCTATGACCGCCACGTCCATAAATTTATTCGTACCGCCATCGACATGGATAAAAACCGCGTCTTTGCGCAGCGCCTGCGGGTATCGGTGCAGAATTACTTCGACGCGCCCTGGGCGCTGACCTATGCCAACGCCGACCGCCTGTATGACATGCGTGATGAGGCGCTGACGCTGCGTAACGACGAAGTGATGGGTGAACTGCCGCCGGAGATGGAGTACGAAGAGATCAACGAAATCCGCGAACAGCTGGCAGCGATGATTGAAGAAGCGCTGCAGGTCTACAAATCGCAACAAAAACCGCTCAACCTCGCGTCAGTGATGCGCGACTACCTGGCCCAGTATCCCCGAGCCCGCCATTTCGATCTGGCGCGTATTGTGGTGGATCAGGCGGTGCGCCTTGGCGTAGCGGAAGCTGATTTAGCCGGTTTGCCTGTGGAATGGCAAGCCATCAATGATTACGGAGCCAAGGTGCAGGCACATGTCATCGACAAATATTGAACAAGTGATGCCGGTTAAGCTGGCACAGGCACTGGCCAACCCGATTTTTCCCGCGCTGGACAGCCAGTTACGCGCCGGACGCCATATCGGTATCGAAGAGCTGGATAATCACGCTTTTCTGATGGACTACCAGTCGTTTCTCGAAGAGTTTTACAGCCGCTATAACGTTGAGTTAATCCGTGCGCCGGAAGGCTTTTTCTATCTGCGTCCGCGTTCAACCACGCTGATTCCGCGTTCCGTGCTCTCTGAACTGGACATGATGGTCGGGAAGATTCTCTGCTATCTCTATCTCAGCCCGGAACGACTGGCCAATGAAGGTATCTTCACCCAGCAGGAGCTGTACGACGAACTGCTCTCTCTGGCCGATGAGAACCGCCTGCTGAAGCTGGTCAACCAGCGTTCAACCGGTTCGGATCTGGATCGCACCAAACTGCAGGAGAAAGTGCGCGCCTCTCTGAGCCGCCTGCGTCGCCTTGGCATGGTGTGGTTTTTCGGCAACGACAGCAGCAAGTTCCGCATCACGGAATCGGTGTTCCGCTTTGGTGCCGACGTGCGCGGCGGTGATGATGCCCGTGAAGCGCAGCTTCGTCTGATTCGTGATGGCGAGGCCATGCTACTGGAAAACGCGACAGCACCGGTCGACACCGATGACGGTGAAGGGCAGGAAGGCGACGCGAGTGAGAACGCAGAGGAAGAACAGGCATGATTGAGCGCGGAAAGTTTCGTTCGCTTACGCTGATCAACTGGAACGGCTTTTTTGCCCGTACCTTTGATCTCGATGAATTAGTGACCACGCTGTCAGGCGGTAACGGTGCGGGTAAGTCCACCACGATGGCGGCATTTGTCACCGCGCTGATCCCCGATTTAACGCTGCTGCACTTCCGTAACACCACCGAAGCGGGCGCGACTTCAGGATCCCGTGACAAGGGTCTGCACGGTAAACTGCGGGCCGGCGTCTGCTACTCCATGCTCGATGTGGTGAACTCACGCCATCAGCGTGTCGTGGTCGGTGTCCGTCTGCAACAGGTCGCCGGACGTGATAAAAAGGTCGATATCAAGCCATTCAGTATCCATGGCCTGCCCACCGACACCAACCCAACCGATATGCTGACGGAAGTGCTTAACAGCCGTCAGGCACGCGTATTACCGCTGAACGAAGTCAAAGAGCGGGTTGAGGCGCAGGAAGGCGTGCAGTTCCGCGCCTATAACTCAGTCACCGATTATCACGCCATGCTGTTTGATCTTGGCGTGGTGCCGCGTCGTCTGCGCTCTGCCAGCGATCGCAGCAAGTTTTATCGTCTGATTGAAGCCTCGCTGTATGGCGGTATCTCCAGCGCCATCACCCGATCGCTGCGTGATTACCTGCTGCCAGAAAACAGTGGCGTGCGCAAAGCGTTCCAGGATATGGAAGCCGCGCTGCGCGAGAACCGCATGACGCTGGAGGCGATCCGCGTTACCCAGTCTGACCGCGATCTCTTCAAGCATCTGATCTCCGAGGCGACCAGCTACGTTTCGGCTGACTATATGCGCCACGCCAACGAGCGTCGGGGACACCTCGACAGCGCGTTACAGCTGCGCAGCGAACTGTTCAGCAGCCGTAAGCAGCTCGCCACCGAGCAGTATCGTCATGTTGAGATGGCGCGCGAACTGGCCGAGCACAGTGGTGCAGAAAACGATCTAGAAGTCGATTATCAGGCTGCCAGCGATCACCTGAACCTGGTACAGACGGCGATGCGTCAGCAGGAGAAGATTGAGCGCTACGATGCGGATATCGAAGATCTGACGCTGCGGCTGGAAGAGCAGACCGAAGTAGTCGCCGAAGCGCGTGAAATTCAGGAAGAGAATGAAGCGCGGGCCGAAGCGGCTGAGCTGGAAGTGGATGAGCTGAAAAGCCAGCTGGCCGATTTCCAGCAGGCGCTCGACGTGCAGCAAACCCGCGCTATCCAGTATCAGCAGGCATTGCAGGCGCTGGAACGCGCCCGCACGCTCTGCCAGCTGCCCGATCTGAGCATTGAAAATGCGGCTGAATGGCAGGAAAGCTTCCAGGCCAAAGAGGAAGAGGCGACAGAACGGTTGCTGCGCCTGGAGCAGAAGCTGAGCGTAGCGGAAGCGGCGCACAGTCAGTTTGAACAGGCGCTGGCGCTGGTGACCAGCATTGCCGGTGACGTGACCCGTCAGGACGCCTGGCAAACCGGCCGCGAACTGCTGCGTGATGCCAGCAACCAGCGTCATCACGCCGAACAGCTCTCTTCGCTGCGTCTGCGTCTCAATGAGCTGGAACAGCGTCTGCGCGAACAGCATGAGGCGGAGCGTCTGCTGGCGGAATTCTGCAAGCGTCAGGGGCAGCATTATGAAGCGGATGCGCTGGCAGGCCTGCAGCAGGAGCTTGAAGCACAGATTGAACAGCTGAACAGCAGCGTCTCCGACGCCGGTGAGCAGCGCATGATGATGCGCCAGGAGCTGGAGCAGCTGCGTGAACGCATCACCAGCCTGACCGCCCGTGCGCCACACTGGCTGGCGGCGCAGGAGATCCTGACCCAGCTTAGCGAGCAGACCGGCCAGGCGCTGAACAGCAGCCAGGACGTGACCGAATATATGCAGCAGCTGCTGGAGCGTGAGCGTGAAACCACCGTCGAGCGCGACGAAGTGGCCGCTCAAAAACGTGATATCGAGCGGCAGATTGAACGTCTTAGCCAGCCGGGCGGTGCGGAAGATGCGCGCCTGACCCAGCTGGCAGAACGGTTTGGCGGCGTGTTGCTGTCAGAGATTTACGATGATGTGACGCTGGATGATGCGCCGTACTTCTCGGCGCTCTACGGTCCGTCGCGTCATGCGATTGTGGTGCCGGATCTCTCCCGCGTTCGTGAGTTGCTGGATGGTCTGGAAGAGTGTCCGGAAGATCTCTACCTGATCGAGGGTGATCCGCAGTCGTTCGATGACAGCGTCTTCAGCGTCGATGAACTGCAGAATGCGGTGGTGGTGAAGGTGGCGGAGCGTCAGTGGCGCTACTCCCGCTTCCCGAAAATACCGCTGTTTGGCCGCGCGGCGCGTGAGAATCAGCTGGAGCTGCTTCACCTTGAGCGCGATAAGCTGGCCGAACGCTACGCCACGCTGTCGTTCGACGTGCAGAAAACGCAGCGTCTGCATCAGTCATTCAGCCGCTTTATCGGCAGTCATCTGGCCGTCGCCTTTGACGCCGATCCGGAAGCGCAGATCCGTCAGCTCGGCGCGCGCCGGGGTGAGCTGGAGCGCGCGCTGAATCAGCATGAGAGCAACAATCAGCAGCAGCGTCAGCAGTATGAGCTGGCCAAAGAGGGCGTATCACAGTTAAACCGGCTGCTGCCACGCGTCAATCTGCTGCTGGACGACACGCTGGGCGATCGCTGCGAAGAGATCCGCGAGCAGGTCGATGCGGCACAGGAAGCGGCGCGCTTCCTGCATCAGCATGGCGCTAAGCTGGCGAAACTGGAACCGATCATCGCCGTGCTGCAGAGCGATCCTGAACAGCATGAGCAGTTACAGGCGGATTATCAGCAGGCGCAGCAGCAGCAGCGCAACGCCCGTCAGCAGGCCTTTGCCCTGACAGAAGTGGTGCAGCGTCGCGCCCACTTCAGCTACGACGACTCGGCCAGCATGCTCAATGGCAAAAACGACCTCAGCGATAAGCTGCGTCAGCGTCTGGAACAGGCTGAGGGCGAACGCAGCCGCAGTCGTGATCGCCTGCGTGAACATCAGGCGCAGCTGACGCAATACTCCCAGGTGCTGGCCTCGCTGAAAAGCGCCTATGACGCCAAACGCGACATGCTGAAAGAGCTGCAGCAGGAGATGCAGGATATTGGCGTCCATGCTGACAGCAGCGCGGAAGAACGCGCGCGTGTTCGCCGTGACGAACTCTACACGGCACTGAGTCATAACCGCGCCCGCCGCAATCAGCTGGAGAAACAGCTCACCTTCTGCGAAGCGGAGATGGATAACCTGCAGAAGCGACTGCGTCAGCTGGAGCGTCAGTATCATCAGGTACGCGAACAGGTGGTCAGCGCCAAAGCGGGCTGGTGTACCGTACTGCGTCTGGTGAAAGAGAATGGCGTTGAGCGTCGTCTGCATCGTCGTGAACTGGCCTACCTGAGCGGCGATGAGCTGCGCTCTATGTCGGATAAAGCGCTGGGTGCGCTGCGTCTGGCGGTAGCAGACAACGAACATCTGCGCGACGTGCTGCGGCTGTCGGAAGATCCAAAACGTCCGGAACGTAAAATTCAGTTCTTTATTGCGGTTTATCAGCATCTGCGCGAGCGTATTCGTCAGGATATTATTCGTACAGACGATCCGGTCGAAGCGATTGAGCAGATGGAAATCGAACTGAACCGTCTGACGGAAGAGCTGACGGCGCGTGAGCAGATGCTGGCAATCAGTTCGCGCAGTGCGGCCAACATCATCCGTAAAACGATCCAGCGTGAACAGAACCGTATCCGCCAGCTCAACCAGGGCCTGCAGACCGTCAGCTTTGGTCAGGTACGCAGCGTGCGGCTCAACGTGAACGTGCGTGAAACCCACGCCATGCTGCTGGATACGCTGTCGGAAGAGCACGAGCAGCATCAGGATCTCTTTAACAGCAATCGCCTGACCTTCTCGGAGGCGCTGGCGAAGCTCTATCAGCGTCTTAATCCGCACATTGATATGGGGCAGCGTACGCCGCAGACCATCGGTGAGGAGCTGCTGGACTACCGCAACTATCTGGAGATGGAAGTGGAAGTCAACCGCGGTTCCGATGGCTGGCTGCGCGCAGAGAGCGGGGCGCTCTCAACCGGTGAAGCGATCGGTACCGGTATGTCCATTCTGGTGATGGTGGTGCAGAGCTGGGAAGAAGAGTCCCGCCGTCTGCGCGGCAAAGATATTTCGCCATGCCGACTGCTGTTCCTTGATGAAGCGGCCCGTCTGGATGCCCGCTCCATCGCCACGCTGTTTGAACTGTGTGAGCGACTGGAGATGCAGCTGGTGATTGCAGCACCGGAGAATATCAGTCCGGAAAAAGGCACGACCTACAAACTGGTGCGTAAGGTGTTTAATAACACCGAGCATGTGCATGTGGTCGGTCTGCGTGGTTTTGCTGCCGATCCTTCGCCGGTGCGGGCGGGAAGCGACGCAGATGCGCTGCCCGATTTAACCGCTGAAAATTCGCAGGCGGAAACGTAGTCAAAAACTGAACCATTCGTTAATCTGGTTACGGCATTTGTCGCATGAGGCAAATGCCGTTTTTGTTTGTATACTCACATGATGAGTCACGGCGCGGTCGCAGTGGATACAGGGAACACTGCGAAGTTGAAAAACAAGGGGGCAGGGATGTTGCTGGTAAAAAAATTAAATCATCATCGCGTTCTATCATTGTTAGCGCTGGCGCTAACCGTTGTTCCATTTACGCTACCGCAGGCCGCTGTTATCGCCGCTTTGCCCGGGACAACGCAGGCGGCTATCTCCGTTTCCGAAAGTCAGCAACGCATCCGGCAGGCGTTTTCCAGCGCCGATCAGCCGTTTTATCTGGCACCGCTGGCGACGCTCTATGCATCCCGCCATATGCAACCGCTCTGGCAGGATCCCCAGGCGATACAAAAATTTCAGCAGCAGCTGGCTGAAGTGGCGCTTTCCGGCGTTCAGCCACAGTTCACGCGCTGGATTGAGCGTCTGACTAACCCGGCGATCACCGGCTTTGCCCGGGATGTCGCGCTGTCCGATGCGATGCTGGGCTATCTGCAATTTGTTTCGAATGTGCCGACGCAGGGTGAAACCTGGCTTTACAGCAATGTTCCCTACCGGCTGACGCAGCCGTCGGTGGCGGTCGTGAATCAGTGGCAGAATGCGGTCAATGCAGGTTCAGGCAACACGTTTATTGCGTCACTGCAGCCGCAGCACCCGCAGTATCAGCCGATGCACGCCGCGCTGAAAACCCTGCTAGGCGATAAGCAGCCCTGGCCGCAGTTGAAAAGCAGTGAAACACTGCGTCCGGGACAGGTCAGTGACGATGTTCCGGCGCTGCGTGAAATCCTGCAGCGCAGCGGCATGTTAACGTCGCAGGTTAATGCGCCGGCACCGGATGACGATGCGGTGCCGGTGGCCGCCTCACCAGTGACCCACAGCGACCAGCCGGTTGCGGTCAGCCCTTCCGCCGCGCCAGTCACCGATCTGTCTGCGCCTTCACTGCAATCGCCGGGTAACGTTCAGAGTCAGACGCTGGAAGGGAATACCGCCAATGTCTATGACGAGACGCTGGTGGCGGGTGTGAAGCGTTTCCAGCAGTGGCAGGGACTGGATGGCGACGGTGCTATCGGTGCCAGAACGCGGCAGTGGCTTAACGTCTCTCCGCAGATGCGTGCTTCGTTGCTGGCGCTGAACATTCAGCGACTGCGCCTGCTGCCGGACGATATGCACAACGGCATTATGGTGAACATCGCCAACTACTCGCTGATTTATTACAACAACGGCAACAAGATCCTCTCATCCCGGGTCATCGTCGGGCGTCCCGATCGCAAAACGCCGTTGATGCGCAGCGCGCTCAATAATGTGGTGCTGAACCCGCCGTGGAATGTGCCAACCACGCTGGTGCGTAAAGATATCATTCCTAAAGTGAAGCAGGATCCGACCTATCTCTACAAGCACGGTTATACCCTGTTGTCGGGCTGGAGCGCTGATGCTGAAGTGATCGATCCCAGCATGATCGACTGGCGCATGGTCACCGCTTCATCGTTCCCCTATCGGTTGATTCAGGCACCGGGTGTGGCGAATGCGCTGGGCCGCTATAAATTTAATATGCCCAGCTCAGATGCGATCTATC
>Ga0308169_10006585_pt1 | contig 10175 bp, 10 predicted proteins | sample PhyBR1_2_FD_202139 | JGI IMG/M metagenome (GOLD analysis project Ga0308169, IMG submission 202139) | Phyllosphere microbial communities from UC Gill Tract Community Farm, Albany, California, United States - DLSLSB.R1 | ecosystem: Host-associated > Plants > Phyllosphere > Unclassified | place... | reverse complement strand
GCTCGCTCCCTGCGAAATGGTGACACGCCCAACCCACCAGCACGCCCAGGGCGATGCCCATGGCAATTCGACGCGGGAGCTTGTTCTTTTTCACGGTGCTGTCCTCAAGTAGTTCTTGGATTTTTATTACTTGGCAGGTCACGCTGATTCGCCTGAAGCCGCGAGACGTCAGCGCTACGAGAACAATTCTAGGGAGAGCATCGAACGGGATGATGAGTAATCCGGCCACGCTCATGCATTTTCGGAATAGTTCAGGGTTTGGCGCTACGGGCCGGGGGATTGGCCCCTAGAATGATCCCTTCATGACGAGGGATTTCTAGATGCAACTCAAATGGCTGGACGACCTCCTGGCGATCGCCGAATGGAAAAACTTCTCCCGGGCAGCCGAAGTCCGCTGCGTGACGCAATCGGCTCTATCGCGGCGTATTCGCTCGCTTGAAGAGTGGGTGGGCGTCAAGTTGGTGGACCGTGGCACTTATCCGGTCCAATTGACGGCGGCGGGAATCACTTTTTGCGATGAGAGCAGAGAGGCACTCGCCGGGCTGTTAAGGTTGCGTTCGACCCTGCGCGATGTGGAGCGGATGCCGGGGCGCTCGATCCAGATCACTGCGGGTCACAGCCTGTCGATGACTTTCTTGCCCAAGTGGCTCGCGCAATTCCAGCAACACAACGAACAATTCAATGCCCGGGTGGTTGCCGCCAATATCCATGACGCCGTGATTGCCCTGGAGGAAGGCAGCTGCGACTTGATGATGGTTTATCACCATCCATTGGCGCCCATCCTGTTGGACGCCGAGCGTTTCGGCAGCCTGACCCTCGGTCATGATTCATTCATTCCACTCTGTGCACCGAACCGCAAAGGCGAACCCCTGTTCCCATTGTCAGGCCGCTCCGGCAAGGCCGTGCCGTACCTCGCCTACACGGCTACTACGTTCCTGGGTCGCGTCGCCGACATCGTCATCAAGAACGGCCCGACACCGACTGCACTGGAACGCTGCTATGAGGCCGACATGGCCATGCTGCTGATGCGCATGGCGGTTGAGGGCTACGGCGTGGCGTGGCTGCCACAAAGCGCAGTGGCCGATGAGCTGGCGCGAGGGCTGCTGGTCAGGGCCGGCGATGAGCAATGGAGCACGCGATTGGAGATTCGATCGTACTGCACGAATGCCAATCGCAATCCAACGATGCGCAAGCTCTGGAAAACGCTGGAGGGCGCGTCGCTGCGCTCACCCGCCTGACATCGCCTGGTAGTACTGCGCCATGTAATCGACGAACACTCGCACCTTGGCCGGCAGATGCCGGGCGTGAGGATAAAGCGCGTAGTAGTGCCGTTCTCCAAGGGTGTGCTCAGGCAGAATCCGCACCACCCTTCCCGCCAGCAAATCGTCCTGCACTGTCGCCAGGGTAAACGCGGCGATGCCGCCGCCTGCCAAGGCACAGGCGTGCAAGGCAGTGATGGTGTCTGTATGAAACGAGCCGTGACAGTCCAGGGTGATCGATTCCCCCTTCGCATTCGCGAGCGTCCATTGGTCAGCCGATCCATAGGTGAGTAGCCGATGGTCGTTGAGTTCGGCAACGCTGCGAGGCAAGCCACGCTTGAACACGTAGGCTGGCGCCGCGACTAGCACCAGCGGCGATACGCTGAGCAATCGGGCGACCAGGCTGCTGTCGGCCAGGGGCCCACAGATGCGTAGCGCCACATCGAATCCCTCGGCCACCAGATCGACCAACGGATCGGAGCAAGACAAATCAATCTGGATGCCTGGATACTGCGCCTGGAAGGCTGGCAACCAATGCGCCAGCTCCAGCGTACCGACCACCAACGGCGCGCTGATCCGAAGCAGCCCGGACGGACGCTCGTGTTCCTGCGTGACGGCTTGGGACGCGGCATCGACTCGATCAAGAATATCCACGCAGGCTGCGTAGTACCTTTCCCCCGCCGCCGTAAGACTCATGCGGCGGGTATTGCGATTGATCAGACGCACGCCCAACGCGGATTCCAATTGCTGCAAATGTCGGGAGACCGACGAGTGCGTGGTGTCCAGCCGCTCGGCGGCGGCTGTAAAACCCTGGGCCTCGACGACGCAGCGGAACACGCGCATGGCGAGCATCTGATTCATGGGGTTAGCGCACCGGTAGCTTGATGATTTCGGCGGTGTTCATCACATCGCCGAACGTGTCCTCGATTTCAGCGAGCGCAGCCTGGTGCAAGGCGTCCTTGTCGATCGACTCTCCGTTGACCCGGGTGATCGCGCGGGTAGCTGATGCATCGGCCGCCACCAACACGTTATAGCTCAGCGGCGCCGCATCCCGGGCTGCGCCCGCCACGCACGCATGGGTCATGAGACCGGAGACGATCACGTTCTCGATTCCGGCGGCTTTGAGACGCTTGTCCAGATCGGTACTGCCAAACACGCTGACGGTGGTTTTCTGCAAGACCGGATCCTTGGCCCTCGGCTGTATGTCAGGGTGGAATTTCACTGTTTCACCATCGATGGCAAACACTGGCGAACCGGCGGGTGCAATGTGCTGGACGTGGTAGACGGGCATTTTGTGTTCATCGGCGAACTCGATCAGCTTTCGGGCGTTGGCCAGCGCTGCCGGGCCGTCGGGGATCGGCATCTTACCGGTGAAGTATTCGTTCTGGAAATCGATCACCAGTAACGCGGTTTTACCGGCAGGCAACTGGCTGACCGGCACTGCGCCGGACATGGCGCGGATAGTTGGATGAGTTTCGGCCGAGGCGCCGGCGCTGGCGAGAACGCCTGAGATTACACAGGCGGAGAGGAAACGACGGGTAAAACGCTGCATGGACAGTTCCTTCTTTCGTGGAGTGCATGAAGGGAATGCTAGGGCCATGACCGGCACCCGAACACAGCGTGGGCGGCACAGGACCTGTTTAGGGTTTGCACAGGTGAGCCGTGATCGGGGGCGTTGCCGCTCGCTAAAGGACGTCGACAAACCCATGGCGAGGGAGCTTGCTCCCGCTCGGCTGCGAAGCAGTCGTGAATCGGCGGGTGCGGTGTATCTGACATTTCGAATTCGCTGGTTTAGGGGCCGCTTCGCGACCCAGCGGGAGCAAGCTCCCTCGCCACGGGCCCATCGTTTTATCCAGCAGCAAGGGCGACCCTGGCAAGGTCGCCGACTGCATCAAGACGCGAGAAGTTGTGCCTGTAAGCGTCGTCCGATCACATCCAGCAAATCACAACCGTCGCGCAGAGGAATCGCCAGTACCTGGGCGAAGTCGTGCAGGACGACGGCGTCGGTGCTGATGTCGGAACGCATCGCTAGGTTCTCCAATAACTGGGTGACAGCGGCGATTCGGTAGGCAGCTGTGTCGTGCAGCACGTCCAGAGGTGCCTCCGTGTCGATCAGAAGGGCGTGGAAATTGTTTTCGATACCGGTGATGGGCATGTAGCGGGACATGGGTGTTTCTCCTGCCGTGACGGGCTCAATGACGAGTTATGGATGGGCATGTCGCTGTTCGAGAGAACGCGGAGCCAGGGGTGGGCGGCAGGTTAGGAATGATGAGATGGATGAGACGAACGCCGCTTGGATTGGCCGCGGTGCTCGGAGGGTTGGGGGTGATCTTCTTCATATATTGATTCCTAGGTTGGAAAAGGAACCGCCTGCATCACTTCCACATGATGGGTGGCGGCTGTACGCGGGTGTGGAAGACCGAGAACCTAGAACCCGGCGCACCCGAAGGTGCCCCGCGTACAGCCGCCGGTAATTTAACAGCAGAGACAAGAAAAGCGTCTGCTTTAATTTTGGCGGTGCTACGCGCTAGGTTTCGTGAGGGCTTCCACACCCTGCCGCTGAATTTGCAGCGACGGAAGGAATTTAACGTGTGGGGCGATTGGCGGATAGTCGGCCGGAAGCGACGCAGTTTGAGGGAAATTTCCGATGAGGCTGTCCGGCGTTGGGTTCGCAGCTTGTTTAGCTATTCGTTAGCGACGGCACCAGCAACTATTCGCTTACCGATTTGCCTTCCCACCTCCAATGCCTGCCCATCCCTCTGCTTCCCCTGCCGCGCCTGCCCCACCAACTGCGGAATCAAATCCCCTTCCGGCAAGTGCTTCCAGAACCGCCCCGGCATGTGTTGGCGCAACGCTGTAGGGTTGAGCCTAGCCGGGTTGAAGATGTGCCGATAATAGGTGCGCCACAATTCCGCGCCGGGGTCTTCGGCGTGGCGGGCCCATTGTTGCCATTGCTCGGGGCAACGGCGCTGGTAGTCCAGCGAATGCCCATCGAAACGAATGCCGTCGCGGGGCGTTGCGATCAGCCAGCGTTGTCGGCCCAATCGCTCGGCAAAATGCCCGCTCGCGCTTTCAAGAATGTCGTGGGCCGGCTGGTGGAAAGCCACCAGGTCCAGTTGCAGTTGTTCAGCGACCGCAGGCGGCAAGGGTATGAAACGCACGAATGCATGAAGGTGATGGGCTTCGCGACTGACCTGCTTGATGCGCCGTTGCAGCTCGCTGCCCAATCGATCACCGGCGAGCATAGCGGTGCGATCACCATGGGCGACGCGCCAGAGCACTTCGTACAACAGGTTCCAGCGTTGTTCGCCCTGGTAGCGGCTGGCCTGTTCCAATTGTCCCAACAGACCCGCCGGGACGCGTGTCTGGAACGGTCCCGGGCCTTGCGGCAATGCCGCCGGCACTGCCAGCAGGTCAGCCATGGGGCCTTGGGCCCAGGTCACGTCGCTGGGGTCGATTCCGTGGCCCAACAGTGTTCTGGCCTGACTACGCCAGGTGCTGAAATCGTCGTCGCAATCCAATGCAATCACGCCCACAACCCCATTTGCAGGGGCCGCTGCGGATCGCGCAAGCGCGCTCGGAGCAAGCCGCTGCGCACCTGGCCGTCAGCGGGTCGGTAATCGCTGGTCACAATGAACGGACGGGCCTTTTCCAACACGCAACGCAACTGCACCAGGTCGTCGTAGCGAATCCGCCGCTCCCTGCGCAGTGCGACCAGGCGTTGCACGCTACGCAGGCCGATGCCGGGAATACGCGCGAGCAAGGCCGGCTCGGCGCGGTTGAGGTCGAGTGGAAACACATCGCGATTGGCCAGCGCCCAGGCCAGCTTGGGGTCGATGTCCAGGTCCAGGTTGCTGGACGTAGTCAACAGCTCGCCCGCCTTGTAGCCGTAGCCACGCATCAGGAAGTCGGCTTGGTAGAGCCGGTGCTCACGCAGCAAGGGCGGCGCGGCGAGTGGCACGCTGGCGGGGCTTTCGGGGATCGGGCTGAAGGCAGAATAATAGACCCGCCGCAATCCGTAGCCTTGATAGAGCGACTCGGCATTGCTGAGGATGGCGTGGTCATCGGTGGCATCCGCCCCGACGATCACCTGGGTGCTCTGCCCGGCTGGGGCAAAGCGAGGCGCCCGTGGTTCTCCGGCCACTGCCTGTTGACCGTCGTGGATCGTGCCCATGGCCTGGCGAATCGTCTTCAATTGCTTTTCCGGCGCCAGGCGCTTGAGGCTCACCTCGGAGGACAATTCTATATTCACGCTCAGGCGATCGGCCAGCCGCCCTGCCTCTTCGATCAATAGCGGATCCGCGTCGGGAATGGTCTTGAGATGGATGTAGCCTCGAAAGTGATGCTCCTCGCGCAACAGCCGCGCCACCCGAACCAGTTGCTCCATGGTGTAGTCGGCCGAGCGAATGATGCCAGAGCTCAGGAACAGACCGCTGATGCAATTGCGACGGTAGAAATCCAGGGTCAGCCGGACCACTTCTTCGGGTGTGAAACGCGCCCTCGGCACGTTGCTGGAGCGACGGTTGACGCAGTACTGGCAGTCGTACAGGCAGAAATTGGTCAGCAACACCTTGAGCAGCGAAACACAGCGCCCATCCGGCGTGTAGCTATGGCAGATCCCCATGCCATCCGTGGCCCCAAGCCCGTCCCGACCACGCGAACTGCGCTTGGGAGCACCACTGCTGGCACAGGACGCGTCATATTTGGCGGCGTCGGCAAGAATGCCGAGCTTGGCGATAAGCTCCATGGAAGACCCTTAAATACTGTATGCATGCACAGTATTTGGAGATTGACCGCGATGCAAGCTCCGCTGGTCAATCCAAGCCAACGAGCAGATAGCGACTGGTGGATTCATCGGCACCACGATGGGCTATAATCCGGTCATTCACGCGATTCGAGGTCCAACCCCATGGGCACTGTCAGCCTTGAAACAAAAAAGGCCTACGCGGCCAGGACGCGCCGGTCCAACTACACGGCCAGCCTGCGCCTGGAAGGTTTCAAAGTGTCTTTCGAGGACAGCGAACGCAAGCTGCCTTCCCGTGAAGATGTCTTGAAAACCTTCACCAAGACCCGAGCCTGATGCCGGACAAATATGGCGTCGGCGAGGATGCCTACTGTTACTCCGGCTCCACGGTCCTGCGCAACAAACTCGATATCCGCGACGAAGCCACCCTGGGCGAAGCCGAACAACAACTCTCGGCCATCGCGGCAAGCAACGTCGAATTCACCCCTCCTCCTTACAGTCTGGCTTACCTCCAGAATATCCATCGCGCCTTGTTCGCCGACTTGTTCGAATGGGCCGGACAGTTGCGGACCGTCGGCATGGCCAAGCAGGACACGCGTTTCTGCCAACCCGAATACATGGAAAAGGAAGCCAATAAAATCTTTGCCAGGATGGCAGCGGCGAACTGGTTCGAAGGGATAGGCCGAGCAGAACTGATCGTGGCCGTGGCGGATGCGTATTCCGATATCAATGTCATTCACCCCTTCCGCGAAGGCAATGGCCGCGCCCAGCGCATCCTGTTCGAGCACCTCATCATGAACGCCGGTTTCGAAATCAGTTGGTGGGGCATCGAAAAAGACGAATGGATCGCCGCCAATATCGCGGCCTATAACTGCCTACTCGAGCCTATGGAAACGGTTTTCAAGAAGTGCATTGGACAGCCGATACAATCCCGACCATAAGTTATCTGCACTTCCTCGCTTAAGTGATACATTCCGTGCCAGCTAACCCTTCCGAAATCCTCTGTATGTACCGGATTGCCTCCTTTCCCCCGAACGAGCAAGGCCGAGACTTTGTCGTGGGCGACGTACATGGTCATTTCAAGCTTCTGGCAAAGGCCCTGGACCACTTCAAGTTCAATACCGAAATAGACCGGATTTTTTCCGTAGGCGACCTCATCGATCGCGGTCCCGACTCTGAGGACGTATTGAATTGGCTTGGAAAACCCTGGTTTCACGCAGTACGTGGCAACCATGAACAAATGGTCATTGACGGCATTTCCGGCCACGGAGACAGACCCAGGCATATCCGCAACGGCGGCGCCTGGCTCTACGAGTTGACCCCCGCCGTCCAGGATAAACTTCTGGAAGCCCTTCAAGAACTTCCACTCTTTATCGAAATTGATTTATTGGCTAATAAAACGATTGGGATCGTACATGCCCAAGCGCCGATTATCGGGCTCAACAATGATTGGCAAGGTGCGAAAGACGCCATTACCGGAAAACTCGGAAAGCAGGTCCAACAACAAGCCTTGGCGGATGCCTTGTATGCTCGGGACAAAATCGAACAGCAGGACCCGACGCCAATCAAGGGCCTCCATGATCTCTATGTCGGTCATTCAACCGTTCCTACCGTCACGCGCCTCGGCAACGTTGTCTATGTGGACACGGGCTGCTCCTTTTCCGACGGTGCACTGAGTCTCGTGGAAATCAGTAGCCAATCCGTTTTCAGCATTGGCATGACGACGTGAAATAACGGCGTCCCTCGCTCATCGCTCCAGCGCCGACGGCCTTTACTGCCGTTCCTCCTGATAAACAGTGCAGCCCGCTGAAACAACGCGCGTTGCAGTAACCCGCTGGGTATGGAATAGGCCCGCCAAAGCGGGCCCCGTGACCTGACGCGGATCGACCCGTCAATAACTCAATGATTGAGTCGTGGTCAATCTGGATCGAATCCTGAACACACCGCTAACGACCTGCCAGGACACGGCTAACACGCCGATGATAAAAACCACGTCGCCGAAAGTGCGAATCCAGCGCAACATCTGCAAGATGTCTTGCTGCATAAACGCTTCGCTTCGCGCATACCAGAGTCCCTGACTGACGCTTGCATAGAACTGAATCAGCCCGATCGGCAACAGACTTGCACCGATCATCAACGCCAAGCCTGCATTAAGGCACCAAAAAGCTGTCTTCATAAGGCGCTCGTTGAACTCAAGATCCGGTCGAATGTAACGCAGCACCAACAGGACGAACCCAAGCGCCAAAAAGCCGTATACACCAAACAATGCAGCATGGGCATGTACCGCCGTGGTGTTCAGCCCCTGGATGTAATACAAAGAAAGCGGCGGATTTATCATGAAGCCGAAGACACCGGCGCCGAGCATGTTCCAAAACGCAACTGTCACGAAGAACATCAGTGGCCAGCGCACTCGCTCCATCCACACGGCACGAGACTTCAATTGCCAGTGCTCCCACGCTTCGTGACCGAGCACGATCAGAGGAACGACTTCCAGCGCGCTGAACATCGCGCCTACTGCCATGACCGGTGTGGTGGTGCCGGAAAAATAGATGTGATGAAAGGTCCCAGGTACCCCACCCAGCATGAACAGCGAAGCTGACGCCAAGCTGGCGGTGGTAGCCATCCTCGAGGACACCAGACCCATGCTGGAAAAGATGAACGCCAAGGCGGTGGTCGCAAAAACTTCGAAGAATCCCTCTACCCACAAATGCACGACCCACCAACGCCAGTACTCCATTACCGACAGGTTGGTCCGCTCGCCATAAAATAGACCTGCTCCATAAAAAAGGCCTATCGCAACCACCGATGCCGACAGCAAGGCTAAAAGGTTCTGGTCACCCGGCTTGTACAAGGCGGGCACGATACAGCGCAACATGAGGACCAGCCAGAAGGCAATCCCAGCGAACTTGAGAAATTGCCATACACGACCAAGGTCCACGTACTCGTAACCTTGATGGCCCAGCCAAAAATTCCAACTGGGTGGCATGAGCTGGGCGATAGCCAGGTAGTTACCGGCGTAGGATCCGACAATCACAATGACAAGCGCCCAAAACAGCGCATCTACACCCTGCTTTTGCCATTTTGGATCTTTGCCGCCATTGATGATGGGTGCCAGGAAAAGTCCTGCTGCGAGGAACCCGGTGGCAATCCAGAACACCGCACTTTGCAGGTGCCAGGTACGCATGAGCGAATACGGAAACCACTTGGAAAGTGGGATGCCGTAGAAGTCCTGCCCTTCGACGGTGTAGTGCGCGGTGGCCCCTCCGATCATCACCTGGAACATCAGCAGCGCCACGACCAACAGCAAGTACTTGCCTAGCCCTTTCTGCGATGGCGTCCGTGCGATCAGGCTCAAAGGATCCCGTTCGGGTGGGACAGGCGGCTGCTGCTGATCGCGTAAGAACGCCCATCCCCACACCAGTAAGCCGATGCCCGCTAACAGTAAAACAACGCTGACAATCGACCAGATGATATTTTCAGCCGTTGGTTTGTTGTCAATCAAAGGCTCGTGCGGCCAGTTATTGGTGTACGTCGCCACTTGGCCAGGTCGTTCGGTCGACGCGGCCCATGCCGTCCAGAAAAAGAACTGTGTGAGCTTCTCGCGACGTACAGCATCGGGCAGCGTGTTTTCCTTCATCGCGAAATGTACGCGACTTCCGTGAAGGTCAGAATCATTGCCGAACAGAGCGAGATAATAGCGGGCTGTCTGGCGCATCGCAGAAACGCGGCGCGCACTCAGCGTAAGCACGCCATCCTGCAATTGACTGCCACGGTACTCGCGCTTGAGTTGCTGGCGAAGAGCCGCTTGAGCAGCCTCATCAAGTTGATCAAATAAGACCTTGTAGTTTTCCTCGGCAGCCATTTCGAGCCAGGCCGACAGTTCCCTGTGAAGCCAGTCTGCGGTCCAGTCAGGCGCCTGATACGCACCATGTCCCCAAATGGAACCCAATTGCATGCCGCCGACGCTTTGCCAAGCCGTCTGGCCATCGAGAATGTCGTCGGCGGTGAATAGCCGCTCACCACTTATGCTCTGCACCAGCGCAGGAATAGGCGGGGCTTGCCGATAAATCTCTCGACCGAACCATCCTAGAAGCCCGAAAGTCAGCGCAAGCACCCCAAGTAACGTCCACCAAAGTTTTTTATACTCACGCATCGAATCCGCCCCCTACTTG
>Ga0308169_10006583_pt1 | contig 10177 bp, 8 predicted proteins | sample PhyBR1_2_FD_202139 | JGI IMG/M metagenome (GOLD analysis project Ga0308169, IMG submission 202139) | Phyllosphere microbial communities from UC Gill Tract Community Farm, Albany, California, United States - DLSLSB.R1 | ecosystem: Host-associated > Plants > Phyllosphere > Unclassified | place... | reverse complement strand
GTCGCCACCGCCGGCGAACGCAAGGTTGGCGAGCAGCAGGGACACCGTGAATCCGATTCCGCCGAGCACGCCGGCGGCGATCAGATCCGGCAGCACCAGCGCCGGTGCAGTTCCGCGCGGGCGCAGCTGCAGACTCAGCCAGCCGAACAGCGTGATGCCGACCACCTTGCCGACCGGCAGAGCGATGAGGATGCCCCAGAACGCGGGTGACAGCTGCGCCGGCGACACCTGCGGGATCACGACGAAGGCCGCCACGAACGCGAACACCGGCAGGATCAGCCCGTTCACCGTCGGCTCCAGCGCATGCCGCACGCGCTCCGCGGGAACGGGGGCCATCACGAGTCCGAGCAGCACGCCGGCGATCGTGGCGTGGATGCCGGAGACCGCCATGAGACCCCAGGCGATCACGCCGACCACGCCCATGGCCACGGCGATGCCGGAGTGCCCCGTGGCGTGCAGCCAGTGGCTGAGCGCCCAGAACACGGCGACGGCGATCACCGAGAGCGCGAACATCAGCCAGTTCACGTCGTGCGCGAACAGCACGGCGATGAAGATGATGCCGATGATGTCGTCGAGGATCGCGAGGGCGAGGAGGAACACGCGCACGGCCGCCGGCAGTCCCTTGCCGAACATGGCCAGCACGCCGAGCGCGAAGGCGATGTCGGTCGCGGTGGGAATCGGCCAGCCGACATGAGTCTCACCGCCGCCCGCGATGAGCAGGTAGACGACGATCGGCACGATGACGCCGCCGGCGGCGGCGATCGCGGGCTGCACGGCCTTGCGCACCGAGTTCAGCTCGCCGTGGGTGAGCTCGTGCCTCAGTTCGATCGCGACGACCAGGAAGAAGATCGCCAGGAGTCCGTCGGCCACCCATTCCTCGACGGACAGGTCGAGCGCGGTGCCGGGGATCGCGATATGCGCCTCCAGCACCGCGGCGATCCCGTCGTGGGTGGACAGATTGGCCAGCAGCAGCCCGAGCGCCGCAGCGGCCAAGAGGAGTGCGGAGGGGAACTGCTGACCACGAAGGGGGTTTGCCGAGATGCGCATCCCCTCCATCGTAGGTCGTCGGGTTCCGCGGCCTGCGGAGACGGGCATCCGATCGCCTGTCACGAAGAACGGATGCCGCACATGCCCGGGCTACGCTCGGGAACATGACCCTCGAGCCGACGAACACCGAAGCCATCCGCGTCATCACCCGTTTCGAGGCGTCCAACGGCATTCCGGACAGCATGCGCTCGGATGTGCGCATGCTGGGCGGGCTGCTCGGTCAGGTGCTGCGCGAGTCGGGCAGCCCCGGCCTGTTCGAGGACGTCGAGCGGCTGCGTCTGGCGACCATCCAGGCGGCGGATGCCGATGACGAGGCGTTCGCGCGCGCGGCGTCCATCGCCGACTCGTTCACGATCGAGCGCGCCGACGAGGTCGCGCGCGCCTTCACCTGCTACTTCCATCTGGTCAACCTCGCCGAGGAGCATCAGCGCGTGCGGATCCTGCGCGAGCGCGCAGGCCAGCCGGGCCGCGAGGACGCAGCCGACACGGTCGCCACGGCTTTCGCTCAGCTGAGCCGCGAGGTCGGCGAGGAGGAGGCCCGCGAGCGCCTCTCCGAGCTGCGGTTCCACCCGGTCTTCACCGCGCACCCCACCGAGGCGCGCCGGCGCGCGGTGTCCAGCAGCATCCGCCGGCTGTCCGAGCTGCTCACGCAGAACGACGCGGCGAGCGCGGGCGGTGCCGAGCAGGCGCGTGCACACCGGCGGATGCTGGAGGAGATCGACACGCTCTGGCGCACCGCCCCGCTGCGTGCCCAGAAGCCGTCACCCACCGACGAGGTGCGCACGGTGATGAGCGTGTTCGACGAGACCCTGTTCACCACCGTCCCGCACGTCTACCGGCGGATCGACGATGCACTCCGTGGCGAGGACTCGGGCAACGGCGCCCCCCTCGTCCCGGCCTTCGTCCGCGTGGGCTCCTGGGTGGGCGGCGACCGCGACGGCAACCCGTTCGTCACGGCGGCCGTCACGCGGGAGGCCGCCGAGATCGCCGCGGACCATGTGCTGCGCGGCATCGAGCGCTCCATCGAGCGGATCGGGCGCACCCTCACGCTGGATGCCGAGGGGACCCCGCCGAGCACCGCGGTCGAGGCCCTGTGGACGGCGTTCGAGCGGGCGCAGCCCGAGCTGGCGGCCGCGATCGCGAAGCGCTCCCCCGACGAGCCGCACCGTCGCGTCGTGCTCTCGCTCGCGCATCGCGTGCACGCGACCCGGGTCGGCGGCGACGATGCCTACTCCGCACCCGAGGAACTGCTGGCCGATCTGAGGACCGTGCAGTCCTCGCTCGCCACCGCCGGCGCCGCCCGGCATGCGTTCGGCAGCGTGCAGCATCTGATCTGGCAGGTGGAGACCTACGGCTTCCACCTGACCGAGCTCGAGGTGCGACAGCACTCGCAGGTGCACGCCGAGGCGCTCGCGGAGCTGGATGCGGGCGGCGAGCTCAGCGAGCGCACCCAGGAGGTGCTCGAGGTCTTCCGCGCGGTGGCGGACATCCAGAAGCGCTACGGGCTGCGGGCCGCGGGGCGCTACGTGGTCTCGTTCACCCGGTCAGCAGCCGACCTCGCCGCCGTGCACCGCCTCGCCGCCTACGCACTGGGTGAGGATGCGCCCGTGCTCGACGTCGTCCCGCTGTTCGAGACGTTCGCCGACCTGCAGGCCGCCCCCGGCATCCTCGCCGAGGTCGTGGAGTTCCCGGAGTTCCGTGCCCGGCTGGATGCCACCGGCAACCGCCTCGAGGTCATGCTCGGGTATTCGGACTCGTCGAAGGACGTCGGTCCGGTGGCCGCGAACCTCGCGCTCTACGAGGCGCAGCGCGACATCGCGCAGTGGGCGGTGGATGCCGGCATCCGGCTCACCCTCTTCCACGGCCGCGGCGGCGCGCTCGGCCGCGGCGGCGGCCCTGCGAACTCGGCGATCCTCGCCCAGCCGCCGCACTCCGTCGACGGCCGGTTCAAGCTCACCGAGCAGGGCGAGGTGATCTTCGCCCGCTACGGCGAGCCCGCCATCGCGATGCGGCACATCGATCAGGTGGCCGCCGCAACCCTGCTGGCGTCCTCGCCGACGGTCGAGCAGCGCACCAGTGGTGCCGCCGAGCGCTTCGCACCGATCGCCGCCACGATGGACACGGCGTCCCGTGAGCGGTTCTTCTCGCTGGTGGCGGCCGAGGGCTTCGCCCCCTGGTTCGCGACCGTCACTCCCATGGAGGAGATCGGCCTGCTCGCCCTGGGCTCCCGTCCTGCGCGGCGCGGACTCTCCGTCGAGTCACTGGAGGATCTGCGCGCCATCCCGTGGGTGTTCGCATGGACGCAGGCGCGCATCAACCTCGCCGGCTGGTTCGGACTCGGCACGGCCCTGGAGGCCGTCGGCGACGAGGACGCACTGCGCGAGGCGTACCGCGAATGGCCGCTGCTGCACACCATGGTCGACAACGTGGCGATGAGCCTGGCGAAGACCGATGAGCGCATCGCACGCCAGTACCTGGCGCTGGGCGATCGCGACGACCTCGCCGCCATCGTGCTCGACGAGCTGCGACTGACCCGCGAATGGGTCATCCGGCTCACGGGCGGCGACGCACTGCTGCAGAACAAGCCGATCCTGCAGCGCGCCGTGCAGCTGCGCACCCCGTACGTGGACGCGCTCTCCCTGCTTCAGCTGCGGGCGCTGCGCGCCCTGCGGACGCCCTCGACCGTCGAACCCGTACCGGATGCCGACCTGCAGCGCCTGCTGCTGCTCTCGGTCAGCGGGGTCGCGGCAGGCCTGCAGAACACCGGGTGAGACCTGCCGCGGGGCCGGCTGACACGTCCGCCAGGGCCCTCCGGTGATCGTTGTAGGGTGAAAATCAGCCTGATCCGGCGAAGCATCCATGCGACACGATCGCTCGCATCCCCCATCCCTCTCCGAGAAAGCTTCCCGCGTGACCGAAACCACTGCCGACTTCCATCCGCTCAGCGCTGCCGCACAGCCGATCTTCGGCACGGCCCTCGCTCGGAGCCCGCACGAGCCGGAGTTCCACCAGGCGGTGCACGAGGTGCTCCACTCGATCGGCCCGGTGCTCGAGAGGCACCCGAAGTACATCGAGAACGGCATCCTTGAGCGGCTCGTGGAGCCGGAGCGTCAGATCCTGTTCCGCGTGCCCTGGGTCGACGACGCCGGAAAGCTGCAGGTGAACCGCGGCTACCGTATCCAGTTCTCGTCCGTGCTCGGCCCGTACAAGGGCGGGTTGCGCTTCCACTCGTCGGTGAACCTCTCGATCATCAAGTTCCTCGGCTTCGAGCAGATCTTCAAGAACGCGCTCACCGGCCAGGGCATCGGCGGCGGCAAGGGCGGCTCCGACTTCGACCCGCACGGCCGCAGCGATGCCGAGGTGATGCGCTTCTGCCAGTCGTTCATGAGCGAGCTGTACCGTCACCTCGGCGAGCACACCGACGTCCCCGCAGGCGACATCGGGGTGGGTGGCCGCGAGATCGGCTACCTCTTCGGTCAGTACCGCAAGATCACCAACCGGCATGAGTCCGGCATGTTCACCGGGAAGGGCATCGGCTGGGGTGGGGCCCAGGTGCGCACCGAGGCCACCGGTTACGGCGCGGTCTTCTTCGTGCAGTCGATGCTCGCCGTCCACGGCCAGACCCTCGAGGACAAACGCGTCGCCGTCTCCGGCTCGGGCAACGTCGCGATCTACGCGATCGAGAAGGCCCAGCAGCTCGGCGCACGCACGATCACGGCATCCGACTCCTCCGGCTACGTCGTCGACGACGCCGGCATCGACCTGGGGCTGCTGCGCCAGATCAAGGAGGTCGAGCGCGGCCGCATCGTCGAGTACGCGAACCGCCGCCCCGGCGCCCGGTTCGTCGAGGGCGGGAACGTGTGGGAGGTGCCCGTCGACATCGCCGTGCCCTCCGCCACGCAGAACGAGCTGAACCTCGACTCCGCCCGGATGCTGATCGCCAATGGCGTGCGTGCCGTGGCCGAGGGCGCCAACATGCCCTCGACGCCCGAGGCCGTCGGTGCCTTCCAGGACTCGGATGTGCTGTTCGCGCCCGGCAAGGCCGCGAATGCCGGCGGCGTCGCCACCTCCGCGCTCGAGATGAGCCAGAACGCCTCGCGCCAGCGCTGGAACTTCGATCACAGCGAGCAGAAGCTGCGCGACATCATGACGGACATCCACGACGCGTCCTTCCGCGCCGCCGAGCGCTACGGCACCCCCGGCGACTACGTCGCGGGCGCCAACATCGCCGGTTTCGAGCGCGTCGCCGACGCGATGCTGGCCCAGGGCGTCATCTGACCCGACTCGGCCGGCGAAACCGACAGGCCACCACGCAAGCAGCGAGCCACCACGCAGATCACGTGATCCTGCGTGGTGGCTCGATGTTTCGGCGGTGGCCCGGTGAGATGCTCCGCGAGCATCACACCTGGCGGTCGTCGGCGTGCCGGGCCAGTGAGCTGGCGTAGCGCTCCGTCAACTGCACCATCAGATCGGGGGTGTCGCGGTCGACGCCGAAGACATGACCGGGGAAGTCCAGGTCCGGCATCGCCTCCGCGATCTCGTCGGCCTGGTCGGGCGAGAACATCCGCACCGGATGGCCGGCCGCGATCCAGCCGATCGGCACCACCGTGCCCTCCGGCAGGACCGCGCGCCGCTGCACGATCGCGTTCACGCGGATCTCGCAGTGCGAGACCAGCGCCCCGTTGAACACGCGGGCGCCGGAGGCGAAGAACACCTCCTCGCCGACCGTAGCGCCGGCGATGCTCGCGAGGGTTCCCACCAGCGTGTGATCGCCGATGTGCACGGCGTTGGCGGCGGTCGCGCGGATGAGCGCGTTCTCCATCACGATGACGTGCTCGCCCAGCGTGATCGGCCCGCCCTCGGCGGTGATCACGGCGCCGTGCAGCACCTGGCAGTTCGGTCCGATCTCGACGTCGCCGGAGATCACAGCGGTCGGCGCCACGACGGCGGTGTCGTGGATGCGGGGCCGAGCCCCGAGGTGCTCGTACATCATGCGGCCAGACTAGTCCGGCCCGCGCACACGGTCAGCACGGAATGGCGGCGGGTCCTTCGCGATCGCGCGAACTGGTCTGGCGGATCAGACCGCGGTCTGCTGATAGAGCGCGAGTCGCGTCCTCCCGTCGACGGCCGTGTACACGCTGGTCATCAGCGCCACGAACGGCTCCTGGCCCTCGCGCTCCGCCCTGGCGCGGTACACGAGTGCGGCGGAGTCCGCGCCGATCGGCACCACCCTGGCATCCGAAAGCGCATAACCGGCCCACGGCGGCGCGTCATCCATCGCGGCGACCACGGCGGCACGATCCAGCACCATGCCGTGGACCAGGACCATCACCGCATCCTCCGTCATCAGCTCTCCGTAGAAGGCGCCGCCACGCGAGTCGCACAGCGCGTCCCATCCCGCCCTCTCCAACGACAGAAGGGGGTCGAGTGAGAGCATCCGATCCTCTGCGTCCCGCATCACCCCTCGGATCGTCCTCTCCGGAAGAGGCCGAACACCAGGGTGACCAGGAAAAGCACGATGCCCAGCACGGCGAGCCAGAGCAGCCCCTTCACCACGAATCCCAGGACCGACAGTCCCAGCCACAGCACCAGCAGCACGATCAGCAGAGTCCACATGCCCGCCAGCATGCGTCGGGCGGGGCACGAAGCACAGGGCGTTGACCGCGGCATCCGCGTCCGCTACGGCGGGCTCACGACGCGCGATATGCATTCCGGATGCCTTCAACGACGGTCGTGCTGGTCGGCTCCGGGAGGCCGCAGACCCAGAGGTCGGCGGTGCAGGCTGCTGAGGCTCCGGTGCTCAGGACTCCGTCCGCGGGGCACTGAAGAGCGCGATGATCTCGTCGGCGCGGATGTCGTCGAGCGCGGCATCGAAGCGCCCATCCGCATCGAGCCGGCTGGCGCCGTGCAGCGTGCTCCACAGCAGCTCGGCGCGCACCGCGCGGTGCCGCGGCGTGCCCCCGCCGACGGCCCGCTCGAACATCGCGAACCCCTCCCGCAGGATCTCGGGTGTCTCGGCAGAGGCGAACACGACGCCTGTGCGCGCCGAGGTCATCGCCTCATATACCGCGGGATTCTCACGTGCGAAGGCGAGGTAGGCGGTGACGAGAGGTGCCAGTCCCTCACCCCCGGCGCCGATCGCCGCGAGGAGCTCGGTGTAGCCGTCGATGACGACCTGGTCGATGATCTCCTCCCGCCCGCGCGGGAAGTGCCGGTACAGGATCGGCTGGCTGAAGCCGATGGCGTCGGCGAGGCGCCGCACAGTGACGGCGGTCCACCCCTCCTCCTCCGCGATCTCGCGGGCAGCACGGACGATCCGGCGTTCCCGCTCGCGGATCCGCTCGATGTCTTGCGCTGCTCGGGGCATGAGGTTAGATTAGCACCGCTAACAGTTAGCATCGCTAACACCAACCGAACCGGAGGAACCATGACCGTCATCATCGCCATCACTGCGGCGTTCGCCGTCCTCGGCCTCGCCGTCATCTTCGGCGCGGACGTCGTCGGCTTGCTCGTCCAGCGCTCCGTCTACGCCGACCTCGACGACCGCTCCCTGGTGCAAGTTGTGGGTCGCGGCCATTACTACGCAGACCGCAGGATGCCGGGCGTCGGCATCCCCGCGACGATCCTCACCGCGGTCACTGCCGCCGCCGCGTTCATCTGGGGTACGACGCTCCTGGGCATCCTCTCCGCGGCCGGGCTGGTGCTGCTCGTCACCTGGCTGCTCGTCTACGCCCGCATCGCGAAGCCGATCAACACCACGCTGACCGCGGCGGCTCTCGCCGACGAGGTGCCCGCCGACGTCCGATCCCTGCAGGCCCGCTGGGATTCGCTCCTCCCGCTGCGGGTGTCGCTCATCGCGGTGGCCCTGCTCCTGCTGCTGACCACGCTCGCCCTGCTGTGAGATCCCCCGCTCGCGGAGTCCGCCAGTCCGATGATGACGCCCACGAGCACACCGCCGGCCGGTCCTGCCACCAGGTCCGGCCGGCGGGGCGTCGATCGCGTCAGCGCGCGCGGAGGACGGCCGGGAGCACGATGTGCACCTCGGGGATCATGCCCGGGGTCACCCGCTTGCGGAAGATCCAGTAGCTCCAGGCCTGGTACAGCAGGATCACGGGCAGCGACACGGCGGCGACCACGGTCATGACGCCCAGCGTGTACGGGCCGTTGGCCGCGTTCCAGACGGTGAGGTCGAAGGCGGCGTCCACGGTCGAGGGCAGCACGAGCGGGAACATCCCGGCGAAGATCGCGCCGACGCCGAAGAGCCCGAAACCGGCGAATCCCAGGAATGCGAACCCCTCACGGCGGGCGCGTGCAGCGATCCAGCCGGCCACCGCGGCGACGACGGCCAGGGCGAGGAACGTCCACGACAGCGGGCTCCCGCCGTGCTCGACCTGCACGAGGATCGCCCACGCCGCCGCAGGGACCAGGCACAGCGGCGCCCATCGTCCGGCGAAGCGTCCGGCGCGCTCGCGCACCGGCCCGTCCGCCTTGAGCCCGAGGAAGGTGGCGGAGTGCAGCAGCGCGAACCCGACGACGGCGAGACCACCCAGCACCGCCGGCAGGGTCAGCCAGACGAACGGTCCGCCGACGCGGTCGCCGTTGGCATCCAGCGGCAGGCCGGTCGAGGTCAGCGCCAGGGCCGCGCCCACGCAGAACGCGACGATCAGCGAGCCGAGACCGATCATCCAGGTCCACAGCGTGCGCCAGCGCTCGGTGTGCAGCTTGCCGCGGTACTCGATGCCCACGGCCCGGATGATCAGTCCGACCAGCGTGATCGTCAGAGGGACGTAGAGGGTCGAGAACAGTGCCGCGTACCAGGCGGGGAAGGCCGCGAACATCGCGGCGCCGGCGGTGATCAGCCACACCTCGTTGCCGTCCCACACGGGCCCGATGGTGTTGAGCATGACGCGACGATCGCGCTCGGAGCGGGTGGAGAAGATCATGTGCATGCCGACACCGAGGTCGAAGCCCTCGAGCAGCAGGTAGCCGGTCCAGAGCACGGCGATCGCGATGAACCAGACGACGGGAAGCGGTTCCATTTTCGTTGTTCCTCTCAGCGCTCAGTACGCGAACGCGAGCACGTCGTCGCGGTGGTCACCGGACGGGTGGTCGTCGTCGGAGTCGGATGCCCGTGCAACGAGTTCGGGCATGGATGCCGCGACCCCACCGCGGATGTATTTGACCATCAGCACCAGCTCGATCACGAGCATGATCCCGTAGACCGCGCTGAGCGTGATCACCGAGAACAGCAGCTCTCCTGCCGTGACTCCCGGTGAGACAGCCGCGGCCGTGAACATGTACACCCCGTCGACTCCGGTGGGGTTGGGTGCCACGACGAACGGCTGCCGTCCCAGCTCGGTGAAGATCCAGCCGGCGATGTTCGCCGCGAACGGGGCGACGATGCCCAGCAGCGCCAGGCGCATGATCCACGGCGAGCGCGGCACCGTGCCCTTGCGGGTCAGCCACAGGGCGACCAGGCCGCCGAGCGCCACGACGCCGCCCAGGCCGATCATGAGCCGGAAGCCCCAGTAGGTGACCCACATGACCGGCACGTACTGCACGTCGCTGCCGGCCAGGTCGCCGTAGATCGCCTCATCCGGGATGGTCTTGCCGTACTGGTCGACGTAGTGCGTCTCGAGGTCGCGGATGCCGGGCATGTCGGCACCCCACTCCCCCGTGCCCAGGAAGCCCAGTGCCCCCGGGACCGCGATCAGGGTGATGACGTCGCCGCAGTCCTTCGAACCAGGGTCGCCGAGCGAGAGCACCGAGAAGTCCGAGCCGGTGTGGCATGCGGCTTCCGCGGCGGCCATCTTCATGGGCTGCTGCTCGTACATGAGCTTGCCCTGGACATCGCCCGAGACGACCGTCCCGAGGAAGCCGAGGACGGCGACGACGGCGCCCAGCCGCAGCGACCAGATCCAGACGCCGTGGTCGGTGCGGTCGCGCCCGGGCGCGGCATCCGTCTCCCCCACGACCACGCGGCCCGCCTCGTCGACCGTGTCGATGCCGTCGTGGCGACGGCGCCACAGGTGGTACCACGAGATGCCTAGCAGGAACATGCCGGCGACGACCAGCGCACCGAGGATCGTATGCGTGTAGGCGGCGAGGGCGGTGTTGTTGGTGAGCACGG
>Ga0308169_10006582_pt1 | contig 10177 bp, 7 predicted proteins | sample PhyBR1_2_FD_202139 | JGI IMG/M metagenome (GOLD analysis project Ga0308169, IMG submission 202139) | Phyllosphere microbial communities from UC Gill Tract Community Farm, Albany, California, United States - DLSLSB.R1 | ecosystem: Host-associated > Plants > Phyllosphere > Unclassified | place... | reverse complement strand
ACTGGCGCTGCTGGCGTGCGGCGTCAAGCCCGGCGACGAGGTGATCACGTCCACGCAAAGCTTCTTCTCGACGATGAACATGATCGTCAAGGTCGGCGCCCGGCCCGTGTTCGTCGACTGCGACCTCGTCACGCGCGCGATCGACCTCGACCAGGTGGCAGCCGCCATCACGCCGCGCACGAAGGCGATCGTGCCCACGCACTTCCCCGGCGCCCTGGGCGACATGGACGCGCTGTACACGCTGGCGCGGCGCCACGGCCTGCGGGTGATCGAGGATGCGGCCCTCGTGCAGGGCTCGACGTGGAAGGGCCAGCCCATCGGCAGCTTCGGCGACATCGCCACGTTCTCGTTCCACCCGAATAAAAACATGACGACGATCGAGGGCGGCGCCATCGTCGTGCCCGACGACGCGACGGCCAGGCGCATCGAGGTGCTGCGCTTCCACGGCATCGAGCGCCTGGCGGACGACACGCGCGACGTCGCGGTCGCCAGCGGCAAGTACAACATGTCGGACGTGTCGGCCGCGATCGGCCTCGCCCAGCTCGCGCAACTGCCCGCCTTCCTGGCGCAGCGCCAGCGCCTGGCCGAGCGCTATTTCGACGTGTTCCCGGCCATCGACGGCGCCGTGCTGCCGCCGCGCGGCGTGCCGGGCCAGAGCTGGAACATGTTCTGCGTGCTGCTGCCGTACGAAGCGCTCGGGACGACGCGGCAACGCTTCCGCGCCGCGCTGCGCGAACGGGAGATCGCGACGGGGCTGTCGTACGAACCGTCGCACCTGACGACGCTCGGCCGCAGCCTCGGCTGGCGCGAGGGCCAGTTCCCGAACGCGGAACGGATCGGCCGGGAGACCGTCACGATCCCCCTGCACTGCGGGATGAACGAAGCGGACGTGGACCGCGTGTGCGCGGCGATCGCCGATATCCTCGGCTAGTCAGGCCAGCTTCAACTCGGGCCGGGAAGTCTTGCGCGGAAAGCGCAGGTGGTAGCGCAGGCCCTGCCCCGGGCTGCTCTCCACGCGCAGCGAGCCTTGCAGCACATTCGTCGCGAGGTTGTACAGGATGTGGCCACCGAGGCCGCTGCCGCCGCTGCCGCGCTTCGTCGTGAAGAACGGGTCGAACAGCTTGGCCAGCGTCTCCGCATCCATGCCCACGCCGTCGTCGGCGTAGTCGAACACGACGTGGTCGCCGTCGAGCGCCGCGTGGAGCGTGATGTGGCCGGGCTGGTCGCGCTCGAAGCCGTGCATCAGCGAGTTGACGACCATGTTGGTGACGATTTGCGACACCGCGCCCGGAAAACTCTCCAGCATCAGGTCTTTCGGGCAGTCGACCGCGACTTCCAGCGGCCGGCCCTTCAGCTTCGGCTGCAGCGACAGCAGCACCTCGTTCAAATACGTGCCGAAATTGAACGTGCGGACGTCGTCCGAAGACTGGTCCACCGCGACCTGCTTGAAACTGCGCACGAGCGCCGCGGCGCGCTGCGTGTTGGTGGTCATGATGCGCAGGGACTGGTCGACGATGTCGAAGAACGCCTCCAGGCTGTCCTGGGTCATCTCCCCCGCCGCCAGCTCCTCACGCGTGAGCTTGAGTTCCTGCACCAGGTGGCTCGTGGCCGTCACGCAGATGCCCAGCGGCGTGTTGATCTCGTGCGCGACGCCGGCCACCATCTGGCCCAGCGACGCGAGCTTTTCCTTGCGCACCAGTTCCGTCTGCGCTTCCTGCAACTGGTGCAGCGCCTGTTCGAGCGCGGCGTTCTGCTGTTCCAGGCGTTCCTTGGCCTTGCGGATGGCGCGGTCGGCCTGCATGCGCGCGATCGCCACCGCCACGTGGCTGGAGATGAAGGCCATCAGGTCCAGGTCCGCCTTCGTGTAGACGATGGTCGGGTCATAGCTCTGCACGACCAGCACGCCGTACGCCTTGTCGTTGACGAGCATCGGCGCGCCGATCCAGCTCGCGATGTCCGTGTTCCCCAGCGGGTGCTTCACCTTGCCCGCCGCGTGCAGGCGCGCGAAGCTGCCGGCGTCGTGGAGCTGCGCCTGCTTGGTCTGCAGCACGTACGACACCATGCCCATCCCGAACGGGAAGCGCTGCTGCGGCGGCACGTCGTCCTTTTCGTCGGCAAAATACGGGATGCTGATCTCGCCCGTGTCCGGATGCGTGAGCGCGATGATGAAGTTCTTCGCCATCATCAGTTCGCCGATGATGGCGTGCAGACTGGCCGCCAGCACGTCGGTCTCGATGGCGGAGGCCGACAGGTCCGCGATCTGGTACAGCGCATGCTGCACCTGTTCCGCGCGGCGGCGCTCGGCCACCTCGCGCGCCAGCGCGCGCGTGCGCTCCTGCACGGCGCGCTCGAGGCGGTCCATGCTCTGCAGGCCCTGCAGCGCGTTCGACACGTGGTTGGCGATCAGCGCGAACAGCGCCTGGTCTTCCTCGCTGTACGTGTACTCGGGCAGGTAGCTCTGGATGACGATGGCGCCCACGACCTCGTGCTGCTGGTCGAGCAGCGGGCAACCCATCCAGTGCTCGGCGATGCTGCCCGTGCCCCAGACGCCGCCATTCTCGCGCGCCCGCATTTCCTCGCCCGTCACCACGAGGGGTTGCTTGTTGAGCATGACCCACGCCGTCGGCGATTCGTCGGGCGACGCGAGCGTCACGCGCTCGTCGGGGCCCGGCCCCGCGTCGCGCGAGTCGACGAAATAGACGAACCGGACCGTGTCGTCTTCCCGCTCGGCCAACGTGACGTAGAAGTTCTCCGCATACATGATGCGGCCCAGCGCGCGGTGCACGGCGCCGATGAACTCGGTGACGTCGGTACAGCTGGCGGACAGGTGCCCGATGCCCAGCAGCATGGCCTGGACCGTTTCCAGGCGGGCGAGGCGGTCTTCCATCGATTCCCCTTATCGAACAAAAAGTTACGCTCGGGAAATCTTATCAGTTCAGGCCGTCTCTGCGGGGGTTGTGTCGCGAAAATGCCTTACCGGGGCGCGCGAAACTCGTTCTCGACCCAGGTGGACGCGGACGACGGCGACAACTTGAAATCGGGACGCACGCGCACCTGCGCCACGCGCTCGCCCATCTCGTCGAACGCGCTCAGCAGCGCATACGGATTGTCCTCGTCCGGGACGATGTCCAGCGTCACCTTCAGTTCCCCGTCGGCGGTCGAGACGACGGTGCTCTTGTGCAATTGCGCGTGCAACTGCTGCTCGTGGCGGCGGATCACTTCGGACGCCGTCTTGACGAGCGTGTGGAACGCCGGCGTATCGAGCGGCTTCGGGTTTTTCTTGTCGCGGCCCATGGTCCAGGGGCCGACGAGGGCCGGCTCGGATTCGCCGTCCTTGTACATGGCCACGGCCCAGCCGTCGTCGTCTTCGTTCTTGATGACGCGTGCGGTCCAGCCGTTGCCCTGCCACAGACGGGGCTCCTGCACGGGAGCATCATCGTCGTGGTCTGGGATGTCGTCGTTCATTCTTGCTTTCTCGGTCGTGCGGGCATGCGCCCAGAAGCAAGATCATAGGCGTTCACGGCGCACTGGACAAGCGCCGCTTCCGTACCGCTAGATGATGCGCAGGTCGGGGCCGCGGGGCGGCACGATGGGTGGGCCGGGCGGCGTGTTGCGCGGGTCGATCGCCGGCGATGGGATCTGGCTCTTGAACGGGTTGATGATGATCGGTGGAATCGCCGGCGGTGCCGATGGCGGGTTCTTGTGGCCGGCGGCGTACTGGATACACTGCATGGAATGCCTCCTGCAAACAGAGCAGGCTGTCAGTATAGACCTCGAGTCCAGCATTGCAAGGCTTGATTTCCGGCCACTTTTTACCTTCGCAGGGCCCGGTCGAGCAGTTCGACCCAGTGCTCCACCGGCACGTCCGTCCCCGACTGCAGGTGCGTGATGCAACCGATGTTGGCGGACACGATGCGCTCCGGTGCCGTCGCTTCCAGCCGCGCGAGCTTGTCGTCGCGCAGGCGCAGCGACACCTCCTTGTGCAGCACCGAATACGTGCCGGCCGAGCCGCAGCACAGGTGGCTGTCCGCGCACAGCCGCACGTCGACGCCGGCCGCGCGCAGCAGGTCCTCGACCTTGCCGCGGATCTTCTGGCCGTGCTGCAGCGTGCACGGCGGGTGATACGCAACGCGCTCTCCGGTCTCCCGTTTGCGCAGCTTCGCCCGCAACCTGGCCTCGAACTCGGGCAGCACTTCGCTGACGTCCTTCGCCGCGGCCGAGACGCGCGCCGCCTTCGCCGCATAGGCCGGGTCGTCGGCCAGCGCATGACCGTATTCCTTGATCATCGCGCCGCAGCCGGAGGCGTTGATCAGGATGGTCGTTATCCCCTGCTCCAGGTACGGCCACCACGCGTCGATATTGCGGCGCATGTCGGCGCGGCCGCCGTCCGCATCGTTCATGTGCCAGCGGATGGCGCCGCAGCAGCCGGCCCGGTTGGCCGCGACGATCTGCACGCCGACGGCATCGAACACGCGCGCCGTCGCCGCATTGATGTTCGGCGACATCGCCGGCTGCACGCAGCCTTCGAGGAACAGCATCTTGTGCGCGTGCTCGGTGCGCGGCCACACGCCCGCGCTTTGCCGCGCCGGCACCTTGTCCTTCAATGCCTGCGGCAGCAGCGGCCGCACCGCCTGCCCCGCCTTCAGCGCCGGCGTGAACAGCCAGCGGCGCGGCAGGGTCTCCTTCAGCAGCGTGCGCAGCATGCGCTGGCGTGCGGGCCGCGCGACCTGCTGTTCGACGACGCGCCGGCCGATGTCGGCCAGCCGTCCGTACTGCACGCCGGACGGACAGGTCGATTCGCAGTTGCGGCACGTGAGGCAGTGGTCCAGGTGGGCCTGGGTCTTATCGGTGGCGGGCCGGCCTTCGAGCACCTGCTTGATCAGGTAGATGCGGCCGCGCGGGCCTTCCAGCTCATCGCCGGACAGTTGATAGGTCGGGCACGTGGCGGTACAGAAGCCGCAATGCACGCATTTGCGCAGGATCGCGTCGGCCTCGTCGCCGTCGCGCGTGCCCCGGATGAAATCGGCGAGATTGGTTTGCACGGCTATAAATCCTTGTACATGCGGCCGCGGTTGAACACCCCGGCCGGGTCGAACACAGTCTTGAGTTGGCGGTGGATCGCGAGGACGGCGGGCGCCAGCGGCTGGAACACCCCCGCTTGACGGTCGCCGCCGCGGAACAGCGTCGCGTGGCCGCCGGCCTGGCCCGCGGCCGCGCGCACGGTGGCCGCATCGGCATCCGTCCGGAGCCAGCGTTGCGCGCCGCCCCATTCGATCAATTGGGTACCCGGCAGCGCCAGAGGTGGCGCAATCGTCGGCAGGGACAGGCGCCACAGGCTGCCGGCGTCCGCGAAGAACGCGCCGTCATGCTCGCGCAGCGCGCGCCACCAGCCGTCGGCATCGTCCAGCAGCTCGCCACCGATGCGCTTGCGCGCCGCATCGACGGCCGACCGCGCGCCCGACAGGCGCACCGCCAGCACGCCGTCGTGCCAGCTGGAGGCGGAGACGGGCAACGGCTGGCCGCCCCATTCGTTCAGCCGGCGCAGCGCCTCGTCCTCGTTCATGTGCAGCCGCACCGTGCATTCGGCGACGGGCTGCGGCAGCACCTTCAGCGACACCTCGGCGATCAGGCCGAACACGCCCAGCGATCCGGCCAGCAGGCGCGACACGTCGTAGCCCGCCACGTTCTTCATCACCTTGCCGCCGAAGTGCAGCGTCTCTCCCTTCCCGTCCACCAGCACGGCCCCGAGCACGAAATCGCGCACGGCGCCGGCGGCCTGGCGGCGCGGCCCGGACAGCCCGGCGGCCACGGTGCCGCCGATCGTCGCGCCGGGACCGAAGTGCGGCGGCTCGAACGCGAGCATCTGGCCGTGCCGCGCCAGGTGCGCCTCGATCTCGGCCAGCGGCGTGCCGCAGCGGGCCGTGATCACGAGTTCGGTCGGCTCGTAGTCGGTGATGCCGCGATACGGCGTCGTGTCGAGCACCGTGCCCTGCACGTCCTGCCCGTACCAGTCCTTGCTGCCGCCGCCGCGGATGCGCAGCGGGGACCTGGTGGCGGTGGCGTGGCCGATCCGGTCGGCGAAGTCTTGTAAGGTCGTATCCATCTTCAAAAGCGCGGCAGGTTGGAAAACGGCATCCGCCCGTGGCGCACGTGCATGCGGCCGTATTCGGCGCAGCGGTGCAGGGTCGGAATCGCCTTGTCGGGATTGAGGATGCCGGCCGGATCGAAGGCGCGCTTCACCGCGAGGAACGCATCCAGCTCGGCGCGCGAGAACTGCACGCACATCGAATTGATCTTCTCGATGCCGACGCCGTGTTCGCCCGTGATCGTGCCGCCCACTTCGACGCACAGCTCGAGGATGTCGGCGCCGAACTGCTCCGCGCGGTGGAATTCGCCCGGCACGTTCGCATCGAACATGATGAGCGGGTGCAGGTTGCCGTCGCCGGCGTGGAACACGTTCGCGCAGCGCAGGCCATACTTCTGTTCCATCGCCTCGATCCGCTGCAGCACATGGGCGAGGTGCTTGCGCGGGATCGTGCCGTCCATGCAGTAATAGTCCGGCGAGATGCGGCCGACGGCCGGGAACGCGTTCTTGCGGCCGGACCAGAAGCGCAGGCGCTCCGCCTCGTCCCGCGACACGGCCAGCGCCGTCGCGCCGCACTCGCTCAGCACCTCGCTCATGCGCGCGATCTCTTCCTCGACTTCCTCGGGAATGCCGTCGGATTCGCACAGCAGCACGGCGGCGGCCTGCGTGTCGTAACCCGCGTGCACGAATTCCTCCGCGACCTGCGTCGACAGCCGGTCCATCATTTCCAGGCCGGCCGGGATGATGCCGGCCGCGATCACGTTGGCGACGGCATCGCCGGCCTTCACGATGTCGTCGAACGACGCCATCACGACGCGCGCAACGCGCGGCTTCGGCACCAGTTTCACCGTCACCTCGGTCACGACGCCGAGCATGCCTTCCGACCCGATGGCGACGGCCAGCAGGTCGAGGCCCGGCGCATCCAGCGCCTCGCTGCCCAATTCGACGATCTCGCCCTCCGTCGTCACCATCCGCACGCGCAGCACGTTGTGCACGGTGAGGCCGTATTTCAGGCAGTGCACGCCGCCGGAGTTCTCGGCCACGTTGCCGCCGATCGTGCACGCGATCTGCGACGACGGGTCGGGCGCGTAATACAGCCCGTGCGGCGCGGCCGCTTCCGAGATCGCGAGATTGCGCACGCCGGGCTGCACGACGGCCGTGCGGGCGGTCGGATCGAGTCTCACGATCCGGTTCAGGCGCGCCGTCGACAGCACGACGCCGCCCGCGATCGGCATCGCGCCGCCGGACAGGCCGGTGCCGGCGCCGCGCGGCACGATCGGCAGGTTCAATTGCCGGCACACGGCGATGGCGGCCATGATCTGCGCCTCGTTCTCCGGCAGCAGCACGATCATCGGCATCTGGCGGTAGGCGGCGAGGCCGTCGCATTCGTACGGGCGCGTTTCCTCGTCGTTGGCAAGGATACAGCGGTCGGGCAGCACGGCGCGCAGCGCGGCGACAGCAGAATTCATCGGATCACCAGCAACGTGAACGGCCACACATACGCCTGCAGCGTGACCATGACACCGACCAGCACGGCCAGTGCGAAGGAATGGAAGAAGACGAAGCGCAGGATGTCGCCTTCATGGTTGATCCAGCGCGTGGCCGTGGAGGCGACGACGATGGATTGCGCATCGATCATCTTGCCCATGACGCCACCGGAACTGTTCGCGGCGCCCATCAGGTTCGGGGCCAGGCCCAGCTGCTCCGCAGCCACCTTCTGCATGCCACCGAACAGCACGTTCGACGCGGTGTCGGAACCCGTCATCGCCACGCCGAGCCAGCCCATGAGGGTGCCGAAGAACGGGTACAGCGCGCCCGTGTTGGCGAAAGCGAGACCCAGGGTCGTGTCGGTGCCGGAGTAGCGCGTGAGCGTGCCCAGGGCCAGCATCAGCACGATGGTCAGCAGCGAGTAGCGCACGAGCCACAGGGTGCGGACGAACGTGCGTACGATCGCACCCAGGCTGTAGTGCATGAACAGCGCGCCGACGATGGCCGACAGCAGGATGCCGGTGCCCGTCGCCGACAGCAGGTTGAACACGTAGACGGCCGCTTCCGGCTCGGCGTGCGGCACCACCGGCGGCACGCGCATCACCAGGTTATGCAGGCCATCCATCGGGAATTTCGGCGCGAACAGCGTGTTGAAATATGCTTTCACCGGCGGCAGGCCCCAGATGAAGACGAACACGGTCAGGATGAGCCACGGCGTCCAGGCGCGCACGAGTTCCGCGCGCGTGTACTTCCCGACGCTTTCCGCGGGCCGGGCGGTCTCCGCCTCGCGGCCCTTCAGGCTGGCCGACGTCCACACGGTCTTCGGCTGCCACACGCGCAGGAACAGGATCAGCGACGCCATCGACACGAGGGCCGCGATGATGTCCACCAGTTCCGGACCGATGAAGTTCGACACGAGGAATTGCGGGATCGCGAACGACAGGCCCGTCACGAGGATCGCGGGCCAGATGTCCCACATCGCCTTGCGGCCGGCGAACGCCCAGATCAGCCAGAACGGCACGAGCAGCGAGAAGAACGGCAGCTGGCGGCCGATCATCGCGGTCACTTCCATCAGGTCGTAGCCGTGCACCTTGGCCAAGGTGATCACGGGCGAACCGAGCGCACCGAATGCGACGGGCGCCGTGTTCGCGATCAGCGACAGGCCGGACGCGGCCAGCGGCGAGAACCCCAGGCCGATCAGGATGCCGGCCGTGACCGCGACCGGCGTGCCGAAGCCCGCCGCGCCCTCGAAGAACGCGCCGAAGCAGAATGCGATCAGCAGCAGTTGCAGGCGGCGGTCGTTCGTGATGCCGGACAGCGATGCCTGCAGCACCTTGAAGCTGCCGTTCTGTTCGCACAGCTGCTGCAGGAAGATGATGTTCAGGACGATCCAGCCGATGGGCAGCAGGCCGGTGAAGCCGCCCAGCAGCGCGGCCTTGCCCGCCATCGCGGCCGGCATGGAGTAAGCGAAGACGGCCACGCAAAAGGCCGCGGCCAGGCCGAGCGCGGCCGCGATATGTGCCTTGATGTGGAAGAAGCCGAGCGCGGCGAGCATCACCACCACGGGGATCGCGGCCAGCAGGGTCGATAGGACCATGCTGCCGAACGGATCATAAACCTGTTGCCATACCATCTAAGTCTCCTTGATTGATTGAATTCTTATTGGGCCTGATTCTTGTCGCGCAGCAGGTCGGCCAGGCTGCGCGGTGCGGGCTTGAGGGGGGTTCTGTATTTTGTCCAGCCCAGTTGCTGCGTCGGCGCCAACACACGCAGGCGCGTGGCCGCCCAGCGGAACATGCGGTAGACGCCGGGCCGGCCGAACGCGCCGCACCAGAAGCGCCAGACGAGGCGCTCGCCGCGGCTGTACTTGGCGCCCTGCCCGCGCAGCGGATGTTCGACCTCGGCGTCGGGATCGCGGTTCGCTTCCGTGCGCAGGCGCACGAGCAGTTGCGGGATCGGGATGCGCACGGGGCAGACATCGCCGCACGCGCCGCACAGGCTCGACGCCGTGGCCAGGTCCGCCGTGGACTCGAGGCCCAGCAGGTGCGGCGACAGGATCGCGCCGATCGGCCCGGGATACGTCGTGCCGTACGCATGGCCGCCGATGCGGCCGTAGACGGGGCAATGGTTCATGCACGCGCCGCAGCGGATGCATTGCAGCGTGGCCCGCAGCTCCTCGTCGGCGTAGGCTTGCGTGCGGCCGTTGTCGAGCAGGACGAGGTGCAGCTCGCGCGGCCCGTCCAGTTCATTCGCGCGGCGCGGGCCCGAGATCAGGTTGAAGTACGTGGTGACGGCCTGCCCCGTCGCCGACCGCGTCAGCAGGCTCGCGAGCGGCACGATGTGCTCCAGCTTCTCCACGACCTTCTCGATGCCCATGATGGCGATGTGCACGTCCGGCACGGTGGTCGACAGGCGGCCGTTGCCCTCGTTCTCGACGAGCCATAACGTGCCCGTGTCGGCGGCGGCGAAGTTCACGCCCGACAGGCCGATGTCGGCCTCGACGAACGCGTTGCGCAACGTGTGCCGCCCGGTCTGGATCAGGCGGTCGACGTCTTCCGTGTATTCCGTGTCCGGAATGTGCTCGGCGAACAGCGCGCCGATGTC
>Ga0308169_10006579_pt1 | contig 10183 bp, 16 predicted proteins | sample PhyBR1_2_FD_202139 | JGI IMG/M metagenome (GOLD analysis project Ga0308169, IMG submission 202139) | Phyllosphere microbial communities from UC Gill Tract Community Farm, Albany, California, United States - DLSLSB.R1 | ecosystem: Host-associated > Plants > Phyllosphere > Unclassified | place... | reverse complement strand
GCGATCGTCGAGGCGCCTGTTGAGCTCCTCATCCTCCGGATCATCGATATCGGGTCGCGGTGGAGGGACGTCTGCCGAGCTGGGAACGCCTGTTCCCCTTGAGCTGGACAGCGCCGAAGCGAACATCGACTCCCAATGCTTGTCTGTAGCGAGGGGGACGTGTTGATATATGTGCGGCGTCGCTGCACGCCAGGCGAAACGTGACACCAGCTGTAAAGAGCAAAGCGTTTGGTAGTTGTGAGAATGGGCTAGGTGACGGGCGATAGCCGGCAATAGATCAAAGGGCAACGCGACGCATCGCGGCTCCTGACAAGCATCCCCTCCGCGGCCGAGCGTCGCATGCTGAAGGGTCGCAGATTCGAGGCCGGCTGTTTGTGATGAGCAAGTTGCGAGGTCGATGGAAACAGCGGGATGTACCATGGTGAAAGTCACGAAGACGAGCCGAGCCGAGCCGAGCCGATTACAACCGCGTTCCGGGATGATAGGCTCAGGTAGGAACCGCGTCATCTATGCAAGAAGTGAGAGCTCAGATATGAAGGCTAAACGACGAAATGGGACCCCAAGGTCCATGCATCGGTACGATACTGTACGTATACCATACTGTATACGTGGGACCGGCGCTCAGAGCCATTCGATCAGCATCTTCCATACCTGATCATCCTAGGCTTTCTCCCACCTCCGGCGGCGTAGGTACAGCCGGCTGGTCCGGAAAGACATCCACCGTCCTTGGCGAAGGGGGCGAAGTCCAGAAACGAGGGGACGAAAGCTGGAAGGGGGAGCTGATCCTTCCTGCCGAGTCGCCGCGAAGCTGCTCGAGCCGGTGCGCGGGGTTCGACGATGCCGAGCTCAGCGCGGGCGAGACGGGCGTGAGGGGTGCGTTCGGCGATGCGAGGCGGGCTGTGTCTGAGGGTGGAAGGGATTTGGGGTGGCCATCCGGTCTGGGCGTGTGGCTGAGGTCGATGTGCTGTGGTGGGACGATGGGTGCGCCGGCGGCCGTGTTGTCGTTGGCATCGTGTGCGGCCGCGGTCGGGGCGTCCGCCGTCTCGGCAGGCGCATCGACTTCGACGCCAGGCTCAGTCTCGGATTCAGGGTCCGGCAGGATCTGGACATCCTTGATCGCTGCGCGGAGGGCCGTGCCGGAATCGTCGATCGAGTGCAGGAATCGCAAGACCTCTTTACAGAGCTGCTTGTCAATCTCTACCCATACGCAAGCCACACAACGGCACATGCTCACATGGTACTCCTTCGCAGCCATAGCGAGCCTCAGAACACGGACAGTATCCTAGGCGTCAGCTCCATCCACATCGAGACTCGCAGCTCACCTTGACATCGTCCAACTCCTCCAGGTTCTGCAGGACCAAAAGATACCCCGCCGCAGTCTTCAGCATCCCTTCCTCCAAGCATTTCTCAAACAGACCCCTCGGTTTGCCCACCACGTCAAACAACATCCCCCACCGCTCCACCTCCGTCTTCCGCGCACAGCCAACAACCACATCCAGGCTCTCAGGAACTCAATCACGAGCGGTAGGAGCTCCAACCCCGAGTCAACCTCGTCCTCGAGCACGCTGTGCAGCAGGATCTCGAGCGAGTGCGCAAAGTACACGAGGGACGAGTAATTGACCGCGAAGGTCAAGGCAGGCACGAGGTGGTGTTGCGAGAGGTGATACCGCAAGAAAGGTGGTAGGAATAGATGCGTGCCCGTTTGGATCTTGAACAACGCAAAGGGGAGCGAACGGGTGGATGTCTCGTAGTCGACGCCGATGATGATTCCCTTGTCCATGAGGATCGCTACATGTCAGCTGCGGTCTTCCGGGTCGACCTGACTCACAAAGGGGGTAGAAGTCGAGGCGAAGGTACACGCTTTCCTTGACGTTCTCGTACGTGTCCTTCACCTCGTCGATCTTTGTCGCTTCAATCGTGAGCGCGTCGAGCCATACTCGCATCCCCCAGCCGTCGAAGCCCCATAACGAGTTCTCGAGCGTGCCGACGCCGTGCAGATGGGTCCAGTATGACTCGATGCGGTCCGCGAGGACTTGCATGTCGTATCGGACCTCATCGTTACCGGCCTGCCCGTCAGCTGGTCCAAGCGAGCGTTCTGGCTGCTCACCTTCCTCGGGCGCAGCAGGACCAATTTGCCGTCTACCAAGAAGATGATTGTCGCTACGATGAGGTCATCCGCGGGATCGCCGAGATCTATCGTCAGCTACGAAGTGCCAGTCACACCCGCCGAGCTGACCCTTTTGCGCAAGCGGGATCAACCAAGACAACGCCCGTACCCTGCTGGGTACAGGCACGATCCCCGCAAACGAGATGCTGCCGCAGACGTGCAGCTTGATCGTGTCCCGCGTAGGCAGGATCAAGAAGTGGTAAAGCGTATTGTCCGCCGTGTACACTAGAAGCGAATTGTCAAGCAAGGACATGACCAGCACCGGCGCCGGAAGCGTCTGCGAGTGCAAGATATTCTGGTCAGCTAGGTCGGTATCGCGCGAGTACAGCCGGATCTGTCATGAGCTCGGCGCAGAGGGTGGAAGATGCAATCAGCTCACTTGATGAGACTTGTCGACGTCAATTGCGGCGACCAAGACGTGGTGGAACCATAGAAGACCGCCTCGGACCACAAAGTCTCGCTCCTGCCGTTCGTCCGCGAAGAGCTTCCAGCGGCCGGACGTAGTGGAGTAATGCGTTAACCCCCGTCTTCCGGCTACTGCGATAAGCTTCCCGTCGTTCGATATCGAGGCGTAGCGAATGGGCCAGTTGGTGGCGATGTAGGCATCTGGAATCTGCACGTCAGCTGCAGGGGAGATGGAAGAGCGCCAACTCACCTTGATATGCTGCCAGACATCTGACTCAGGGTTGATTACGCTCATGTCGGGTTGATCGGCGCCGCGATACACCAAGACTCGATCATCCATCTGCAAGAAGGCATATCGCGTGTTGTCCTGCAAGTCAGGCGAGATGTTTGGGCCCACACGCTTCAGCTCACAGGAGAGTGCTGGCTAGTGGTCGCGCTCTTAGCGAACGGCACGACGTAGAGCTGTTCCTCCGACTCCTTCCTTGCTCGAGCCAGGATGAACAGCTCGAGGTTACCTGGAGCCCAAAACTCATCGTCAGCTTGCACTGCAAAACACATGGGCTAGCTCACTAGCTCCTTTGCACCGCCCATGAACCCCTCCGTGCCCTCTTGATCCTCTTGAGCGGACGCCATCCCCCATCCGCCCAGTCTGCCTCCCATAGACCACACCGCCCACGCATGCTCGTACCCCACCGCCAGGGCGTATCCGTCTGATGTCCAGGCGAGGCATGTGACACGCCCGGGCTGAAGGTCTTTCGTGAGATTTCAGACTGGGTGGAGTACAAACAACAGCTTACGCAGATTGGCGGAATGCTTCAAATCCATTGTGTGTGACAGGCGAGGCGTCTGGGGGTGTTCTGGTGTCGATACAACTTGAACGGTTCCGCTGCTCATCAGCTCCTCATTGGGTGACTAGAAAAGCTAGACTCACTTCGCGAGTCCGATAGCGACCAAGCCAAAGCGAGGATTGATCGACAGTGAGACGGCTCGTTCCTCCTCCGGCAGCGTTGCAGCTGTCGTCTGGGTCTTTCCATCAACAAGACCCAGCGCTTCGACCCCGTTTGAAAGGCCGTCTACCGTCCGAGACGGCAAAGGATGTAGGAGCTGCCCTGTGTATTTCGACGAGGGAATATGCTGCTTTGCGAAGTAACTCTGGGCCGATGCTTGATGCGCTGGCAATCCTGAGGGCGACACCTTCGAAGGGGTGGACGGGCTCGACAAGGCCTGCCGTCAGCTTGTTGTGCGACCGTGAATCACCCGTCGGGCTCACTTGACGCTGCACCTGCTGCGTATGGTACATCGCATACACCCGGCCCTCCGACGTGATCATCGTCTGCAACGTCGGCAGTCCAACAGTCCTCGACACAGCCAAGTCCACCGGGACGGACTCTGCTCAATCAGCTATATCCCGGAAACACCTGATAGCTCACCCTCCTCGACGAGCCATTCTCTCCCCTGCGACACGTCCCAGCTCTCGAACCCCTCTTCGTTCTTGACTCCACCGTCGAGCGGATTCGGCGGGAAATGGCTCCCAGCAGGCGAGAGGTGTTCGGTGGGGATCGGCCACGGCACGCTCGTGATCGATGGCGGGTGCTTCAAGCCCATCACGAGAGAGTGAGGTTGCGCGACGATCGTGGCCGCACTGCCCATGATGAATGCCGCGCCGAGGGGCTTGAGCGTGATGCCCACGAGGGGTTCCGCTTCGCCCGGGCCATATATGGGTGGGTAGTTTGTTGACAGGTGCTCGTATGCCGGCTGAGAGGTCGACTGAAGCTGATACACTAAGAGATGTGAGGTCGATGTCTGCACATGAGCTATGACATGTCTCGAGGAGGAGCTGGGCGCACGAGAATGGTGATGCCCCGCCCGTCCGAGGTCCAAACGACGTCAGCGTTCTCGCCCCATCTTTCTAGACTGTCTCTACTTCGCGTCACGACCGCTTGCAGGACAGTAGGCTACGCGTCAGCTGACGGAGCCGCTCAGGAGTTGCCAGCTGACCCGAACGTCCCATACTCCGAGGGTGTCCTTGCTCAACGTCGCGAACAGGCTGCCGCGGCGATTGGGCCGAAGGGCTATCAACGGGTTTCCGGCGAGCGGCGCGGGTAGGGCGATGATGTTGGCGGCATTGGTGGGCCAGTACATCGCGGGCGACGCTCGTGCAGTGCAGAAGGTGCTTGTATTATACGTTCGAGTCTTGACAACAATAATGCAAGAGGGCAGTCGCGCTGGACATCTGGTCGGACATGCCCGCCCTACCGCCGGGGTGCACAGAAAAATGATGACGTGGCGGGAACGGACAACATTGGGCTACTGAATCACTAGGATGTGCCCTGGTGCAATGCATAAGTTGCATGGGTGAAGTGGAGAGTGCATGTACAGGGCACGACGTCCAGATCTCGTATGGTAATAGAAATACCCCGAGGCGCTTGTAAAGCATACTTGGTCAACGAAGGCTCATCCTGTCTGGTCCTATCGTTACGTCACTGCCGCGTCGGGAGGGCAAAGTTGCTGGTGATTTGGTTCCGCTGGCTCGCTCGTCGACGGAACGTCACTGCCCATCACCGTCCATCTTCCCACCTCGCGTCGTCTTGACTGAAACGTACAGTACATAGACCGTCGCATCTCCTTCCGGGACACCCGTGGAACGGACAGTAGCAAGATGTCGAAGCAGACGGCTAAGGCGAAATCGCCTAGCCCATACGATCCGCCTTCGAAGCCGACGCAGAGTGGGAAAGTCCCGCAGCAGGGTGGAGCGGCTTCCAAGAACAAGTTCTACGTGAGTCTCGGCGTGATGGGCGAACGGTACTGCGATCTAGGGTGCTCACATTCAGGACGGCCCTACTGTGCCCCTGCAAGCTAGCGAAGTGAAGGCCAAGGCGCAGGATGTCGCGCGGACAACGGTCGCCTCGGCCAAGGTATGTAAACACCGCCGACCTTGTTATTCTGTCGAGCTAATGTTTCCAGAGGCAGACTCGCAAAGCCGTGGCAAAGGCAAAGCGACACCCGTGGTCCATCGTATCGATAATCAGCACTATCCCCTTCCTTATCACCCTCTCTCTCTTCTCGACGGTGGTCTGCCCACCTCCCACGGAATCCATCTCCCCTCTTTCTAGATTCGTCCTCGCCCCTCTGGGGCTTCACGACGCCTCGTCGCAGCACTCGGAGCTTCACAGGACCCTATGCTACCCCGCCAACGTGTACCACCGCGAGGTCCTCCAGCCGTACATCTACCCCGTTGTCGCCGACCTGCAATCCCGCGCTCAGGCCCACCCGATATACACCAAGGCGCTCGAGCCGGGGTACCGCGTCGCCTCGGCCAACGGGAAGCGTATCTGGGAAGGACCGGTCCGACCCGTCGTTGAGAAAACGAGGAAGGGTGTCCGAAGGGCGTATCTGACTTTCGTGGAGCCGCATCTCCCGTACCTTCGCACCAAGGTGCACACGCTCACGGCGCCGTACACCTCGAGGATCTCAGCCCTGCACCGCCAGTACGTCGCCCCGCATCTGACAACTGCGGGACGGTACGCCCAGACCGCGGGAAAGTCGACGGTGGACACGTACAAGTACGTCGCGGCGCATCCGTTCACGGGACATGCGGGACGATACGCCAATGCCGGCTACCAGGTGTCAAAGGCAAAAAGTCAGCAGGCGTACGAGTGGTCCAAGCCTCATGCTATCCGAGGTGGCCGGGAGGCTGAGCGGATCGCAAGGGAGATCTTGGGACCGAGGGTTATTGCTGGAGCGAAGTATGCCGGGGAGCAGATCCACCGGATCTGGGTTCTGGTCAAGATGTAAGTCAAGCCTTCCTTCAACTTCTGTCGACTTACCCCCAGCCACGTCCAGCGACAGTACTACGCCCACCTCGACCCGCACATTGGCCCATATATCACCAAAGCCCACACCGCCCTCTCCCCATACATCTCCCTCGTCCGAACCAAAGTCTACCAGCCGTACATCTTCCCGCTGCTCGAGGCGATCCTTCCGCCCGCGATCATCGCCCCCGAGCCGCCCAAATCGTTCTGGGCGCTCATTGCCGACATCCTCCCCGGATCGCACGTCGCCGAGCGCAAGGCCGACATGAAGCAGTACCACGACAAGGTCGACAAGGCACAGAAGCCTGCAGAGGTGCCCATCCCCGGTGCAGCCAAGGTTGCCAAGGCCGAGAGCGCGCAGAAGGATACCAAGGAAGCCAAGAAGATTGACCGGGAAGAGATGGTCCGCGTACGAGAGGCCATCCGCGAGCGGGTCGAGAAGCAGGGCAAGAAGGGGTATGAGACCGTCCGCCAAGAGGTGAATTAGTTCTCCTCCGGTATAGAATGCATCGCTGACCCGTGCTTCGTTGCATCTGCAGCTCCTCGAACTCCATACGTCTATCCTCGCAGACCAGTTCAAGACGTTCAAGCAGAGTGCGCTGACCGAGCTGGAACGCGATTTCGAGTATGTCCTGAAAGGGCTGGACAAGCTGTACACCACGTCGACGAGCTTGACGAGGGACCAGGTGCAGAGGAGTGGGGCGCAGGGGGATGCGAGGGTCGCGAGGAAGGTGCAGGGCGTGAGGGAGCGGCTGGGACGGTTGAAGCAAAGATGGCACGATCAGGGCAAGTCGATCGTTCAGAGGCAGTCTGATGCGCTCCAGGAGGCGTTGGGTACTGAGTACGAGGATCTCAAGCAGAAGGTGAGTCGGGGGTGTCTCAGAAGGGTATACAATGCTGATCGTAGATGGATTGGATGGACGATGTCACCGCGAAGGACTGGGCTCAGTATAACAGCTTGAAGGAGGGTGAGTGCGGGCAGGTTGGAGGATGATGCTGCGGATGTCACGCTGATGACAGTCGTCGACGCTTGGGACAAGAAATACATTGCTCTGCACGAAGGCGAGAGCAAGGATCGAGCGCTCGCTGCGCCCGCTGCCAATGTCGCTCGAGCCTGTTCAAGCTTTGGCACCGAGGTGGAGGATATCTTCGAAGGATGGAGGGACCAAGTCCGCCTGCTCAAGAAGACGGCATACGACCGAATCGAGGCGCGAGAGGTGCTTGCGGCCGAATGGTCGAAGGCCAACCCGGTCAAGCTCAACACGGCTACAAAGTCTGCCGAAGAGAGCAGAGTGTCAATCCTGCCGATCGTCGAGGCGGGCGCGGCGGCTGCTGCTGCGGGCGGGATCATCGGCAAGGGCAAAGATCAGGTCCTCGACGCCTTGAGCCAGGCGAGCGCGGCCGTCGCGGGCGAGCCGACTCCCGCTGGAGTCGTCGAGCAGGTGAAGGAGGCTGCCGAAAGCTTGTACGAGCAGGCGTCCGAGGGCGTTCACCAAGCCACGAGGTCGGCCCTCTCTGCTGTGGGTGCAACCCCTTCACCGGAGTCGGTTGGGGAGCACGTCGAGTCGATCGTCAACGCCGCGGGCGAATCAGTGTCGGCTGCGTACGGTGCTGCGGGCTCGGTCGTGCACGATGCGACCCGATCCGTCTTGTCCGCCGTTGGAGCGACGCCCACGCCGGAAAACGCAGGCGAGCACCTCGAGTCGCTCGCGAATGTCGTCAAGGCCGGATACGCCTCGGTCGCGGACAACATCGGCGACACTATTCACGATGCGACCCGCGCAGGCTTGAAGGCTGTGGGAGTCACGCCGTCGCCTGAGGCCTTGGCCGAACATATCGAGTCGCTCGCAAACGAAGTGTCGGCCTCCGTGTCGTCCGTCGCGTCAGCTGCCTCAGCAACGGCCTCTTCGCTGGCCGACGCTGCCGGTTCAGCCATCCACGACGGTACGCGAGCTGCTCAACGCGCTGTCGGCATCGAGCCTACGCCGGAGACGCCCGCCGAACACGCCGAGTCAGTTTTGTCCGCCGCATCGGCCTCGATCGAGTCCGTCGCGTCCGTTGCGTCCGAGGCGGTCCGCTCCGCTGTGGGCTCGGCGGTCGTCGCTCCCGGTCCTACTCCCGAGTCTCCACAAGACTATGCTGCGTCTATTGCGGCTGTGGCCGGCGATGCTGCCGTGTCAGCGTACGAGCAAGCCACCGCGTCCGCCGCGTCGGCATACGAGGCTGCTTCGTCTGGAGCCGTCGACGCTGCTGCCGCCGCGGCGGGTGTTGCTGCTGCTGGATCGTCTGCCGTCGCGGACCAAGCCGCCGCACTGGGTCAACAGATCCAGGAAGCCCTCGGGCTTGTATCGACTCAAGAGCCCCTCGCGTCCACGGCGTCGGCTTACCTCGCCAGCTTGTCGTCTGCGGCTGTCGGCGCCGCGACGGGCCTGCCGGACGTGATTGCGAGTGGGCAGTCAGTGCTGGAGGATCTGCGCAGCCAGGCGGGCCAGAAAGTGCATGAGGCTACGCGGGCGGCCAGCCGCGCTGCGGGCGTACGACCCACGCCCGAGACGGCTGGAGAGTACTTGGAGGAGCTACAGGAGCAGGTGAAGAAGGTGCAGGAGGATATCGGGGAGGTCGTCGGGGGCGTGAGGGATGTAGTGCAGGAACAGGCGGAGAAGGTCGCGGAGGGTGTCAAGAGGGCCGTGGGGCGGGATGAGCTGTAGATAAGGAAGGCAAAGAGGGCGGGCGGTACACGGGAGGGGGCGCCCAGGTATAGAGAAAGCCATACATGCATGCATACCTGAACCAGCGTGATTCGGCACTAGCGTGAGATACATGCGGTCTTATCGTCCTTCTGTTCCAGGTATAGCTTCTGCCCATGCGGGTTTGATCAGGGCGGGATAGGGAGGCGTCGGTAGGGAACTTCGGCCAGCGCCTAAATGGACAATGAATTGCACCGCGTGTGGGATGGGATGGATGCATGTGGTCATCATAATCACAAACATTTTCTCCTCTCCACCTCGAACCACTCGCTTGCACCACGGCCTTGTGTATAGTCTATACATTGTTGCGACTTACCTTTGGAGATACCTGGACACGGCTTCGCGTTGCTGCACGCTTGTTGCTTGTTCTTTCGTGTCGACCACACCGCCGGCAAAGACGGATCATCGCCAGACCCGATTGACGCCTGTTTGGTCGTCGTAAAAAGGTCGGCCGGGTCATTCACCCCGAACCGATCGCGCGCACGAACGGTCAACAGATACACAGATCAACGCAGGGACGCTACGAGGGACATCTCCTGCCCTCGACAAGGCTAGGTAGCTGCCTTCCTTCCTTCACCAGCGCTCGTCGAGCACCAGCGCGGCTCGCCAGTTCGGCACCTCTGCAGCGTGCGATCGAGCGATGGTCAAGTCCGGAGCTCTTGGTTGCGATGCGGCATGGGACGGTGTCGACTTCACGCCATGTATACGTGAAAAGTACGTCATGGTCAAAGGTCCATCGGAGCGCCGGTGGGAGTCGTCGTGACTAATGGCAGGTACTTCTCCAACGTCGGCTTTGCGCTCATAGCCACCTCGGCCCTCCTCCTCCTCGCTGGATATGCCCACTCGTACCTCACCAAGCGGAATCGCACCGAGACGCGACTGTCGGCCGACACATTTGTCTCGCCCGTGACGGACGCCAACCTCGCACACCTTGAATCGGACGTGATCATCTCGTCCATCGCCGCCAACCTCCTCCCGCCGCACCTGGACAAGAAGACCCCGGAGAAGGCCGTCCCGCCCAAGGAGGCCGGCGCGGTGATTGAGGAGTTCAA
>Ga0308169_10006578_pt1 | contig 10183 bp, 9 predicted proteins | sample PhyBR1_2_FD_202139 | JGI IMG/M metagenome (GOLD analysis project Ga0308169, IMG submission 202139) | Phyllosphere microbial communities from UC Gill Tract Community Farm, Albany, California, United States - DLSLSB.R1 | ecosystem: Host-associated > Plants > Phyllosphere > Unclassified | place... | reverse complement strand
AGCCGGGCGGCGCCGGCGAGGACGCCGACGTCGGTTCCTGGGACAACAAGTAAGGCGCTGCTGTCCGTCCAACGCCAGGAGGCGAAGTCCCGATGATCAAGCGCGCCCGCGGCTTCACGCTGGTGGAGATCATGGTCGTGATGGTCATCATCGGCATCACGCTGGGACTGGCGTCGCTGAACGCGATCCCGAGCCCGCACCAGGACCTGCAGGCGGAAGCGCGCCGCATCGCGCTGCTGCTGCAGCTGGCGCGCGACGAGGCGATCGTGCGCAACCGCCTGGTGGCGTTCGAGGCGACGCCCGAGCGCTACCATTTCCTGGTGCGCAACGAGACGCGCTGGGACCCGATCGGCAAGGACGACCTGCTGCGCGAACGCGAGTTCAAGAATGCGCCGCTGACGCTGCTGCTCGATCCCGCCAGCGCCGGCACGCTCGATCCGCTGCGCATCACGTTCGGCCGCGAACCGGTCGACAAGCCGTTCGTGCTGACGCTGGCCACCGGCAACGACCACGTGTCGATCCGCGCCGACGGCGTCGGGCACTTTACTGTCGAGTAGCTGTCCAATGCGCATGTCCCGCCTCTCCCTGCCACGACGCCCGCGCGGATTCACGCTGCTGGAAGTGCTGGTCGCCCTCGTGATCGTGGGCACCGCGCTCGGCGCGGGCCTGCGTGCCGTCGGCAGCCTGACCTCGAACAGCAGCGGCCTGCGCACGTCGATGATGGCCACCTGGTCGGCCGAGAACCGGCTGGTGCAGATCCGGCTCGCCAAGGAATTCCCCGACGTGGGCAAGCACGGCTACGATTGCCCGCAGGGCGACCTGCACCTGGTGTGCCAGGAGGAAGTCATCGCCAGCCCGAATCCGCAGCTGCGCCGGGTCGAGGTGTCCGTGTTCGACATCGAGAACCCGAACCGGCGCATCGTCAAGCTGGTGCAGATCGTGCTGAGGCCCGCCCCATGATGCGCGCTTGTTCGTCTCCCCAACGCGGATTCACGCTGGTCGAGCTGCTGGTGGCGATCACGATCCTCGCCGTCGTCGCCGTGCTCGGCTGGCGCGGCCTGGACAGCATCGTGCGCGCCCGCACGTCGCTGACGGCGCAGATGGAAACGACGCGCGGCATGCAGCTGGCGTTCGCCCAGATGCAGAGCGATTGCGAGCACAAGGCCGGGCGCGACGTGCTCGACCGCCGCCCGTGGCTGCAGGTGACGCCGGGCCGCATCACGCTGGTGCGCCAGACGTTCACCGAAAACCAGCCGTCGCGCCTGCAGGTGGTGTCGTACCGCATCGTGAACGGCGTGCTGCTGCGGCGCGAATCGGGCCCCACCCGCGACCTGCTCCAGCTGGACGGCATGTGGCAGGCCGCCACCAGCGACGCCGACACGAGTCCCGCCGTCGCGCTGCAGGAAGGCGTGGCCGGCATGCAGATCTCGGTGTGGCAGAACAACGCCTGGCACCAGGCCGGCACCGACAATGCCGCCAACGCGGCCGGCACGCTGGCGCCGGCGAGCGCGGCCAATGCGGCGAACCTGGCGGCGGCGCCGCCGCAGCAGGCCCAGCAGATCCAGCAACAGCAGCAGAACAGCGAACCGACGGGCCTGATGGTGGCCCTGCAGTCGCAAGGCATGGCGGCGCCGATGGTCAAGTCCTTCCTGCTGGGGGAGCCATGATGCGCCGCGCCCGTGTCGTACGCGCTCATGCACGTGCGCGGCGCCAGCGCGGCGTCGCCGTGATCACGGCGCTGCTCCTGACCACGCTCGCGGTAACGATCGTCGCCAGCCTGTTCTGGCAGCAGCAGGTGCAGGTGCGCTCGATGGAAAACCAGCGCCTGCAGCTGCAGACCAAATGGATCCTGCGCGGCGCCCTCGATTTTTCGATGATGGTGCTGCGCTCGGACAAGGAGCCGTACACGGCGCTGAACCAGGTGTGGGCGACGCCGCTGGCCGACACGCGCCTCGACCAGTACATCGAACGCGAGCGTGTCGAAGGCGAGCAGTTCGATGCCACGCTGTCCGGTAACATCACGGACGCATGCTCGCGCTACAATTTGCGCAACCTGGCCGAAGGCGGGGTGATCGATCCGCAGGCGGTGCTGGTGCTGGCGCAATTGCTGCAGAACCTGAGAATGGATCCGGGGCTGGCGGGCAAGGCGGCGCGTTTCGTGGCGGCCGGCCAGCCGGTCGATCCGGCGGCGCAGAATGCCGCGCAGAGTGCGGCGCAAAACAACGGCGGACAGGCGGCCGGCGGGCAGACGGGCGGGCAGGCGGCCGGCGGGCAGGGCGGCAACCCCGCGCCGGTGGCGGCGCCGGTGCGCAGTGCCGCGGACGGCATGCCGATCCAGCTGCTGGTGGTGGACGACCTTCTGGCGGTGCCGGGCTTCACGCCGGCCATCGTCGAGCGCCTGCGGCCGTTCGTGATCGTGCTGCCGGTGGGCCGCACGGGCGTGAACGTGAACACGGCGCCGCCGGAGCTGCTGGCGGCCGTGGTGTCGAACTTGTCGTTGTCGGAGGCGAATTCGCTGGTGGTCAAGCGCAAGCAGGCGGCGTGGCGCGACATGGGGAACTTCAAGCTGCAGTTGAACCTGAACCAGATACCCATCGTGGGCGCGGCGGACACGAAGAGCGAATGGTTCCTGGTGGACAGCCACATCCGCCTGGACCGCGCGGCGCTGAACGCCGAGTCGCTGGTGCACCGGTCGTTGTCGTTCGTGCAGGGCGGGGGCACCAGCGTCGAGTGGATCCGGCAGTATTAGAAAAAAAATGCGAAAGAGACAGCTTTGACTACACTCTATATCCGGCATCCCGCGCGCGCGGAAGGCGAACATGCGCTGTCGCGCTTCGCCCTGGTGAACGACGGCGGCGTCATCGAGCAGCACGGCGAAGGTCCGCTGCGCAACCTGGGCGACCTGGTCGGCACGAGCCGCCGTGTCGTGCTGCTGCTGGCCGGCGCCGACGTGACGCTGCTGTCGGTGGCGGCGCCGCCGCTGTCCGGCGCGCGCCTGAAGGCGGCGCTGCCGGCGCTGGTCGAGGAACACATCCTGGGCGACCCGTCCGAATGCGTGCTGGTGGCCGGTCCCCAGCAGCCCGACGAGACGCGCCCGATCGCCGTCGTCGACCGCGACTGGCTGGAAGCCATCGTGCGCGCCTTGCTGGCGCAGGGCGCGCGCGCCGTGGCGGCCGTGCCGGCGCAGCTGTCGCTGCCGCTCGAGCCGGGCAGCGTGTCGGCGGCCGTGTCCGGTTCCGAACTGATCCTGCGCCAGGCGCTGTACCAGGGCTTCGGGCTGGCACTGGACGCCAACCCGGCCAGCGTGCTGCAGACGGCGCGCGCCTTCAGCGGCGACGCGCCGCTGGTGCTGTACGTGCCGCCCGCCCGGCTCGGCGAGTACCAGGCGCTGAGCCAGGAAGCGGGCCCCGGCATCCGGCTGGAAGCGGACGACTGGGCCCACTGGATCGCCGGCTCGAAGACCACGGGACTCGACCTGGTGTCGGGCCTGGGCGCGGCCGGCGCGCCGGCGCGCGACTGGCGCCGCTGGCGCTGGCCGCTGACGCTGGCGGGCCTGGCCATCGCCGTCAACCTGATCGGCCTGAACCTCGACTGGCTGCGCCTGCGCGGCGAAGCGAAGACCATCAACCAGTCGATGATCCAGACGTTCCGCTCCGTCTATCCGCGCGAGACGACCATCCTCGATCCGGTGCTGCAGATGCGCCAGAACGTCGTCCGCGCCCGCGCCAGCACGGGCGACGTGGCGCCGGACGAATTCACGTACCTGGCCGCCGCGTTCGGCGAAGCGACGCGCTCGCTCGGACGTCCGCTTGGGCTTGCATCAATCGAATACCGGGAACGCGCGCTGACCGTGAAAGTCAAACCCGAAACCGTCGACCCCGCTTTGGCGGGACAAGTGCGCGCCGCCCTGGCCACGCGCAACCTGACCCTGGATACCGCCGCCGCTGCGGACACCTGGATCGTCCGCAGCACGGGAGCCAAGCCATGAGTTTCGCCAGCACCATTGCGCCATACCGCCAGCGGTTCACCGCCATGTGGCTCGCGCGTACCGAACAGGAGCGCCGCTTCCTGGCGGCCGGCGGCCTCGTCGTGCTGGCCGCGCTGCTGTACCTGATCCTGGTCGACCCGGCCGTCGAGGGCCGCGCCGCGTTGCGCCGCACGCTGCCGCAGCTGCGCCAGCAGGCCGCCGAGCTGCAGGCCATGGCCTCGGAAGCGCGCGCGCTGGCGCAGGCGCCCGCGTCGCAGATTCCCGTGCTGTCGCGCGACGCCGTCGACGCCAGCCTGCGCGGGCGCGGGCTGACGCCGCAATCGCTGTCGATGAACGGCGAATACATCAAGCTGCAGCTGAACAACGTGCCGTTCGCGGGCCTGTCGGCCTGGCTCGACGAGCAGCGCCACGCCAACCGCGTGCTGGTGCAGGATGCCGTCGTCACGGCGCTGCCTGCTGCGGGCCAGGTCGACGCGGCATTGACGCTGCGCCAGAACACCGGCGCGCCGCAATGAAGCGGTTGTTCGCGTGGTCGGCGCTGACGGCGCTGGCGGTGCTGCTCACGGTGCTGGCGTTCCTGCCGGCGGCGTGGATCGGCCCGCTGGTCGAACGGCAGACGGGCGGCCGTTTGACTCTGGGGGATGCGCAGGGTACGCTGTGGCGCGGTTCTGCCTTCGTGGGCGGCGCGCCGGGCGAGGGCGGCGCCGTCACCCCGCTGCTGCCGGGCCGCTTCAGCTGGCACCTGTCGCCGCTGGTGCTGTTCGGCCAGATCGACATGGACCTCGCCAACGACCGCGCGCTGGCGCAGCCCGTGCACGTCACGGGCAGCTGGTCGGCCTGGCGGGTCAGCGCTGGCGAACTGCTGTTGCCGGCCGATGGCCTGGCCGGGCTCGGCGCGCCGCTGAACACGCTGGCCCCGTCCGGCACCATCAAGCTGTCGTGGAACCTGCTCGACATCGCCCGCCAGGGCAACGCGCTGGTGGTCAGCGGCCATACCGTGCTGTCGCTGACCGACATGGGTTCGCGCATGAGCCCGGTCCAGCCGCTGGGCAGCTACGAACTGGCGATGGACTGGCGCGGCCAGCAGGCCGACCTGGTGCTGCGCACGCTCCGTGGTGCGCTTGTTTTGTCGGGTAATGGAGCACTAGAAAATGGTCGCCTGCGTTTTTCGGGACAGGCAATGGCGGCCGAGGGATATGAAGAGACGCTGGGCAACATGCTCAACCTGCTGGGCCAGCGGCGGATCGTGAACGGCAAGAACATCATCGCGTTAGAGTTCAGATAATGAAAAACACTCCCCGTAGCACTTCGCACTTCCCGGCCCTGCGCCGGATCGCCGCCAACGTCATGCTGTGCTGCGCCATCGTGGCCGCCGTCCCGCCCGCGCCCGTGTTCGCCCAGGATGCCAACGGGGCCGCGCTCAACTTCGTGAATGCCGACATCGAATCCGTCATCAAGGCGGTCGGCCACTACACGGGGACCACGTTCATCATCGACCCGCGCGTGAAAGGCACGCTGACGCTGGTGTCGGAACGCACGCTGTCGAAGGCGCAGGCGTTCGACCTGCTCACTTCCGCGCTGCGCCTGCAAGGCTATGCCGTCGTGCGGGGCGAAGGTTTCGCCAAGGTCGTGCCGGAAGCGGAAGCCAAGCTGCAGTCGTCGCCCACGCAGGTCGGCAACAGCGGCGGCCACGCGCGCGGTGACCAGATCGCGACCCAGGTCTACCGCCTGCAGCACGAGTCGGCGGCCAACCTGACGGCCGTGCTGCGTCCGCTGATCTCGCCGAACAATTCGATCATGGCCGATCCGGGCAACAACAGCCTGGTGATCACCGACTATGCCGACAACCTGCGCCGGCTGTCGAAGATCATCGCGGCGCTCGATGCGCCGTCCACCGGCGATCTCGACGTCATCCCGATCCGCAACGGCATCGCCAGCGACATCGCGACGCTCGCCACGCGCCTGCTGGAGCCGAGCCCGGGCGGCGACGTCGGCCGCGTCACCGTGCTGGCCGATCCGCGCACCAACACCGTGATCGTGCGCGCCCCGTCGCCGGCACGCGCCAACATGGCGAAGAGCCTGATCGCCAAGCTCGACCAGCCGACGACGGAACTCGGCAACATCCACGTGGTGTACCTGAAGAACGCGGACGCGAGCAAGGTCGCGCAGACGCTGCGCGCCGTCGTGTCGCAGGATTCGTCCGCGGTGCCCGTGCAGCAGCAGGGCACGTCCGGCGGCTCGATCCAGTCCGGCACGGCGGGTGGCCAAGGCCAGGGCGCGGGCGGCCTCACGAACCAGCAAAGCAGCGTCGGCGCCGGCGGCACCGGCGGCACGTTCGGCCAGCAGGGCCAGGCGACCGCGACGGGCGCCGGCGGCGGCCAGGGCTCCGGCTTCATCCAGGCGGACGCGTCCACCAACAGCCTGATCATCACGGCGCCGGACGCCGTCTACCGCAATCTGCGCAACGTCATCGACCTGCTCGACGTGCGCCGCGCCGAGGTCTACATCGAGGCGCTGGTCGTCGAAGTCACGTCGAGCAACGCGGCCGAACTGGGCATCCAATGGGTCGCCTTGTCCGGCAACGACAACAGCAAGTACCGCGTCGGCGGCTTGCAATCGTTCGGCAGCGGCAGCAGCAACATCGTCAACCTGGCCACGGCCGCCGCCACCGGCATCAGCGGCACCGACTCGGCGGCGTCCGGCGCAAGCAGCGTGCTGTCGAATCCGCCGGGCGGCCTGACGGTCGGCATCTTCCGGCAGATCAATGGTGCGCTGGGGCTGGGCGCGATCGCGCATGCCCTTGAAACCACGGGGAACGCCAACATCTTGTCCACACCGAACATGATCACGCTGGACAACGAGCTGGCGACGATCAAGGTCGGCCAGAACATTCCGATCATCACCGGTTCGTTCACGACGGGCGCGAGCGGCGCCAGCAATCCGTTCCAGACGGTGGACCGCAAGGACGTCGGCCTGCTGCTGAAAGTGCGTCCGCAGATTTCGGAAGGCGGCACGATCAAGCTGTCGATCTACCACGAGAATTCGGGCATCGACAATTCCGTGAGCAACTCGGGGGGCATCATCACGACCGTGCGCGCCATCGAAAGCAACGTGCTCGCGGACGACGGCCAGATCATCGTGCTGGGCGGCCTGATCTCGGACGACCAGTCCCAGGGCGAGTCGCGGGTGCCGGGCCTGGGCAGCATTCCCGTGATCGGCAACCTGTTCAAGTACAAGACCCAGAACCGCAACAAACGCAACCTGATGGTCTTCCTGCGCCCGGTCGTGGTGCGCAGCAAGGAACAGAATTCCGCCATCTCGATGGACCGCTACGAGTACATGCGCGCTGCAGGCGAGGCGGCCCAGCCGCCCGGCAACGGCGTGCTGCAGAAGAGCTTCGGCGCGCCGATGCTGCCGTCGCTGACGAACGGCCAGCCGCCGGCGGGCGGGTCGATGGTTCCGCTGCCGCCGCCCGCGCCCGCGCCGGTGCGCCCGGGCCAGGCCACCGGACCGGGAACCGATGCACCGGCGCCGCAGCCGGAATTCCGTCCGGTGCAGCCCAACCAGTAAGGTAACCCAGCACCATGAACAACCTCTTGCCCTACGCCTTCGCACGCGACTACGGCGTGCTGGCGCGTTCGAACGGCGATCCCGCCGAGTCGGTCGAGGTCCTGATCTCGAACGCGACCAAGCCGGCCGCGATCGCCGAGGTCTCGCGCCGCTTCGGGCGCATCCAGCTGCGCCGCATGGAGCGCGCCGAGCTCGAGGCCGCGATCGCGACCGCGTATGCCGGCGCGGGCGGCGACGCCTCCCAGGTGGCCGACGAATTCGACGCCGACCTCGACCTCACCAAGCTGCTGCAGGACGTGCCGGCCATCGAAGACCTGCTCGAATCGTCCGACGACGCGCCCGTCATCCGCATGATCAACGCGCTGCTGACGCAATCGCTGCGCGAAGGCGCGTCCGACATCCACATCGAGCCGTTCGAGCAGACGTCCGTGGTGCGCTTCCGCATCGACGGCGCGCTGCGCGACATCGTGCGGCCCCGCAAGGGCATCCACGCTTCCCTGATCTCGCGGATCAAGATCATGTCGGCGCTCGACATCGCGGAAAAACGCTTGCCGCAGGACGGCCGCATCACGCTGCGCATCGGCGGCAAGCCGGTCGACGTGCGTGTCTCGACGCTGCCGACGGGCCACGGCGAGCGCGCCGTGCTGCGTCTGCTCGACAAGGAAGCGGGCCGCCTCGACCTCTCCCACCTGGGCATGAGCGATTCGCTGCTGCCGCAGTTCGACAAGCTGATCAACCAGCCGCACGGCATCGTGCTCGTCACGGGCCCGACCGGTTCCGGCAAGACGACCACGCTGTACGCGGCGCTGTCGCGCGTGAACTCGACCACCACCAACATCATGACGGTGGAAGACCCGATCGAATACGACCTGCCCGGCATCGGCCAGACGCAGGTGAACGCGCGCATCGACATGACCTTCGGCAAGGCCCTGCGCGCGATCCTGCGCCAGGACCCGGACGTCATCATGATCGGCGAGATCCGCGACCTGGAAACGGCGCAGATCGCCGTGCAGGCATCGCTGACGGGCCACCTGGTGCTGGCCACGCTGCACACGAATGACGCGGCCTCGGCCGTGACGCGCCTGCTGGACATGGGCATCGAGCCGTTCCTGCTGTCGTCGTCGCTGCTGGGCGTGATGGCGCAGCGCCTCGTGCGCAAGCTGTGCTCCCACTGCAAGACAGAAGAGAACGGCACATGGCGCCCGGTGGGCTGCGACCGTTGCGGCCACACGGGTTACCACGGCCGGGTCGGCGTGTACGAGCTGCTGGAAACGAACGAGCAGATCCGCTCGCAGATCCACAACCAGGCGGCCGAGGCCGACATCCGCGACGCCGCGCTGCGCTGCGGCATGCAGACCATGCGCGAGGATGGCGAACGCTGGGTGCGCGATGGCATCACGACCGAAGCGGAGCTGTTGCGCGTGACAAAAGCCGATTGATGAAAGCCGACTCATGAAAGCCGCCTGATCCATGCCCGCATTCCGCTACGAAGCCGTCGATACCGGCGGCATCACCCGCAAGGGCGTGCTGAACGCCGACAGTCCGCGCGCCGCGCGCGCCGACCTGCGGCTGCAGGGCCTGACGCCCTTGAACGTGGAAGCCATTGCGGCCCAGGTCGACGAGAGCGGGGCGGCGCGCGCGCGCGGCTTCGGCGAGCGCTTGCGCCAGAACGAGCTGGCGCTGTTCACGCGCCAGCTGGCCAGCCTGCTGGAAGCCGGTCTCCCGCTCGAGCAGGCGTTCACGGCCCTGCTGGAACAGGCCGAGCGGCCGTACGTGCGCGACCTGATCGCCTCGATCCGCTCGGAAGTGATGGGCGGCTCCTCGTTTTCCAGTGCGCTGTCGCGCCATCCGCGCGACTTCGCCGAGATCTACCGGGCACTGGTCACGGCCGGCGAGCAGATCGGCCAGCTGTCGCGCGTGCTGTCGCGCCTGGCGGACTACATCGAGCGCAGCAATGCCCTCGTGCAGCGCGTGCGGCTGGCCTTCCTGTATCCGGCCATCGTGACCTTGCTGGCGTTCGTGATCGTGATCTTCCTGCTCACCTACGTGGTGCCGCAGATCGTGTCCGTGTTCGCCAGCACCAAACAGCAACTGCCCCTGCTGACCATCGTCATGATGTCGATCTCGAGTTTTACCCGCTCGTACGGCATCTTCGTCTTCCTCCTGCTGGTGCTGGCCTGGTATTTGTGGCGGCGCGCGCTGCGCAACCCGGTGCTGAAGCGCCGCTGGCATACGTGGCTGCTCGACGCGCCCGTCTACGGCAAGTTCGAGCGCAGCCTGAACACCACGCGCTTCGCCAGCACGCTCGCCATCACCACGGGTTCCGGCGTGCCGATCCTGCGCGCGCTCGACACCAGCCGCGACACGCTGTCCAACGTCGCGATGAAGGAACTGGTGGAGAACGCGACCGCCGCCGTGCGCGAGGGCGCGAGCCTGGGCCGTGCATTGGCGGCCCAGAAGCATTTCCCGCCGATGCTGGTGCACATGATCCGTGCCGGCGAAATCACCGGCGAACTGCCGGCCATGCTCGAACGGGCATCCAGTTCCCAGCAGGCGGAACTGGAACGGCGCACGCTGACGCTGGCCGGCCTGCTGGAGCCGCTGCTGATCGTGGGCATGGGCCTG
>Ga0308169_10006576_pt1 | contig 10188 bp, 13 predicted proteins | sample PhyBR1_2_FD_202139 | JGI IMG/M metagenome (GOLD analysis project Ga0308169, IMG submission 202139) | Phyllosphere microbial communities from UC Gill Tract Community Farm, Albany, California, United States - DLSLSB.R1 | ecosystem: Host-associated > Plants > Phyllosphere > Unclassified | place... | reverse complement strand
GCGCCAGAAGCAGCGACCCCGCCATTGCCAGCCTCCGGTTCCGCTTCGCTCCACCTACGCCCGGCAATGGCGGCGGAGGCGACAATGCACTAACTATCTACCCGGACCACCCGGTGGGGGCTGCTCACTACCCGTCACCTCCCGCACGAACGTGTTGATGCGGGAGAAGACGTCTCGGTCGCCCAACCTGTCGACCGTCGGGTTCTGCAGTTCGGCGAGTCGATCGATGAGACCGCCGCCGCTGAGGTCGGTGAAGGCCTCTCCCTTCGGTCCGACCCTGCGCAACGCCGGGATCAGGCTGCTCTCCGGAAGCGACAGGTCCTGACGCTTCTCGATGAAGTCGGCGATCGTATTGATTTGCTCGTCGACGTTGCCGGTGCGATGCCGAGAGATGATTTCGTAGAGGTGATGCAGACCGGCAAGAGCCTTCTGATCCGAGGCAAGGACGTCGGTTCCTGGCCGGATCATGGTGGGAGCAGCCGATCCGGACACGTTCGCCACGAACCAGATGACTTTCTCATCCGTCGCGAGTCGGTCGATGAAGTCGGTCAGGTCGGTCAGCGGATCGCGATAGATGCCCTGCTTCTGGAAGTTCGCAGCTACCTTCTCGATCACGGTCTCTCGACGCAGCCCGATGCCTATCCTAGGTTTCGCGCCGTTGGCCGCCAGGTTTATCTCGAGCGGCGCCAGCTCTGACACGGTTCGCCCGCCGCTCCCTCCACCCGTCAAAGGCAGATGGCGGCTGATCACGTTCAGGATCGTCGATTTTCCGGCGTTGTTGGCTCCGATGAAGAAGTTGAACGAGGAAAGGCCGATGAGGCGTTGCTCATCGCCGACGCCACGATAGTTCTGAACGGAAAGAGCGTGAATGAAGACGGACATTCGTCGATCTTCGCCATGACTTGCGATGTCCACAACCCCAGATCGTCGGGATCGGACTCAGGTCGGTGCAAGAACCATCTGCAGTAGCTCTCGTTGTCCGTCCATCGCGATCCGGCCTGCCAGACCGTAGCCGATGCGGCGAACTGAAGGCACCTCGCAGAACGGGCCGTCTTTCGACACCGATGCCGAAACTCTGGCCCCTCTATGATCTGAGCCGTCGGACCTCCTATACGGCAGCGATCCTGGCGCCACGTCGCCCTCCAGCAAGGACAAGCGGCATGCCTTCCGACGCAACTTTCGCGACCCTGGCGACCTTCGTGCTCGGTCTGATCACGTCGGTCGTCGCGTCGGTGACGCTCATCGTCACGAAGGAGAACAGGATTAGCGAGTTCCGGCAGTCGTGGATCGACAGTCAGCGTGCCGATCTCGCGGTAGCCGTGGCGACCGCCAACGCCCACTTCCACATCCGTGACGTCGAGCGACGGGCGAACTCACTCAACGAGTTCTTCGCGGCGCGAACCCGTATCGCCCTTCGCGACAAGCCCAAGCACCCGGAATGGACCAAGACGCTCGTCGCGCTGGACAAGCTTGGCAAGATCATGGCTGCCGGGGTGCCGAACTCGTTCGAAACACTCCAGGCGACCAACATCGTAACAGACGAATCGCGCATTCCTCTCAAGCTGCATTGGGAGACCGTGAAATCCGGCGAGCCGTTCTACCGGTGGTTCAAATTCGCGTTCGTCCTAGCCCTCGGCGTGTTGGCGTTCGGAACCGCAGGCCTGCTCGCCTTCGGGCGATCGCCCACGGCGAGCGTCGACAAGAAGGCGCCATCCTTCTCGCTCACCCTGGACGTCCGCCAACCCGGCCCCACGTGATCAGCGATCCAAGACGTTGCGACGCGAACCGATCGCGACGTGTGCACGATTAAGAACTTGCTCCCCGAAGGTCGCGAGCTGGCCTCTCGAACCGACCGCTTCGACTGATCTCGAATTCAGCGAGATCGACTGCCCTGTCGCACGGGGGCAGCATGCCGACAGGGTCATCCGTCGCGTCTTCTGGCTTCACTCTAAGTGCTGCTGTTTTCGCGCGGAGCCATATCGGAAACGACGACTTCGAACGCATCGGCAACCGCATCGCCATCCATCACCATCTCCTGAAGTCGGACCCGGTCGAACGCGAGACTGGGCGGCAGCGTCTGCCTGTGCTCGTCGAAGAACTCCCAGATCAGGCGTTTCGCCTCGTCCCGCTTCACCTTGTTGCGCTTGACCGGCCTTGCGGCGTGGAGGTGGACGATGAACTCTCCGAACTGGTCGTCGACCGACGACCAGTCGAACGCCGCGATCTCGGCTCGGCGAGCCACGGGATCGGTCCCGAAGGCCGAACCGACCTCGCCGGTCGAAGCGTTCACGACCAGGCTGGTGATGTCCGGATATGCCCGTTGGTTCGTGAAGACGCGCACGGCTTCCAACCGGCGCCCCGCCGAAACGGCGATCGCCCGTTGGACGAACTCGTTGTCCGGATGCGCCGCCTTGGCGGCAGCGACGAGATCGCCATAGCTCAGCAGCCGCCCGGAAGGAGCCCTGTCGATCAGCAAGCCGTAGTAGATCCGTCCGATCTCTATGTCGGCCGTCGTCATGTTCTGTTCCGAGGCCACCGTAGGTTCCATTCGTCAATCGGGTTAAACGTCAGCAGGACCGTCCGGCGGCATGCTCGACCGCAGCCAGGATAAGCTGCAGATGCATTCTTAATCACCCGCACCTTAACGATTCGACGGCATCGAACCCACTCCGGGACAATACCGAAGCGGCATGGCCCCGCGTCGCGACAAGCGACGTCAGTTCGCGAGCTTCGCCATGCGCTTCCGCAGATCCTCAAGCGACCGCTCGTCCACGCAGGACTCTGTGGGATGCCGGCCGCGCCAGTCCGGATGGGGGCTCGTCAGGAAGGCGCGAGCATGGTCCGGACGGCGCGTCTGCGTTGTTTCTGCCAAAAGCTTCTTCCTCAGCCTGTCGACCGTCCGCACGCGATCCCCCTCGACGACATGGCGGACGACCGCCGCACCCGCTCGCGCCAGGCCGATATCGGACCCCGTGGCGGCGACCCTTGCCGTCGAACGAAGAGGAGGATCAATCGCATCGATCCAGTCGCGCGCCTCGTTCCCAAGTCGCGTCCAAGCATCACGCTCAAGGACCGCGATCCTGACCTTTCCGAACTTGAGCGCCTCTGCCACGGCTTCGAGCCGCTTCGCCTCCGCAACGTCGCGGGGGGCTTCGATCTCGCGGTTGACCGCCGCCGCGATCGGCAGCCCAAATCGGTCAGAATGCCGCTGATCCGTCTCGCGCCGCCTGGCGTGATGCGCATGCCCTGCAGGCACATTCGAGCAGCAGCGGCTATGATACGAAGCTTTTGGCCGCAACTGACGGAACTATGGTTTTGAGAACTCCGTATATAGGGATTGCTAAATGACGGATTACTGGCCCGGCTTCATTCGAGCCCTTGGCTGCAAAAGGGATAGCACAGCCGTAAATGACATGTTCGTAGCGCTCGGAGACACTCCCGCCATCTCAGAGACTCCCGCAATCTACGACGATCCGCAGGGTCGAACGCTCTTCTGCAAGTTCATCGGTTCCGGATTGGAGTTCGGCTTTCGCCCGGAGACGCTGAGTCACATACACGTCTTCGTGCAGAGCCACGAAGGATACTCGGCCTATGAGGCCGACATGCTCGATCAATCCGCCCAAGCTTTGAACCGTTACGAGATCATAAAGCAACTTGGTCCCGCGCAAGACGAAGCTCCGGGCAAGCCGGATGCGCTCATCGGCCATACCCATGGTTGGGCCAGGTATGCGTTCGACACATACGACCTGCGCATGGAATTCTCCGACGACGGCCGCCTCTGGAAAGCGACGCTCATGGACAAATAGACGGGAGTGAGCGTGGATGACCAACTCGGTGTCGCGTCGACGTCGGCATCCCCATCGATGGCGGTAGGCATGGTTCAGCGCTTTCGGCCGGTAAACCCTCCGTCCGGTCCTCTGGCACATGCTCGGCCGGGCTCTGCCTTCACGATGGAAAGGCGCGCGATCAACCGGACGCCGAACTCAGACCGCGCTCATCAAGACAAACCTCTCTAGTCTGTTCTGTTAAGGGTGACATCCGTGTCACCCTAGGGTGACACGGATGTCACCCTGGAAACTCAACAGACGACAGCGCTCGCCTAGGCCGTCCAGCCTCGGACGGGTCCGTGATTGATACTCGAAAGCACGAAGTCCGACCGGTTTCCAGTCCGTTTGGACACTGTCGGCCCGAAACGTGGAGCGAGAAAGATCGATGGTCGGACCGTGCGACCTACGATGATGGGCAGTCGACCACGACGACCGCTGTCCCAATGAAGCCTGCGGATCGCCAGCAGGCTTCCTAGCGTCACCCTCACCGATGATTGCGTCGTGGAAGAACGGCGGCCTCCGACGCCAATCGACGGCGCAGGTTCAGACCTCGCACCTCGATCCGCACCGCTCCTCATCGAAAGGCACCGGGCGCGTCGTGATGACGATGCGCGCGCTTTCGAGTTTTCCGTGGAGTGCCTTGGCCAGTCGCTTCAACGCCCGCTCGAACGACCCCTGCGTGAGCTTGAGTTCGTCGATCGAATCCAGGAATAAGGTCGCGATCTCGTGTTCGGCCGCAAGCCAGGCTTCGAACCGGATCTCCTCGGCGACGTCCAGCATCTCGCTCACGGGGGATAGGGCAAGCTCGACGAGTTCGAGGAAGAAGGCTGGTTCCCCCGCGTCCCACATCGCGTCGCGTGCGGCATTCGAACGTCTTGCCCGCTCCGGCCTCGGACAAGAGGAGGACGCGTCTCGACTTCAGCAGTTCGTCCCAGTCGAGGCCGCCCGGCAGACCAGCGCGAGCAAACGCCGCGAGCGTCTCGATGTCCGATATCCGCTCGTCCTGCAGGTCCCGGAAAGTGCGGGCGAGCCTCTGGGGCTGCTGGTTCGAAATCGGCCTGGGCATGACAGGGGGAAACCTAACTGCCGGCATCGTCGGCCGCCAGCCATCGGCAAGCGTCGATGCATGGAAATCGCGCTCGACGTCGTCATGTCCGCGATCGCCGCCGCGCCGTGCAAGGCGACCGGTAAGTCCTTGCACGCGAACGGCACGCCGCTATGCGGCGATGAGGAACGGAGCGAAACATGTCGGTCGAGATCATCCGTGTGGAAGAGCCAACGCGGCAGGGATGGGGCGCTCGTGCGCTGAGCGTTGCCAAGGAGCGTCCCTACCTCGCGCTGATCGCTGCACCCGGACTCGTGGTCGCGGCTCCGTTCGTCGCGACGACCGCTGCTGCGGTCGGCGGCGCAGCGGCGGGTGGCGTGGCCTTGGCGGCGGCAGGCGAACTTATCTTCGGTCCCTCTGCGAAACCGCCAGTCACGCTCTACTCGATCGAAGATGCGAAGGGCGTCCGAGACGTCCATCAGCAGCCTCTGATGCGCGGCCTGACCTACATGCGCCTTCCGCGTGCGGGCATCGCCGAGAACATCATCAGGTCTTCCGAATTTCACGCCTACGTGATGAGCCAAAAGGTCGCGGAGATCATTCATTACATGAGGTCGGAGACGCGGCTGAAGGCGTTGAGCGTCCTCATCCGATCCTCTGATCGCAAGCACATCGTCGTGGGTGGCGAACTGGAAAAGGTCTCGGCCAAGGCGGCGGCAAGCCGCGAACAGCAACACGAACGCCGAATGACCGCGACGTATGACGATCGCACCCGCGAAAAGCACCTCGAGAGCTACTCCTGGATCAAGGACTTTCCGGAAGTCGTCGCGGCCACCCGCAACGCTCGACACGGCACCATGAGCTTCTCCCAGTCCACCGACATGAGCTTCGGCATGTCGGCCGGAGTCGCCAAATTCGCCGACTTCAAGGCCGGCTGGTTGTCTACGTTCGTTGTCGAGGTAGAGGCTACCTTCTCGTAACGCTGCGACCGTTCGGCGCGTGTCCGATCGTGGATACAACGTCGACCAAGACCACCGTCACCCGTCGGGCCATGCCGGTCCGCCGATGGTCGCGATAGATGACCTTCGTCAGGTGGACCTATCTGAGCGGGTCCTAAGAGCGCCTAACGATCGAGCGACGCGAAAAATGCGGCGTGCTCTGTCGCGCCTCGACGTCTGGCATAGCTCGCGAGCCCGAGGTCGCGTTCCTCGATCGCGGAACGCCAGTCAGCGAGGACCGCGTGAACGTGGACGGATCGCCCGTCAGCGTCGACCGTCGCGAACTGCCGGTTGGCTCCGCGGAGCCGCGCTCGTAGACACACGCCAATATGAAATCGGGGTCTTCGATGCACGCCAAACCTACGTCGACGCAGATACGCGCCCGGGTCGCCCTGGCCGCGGCCGTGGCGTCGATCGCCCTGTGGATCGGCTCCGCCTTCGTTCCCGCCGTCCTCTGGGCCGCCGTGGTCGGGATAGCAGTCGAACCGCTGCGGCTTCGCCTTCTGCGCCTGCTCCCGCATCGCCATGCCCTGGTCGCCGGCCTGATCACGCTCGCAGTCGTCGCGGTCGTGGTCGTCCCTCTCGTGATTGCCATCACCCGCGCGGTCACGGAGGTGGACGGCATCGCGGGGTGGATAAACGGAGCGCGCGCGCATGGCGTGCCGGTCGCGGCCTGGGTCGCCAACCTGCCGGTCGGCTCGGCACAGCTGTCCGCGTGGTGGACGAGCCACCTATCGACGCCGGCGGGTGCCGCGGAACAACTCGCTCGACTGGACATGGGGACCGTCATCCAGCGCTCGAAGTCGGTCGGTCACAACATCGTGGAACGTGCGGTGGTGTTCGCCTTCACCGTGCTGACGCTCTTCTTCGTCATCCGCGATCACGACGCGATCGGCGCCCAGTTCGCCCGAGCCATCGACCGGGCGTTCGGTGCCGCAGGCCTGCGCATCAGTCGCCAGATCACCCTGTCGGTCCGCGGCACCGTCGACGGGGTCGTGCTGCTCGGCCTGGCCCAAGGCGTGTTCATGGCGGCGATCTACGCCTTCGCGGGGGTTCCGCACCCCATCCTGCTCGGTCTGCTTTCCGGCGTCGGCGCCATGGTGCCGTTCGGCCTGATCGCCGTGATGCTTATCGCGCTCGCGCTGCTGGTCGTCAAAGGGGCCGTCGTCGCCGCGATCGTCGTCGGTTTGGTTGGTGGAACCATGTCCTTCGTGGTGGATCACACCGCAAAGCCGGCTCTGATCGGAGGGGCCACCAAGCTGCCGTTCGTCTGGGTCCTCATCGGCATAATCGGGGGCGTCGAGACCATCGGCCTGCTGGGCCTGTTCGTCGGTCCCGCCGTGATGGCCGTGCTGGTGCTGATCTGGCGCGAATGGGTGGCCGATGACGCCGCCCCGGTTCCGACCATGTCGAATGCCAGCCGGCCGGAACCGTCATGAACCATCCGCGAGACTGGTTCCAACCCAAGCTCGTGAGTTTCGGCTGGACACCCCGCACGTGGGAGGGCTGGGCGGTCATCGCCTTGGTGATCGCGATCGGTGCCTTCGTTGGACGCGCAGGCCTCTGAACCAGCGAGGTGCGCCGGCGCGATTTCGCGTAAGGTCCGTGAACCGGAGCATCATGGGACGTGCAGGCGAGGCGAACGCGGGCGTCGAAAGGCTGCACGTCGCGTGGAAGACCGCTTCCCATACGCGCGCTGAAAAGGCCGATCACACCTTCCGCGGAGGGATTTGCCGGTCGTGCCCGGACCACGTGCATGTCCCCCGTCGCCGCACGTCCGGAACAGCTTTCGACGATGGAGCGACAGGAATCCGTCAAATCCTTCGATGCCGAACAACACGGAGAATGGTCCGTTTCCAATGTAGTTCGCAGCGTTTCACCTCTGCGCGTGAATGTCGTAGCGCACGTCGGCTCGAACCGGGGGTCGCGTCTTACGGCGGCGGCTTGCCGACGATCCGTGATGGCGAGGCATGGTTACGGGGATCGGCAGGAAATGCAGCGAAGGTTCCCCGGCAGATTGCCGACAAACTGGCAGGGCAGAAGTTCTCCGATTTCAACCAGTTTAGGGCGGCATTCTGGAAGGCGGCAGCCGATGATCCGGCTATCTCAAAGCAGTTCAATGTCATGAATGTCCGGCGCATGAAATCGGGTCGTGCTCCTTTTGCGATCTCCGATCAGCAGGTAGGGGGGCGAGCGACGTATGAGTTAGATCATATGCAGCCGGTAGCTAAGGGAGGAAACATCTACGACATGAACAATCTCATCATAAGAACCCCCTTGAACCATATTAGAGGTAAATAGATGAACAATGACCGCGAGGTTCTGAGAGATCGCCTCATTCGTTTGGTCTCGATGGATGCTAGTGAGAAAGAAGAGGCTGGTCTTATAGAGCAGATCAATAAAATCAGTCCTGATCCTAACTGGTCCGACTACATCTATCAGACAGACTCGTTTGTCTCAGCTGATGGTGCATTCAATATAGATGATGTGCTTGATAAGATATTCGCCTATCGGCCCGTTCGCCTCTAAGGTCGTGTGAATGGGAGAACGTTTTATCTACGGCGTTCTTCAATGTCTGCTGAATTAGATACTGCCGTGCTTTGTTTTTCGTCGGGGGCAGATCGGACGGCGGCGGGTCGTCGCGAGGCAGGTCTCGACGTCGGTTCGGGAACCCGCTCAACAGCGTTTAGGCTCCGGCAACCGGCGAGGACAGGCGGCGAAGGGCCTATAAAGCCGCCGTATGGCGGTAGTCATCGCAGTAACCGACCACGCCAGCGCCCGAAGCGCTACACAGGGCGGCCGCCTATGCAGAATTCTTTGAAGCCGAAATGGAGAAGGAATACCTGCCGGTCATGCAGCGCTCAGTCCGTCCGACTGAGCCTAGCGGTCTGACAGCGCACTCCGCCACGGCGGAGCAAGCGGGTGATTGCATCTCGACCGGAGCCTCCACTCGCAACTGAACGCTGCGCTCAACCGTGGTTTCCCGATATTCGACGACTTCGCGGCCTATGAGACCCGGATCACCATGACTACTGGCAACCGGCCCATGAATCTACGTGGCATCACTAGAGATCTGCAGGGCGCTATAAATCAAGGAAAAGTGTCAAGCAGCTTGTTCCAGCCTAACCCGCTGAGGGCAATACAGGGTGGGGAACCGAGCATTCCGGATTGGACGCGGCACCATCATCAGGATGCCGGCCGCATGCAACTGGTCCCGCGAGACATTCATAGTCGGGTCGATCATATTGGACCTGTTTCGTTGCGAAAGGCGGACAAGTGAAAGTAGTATTCGGTGATTCATTAGATCTAGGCATAGCGCTCGCTGCTCTCATTAACGAGACCGTCAGTAAGGATGAGATAGGCAAGTGGGCGGCGCGCGTGATCGACGACATGGACGACCCTCCCGAGTATATATATACGATGTTGGATCTCGAAGGGTATCACGGCCGCGGACTGCGTCACGACATTGAATTCGCACCGACTACTGGATTGGAATCAGAGGATGAATTTCAATATCTTAGAGAAGTGGCAGTTCGTCGAGGTTTTCAAGAGAGACCATTTCTTGGTGGTAAGAAATTAACGAACCTTAGCTCGGAGCGTAAGCAATTTATCGATGGACTACTTTACGAGAACTTTGAATTTATCGTCAATGATCTGCCGCCAATTTAGACGTGGTCATCTTACCATTCGGAAGCCGGCCTCTGACATTACCCGCCAGACTTTTCGACATAACGGTTAGGCAGTGACAAAAAATCCGCCGGCACTTTCCCGGTCCCCAACCGCCGAGTAATCTAATGGGTCGTGAACGATCGGCGCCGTCGTTCTGAGAAAACGACAACAACAACCTTAACAGAAGCGGGGCCGGTGATGAACGAACTTGAGAATCATGCCGAAATCATAACTAAAATGTCTCAGCTCATGCTCGATCAGGTCAACGGCCGCTACGAATATATTGCGTGTGAATTTGAATATCTAGAACGTTACGGCATAGTCAGCAGCACGTTTTCAGTCATGCTTGAATGGCAGCAAAGTTATCCGGATACTGCAACTGGATTCGCGACTGAAAACCTCGATCTTTGCATGAAGCTTCGGGGGTTGATGAAAGGTCATACGGGAGGAGAGTGGACTTCGTTCACACTTTCGCTGGATGCCATCGGCAAAGCCAAGACGAAGTTTAAATATACTTGATTGGCGAATGCCTGTGCGCGCAAGATCTTCACTAGAGCGATGAAGGCGGTTCCGCTCGAGCTAAGTTCGCCCGCTTCAAGGCCGGCTGGTAATCGACAGTCGTTGTCGAAGTAGAGGCAACCTTCTCACG
>Ga0308169_10006575_pt1 | contig 10189 bp, 7 predicted proteins | sample PhyBR1_2_FD_202139 | JGI IMG/M metagenome (GOLD analysis project Ga0308169, IMG submission 202139) | Phyllosphere microbial communities from UC Gill Tract Community Farm, Albany, California, United States - DLSLSB.R1 | ecosystem: Host-associated > Plants > Phyllosphere > Unclassified | place... | reverse complement strand
AACGTTGCGTGACCAAACTGCCCTTGCCCCTTGAAAGCTGGTTCGCGACGCGGGGGTGGCAGCCGCGTCGGCATCAGCGCGACATGCTCGATGCCGCGCGCGCGGGCGAGCATGCGCTGCTCGTCGCAGCGACCGGCGCGGGCAAGACGCTCGCGGGGTTCCTGCCGACGCTCGCCGAGCTGATCGACGCGCCGACCGAGGGGCTCCACACGCTCTATGTCTCGCCGCTGAAGGCGCTCGCGGTCGACGTCCAGCGCAATCTGCTGACGCCGATCGAGGAAATGGGCGTCGACATCCGCGTCGAGACGCGGACCGGCGACACGCCGTCCGACCGCAAGGCGCGACAGCGGATCAAGCCGCCGCAGATCCTGCTGACCACGCCCGAATCGCTGTCGCTGCTGCTGAGCTATCCCGACAGCCTGACGATGTTCGCGGGGATCCGGACGATCATCGTCGACGAGGTTCACGCGTTCGCGACCGGCAAGCGCGGCGATCTGCTCTCGCTGTGCATGGCGCGGCTGCAGAAGATCGCGCCGGGAATGCGCCGCGTCGCGCTGTCGGCGACGGTCGCGGATGCGGACGGCTACCGTGCATGGCTCGCGCCCGATGGCGACATCGACCAGGTCACGATGGTCGACGGCGAGCCCGGCGCGGATCCGAACATCGCGATTCTGCTGCCCGAGGGCCGCATCCCGTGGTCGGGACATTCGGGTCGCTATGCCGCCGAACAGGTGATGGCCGAGATCGAGTCGCACGGCACGACGATCGTGTTCTGCAACACGCGCAGCCTCGCCGAACTGATCTTCCAGGACCTGTGGAAGGTCAACGCGAACAATCTGCCGATCGGCGTCCACCACGGCAGCCTCGCCCGCGAGGCGCGACGCAAGGTCGAGGGCGCGATGGCGGACGGCAAGCTGCGCGCGCTGGTCGCCACCGCCAGCCTCGACCTGGGGGTCGACTGGGGCAATGTCGACTGCGTGATCCAGATGGGGGCGCCCAAGGGCTCGTCGCGGCTGCTCCAGCGGATCGGCCGTGCCAATCACCGGCTCGACGAGGCGAGCGAGGCGATCCTCGTCCCCGGCAACCGGTTCGAATATCTCGAGGCACGGGCCGCGCTCGATGCGGTCGAGGCGGGCGAGCTCGATCCCGACCTGTTCCGCGTCGGTGCGCTCGACGTGCTCGCGCAGCACGTCATGGCCTGTGCGTGCGCCGCACCGTTCCGCGAAGCCGACCTGCTCGACGAGATCCGGTCGGCGCTGCCCTATTCGGCATTGCCGACCGAGACGTTCGAGCGGGTGCTCGGCTTCATCCGCGACGGTGGCTACAGCCTCAAGGCCTATGACCGGTTCAAGCGGCTGACGCAGGATCCCGACGGCACCTGGCGCATCAGCCACCCCAAGTTCATTGCGCAGCACCGCCTCAACGCGGGCATTATCGTCGAGGCGACGATGCTCAACGTCCGGTTCGGCAATGGCCGCGCGCTAGGCCGCGTCGAGGAGGGGTTCGCCGCACAGCTCAGCCACGGCGACACCTTCTTCTTCGCGGGTCTCAGCCTCGAGGTGATGAAGATCGATACCGAGGACCTCGTCGTCCGCGCGACGTCGAAACCCGCGCGCATCCCGACCTATGGCGGCAGCCGCATGCCGCTGTCGACCAACCTCGCCGACCGCGTCCGCGGCTTTCTCGCGCATCCCGGCGAATGGGCGCGCTTCCCCGACGACGTCCGCGAGTGGCTCGAATATCAGCGGCTGCGCTCGGTCCTGCCCGAACCCGGGCAGTTGCTCGTCGAGACGTTCCCGCGCGAGGGCCGGCATTACATGATCGCCTACAGCTTCGAGGGGTGGAACGCGCACCAGTCGCTCGGCATGCTCGTGACCCGGCGCATGGAGACGCTCGGACTGAAGCCGCTCGGCTTCGTCGCGAACGACTATGCGCTCGCCGTCTACGGCCTCGAGAAGATCACCGACCCCGCCGCGCTGTTCTCCGCCGACATCCTCGAGCACGAGTTCGTCGACTGGGTGCAGCAATCGCATCTGCTCAAGCGTGCGTTTCGCGAGGTCGCGGTGATCGGCGGGCTGGTCGAGCGCCAGCATCCCGGCAAACGCAAGACCGGACGACAGGTCACCTTCTCGACCGACCTGATCTACGACGTGCTGCGCAAATACGAGCCGACGCACCTGCTGCTCGAGGCGGCGTGGGCGGATGCGCGCGCGCGGATGACCGATGTCGGCCGCCTCGCCGGGCTGCTCGACCGCGCCGCGGCGACGATGCTGCACGTCGATCTCGACCGCGTGACCCCGCTCGCGGTGCCCGTGCTCACGCTGATCGGGCGCGAGAAGGTCGCGACCAACACCGCCGACGACGCGCTGCTCGTCGAGGCCGAGGCGCTGGCGGCCGAGGCGATGCGGATCGACTGATGCGTCCCCCGCTTGACCGAAGCCCCGCGCTTGTGGTGAGACCGCGGACATGACCGATCGTATCGACCGCAAGCTCGAAGAGCTTGGCCTCGCTTTGCCGCAGGCCGCCGCCCCCGTCGCCTCCTATGTTCCCGCCGTCGAGGCGAACGGGTTGCTCCACATCTCGGGCCAGCTGCCCTTCAAGGACGGCCAGATCGTCACCGGACGCCTCGGCGACGGCGTCTCGCTCGAGGACGGCCAGGATGCGGCACAGCGTTGCGCGCTGATGCTCGTCGCGCAGATGAAGGCGGCGCTCGGCTCGCTCGGCCGTGTCGAGCGGATCGTGAAGCTCGGCGTGTTCGTCAACTCGCACGGCGATTTCACCGACCAGCCCAAGGTCGCCAACGGCGCGTCCGACCTGATGGTCCAGCTGTTCGGCGATGCGGGCAAGCATGCGCGCTCGGCGGTCGGCGTGCCCGTCCTGCCGCTCGGCGCCGCGGTCGAGATCGACGCGATCGTCCAGGTCTCCGCCGCTTGAGCCTGACGCATGTGCCCCTATTTTAGGGGCACATGACCGCCCTTTCAGCCCGCATCGCCTCAGGCGTCGTCGCAATCGCCGCCAAGGACTGGAACGCGTGCGCAGGCGAGGGCAACCCCTTTGTCGGCCATGACTTCCTCGCTGCGCTCGAAACCTCGGGCAGTGTCGGCGGGCGTTCGGGGTGGCAGGCGCTCCCGATCGTCATCGACGATGACGACGGTACGCCCGCCGCGATCGCCCCGGCCTATGCCAAGAGCCACAGCCAGGGCGAATATGTCTTCGACCACGCCTGGGCGGACGCCTGGGAGCGCGCGGGTGGGCGCTATTATCCCAAGCTCCAGCTGTGCGCGCCGTTCAGCCCGGTGCCCGGCCCGCGGCTGCTGCTGCGCGACCCGACGCTCGCGCCGGCGCTGATCGCCGCGGTCGAGGCGGTCACCGACCAGAGCGGGCTCTCGTCGGCGCATGCGACCTTCATCGCACCCGACGAGGTCGCCGCGTTCGAGGCGGCGGGCTGGCTCATCCGGCAAGGGACGCAGTTCCACTGGCGGAACGCGGGCTATGCGAGCTTCGACGATTTCCTCGCCGCGCTCGCCAGCCGCAAGCGCAAGGCGATCCGCAAGGAGCGCGCGGCGGCGGTCGAGGGGCTGACGATCCGCCACCTGAGCGGGGCCGAGATCACGCCGGCGCACTGGGATGCGTTCTGGGTCTTCTATCAGGACACGGGCAGCCGCAAATGGGGCCAGCCCTATCTGACGCGGGGTTTCTTCGACACGATCGGCGCGACGATGGGCGACCGGATCCTGCTGATCCTCGCCGAGCGCGACGGCGTACCGATCGCGGGGGCGCTGAACCTGATCGGCGAGGACACGCTCTATGGTCGCTATTGGGGCGCGACCGAGGAGGTGCCGTTCCTCCATTTCGAGCTCTGCTATTACCAGGCGATCGACGCTGCGATCGCGCGCGGTCTGCAGACGGTCGAGGCGGGCGCGCAGGGCGAACACAAGCTCGCGCGCGGCTATGCACCCGTCGCGACCTATTCCGCGCATTATATTCCCGACGCGGGGTTCCGCCGCGCGATCGCCGACTTCCTCGAACGCGAGCGCGAGGCGGTCGCCGCCGATCGCGACTATCTCGGCGAACTCACTCCGTTTCGGCGGGGCGGGGCGTCACCGTCCGATTGACCTTGAACAGCGCGCTGGTGCCGTCGCGGCGGATCAGCGTGAGGTCGTGGATCAGCGCCGGGTCGAACGCCGGCGGGTGGATCAGCCAGACATAGTCGAACGCCGCGCGCGGAAAATGCTCGAGCGCGGTCGAGATCGGCCGCCAGAACTGGCCACGGCAGCGGATGTCGGACACGATTTCCGACGGGTCGTGCGAAAAGCCGCGTGCGGCGGGATAGCGCGTCGTCATCAATTGTCCGCCTGCCATCGACCATTGATCGTTGGCAAACGCCAGCCGGCGCTCGAGCAACAGCCCGGGCACATGCTCGAGCCGCGAATAGGCCCAGTCGTCGCGACAGCGCCGGCCGACGAACGAGACGACGCGCGCACGCTCGGGCAGCGTGTCGATCGCGGCGATCGCCTGGTCGTACGACCGGTCGTAGATCAGATAGCTGATCGTCGTGCCCGCCAGTCGAACCGCGAAGAAACTGAACCCGAGCACCGCGAGCACCGCCGCACCGCGCAGCGACAGCCCGTGCCGCGGGCGCAGCGCGATGATCGCGAAGGCGAGCATGAACGGCGCGAGCCGCATGTCGGCATAGGCCGATCCGAACACGATCCGCGGCAACAGGATGTAGACCAGCAGCAGGAACAGCGCGGACAGCGACAGGTTACGCGAATATTCGATCGTCTGGTCGCGGATGCCGCGGAACAGGATGACGAAGAGCACGGTGACCGACGCGATGTCGAACGCCATCCACCGGTCGCGCAGGACCATCGTGATCCAGTTCATCTTCCAGCGCCAGTTGAACCAGTCCTGCGTCTTGCCGGTGACATGGTCGCCCGACCGCCACAGCACCATCATCACCATCGGCAGCGCGAGCGGGATGCAGTTGATGCCGGCGCGGATGATCGCGCTCACCCAGCCATGCGACGCGCCGCTGTCGCGGATCGCGTCCTTGCGGATATCGTGCTGGCGGATCAGCTCGGCGGAGAAGGCCAGCACGCCCAGCACGCCCCAGCCGAACGTATGGCACAGCCACAACAGGCACGAGGCGGGGACGAACAGGATCGTGCGCAACCGCAGCCTGCCCAGCCGCCCGAGCCGGACCCAGAAGGCGAACAGGTTGAGCGCGAGCGCCATCGCCAGTGCGAAATTGGCAAAGCCGAACTGGAAGGGATAGCTGTACGCGAGCGGCAGCGCGAACAGCGCGGTCGCGGGGATCCGGCCATGGACCTCGCGCGCGATCCACAACAACCCGGTCACCGTCAGCGCCGGGATCGCCATCATGATCAGCTTGACCGCCAGCTCGAGGCCGAAGATCGGCGCGAGCGGCTCGATCAGAAGATCGACGCCCAGATTGCCGATCAGCTGCCACCGGAAATCATACCATTGGCTCAGCCACGGATTGTCGCCGATCGCGAGTTGGACGCGGTAGCGCCCCATGTGCCCGGGCAGGTCGACCAGCGGCGGGATCTCCGGCCACAACAGCGGGATGATCGAGGCCAAGGCGACGCACGCGACGAACGTGCGCGTCTGCCACCAGTGAAGTTCCGTGGTTGTCCCCCGCGCCATCCCTCGACGCCTAGCGCCGGGAGGGGGGCTTCGACAAGCGTCGACGTTGCGCGGTTGCGACGGAATTCGCTCCGGGCGTCACGACCGCAGAACGTCCGGCCCCCGGGTGCCGCGCGGGGCGCCCGGGGGAACGTCGCGGCTTTAGACCTGGTCGCGGCGGCCGAGCAGGCGCAGGCGCAGCGCGTTCAGCTTGATGAAGCCAGCCGCGTCGCGTTGGTCGTACGCGCCCTGGTCGTCCTCGAACGTCACGACCTTTTCCGAGTACAGCGAGTTGGGCGACTTGCGGCCGACCACGTACACGCCGCCCTTGTACAGCTTCAGCCGGACCGTGCCCGACACCTTCTCCTGGCTGTGATCGATCGCCGCCTGGAGCATCTCGCGCTCGGGCGAGAACCAGAAGCCGTTGTACAGCAGCTCTGCATAGCGCGGCGCGAGCTCGTCCTTCAGATGCGCAGCCCCGCGATCGAGCGTCAGCTGCTCGATCCCGCGGTGCGCGAGGTGATAGATCGTACCGCCGGGCGTCTCGTACATGCCGCGGCTCTTCATGCCGACGAAGCGGTTCTCGACCAGGTCGAGACGGCCGATGCCGTGACGGCGGCCATAGTCGTTGAGCGTCGACAGCAGGGTCGCCGGGCTCATCCCCTCGCCGTTGATCGCGACGCCGTCGCCGCGCTCGAAATCGATCGTGATATATTCGGGGACGTCGGGCGCGTCCTCGGGGTTCACCGTGCGCGAATAGACATAGTCCGGCACTTCGTCCCACGGATTCTCGAGGACAAGGCCCTCGCTCGACGTGTGGAGCATGTTCGCATCGGTCGAGAAGGGGGCCTCGCCGCGCTTGTCCTTGCTGACCGGGATCTGGTGCTGTTCGGCGAACTCGATCAGCCTGGTGCGGCTGGTCAGGTCCCATTCGCGCCACGGTGCGATCACCTTGATGTCGGGCGACAGCGCGTAATAGCCGAGCTCGAAGCGGACCTGGTCGTTGCCCTTGCCGGTCGCGCCGTGGCTGACTGCGTCGGCGCCGACCATCCGGGCGATCTCGATCTGGCGCTTGGCGATCAGCGGCCGCGCGATCGACGTGCCGAGCAGGTAAAGCCCCTCGTACAGCGCGTTCGAGCGCATCATCGGGAACACGTAATCGCGCACGAATTCCTCGCGCAGATCGTCGACGAAGATGTGCTCGGGCTTGACGCCCATCATCTCGGCCTTGGCACGCGCGGGCTCGAGTTCCTCGCCCTGGCCCAGATCGGCGGTGAAGGTGACGACTTCGCAGTTATAGGTCTGCTGGAGCCATTTCAGGATCACGCTGGTGTCGAGGCCGCCGGAATAGGCGAGAACCACCCGATTGATGCCGGCGTCGCCGGCGGCGCGGTTGATCTGATCGGTCACGGGCATGGTCCTTCGGGCAATATCCAATGTCCGCGCCCCTATGCGCTGGACGGCCCGCGTGCAACCGGGCGCATTCATGGCGCGTACAACCAGCCCGCGCTAAGCGCCCCCCAGTTTCATTGGAGTGTTCCGACCGTGCTACGCCAAACGCTAACCGTTCTTGTTCTCGCCGGTCTCGCGACCCCGCTCGCCGCACAGGAAACGCGCGCGTCCGCCGCCGCCAAGTTCAAGGCCGAATTCGCGGCGTCCGACACCAACAAGGATGGCGTGCTGACGCGGGCCGAGGTGCAGGCGCGGATCGGCAACATGAAGGTCGGACCGGGCCGCCCCGACCCGGTGCACGCCAAGCGGCTCGCCGATCTCTGGTTCACCAGCGCCGATGCGAACAAGGACGGCAAGGTCACGCAGCCCGAGGCGCAGGCGCTGCTCGCCGCGACGTTTGCGAAATATGACGCGAACAAGGACGGCAAGATCGGCGGCGAAGAGCGCTCCGCCGCGAAGTCGCAGATGCAGGGCGGCCGCTGAGGACGCTCCGATGAGGCGGTCACCCCTCTAGAGCCCTCATCCCCGCGGAGGCGGGGACCCAGCCTGGCTACCGTAGCGGCTCCATCGTCGGAGCCTGCCAGTCTGGGTTCCCGCCTCCACGGGAATGACGAACGGCGGAGCATTACCCAGCGCCGATCGGCCCGACATCACCCCTCGCGCAACGCCCGCTCGCCCTCGAACATATAGTCGCGCGTCAGCGGCAGCGTCATCCGGCTCTTCGACAGCTGGATCTGGTAATTGACCATCCCCCCGGTCCGGAACGCCGCCGCGGCACCCGCGAGGTAGAAGGTCCACATCCGGTAGAACCGCTCGTCGTACAGCGCGACGATCGCGTCCTTCGCCGCGACCGTCCGGTCGTACCAGAGGTCGATCGTCCGCGCGTAATGGACGCGCAGCACCTCGATATCGGTCGGGAAGAACTTCAGCCCCTCATAGCCGCGCACGATCTCCGACAGCGCGGGGTTGTAGCCGCCGGGGAAGATATATTTGGTCGTGAACGTGTCGGTGACGCCCGGCCCGCCCATCCGGCCGATCGTGTGGAGCAGCATCACGCCGTCCGCGCTCAGCAGGTCGCGGCACTTTCGGAAGAACGCCTTGTACTGCGGCGGGCCGACATGCTCGAACATCCCGACCGAGACGATCCGGTCGAACGTCCCCGTCAGCGCGCGATAGTCGATCAGCTCGAATTTCACCTTGTCGGCGACGCCCGCCTCCTCGGCGCGGCGCCGCGCGACCTTGAGCTGTTCCTCGCTCAGCGTCACGCCGAGGACCTCCGCGCCGGTCTTCGCATGCAGGTACAGCGCCATCCCGCCCCAGCCACAGCCGATGTCGAGCACGCGCATCCCCGGCTCGATCGCGAGCTTGGCGGCGATGTGCGCCTTCTTGTCGGACTGCGCCTTTTCCAGGCTGTTGCCGGGATCGGTGAAGTACGCGCAGCTATACTGGCGATCCGCGTCCAGAAAGAGGTCGTAGAGCCGGTCGGACAGGTCGTAGTGATGCGCGACGTTCTTCTTCGACCGGCGCGCCATGTTCACGCGGTCGACGCGGTGGACGACCTTGTCGAGCAGCTTGATCGGCAGCGAGGGATTGAGCCCGCCGCCGCGCTCCCACGGGCTGTTGCCCTTGAGCAGGTTGACGAGGTCGCGGATATCGCCGCGGTCGATGACGAGGCGTCCGTCCATGAACGCTTCCGCCGCGCCCAGCGCGGGGTGGCGGATGATCGCGCCCGCGACACCGGGGGCGGTGAGGCGGATCGTGACGGGATTATAGGCGGGATCGGGCTTGCCGAAGTGCTTGGTCGTGCCGTCCGCGTGGACCAGGGTGAGTTCGCCGGTTTTTACCTGCCGGGCCAGGAAACGATCGAAAAGAGCCATGCCGCGTTAGCTAATGACTGGTACGGAAATGCGCCACCCCCGGGTGGCGTCAGATCCCTGCATACCAGTCATAATCCACATTATCCTCCCAATAGCCGCCCTTGCCCTTGCCGATTCCTTCGAGGCTGGCGACCGCATCTATCGCCATGATATATTTGGCATGTTTGTAGCCAAGCTGGCGCTCGACGCGCAACCGGACGGGCGCGCCGTGCGCAACGTCGAGGACCTGATTATTTAATGCCCAGGCAAGGATCGTCTGCGGATGAAACGCATCGATCAGGTCGATCGACTCGTAATAGGGCGTGCCGCGGTACAGGTCGGCGCAGGTGAAGACGATGTAGCGCGCGGCGTCGCGGATCCCCGCGGCCTGCAACAGCGTGGCGAGTTTGGGCCCCTGCCATTTGCCGATCGCCGACCACCCCTCGACGCAGTCGTGCCGCGTGATCTGCGCACGTGCGGGCATCTGGCGGAGCTGCGGCAACGTCACCGACAGCGGCCGATCGACGAGCCCGCCGACGCGAAGCCGATAGTCCGCGAAATTGGTCGCGACCATCGCGTCGTACGTGGGCGTCCCCGGATTGCTCGTCCCGTTCGAGCGGAAGATCGGCGACATCTGCGCAGGGCTGAACTCGGGCACCAGCGCGTGGCGATTGGTCAGCGCGCGCTGCAGTCCGCGGTTCATGTCCTCGCCCATGAACAGGATCTTGCGCGCCTCGGGGTGCTGGATGATCTTGTCGCACCCGGTGAGCAGCGCGCCGACGCCGACCGCCGCGCCGGCGACGAGCGTGCGGCGGGTGATGATGCTGCTCATGCGGCGTCCTCCGGCTGGTGGGCTGGGACGTGAAAGCGCCCGGTGATCATCGATCGCACCTCGTTCCACGCGCCCGCCAGGATCACGAGCGCGAGGTGGACGATGATGAACAGCACGAGCGCGACCATCGCGATGAAGTGGATCGACCGCGCCGACTGCCGCCCGCCGAAGATCTCGAGCAGCCACGGCCACGCGGCATTCATCGCCGGCGACATCGCCAGCCCGGTCAGGATCATCACCGGCAACAGGATGAAGATCGTCGCGACATAGGCGAGCTTCTGCAGGATGTTGTACGCGGCGGGCCGCTTCGGATCGTGGAAGCGCAGCGCGAGATGCTCGCGCACGTCATGCGCCACCTCGTGCGGCGCCAGCTCGCCCGCGCGGACGCGGAGATCGCGCT
>Ga0308169_10006572_pt1 | contig 10193 bp, 7 predicted proteins | sample PhyBR1_2_FD_202139 | JGI IMG/M metagenome (GOLD analysis project Ga0308169, IMG submission 202139) | Phyllosphere microbial communities from UC Gill Tract Community Farm, Albany, California, United States - DLSLSB.R1 | ecosystem: Host-associated > Plants > Phyllosphere > Unclassified | place... | reverse complement strand
CCCAGCCAACTCGGTCCTGGTATTCGACCTGGAGCTGCTGGCGATCAAGGATCCGGCAAAAGAAGACGCAGCCAAGTAATTGCGTCTGCTATAACGACAACGCCTCGCTTATGCGGGGCGTTGTTGCATCCGGGCGGTGGAAATATCAAAAAAACCGAACGCACAACGCAGGCGGCAGTCATAGGCAATACGGGCGCTGTGCTAGACGCAGTCAGTCGATCAAGTCAATGAAATGTTGGGTTTTTTTATGTGAGTAAAAAACGCCCGATTTAAGCTTGGCCCTTATGGAACGGGGGCTACAGCGCTGAAACGCGGCTCTGTTCACAAGGTTATCCACAATTTGTGTGGATAACATTTCAGTGGGAGAAAAAATGAACGCACCGTGGAATTTTGCGCGATTCCTGCCCTTGGCAGGGCGCCTGCTGGCCCGCGGTCGACTGCCGACGTTGTTGTTTGCCGTCGCCAGCAAGGGGGCCCGGGAAGGCGGTCGGCTGGGTAAGCTCAAGGAAGACCTGCGTTTGTTGCAGGCCCTGTGCCTGGCCTACTGGCGCGGCGAATACCGGGCGGTGAGTGCTAAATCGATGCTTTCGGTGGTGGCGGGGCTCATGTATTTCCTCAGTCCCCTGGATGCGATTCCGGACATCCTGCCGATGTTCGGCATGTTCGATGACATCGCAGTGCTGGCATGGGTCATGAAGACCCTCGACGTCGAACTCGACGCGTTTCGCGCCTGGCGTTATCGCCAATCCCCCGAGAAGCTTGCCCGGGTTGAGCGACTTCCCGATACCCCGGAACAACTCCAACACCAAGGTCGGGAAAAGCCCTGATCCTGCGCCTCTTGCCCCAGACAATTCATCACCCGCGACCTTAGCCGGTATTAGGATTACACTTCCAAGGAAAAAGGCTGACTCGCTAAGTGTTTTTGTCCTACGGGGTAGACATGGATATTCAGATAATCACCCGCGACGGAGAGCCCGAATACGCGGTTTTGCCGTGGGAGCAGTACCAGTCGTTGTTGAAGGCAGCAGGTATCGAACAAGCACCACCGCGTGAAGCGACAGTCCGTCACGCGGCGGCCCCAGGCCAGGTTCTCCCTGGCCTGGATCAATTACGCAGTTTGCGCGAAGGGAAGGGCATCGCCATCGAGGCGCTGGCCCGCACGGTAGGTATCAGCCCGTCATATCTGGCCTTGATTCGGCGCAGTCTGGCCTGGGAACTGACGGTGCCGGGTTGGAGGGAAGAATCGTGAGCGTACGCATCAGTCGGCAGCATTGGGATGGGTTACTGGGGGAGTTGGACCAGGCGCGCCGCCAGCGCCACCTATTGACGTACCGCGCGTTGCTGGAACGCTTGCAGCTTCCCAGCCCTGCCATGCAGACCTTGACTGCGGCCCTTGAACACCTGGCGGCGCTGGATGCCCGGGCGGAACAACCGCTACGCAGCTCGCTGGTCATCAGCCAGGGCGCCAGCCGTTTACCGCGCACCGGGTTCTTCGAATGCGTTGAGCGCCTCGGTCGTTTTTCCGGGCCTTCCGATGGCGTAGCCGCCGCTTCCTGGCACGCTTCTGAAGTGGTCCGGGTATTTGAATACGAATACCCCGAGTCGGCGGAGGCCTGAGTGCTCTGGCGGATCAAGACGCGGCTCGGCTACTGGCTGGCGCGACGGTTGTTTCATTGGCAATGGTTTGTCCGCCAACCCCGTGGCTGGACCTGGCTCGAGGGCCAGTTCTCGCGCATGGCGAACCTGGGCGACGTCGGTGCGCAAAGTTTTTACGGGCACATCCTGACGTTTCGTGGCCAGGGGCTGGGCGCCCGCGAAGAAGGGGTTCGCCTGCTGCGGCTGGCGGCACTGGCGGGCGACGGCAAGGCCGCTTACCAGGTCGGTGTGATCAGCCTGGCCGGTACGGCCAGCAAGGCGCCGGATCCGGTCGAAGCGGCACGCTGGTGGACCTTGGCAGCGAAGGCCGGGCATCCGCTGGCTGAAATCAAGCTCAAGTCGCTCGACGCCCGTAACCCGTAGGGCAATTAGCGAATCGCCCTACGCCCGCTGCTTCTTTCGCTGACTTTTTTCCTCATCGATCCCCGGCACAGTCTCGCGCTTCCTGAGCGCTGCGAGACGTCTGCCCATGTCCGACCGTTTTTTCCTGCTGGCCCTTGATCGAGCCGTGTCCCTATGGACCCGATAAGCCGTATCGAGCAGGAACTCGACAGTTTCCCAGACACCTTGTCGATCTACCGCGAGCAGCTCGCACGCTGGTATAGCCAGGCCGCAGACCGGGCCAGCCATCTAGTCGACTTGCCCTCGCTGATGGGCATGGAACGGTTGATCCGTTTCGGCGACAGCAGCACCGCCGTCAGCACCGGTGATGATGATTTCCTCTCTACCGTCGTTCGCTGCCCGCAAGGCGGGGTGATGACCATCGAGAGCAAATTCGAGTCGGTGTATGACATTCCGCTGGGCGACATCGTGGTGGATGTCATCGCGGTGGACAGCGGCGAGGTCACGCCAGTCAAGCTCGATGCCCGGGGCATCGGGACTTTCGAGGGACAAGCGGGCCGGTTCTATCGGGTTCATGTCCAGGGCGAAGTTTCCTCCGCACAAATCAACAGCCTGTTTTCTTCCTACGATGGCCTGAGCATTGAGCTGACGGACTGGTTACGCGGTGAGTGGCAGGGCTTCAAGCCGCAGTGGGCGCAGCAATCATTGGCGACCTCGGCGGCAGCGGTGGGCAACGGGCTGCTCGCCGGCAGTTGGGCAGCGATCGAAGGGGTGTGGGACAGCATTGGCCTGCTGTCGGACATCCTCAAGGACCCTGGTCAATTTATTGAGCGTTTGGGCGCCAGCGCTGCTCAGTTGCAAAAGCTCGCGCTGGACACGCCACTGGTCATGGCGAAGCTGCAATTGCTGGCCAGTGATGAAGCCGCGTTGTGCCTGCTGGTGCGCACCGCCAGTCTCTGGCTGGACATGTTGCCGCCCAGCGAGGTGGCCGGCGAAGCGGCCGAAGCCTTATCGACTGTGGCGGTGCAGCTGCTGATCGATCTGTTGATCGGTGTGGTCTTGACCTTCACCGGGGCGGCTGCCGGCGTGGCGTACTTGTCGATGCGCTTGGGGCATGTGGGTGCGCGGCTGCTGAACGCCATGCAGCGTTTTATCAGCGCGATGTTCGCGGTGGTCAACGGCTTCATGACCTATGTGGATCGCTACAAGACCGTAGCGGCCCGGGGGATCGCGGCCGGAGTTAAAAAGGGGCGTATGCAGCTTCGCTGGGACGCGCAGCGCAATACCACACTGAAAAAAGACGAATCCTACGTCGACGCGCCCAAACAATCGAAAAACCCCAACGGCGACAGCGCCGACACCGCAGCCCAGACCCAAACCAGCGGTTGCCCGGTGTCGATGGTCACCGGCGAAGAACTGCTGACCCTCGAGGACGGCACGCTCGATGGTCGGCTGCCGTTTGTCTTCACCCGCCTGTACCGCACCAGCGCCGTGGACCTGGACGTTGGGCTCGGACGCGGCTGGAGCCATGCCCTGGCGCATCGCTTGGCGCTGGAGGGCGAGCAGGTCATCTGGGTCGACCAGGAAAACCGCCGCACCCCGTTTCCACTGCCCGATACCCGGCGGCCGGCGATCCACAACAGCCTGGCCCGCGCCGCGATTTACCTAGGGGCCGAGCCGGACGAACTGATCATCGCCCAGCCCGGCGAGCAGGCACCTTTCCTACATTTTCGCGACGGTCGTCTGACCGCCCTCAGTGATCGGTACGACAACCGCCTGACGATCCAGCGCAACCTCCACGGCGACATCAGCCGCCTCGACAACGGTGCCGGACGCGCCCTGCGGCTGCGTTACGAGCAGCGTCAGCTGATCGCCGTGGATTATCAATCCTTCCACCCAGCCGCCAGCCTGGATGAAGCCTGGCGTACCGAAAAGACCCTGGCGTCCTACCGCTACGACGGACGTTCCCGACTGATCGAAGCGACCAATGCCGTCGGTGAAAGCGAGCGCTACGACTACGACGACCAGCACGTCATCCTCCAGCGGCAACTGGCCGGCGGGGCCAGCTTCTACTGGGAATGGCAGGGCGCCGGGCGGGCGGCTCGCTGCGTGCGGCACTGGGCCTCGTTCGCGCAGATGGACAGCCGCTACACCTGGGGCGAGGACGGTCGTGTCACGGTCCAGCACCTCGACGGCAGCCAGCAAGTGTATGTCCACGACGACCGGGCGCGGCTGGTGCGCCAGGTCGAACCCGATGGCGGCGAGCACCTCAAGGCGTACGACGAACAGGGCCGGTTGATTGCCGAGCAGGATCCGCTGGGCGCCGTCACCGAATACCGCTACGACGAAGTCGGGCGACTGGTGGCGCTGATTCCGCCCATCGATGAGCCCACGTCCTACGAATACCGCAACGGTTTCCTGCACAGCCGTTCACGCGGCAACGCCGTGTGGACCTACCGGCGCAACGCCCAGGGCGATGTGACCGCAACCGTCGATCCTGATGGGCAACGTACCGCTTATGGCTACGACGCCCATGGGCAATTGCTGTTTATCCGTTACCCCGACGGCGGCGAACACCGCTTCATCAGAAATCGCCTGGGCCAGCTGACGGAAGAAATCCTGCCCGATGGCGGACGCTGGTGTTTTTCCTACGACGCCCTGGGACGGCTGCTGACCCGCCAGGACGAACACGGCGCCCTTACCCATTACCGATGGGACGCGGTAGGGCGAATGCTCCAGGTGACCTTGCCGACCGGCGCGACCCGGGCCTGGAGCTACAACGCCTACGGCAAGGTCACCAGCGAGCGCGACGAACTGGGGCGCGTCACCCGTTACGAGTACGCCGACGACCTGCACCTGATCAGCCGCCGCCTCAACCCCGACGGCACTGAGCTGAAGTATCGCTACGACTCGGCAAGGCTGTTGCTGACCGAGATCGAAAACGAATCCGGCGAAAAATACCGGCTGGACTACACGCCCAACGGTTTGATCCGACAGCAGATCGGCTTCGACGGCCAACGCACCGCCTACGCCTATGACCTCAACGGCCATTTGCTGGAAAAAACCGAGCACGGCGAAGACGGTTCCCTGCGCGCCACGCACTACCAGCGCGACGCAACCGGGCGACTGCTGCTCAAGACCCTGCCCGACGGCCAGGCGATCGAGTACCGCTACGACCGGCTCGGCCGGCTGGTGCATGTCGATGACGGCACGGACCATCCGCTGGCCTTCGAGTACGACGCCCACGACCGACTGATCACCGAGCACCAGGGCTGGGGCACCCTGCGCTATGGCTACGACGCCTGCGGACGGCTCAATCACCTGCGCCTGCCGGACCACAGCAAGCTCGACTATCACCACGCCCAGGGCGGTGCGCTGACTGCCATCGACCTGAACGGCGCACGGCTCACCGAGCACCAGATGCGCGGCGGTCGCGAACTGGAGCGCCAACAGGGCCTGGTGCTCAGCCGGTACGACTACGACGAACAAGGCCGGCTCAAGGCCCAGACGGTGTGGCAGCACCAGGAGCAATTGTTCTGGCGCGATTATGCCTACAGCGCCAAGGGCAACCTTGAAACCCTTTCCGACAACCGCAACCGCCGCGATTACCGGTACGACCCGCTGGATCGCCTGATCCGCATCGACTATTCCCACACCGAGCCGCCGGAACACTTCGCCCACGACCCGGCCGGCAATCTGCTGATACAGGACCGCCCCGGCCCGACCACCCTCAAGGGCAACCGTCTGCTCAGGGAGGGCGACCGCCACTACGACTACGACGCCTACGGCAACCTGGTCCGCGAGCGCCGCGGCACCGCCCCCAGCCTCGTCACCGAATACCGCTACGACAGCCAGCACCGGCTGATCGGCGTCACCACGGCGGACGGTCGCGAAACGTCCTACCGCTACGACGCCTTTGGCCGACGCATCAGCAAGACCGTGGACGACCTGACCACCGAATTTTTCTGGCAGGGCGACCAAGTCGTCGCCGAAAGCAGCCCACGCCACCACCGCAGCTACCTCTACGAACCCGGCACCTTCCGCCCGCTGGCCATGCTCGACGGCAAAGGCCTCAACGCCTGCCCGTTCTACTACCACCTCGACCACCTGGGTACGCCCCAGGAACTGACCAACTATGGTGGCCAGGTTGTCTGGTCGGCACGCTACAACGGCTATGGAAAAACCACCGAACTGACTCATGGCGGCGGCGAACAACTCGAACAACCGCTGCGCTTCCAAGGCCAATACCTCGACCCGGAAAGCGGCCTGCACTACAACCGACACCGCTACTACAATCCCGAGACCGGTCGTTACTTGACGCCTGACCCGAGCAAGTTGGCGGGTGGGCTTAACGGGTATCGGTACACGGTGAACCCGACGGGGTGGGTGGATCCGTTGGGGTTGGCATGCAAGTGCCCTGGCGATATCGAGGCTGATGGGCCGTTCAGCGAGATTGTCCCGGGGGGAGGGTTGGCTGCTCATGAGGCTCGAGGTGGGCATTTGATTGAAAAGCATATTGGTAGAACAGATGCACAGCTAGCCCAGAGACTAGAGGTAGAGCCACATATTCCAGCAGCTTCTACGTTCCCTGATCGGCCTACTGCTGAGTTGTCAGCAGCGAGGGCATTGGCGGCAAATGAATCGAAAATCGAAAAATTCTTAGCCAGTACGAAAGAAAAGACGACTATTAGGCACACTTTCACCCAGCCAGTGGGAGTCAGCTTGCTAAATGGGGGAGCTGACTATCTGCCAGCCTCAAAAGTATTACTAGTTTTGAAAAAAGACCAACAAAGACCATTGGGGTATTTTTTACTAACAGGATTTCCGGAAGTATGAATACAGAATTTCCTGAGTTACATGATTTTTTCGGGGCTTATTTTCATCAAGATTGGCCCGCTGAGTATGGAACGGTTGAGGAAGTCCTCGACGCTTTCCTAGCAGAGTCTGATGTTGACGATTTGAGGACTGTTCAACAAGAAGTCAATATCCTACTCGAGAGGAGGAAGGGTGAGTTGGAGTTGAGGACGTATTTATTGAGAGAACTGAGTTGTTATTACAGCTACTGGAACGCATGGGAGACGGGTGAGGCATGGTTGCGCCATATTGCTCGCAGACTGAGTTCTGAAATTGACAAACGCAACTGAGTTCTTAGTCAACACGCCACCAAACTGCTTTTGTGGCGAGGGAGCAAGCTCCCTCGCCACCGAGTTATCGCCAGACGTTCGGGCCGTGGGGTAATCCATTTACATCAACAACCCCAACCCCACCGGCTCCCGCCCAACCAAACCATCAACCAAATACACACTTCCCCCCAAAATCCCCTTGGCATGATGCTTGGCCTGCGAAGCCAGCTCTGCCAACTGACTCGCATCCAATTCCTCACAAGCCTCCGAGCGCAAATGCACGACCCCAATCGACAATGACAACAAGGCAAACTCCTGCCGAATCCCCTGCCGATTCAGCGCGGTAAAACACCCTGCCTCCAAATGTTCGGGGCGGTAGAAGCGTCGGCAGTGGGTCTGGAAGTCGCTGAGCAACTGGTCCAGACGTTTGCGCCAGTCGTCCGGGCCGAGGACCAGGAGAAAATCGTCGCCGCCGATGTGGCCGACAAAGTCCCGGCTGGGGTCGATGCGCTCGTTCAGGCATTGGGCCAGGCACAGCAGGACTTCGTCGCCGCGGCCATAGCCGTATATATCGTTGAAGGGCTTGAAGCTGTCGATGTCCACGTAGCAGATCACCGACTCCTGGCGCTGTTGCAACAGGCGAGTGAGGCATTGTTGGATTGGCACGTTGCCTGGCAACAGGGTCAGCGGGTTGGCGTAGCGGGCCTGTTGGATTTTCAGCTCGGTAATGAGTTTGAGTACGTCGATTACTCGACCCAGGCCCAGGTAGGAGCCGTTGAGAGTGATGATGAAATCTTCTTCGATGCGTTGCCGTGCGCGGCTGGTGATGAGACGGCTGACTTGTTGCAGCGACTGGCTCAGTTCCACCGCAAGAAAGTCATCGCTCATCAAGCGGCTGATGGGTTTGCGGGCAAACAGGTCGGTGGCGAAGGGCTTGAGCAAGGCGTCCGAGAGCGAATGGCGATGGACGATGCCGCAGGGCTGCTCGTGGTCATCCAGCACGGCCAGGGAGTTGAGGTTGGCTTGGCGCCGGAATGCCTCCAGCACGGTGGCTGTCGGCGTGTCGTGGGCCACGGCCGGCTGCTCGTTGAGCAACGCGCCGAGATCGTTGATCTCTTCGCTGAGCGACACCGCGCCATTGTCTTGCCTGGGCATCAGCGTCCTGGCATCCCTGGCCGGTTTTTCCTGGGGACGGGCGAGCAGATAGCCTTGGACCAGGTCGACGCCCATTTCCATCAGCACCGCCAGTTCTTCCGGCAGTTCGATGCCCTCGGCGATCACTTGGGCCCGGGACGTGCGGGCGATTTTCAGGATCGAGCCGACGAACTCGCGCTTGAGGGCGTCCTGATGAATGCCGTCGATGAAATGCCGGTCGATCTTCACATAATCGGGGCGCAGCTCGGACCACAGCCGCAGGCTTGAATAACCTGCGCCCAGATCGTCCAGCGCAATGGAAAAACCCATGGCCCGGTAATGATGCAGAGCGGTTTGCAGGAGCTGAAAATCATCGATGGGCGTCTGTTCGGTGAGTTCGATGACCACCTGGCTGGGTGGTATTCCGAAATCCTGCAACAGTTTCAACGTGCGCCCGGTCTGGTGCGCCGACTCCAACAGGGACTCGGGCGAGACGTTGAGAAACAGCTTGCCCGGCAGTTTTTGCTCATTGAAGCGCTGGCAGGCGCTGCGGCGACAGGCCAGTTCCAGTTCGCTGAGGCGACCGGCCTGGCGGGCCACCGAAAGCAGGGCAATGGGGGAGTGCAGCGGGCTATTGGAAGGCCCGCGGGTCAGGGCTTCGTAACCGACGATACGCCGTTCCGAAAGGCAAATGATCGGCTGGAACAGACTGTGCAAACCGCTTTGAGCCAGGATTGAACTCAAGGCGCCCAGCTGTTCTGTCGTGGTCATGGCAATCTCTGGCGATAAAAAAAGGACGGGGCGCGATCCCTTCAAGGGGAGGCGCCCGGTCCTGTATTTCACGACAGACTGATGTCAGTTTGATGACACTCCGACGAGCATCACTGTTAAATGGCCATCATCTTAGTGCTTGGCGACAGCCGTGTTGAGTTTCAGGTAATCCAGCAGGATTCGCCCGGTTTCGCTCAGGTAGGCATCGTCTTCCGGCTTGGTTTTCTCCGGTTCGGTGATCAGGTCTTCGTCCTCTTTCTTCAGCTCTTTGAGCGGCTCTTCGCCCTTGGCCTTGCGACGCAGGTTTTCCATGGCCAGTTGCTTGGCTTCGATGTCGGCATGTTGGGCGCGACGGTCGGTTTCGTTCAGGGAGACGGTTTTCTCCAGCATCAACTTCTGCGCCAGGGCCAGCTTGTCGCGGATGAAGACAAACTCCGCGTCTTGGGCCGTGCGGGAATCATGCTCGGACTTGAGCTGGGCCAGGAACGGCTTGAACGGGTCCACGGCCGGTTTGATCGCAGGGCGAATGGTATCCCACGGCATGGCCTCGGGCAGTGCGCTTTCACCGATTTCCTTGGTGTCGATGATCGACGGGTAATCGATGTCAGGCAGTACGCCCTGGTGCTGGGTGCTCTGGCCGGAAACCCGGTAGAACTTCGCCAGGGTCAGTTTCAGTTCGCCATGGTTGAGCGGCTGGATCGTTTGCACAGTGCCTTTGCCGAAAGTCTGACCGCCAATGATCAGGGCGCGGTGATAGTCCTGCATGGCACCGGCGAAAATCTCCGAGGCCGAAGCCGACAGGCGATTGACCAGCAGGGCCATCGGGCCTTTGTAGAATGCGCCTGGGTTTTCGTCTTCAAGCACATCCACTCGGCCATCGGCGTTACGCACGAGCACGGTCGGGCCCTTGTCGATGAACAGGCTGGTCAGCTCGGTGGCTTCCTGCAGGGAGCCGCCGCCGTTGTTGCGCAAATCGATGACGACGCCGTCGACTTTCTCTTTCTGCAACTCGGTCAGCAGCTTCTTGACGTCGCGGGTGGTGCTCTTGTAATCCGGATCGCCGGCACGGAACGCCTTGAAGTCCAGGTAGAAGGCCGGGATCTCGATGATGCCGAGCTTGTAGTCCTTGCCGTCCTGCTTGAGGTTGAGGACCGATTTCTTGGCCGC
>Ga0308169_10006570_pt1 | contig 10194 bp, 11 predicted proteins | sample PhyBR1_2_FD_202139 | JGI IMG/M metagenome (GOLD analysis project Ga0308169, IMG submission 202139) | Phyllosphere microbial communities from UC Gill Tract Community Farm, Albany, California, United States - DLSLSB.R1 | ecosystem: Host-associated > Plants > Phyllosphere > Unclassified | place... | reverse complement strand
CATAGTCGAACTCTTCGCCCATCGGGTCGGGCGAAACGCCGTGTTGGTGCAGCATGTCGATCGGCAGCGCATCCGGCCACCAATCCTTGTTCGTACGACCGAGCAGTGAGCGGGCCTTGACCTCGCCGCCGCCGTTGGGGCCCATTGGGCAACCGCTGCTCTTGGGCTGTTCGTAATCGGCCATCTTGGCGTCCTCTCTCGATGAGTATTCCGTGCTTGGGCGCAAGATGCAGGATTTGGCAGACATTTGTCCAATCGATTATTCGGAATGAATCGATCATCGCATTCGATCACACACGCTCGTGGGCATGCGCTTTCCAGTCGCCTACGCTCGTCGGGACGGCGTGACGATTGCCGATGATGCGGACATTTGGCGCATCAGGAACGCTCGACGTTCGATCACGCCCTGACGGGGTAGCGCCATTCTGCGTCAACGACGGCGGATGGATCCGGTGCAGGTTAGCCCGCTAGGGAGGTAAAGGTCAGACGGTGCAGGTCCGGACTGCCTGTGTGAGTGCCGCCAAGGGATCGCCTACGGGTACGAATTCGTGCGCGAAAAACCCCTGAAAGCCGAGATCTGCAACGCTGCGCGCGACGGCATGCCAGTTCACTTCCTGCGTGTCGTCGAGATTATGGCGCTCAGGCACGCCGCCGGTATGGAAATGGCCGATCCACTCGATATTCTTCCGGATCGTAGCGATCAGGTCGCCTTCCATAATCTGCATATGGTAGATATCGTACAGCAACTTGACGTGCGGCGAGGCGACTTCCTTGGCGACGCTTACTCCCCAGGCGGTATGGTCGGCCATATAGTCGGCGTGATCGACCTTGCTGTTCAACAACTCGATGCAGATCGTCACGTTATAGTCTTCGGCGATTCGCTTGACGCGGTTCAGGCCGGCGACGGCATTTTCGGCGCCTTCCGCATCGGAGAGGCCGCGGCGGTTTCCCGAGAAGGCGATCACGTTGGGCACGCCGGCCTTGGCGGCCTGGGGGATGCCGATGCGGAACGCCTTTTCGATCGCCGCATGGTTTTCCCGTCGGTTCAAACCGTTCGGGATCGTCATGATGTCGGCGGCATAGCCCATCGTGCAGCGCAACCCATGCCGGCGCGGCACGTCGTAATCCTTCGGCTCCAGCAGATCGATGCCTTGCAGCCCGATGCGCGCTGCCTCGGCGCACAGCCGATCGAGCGGAATATCCTGGTAGCACCAGCGACTCACCGACTGTTTCAAGCGGCCGGCGCGCGCAGGCGCTGCCGCTAGTCCCGAGGTCGCGCCAAGGGCGAGAGAAGAAGCGATGACGTTGCGCCGTGTGATCATGCCTGCATGGTAATTGATAAGGCTGTCGCGGCGAAGAGGATTCTGCCGCAACCGGGGCGGTCGAATAGAGTGCGACCAGCGACCTGCGTAGTTCCCGAGGGTCACTTCAAGCGCTGTCGACGGATAACCTCCCCGACCTGATGTCTTGTACGACCGTGCCGCCTTCTGCCGCGGCCCCACTAGGAGCGTGACGCTTGGACCAGGATGAAACGATGATGGTCGGCGATCTCAAGCCGACGAGTGGCGGTCATGCGGTAATTTTATGTCATCCCGATCCGACCAGCTTCAACCACGCGATCGCCGGGGCGTATTGCGAGGCAGTCCACGCGGCGGGGCAAACTACCGTATTGCGCGACCTCTATGCGATAGGGTTCGATCCCGTTTTGAAGGCGGCGGAGCGGCCGACGAGCGTCGCAGCGGTGTATGGCGACGACGTGCTCGACGAGATCGACGCGATCGCCGGGTGCGACGTGTTCGTGCTCGTCTATCCGATCTGGTTCGGGACGCCGCCGGCGATGCTCAAGGGCTATGTCGAACGCGTGTTCGGCGCAGGCGTGCAGCCCGAGGCATTACAGGGGCGGGTGCGCACCGACCTGCTTGGTCGCAAGCGCCTGCTCAGCTTCTCGACCTCGGCCGCAAGCAAGGTCTGGCTCGACGAGCAAGGCCAGGGGCAGGGGCTGAACAGCGTGTTCGACCAGTATCTGGTGCACGCGTTCGGGATGCGATCGCAGGAGCATCGGCGGTTCGCGCATATCACGCGCGACCTCAGCCCGCGCTTCGCCGACCAATATCTGCACGAGGTCGCGGTCCAGGCGCAGCGGACCTGTGCGCAGATCGCGTTTGGGGACGAGGCGTTGCTGGCCGATCCCGCGCTCATCACGCGGATGGCTCGATAAGTTCGTCGCATCTTCGAGGACCGTCGATTGCCCGTATGATGCAAGCCGCCGTCGTCGAGGCGTTCGGCGCGTCGCGCATCTTGCGCAACCGGCCGGCGGCGCGGCAGCCGCTGTCTGCGATCAACACCATCTTCGACCGGCCGCTGACGATTGGCGACGTCCGATGTACGTGCTTTCCGAGTCCCGACGCCGTCGTCCGACCCCGCTACGGTCTTGATACGGATCAGCCCAACGACACCCGCATCGTGCGGCAGCGGGGCAAGCCGGCGGGGAGTTCGTGATGAACGCTATCCACACCGAGATGCTCTATTTTCAACGCCGCCTCGACGCCACGCGCGCGATGGCGGAGGCCGCAGCAGGCCCATGCGCCCAAATCGCGCATGAAACGCTCGCGCGATTGTATGGCGAGACGCTCGAAGCGCTTGCCGCGACGCTGCCGTGCCTGGTTGCGGAGCCGGTGATCACGATCCCCCGGCGTATGGTCCGGCCGGAGCGCACGGTCACGCCCCCGACGTTTCGGCATGCAAGCGCACGGCCCCGCCTTACGCTGAAACTCGCCTGCTAGCATAATGACGCTGTCGGGATGGGCATCAGGTCGCGATCCGACGTCCATCCCCGAATGCTCCGGCCCACTGGCCTAACCCTCGGCATTCCAGCTGGCCCAGCCGCGATCGATCGACGCGGCGATCGCGGTAAGCAGGGCGGCGTCGCCGGTGGTGCGGTCGAGGATGCGATCGCCGTGGCGTTCGGCGGTATGGACCAGGTCTGGCAGCGGGGCGGTGCCGTCGAGCAGGATCGCCTTGCCCCGCCAGCCGGAGGCACGCAGCGCCAGGAGCATGGCCATGCCGCTATCGCCGATCCCGCCGACATCGACGACGATGCAGGGGATGTCGCGCGATCTAGGGTCGGCGAGCAATGCCGCGCTCGTCGCATAGGAGCGGACGTCATAATGCTCCGACAGCAGCATGATCTGGCGCGCGCGACGGATCGCGGGGTCGCCGTCGACCAGCGAAACGCCGACGCCGTCATGGGATTGGATCGAGTGGTCGGTCATCGAGCGGTCCTTCCCGACCTTCGATGACATGTGTGGTCCGTAGCGTCTGTACGTAGAAAACGAGGGGCGAGGGGTGGGAGTGGGGGACGAGCGCTGAGGGCTCAGGCCGATTCGGCGGTTTCGCCGAGGCCCGCCGAAAACGCGATGCGTAGGACGTCCGACAGGCTGCGTGCGGCCAGCTTCTCCATCAGGTTCGCGCGGTGGACTTCGACGGTGCGAGTGGCGATGTCGAGGTCGTAGGCGATCAGCTTGTTGGGCCGGCCGAGAACCATGCCGTCGAGCACGTCGCGTTCGCGGTGGGTGAGGGCAGCAATCCGGATGAGCGCGTCGGCGGCGGCGAGGTGGTTGCGGTCCGACCGCGCCGCGTGGGCGAGCGCCGTCTCGATCGCCGCGAGCAGGGCGCTGCGCTCGAACGGCTTTTCGAGGAACTCGATCGCGCCCGCCTTGATCGCGCGTACGGCCAGCGTCACGTCGCCATGGCCGGTCAGCATTATCACTGGCAGCGCGATGCCGGTCTGCGCGAGGCGCGCTTGTACCTCCAGGCCATCGAGATCGGGCATTCGGACGTCGAGCAGAACGCAGCCGCGTGTCTCCCGCGTCACGGACTTCAGGAAGTGCGTGCCGGCGGTGTAGGTTTCGACGGTGTACCCCGCCTTGCGCAGCAGGAAGCCGACCGACTGGCGGATCGCCTCGTCGTCGTCGACAATATGCACCGTGCGCAGCACGTCAGTCATGGGGTTCGCCTGCGTCATGAAGGGTGGCGCGCGGGACGGTGAAATGGAATGCGGTGCCGCCGCTCGCGACGCCGTCCGCCCAGATCCGCCCGCCATGTGCCTCGACGATCGTCCGGCAGATCGACAGGCCAAGCCCCATACCGTCCTCCTTGGTGGTCGCGAACGCCTCGAACAGGCGTGCGCGGACGTCGGCGCCGATACCGGACCCGGTGTCGGCGACGGTGATCTGCATCCAGCCCTCGCGCTCGGACGCGGTGACGATCGAGAGCGTCTTGATGGGGGCCGCAGCCATTGAATGAATCGCGTTGCGGATGAGGTTGACCAGCACCTGCTGGATCTGGATGCGGTCGACGCGGACGATGACCGGGCTTGGTGAGGCCGTGTTGACGACGGTGATCCCTGCCTCGTGCGCGCCGAGCAGGCCGAGGCTGGTCGCCTCCTCGACGAGCAGGTCGAGCGCTTCGTCGCGGAAGCCGGTGTCGCCGCCGTCGACGAACGCGCGGAGCCTGCGGACGATCGTGCCCGCCCTCAGCGATTGCGCCGCCGCCAGGTCGAGCGCCTCGGCGATATCGGCCAGCAGCGGGGCCAATACCGGGTCGGCGCTGTCGGCGATCATCGCCCGCGTTGCTTCCAGGTAATTGGCGATCGCGGTCAGCGGCTGGTTGATCTCGTGCGCCAAGGTCGAGGCCATCGTGCCCATCGCGCTGACGCGGGAGACATGGACGAGTTCGGACTGGAGTTCCTGTACGCGGCGCTCGGTCGCGTGGCGGTTGGTGAGGTCGCGGATGAAGCCGGTGAAGATGCGTTCGCCGGCGATCGACGCCTCGCCGACCGCGAGCTCGATCGGGAACGTCTCGCCCCCCTTGCGCATCGCGCGTTCGAGCCGGACGTTGCCGATCACGTGGCGCTCGCCGGTGTGGCGGTATTTGCGCAGATGCGCGTCGTGGTCGCGCGCCTCGGTCTGCGGCATCAGCATCGCAACGTTCTGGCCGATCACGTCGCTTGCCGCATAGCCGAAGACGAGTTCCGCGGCGGCGCTGAACGAGGCGACGATGCCGTTCTCGTTCATCACGATCATCGCGTCGGGGACGGTGTTGAGGATCGAGCGAAGGTGATGTTCGCGGCGGACGATCGCGGCCTCGGCGGCCTTCTCGTGCGTGATGTCGCGGATCACCTTGCCGAACCCGCGCAGCGCGCCGGCATCGTCGTGGAGCGCGGTGATGGTGACGTGTGCGAGAAATTCGGAGCCGTCCTTGCGGACTCGCCAGCTTTCCTCCTCGATCCGGCCATCGCGGTGCGCGCGGGCGAGGTCGGCTGCTGGTCTGCCCGCGGCGATATCGTCGGCGGGATAGAAGATCGCGAAATCGCGGCCGATGATCTCCGCCTCGGCCCAGCCCTTGATCCGTTCCGCCCCGCGGTTCCAGATCGTCACGCGGCCGCGGGGATCGAGCATGTAGATCGCATAGGTCGTCGCGCCGTCGATCAGCAGCCCGAGTTCCTCCGCCAGCATCGCATCGCCGCGCGCCACCGCCTCAAGGTCGGTACCGTGCGGCGACTGCGACGCGATCATGCGGGCGGTGCGGTAGCTCGGGGAGCGCAGAGGCAAATCATTGAGATGCGGGCCTTGTTCGACACACTGATCCGATCCGCCAGGGGGCAAGAATACGACACCCGCGTTCCGATCATGACGCATGTTAAGCCAAAGACCCGCTATATGCTAATAGTCCTTCGATGATCGCGATCGTCGATAGAATGGTGGCGCCGACGACTAGTCTTCGGTTGGCCTTGGCGACGGCACCGAAATACTTGCAGATCGCGGCGCCCATCATGGCTCAGTGCGATAACAATGTGCAGCGCCGGTCGCGCAGCAGCAGGTCGCGGGTGACGCCGCCGAATGCCCATTCGTGGATCCGGCTGTGGCCATAGGCGCCGGCAACGACAAGATCGGCCTCGATCTCGTCCGCGATGCCGGCGAGCGTGTCTAGGCTGGTGCGCTTCATCCGCGCGACGACCTTGTCCGCATCGACGCCGTGGCGGGCGAGCCAGGCGGTGACGTCGTCGATCGGTTTCCGCGCGTCGATCGCGTCGATCGCCACCTCGACGATCACGACCCGGTCGGCGGCGTGGAGCATCGGCAGCGCATCGCTGATCGCGCGCCGGCATTCGCGCGTATCGGTCCACGCGATCATCACGGTCGAGAAGGTCGCGGTGGCGGCGCCGTCGGGAACGACCAGCACCGGGCGGCCGGCGCGCAGGATCAGGTCGCCGGTGTCGGCATGCGTCGCGAGGTCGGCAAACCCGGGGCCAGCGCTGGTGATGACCAGATCGGCGGACCGCGCATGTTCCGCAACCACACGCGCGATGTTGCCGAGCGTCGGGATCGATCGCCATTCGAGGACGTGCTTCGCAAGTCGCTCGTGCAGGTGGAACTCGGTCTTGGCGCGCGCGAGTTCGTCGGCGACGATATCGCGCTCGATCACCGCATAGTCACCGCCGAGATAGCCATCGCATGCCCCGATCGGCACCGGTTGGCATGCGGCGATGCCGATCACTGCGGCGTCATACTGGTCGGCGAGCGTGGCCGCGACGTCGAGCAGGACGGCGTTGGGCCGGCCGCCGTCGAGATGCACCATCAGGGTCGAATAGGTCATGAGCGGTCTCCCTCTTGCGCACCGCTGTCGGCGTTCGAGTGGGCACCGGAAAGGATCGGGAACTACGCAGGGCGAGCGATGTGCGTAGTTCCCGACGCTGGCCGCGATCGGTCGCGGCGATAGGGTGCGGTCATCGGCTCGGGCCTCTCCGCGCTGTCTTCAGGAGGGTGTCATGTCCCACGACGCAAGATTGCAGAAAGCCGTCCTCGCCGAACTCAATTGGGATCCGAGCGTCCCCGCCGGTCACATCGGCGTCACCGCGAATAACGGTGTCGTCACGCTGAGCGGCCACGCCGGCAGCTATGCCGCGAAATATGCCGCCGAACGTGCCGCCGCGCGGGTCGATGGCGTGAAGGCGGTCGCCGAGGCGATCGAGGTGCAGCTGGAGGACCGCTTCAAGCGCGGCGACGAGGCGATCGCCAGCGCGATCGTCGAGCGGCTGTCCTGGGATACGACGGTGCCACACGACAGCATCAAGGCGCAGGTCGAGGACGGCTGGGTCAGCCTGCGCGGCGAAGTGCGCTGGCATTTCCAGAAGGATGCGGCCGAGGCGGCGGTACGGCCGCTCGCGGGTGTGGTCGGCGTGATCAACCACGTCACGCTCAAACCGCGCGTCGACGTGACCGACGTCAGCAACGACATCCGCACCGCACTGCACCGCTCGTGGTTCTTCGACGGCGACACGATCAAGGTGTCGGTCGACGGCGGCACCGTGCGGCTCACTGGCTCGGTCGACTCGCCGCATGACCGGATGGTCGCCGAGCGCACGGCCTGGGCGGCGCCCGGCGCGGTGAAGGTCGAGAACATGCTCGAGATCGCCTGACTTGGGCGCGCTGTCGTCGCATCGCGAATGTGGTGGCGCCGATGACGGAGACCATGTCTCGGTCAGCCACCAGTGTCGATGCGACGGTCGGACGCTCTTGATGTCTAGCAGTCCCTGGTATTGCTACGCGGGCGTGCCCGGCTGACCACGCGTGGGCATGTCGTTCGTCGGCGTCTGCGGCGTCGGCGGCGTCGCGGTACGCCGGGCAATTTGCGAAAAAGGCGGTCGCGAACGACTATGCCGGGTTCGAACGGCGTGCCACACTCGACGCCTGATCCGCACAAGCGGACGGGAAGGAGACGGGATGCGGATTCGGTGGGACGCGCTTGGGCTGGTGTTGCTGGCCGGCTGTACGGTATCGCAGGACAAGGTCGCGGGGACGGTCGCAAGCGGGGTCGGCAAGATCGACGGTGCGTACCTGACGACCGGCGGTACCGGCAGCGACTGGGCCGCGACCGGGTATAATTACCAGGAGCAGCGCTTCAGCCCGCTCACGCAGATCAACGCATCGAACGTCGCCAAGCTCGGTCTCGCCTGGTCCGCCGACCTGCCCGATGCGCGCGGGCAGGAGGCCACGCCGATCATCATCGACGGCAAGCTGTTCGTGACCGGCCCTTGGTCGAAGGTGTTCGCCTATGACGCGGTGACCGGCAAGGCGCTGTGGACCTACGATCCCGGCGTCGACAAGGCGAAGGCGGTCGATGCGTGCTGTGACGTCGTCAATCGTGGTGTCGCGGCGTGGAAGGGCAAGCTGTATCTCGGCACGCTCGACGGACGACTGATCGCGCTCGACGCCGACACCGGAAAGCCGGCCTGGTCGGTCCAGACCACCGACAATGCCAAGCCGTACACGATTTCCGGCGCGCCGCGCGTTGTGAAGGACATGGTGCTGATCGGCAATGGCGGCGCGGAGTTCGGCGTGCGCGGCTATGTCACCGCCTATGACGCGACGACCGGCGCGAAGAAGTGGCGGTTCTATACCGTGCCGAACGCGACCGGCGCGGCGGATGGCGAGGCGTCCGACGCGGTGCTGAAGGCGAAGGCGGGATCGACCTGGTCGGCGGGCGGGCAGTGGAAACAGTCGGGCGGTGGCGGCACGGTGTGGGACGCGATCGTCTACGATGCCGAACTCGACCAGCTCTATATCGGCGTCGGCAACGGTAACCCTTGGAATCATGGTTTGCGCAGCGAGGGCAAGGGCGACAATCTGTTCCTGTCCTCGGTCGTCGCGCTGAAGCCGGAAACCGGCGCGTATCTCTGGCATTACCAGGAGACGCCGGCGGAAAGCTGGGACTTCACCGCGACGCAGCCGATCATCCTCGCGACCATCCCAATCGGCGGCACGCCGCGCAAAGTGCTGATGCAGGCACCAAAGAACGGCTTTTTCTTCGTCGTCGACCGGACCAACGGCAAGCCGATCGCCGCGAACACGTTCATCAAGTCCGTCAACTGGGCGGACCGCTATGGCCCCGACGGACGTCCGGTCGAGACGGCGGCGGCGCGTTATTACCGGACGCAGAAGCCGTTCGTCGGCGTACCGTCTGCGCTCGCCGCGCATAACTGGCAGCCGATGAGCTTCAGTCCGAAGACCGGGCTCGTCTACATCCCCGCGCAGGAAGTCGGGCTGGCGTATATCCCGCCGCTGACGCCGCAGGATGCCGCGCGCCAGCCGCTGGGGTTCAACGTCGGGCTGAATTTCTCCGAAGGCATGTTGCCGCATGATCCGAAAATCGTCGCGGGGGCGACCAAGGCGACCGTCGGCGCGCTGGTCGCGTTCGATCCGGTCGCGGGCAAGGAGCGCTGGCGAGTCGATTATCCGGTGCCGTGGAATGGCGGCACGATGGCGACCGCGGGCAATCTGGTGTTCCAGGGCACGGCACTGGGCGAATTTCGCGCCTATGCCGCGGATACCGGCAAGCAGATGTTCGCCTATCCGGTGCAGTCGGGGATCATGGCGGGCGCGAGCAGCTTCGCGGTCAACGGCGTGCAATATGTCGCGGTGACCACCGGGCGGGGCGGGTCGTTCCCGTTGGCGGCGGGCTATGCGGGCGGCGCCGCGCGGACCATCCCGAACATCCCGCGCGTGCTGGTGTTCAAGCTCGGCGGTACCGCCAGGCTGCCGGCGTTGCCCGCGACCACCCCGGTCGATTTCACTCCGCCGCCGCCCATTGGAACGCCGCAACAGGTCGCCGAGGGCAAGGCACTGTTCGGGCGCAACTGCCAGGTCTGCCATGGCGCCAATGCGGCAGGCGGCGGGGTGACGCCCGACCTGCAACGCTCGGCGACGCTAGCGAATGCGGAGGCGTGGAAATCGGTGCTGATCGATGGCGTGTTGAAGGACCAGGGCATGGTCAGCTTCGCGCGCGTGATGACGCCGGATCAGGCGCAGTCGGTACGCTATTACGTCATCGGCGAGGCCAACTGGGCGAAGGCCAATCTGCCCGACGAGGCCAGGAAGTGACCGGTGGGCCGCTCGCGGGCGTCCGGGTCGTCGAGTTCGACGCGATCGGCCCGGTGCCGCTGGCGGCGATGATCCTCGCGGATTTCGGATGCGACGTCGTAAGGATCGGGCGGGCCGGGCGCGCGCCTAGTCCCAGCGCCGATGGTCCGATCCTGGGGCGGGGCCGTCGTTGCATCACGCTCGACCTGAAGAGCGCGGCGGATCGCGACACTGCGCTGGCGATCGTCGCCCGCGCCGACGTGGTGCTCGAGGG
>Ga0308169_10006569_pt1 | contig 10195 bp, 5 predicted proteins | sample PhyBR1_2_FD_202139 | JGI IMG/M metagenome (GOLD analysis project Ga0308169, IMG submission 202139) | Phyllosphere microbial communities from UC Gill Tract Community Farm, Albany, California, United States - DLSLSB.R1 | ecosystem: Host-associated > Plants > Phyllosphere > Unclassified | place... | reverse complement strand
CGGCCTGGCCAAGAAGTGGCCGGTCATCCTGGGCGGCGCAGCCCTCACCCGCGCCTACGTGGAGCAGGACCTCGCCGAGCAGTTCGACGGCGTGGTCCGCTACGCCAAGGACGCCTTCGAGGGCCTCTCCCTCATGGAACCCCTGGTGCGCGTGGCCCGCGGCGAATCACCGGACGACGTCGGCCTGCCGCCGTTGAAGAAGCGCATCCACAAGGGCGGGGCGAAGTTCACCATCACCGAGCCCGAAGCCATGCCCGGCCGGTCCGACGTCGCCACCGACAACCCCGTGCCCGTGCCGCCGTTCTGGGGCACCCGCATTGTCCGCGGCGTCTCGCTGCACGACTACTCCGCGTTCCTCGACGAGCGCGCCACCTTCATGGGCCAGTGGGGCCTCAAACCCGGCCGCGGCGAGGACGGCGCCTCCTACGAGGAGCTCGTGGAACGCGAAGGCCGTCCGCGCCTGCGCTACTGGCTGGACCGAATCCTGGCCGAGGGCATGCTGGACGCCTCCGTCGCGTACGGCTATTTCCCCGTGGTCTCCGAAGGGGAACAGGTGGTGGTGCTGCACCACGGCGAGGATCCCGACGGCGTCCTGGGCCAGGCGGGCCTGCTCGCCCCGGACGGTGGTTCAGGCGGCCAGATCGGCACCGACCGCCTGCGCTTCGACTTCCCGCGCCAGCGCCGCGACCGGCACCTCTGCCTGGCCGACTTCGTGAAGTCCCGCGAGTCCGGGCAAATCGATGTGCTGCCCGTACAGCTGGTCACCGCCGGCTCGAAGATCGAGGAGTTCACCTCCAAGATGTTCGCGGCCAACCAGTACCGCGACTACTACGAGCTCAACGGCCTGGTCATGCAGCTCACCGAGGCGCTGGCCGAGTTCTGGCACGCCCGCATCCGCAAGGAGCTAGGCTTCGGCGCCGAGGAGCCGAAGGACACGGCGGGGTACTTTAAGCTGGACTACCGCGGCGCCCGCTTCTCGCTCGGCTACCCCGCCTGCCCGGACATGGAGGACCGCCGCAAGGTGACCGAGCTGCTGAAGCCCGAACGGATGGGCGTGGTCCTGAGCGACGAGCTCATGCTGCACCCCGAACAGTCCACCGACGCGTTCGTGTTCCACCACCCGGAGGCGAAGTACTTCAAGGTGTGAGGTGGGCCGGGCCCGGAGCGGCACGACTGTCACTCCGGGGCCGTTTCCTGTCATTCCCCGCCCGGGAGGGAGGTGCCCGGCAGCGAGGCCAGCTGGGTCAACGAACCGCCGCGGTCCAGGCTGAGGATGAGGTCCAGGTCCAGCCGGTCCAGGAACGCGTCATCGTGACTGACCACAATCACGGCGCCCCGATACGCAGCGAGGGCCTCCACCAACTGGTCCACGCTGCGGATATCCAGGTTGTTGGTGGGCTCGTCCAGGATCAGCACCTGTGCGGGCGGGTCCGCGAACAGCAGCGTGGCCAGGGAAACCCGGAACCGTTCACCGCCGGAGAGCGTCCGCACCGGCCGGTTCACGCTGTCCCCGCGCAAAAGGAACCGTGCCAACCGGTTCCGGATATCACCGGAAGGCACCGCCGCAGCGGCGTCCTGGACGTTTTCGAGCGTGGTGGCTTCTTCCCTGAGCCCATCGAGCCGCTGGCGCAGGTACCCGGCCCGGTCCGTGAGCAGGCTGCCGCCGGCTTCACCGTCGGTGCACGGAAGGCAACCGGCCAGCCTCTCCAGGAGCGTGGTCTTTCCGGTTCCGTTCGGGCCAATGATCGCCACCCGTTCGGGGCCCTGCACCACGTAGGAGCGGTCGGTGCCCCACAGCTCGGCGATCCGCCGGCTGCGCGGAACCTGCGGGTCGGGAAGATCCACCGATATCCGTTCCTCCTCGCGCACCCGGGAAGCAGCGGCGTCCAAGGCATCCTGGGCCGCCTGCACCCTGGAATCCATTCCGGAGCGGATTTTTCCTGCCGCCACCTGGGCGTCGGAGGCCCGTTGGTTCATCAGGATTTTGGACCCCTTCTTGTTCTCGTAGCTCTTCTGGCCTGTCCTGGCCCGGCTGGCCAGCTTCGTATCCGCCTCCTGCTTCTGGCGCTTTTCCTTCTTCACCTGCTGTTCGGCCGAACGGGTGGCCTGCACCGCGGCGGCCTGCTGTTCATCCAGGTAGTCCCGCCATTCGCTGTAGGGTCCGCCGAACACCGTCAGCCCTCCCTCAAACAGCTCTGCCGTTTCGTCCATAAGCTCCAGCAGCGCAAGGTCGTGGCTGACCACCAGCAGGCTTCCCGGCCAATCACCCAGCATCCGGCCAAGTGCCGAACGGGCATCCCGGTCCAGGTTGTTGGTCGGTTCATCCAGCAGCGTGATGGGAGTCCGCCGGATCCTCAGCCCGCTGATGGCGGCCAGCATCGCCTCCCCGCCGGACAACTCACCCACGCTCCGGTCAAGCCCGGCCCCGGAGAGCCCGATATCCTGCAGCGCTTCACCAGCGCGGGCTTCGATGTCCCAGTCGTCACCGAGGACGTCGAAGTGCTCCACTGCGGCATCTCCGGATTCGATGGCGCGCAGGGCGGTGACCTTGTCCTTGATTCCCAGCAGTTCCATCAGCGTGGCATCGCGGCGCAGCGTCAGGGTCTGAGGCAGGTAGCCAACGTCGCCTCCGGTGGAGATGGTGCCGGCGGTGGGCGCGAACGTCCCTGCTATCAGGCGTAGCAGGGTGGATTTTCCGGAACCGTTGGTTCCCACCAGCCCGGTTTTTCCCGGCCCGAAACTGCCGGAGATCCCGGACAGCGCCGGTGAGCCGTCCGGCCACTGGAAATGGACGTCCGTGAGGACGACGGATGGAGTATGTGATGTAGGCATGGTGCTCCCAATAGAAGATGCCGGGCGGCCGGGCCGCGGTTCGCCAAATAGGTCAGGTGTGGAACGCGCGGGAAGTCCTACGGGGGACGGGCTGCCACGGAAGCCGGCCAGGGCGCGCGGGGATAAGCACCAGGCTGTGCAGGGTGGCGGGAAATCAGTGCAGGGCAAAGAACGCCATGGATTGGCATCGGGCTCCGGGTGGTTTCAGCGGTAGAAGCGCTGAGACCTGCCGGGCCCTTAGGGCATCAGGGAAGTGTCAGCGCGCGGACTGCGTCGCGAAACCTGAAATGCCCGTCACAAGATTGCCTAACACTGGGGAACAGAGGACATCAGTGTCACAAATTCAGTACGGGAACGCAATCCGCCATCACAGGTGTGCGCCGGCGCTTTCCCTGCGATCCGATCCGCCACGCGCTGCAGGCGGCAGTGAGTCCTGCCGGCCCCGGCCCGCAACCGCGCTGGATACCGGCTTCACCCGCCGCAGCGAGGCAAGCACCGCCCGGCCCACCACGGCGATGCCAATTACCGTGGTGACGGCGCGCAGGGTGTCCCAGCCCGCCGTCGAGGTCAGCAGCGAGTAGAGCAGGAAGCTGCTGAGGTTGGCGCCCAGCGGTGCGCCCGGAACATAGGAAATGCCGGTGCCCGCACCCACAGCGAACGGCCAGAACCACAGGTTCAGCAGCAGCCCGAATACGTAGGACGCGACGATGCCGTAGCCTGCCAGCATCCACAGCTCGGCCCTGCCACGTACCCGGCGGGGAAGCAGCCCGGCGCCCGCGCCCACCCACGCGCAGGCGAAAATCTGGAACGGCGTCCACGGCCCGATCCCGCCCCACAGCGCACTGGAGACGGCAATCGTGGCGGCTCCGAGCAGCAGCCCGAACCGCGCACCGAACGCACGGCCGGCCAGAATCAGCAGGATAAACACCGCTTCCACGCCCCCGACGCCGGTGCTCGCCACCCGGACGGCGGAACCGACGGCAGCCAGCACGCCGAGCAGTGCCACCGTGTGTGCCGATCGGACCGATCCGTCCAGGGACAGCACGACGGCGACCGCGGCCACGGGTGCGATGGCCAATGCAATGCAGGGGGTTGCGGCGGCAGCGTCCTGGGGGAGTGCCGCGGCGAGCAGCGGCCAGCAGAACGCCGCCAGGGCAGCCAGATTGGCTGCTGCGAGGACAGCCAGCTCGGCGCCGCGCGGCATCCGGATCCGGTGGGGCTTCGTGGCACACGCGACGTCTGCCTGTTCAGCGGTGGACACCCCCGCCTGTGCGCTGGCAAGAGCAGGACGGGGCGACGGGAGATAGGGTGCCGGAGCAGCGACAGGTTCCAGAGATGGGGCCACGCCATCGCGCATCGGGAGGATCCGGGCGCCCAGGCTGTGGGCGAAGTCGAGGTCGTGCGTGGCGATCAGGACCGCCGCGCCTTCCGCTGCCGCGGTGCGCAGGGCCGTCGCCACTGCAGTCCGTGCGGCCGGATCGAGCCCGCGCGTGGGTTCGTCGATGAGCAGCACATCGGGGTCATCCATGGTCTGCAGGGCGATGGCCAGGATCCTGCGCTCGCCGGCGGAGAGGTCCCGCGGATGCCCGTTCCCGACGGGAATGCTGCTGCCTCCCCGCAGCCGGGACAGCCGTGCCGCCGCGGTACCGGCAGTAACCGCTGTGCCCTTGTTCCGCCGCGCCTGCCGCCGCTCCGCCGACCGCAGCTCGCCCGTTACCGTGTCCCTGGTGAAGAGGTCGTCCGACGCGTCCGGCACCAGGGCGACCCGGCCGCTGTCGGACGTTGCGCCGGTACCTTCACCCAGGGCCAGCGCCACCAGCAGGGACGACTTCCCGGCCCCGTTCGGTCCCACCAGTGCCACGATCTCGCCGTGGTGCAGGGCCAGCGAGGCGTCGCGGACCAGCGGTCCGCCCTTCCGGCGCACCTCGAGATGGGTTGCCGTCAGCACGGGGGTGCGGGCGTGGTCCGGGGCGGCCGCCGGCCAGGATTCGGCGGGAGCGGCGGGGGCGGGTGCGGTGCCCGGGACGAGCGCGCCGCCCTCGATGGCCCACCACGAATCGGCAATTGGCGCCAGCGCCGCGGCGCGGTGCTCGGCGACGATGACGCACACGCCGTCGTTGGCCAGGGCACGAAGGACGCCGATGACGTGTGCACGGGCGGTGGCATCAAGGTCGGCGAGGGGCTCATCCACCAGGAGCAGCTGCGGGTTATCCACGACGGCGGCCGCGATGGCCACCAGCGTGGCCTCACCGGCCGAGAGGGTGCTGACGTCCCGGTCCAGCAGGCCGGAGACTCCTATCCGGTGCGCCACCTCCCGTACCCGGTCCCTCGCAGCAGCGGAGGGCACGCCACGGAGCTCGAGGGCCAGGGCGATGTCGTCTCGGACGCGGGTGGTGGCAAAGGCAGCGCGCGGATTCTGCAGGACGACGCCCACCAAGCCGGCCGTGTCGCGCGGGGGAGCGGAGGCCCGGTCCGTCCCGGCAATTCGTACCGTGCCGGACACGCTCCCGCCGTCCACGTGCGAAAGGAGGCCTGCAATGCCGCGCAGAATGGTGGACTTGCCAGAGCCCGTGGGCCCGGTGATCACCGCGACGGACCCGGCCGACGGGGCAAACGAATCAACCCGGATGCACGTGTCAGCGATGCGGAACTGCGCGTCGCGCACCAGAAGGGGAGCGCCGTCGTCGTGATGTCCTTGGCGGGATGCCCGGCTCCCGAACCCGCGCAGCTCTAGGGCCGCGGCAACCCGGCCCGCGTGCTCCAGGGTCCGCTCGAGGATCGGCACCAGGGCGCGCGGTCCGAACTTTTCGCCCCGGAGCCGGAAGGCCAGGCGGACCGAGGCGACGGCGTCGGAAAGGGCGGGTAGCGCAGCCCACGCGACAACCAGCATCCGGGCAACGCCCTGCAGGGGGCCGCCGCGGGCCAGCTTCACGAAGCCGCGGGACACATCCACCCAGGCATTGAGCAGGCCAAAAGCTAGGATGGTCAGCGCGATCGGCAGCGCGGACAGAAAAGCCTGCCAGAGCCCGGGCCCGGTCACCGGACCGAGGAACACCACGTGGGCGTACGGGGCGGGAAGCCGCAGCGGCGGCAGGTTGAGCAGGACCGGGCTGCCAGTGCCCGCTCCGTTGAAGAGGACGCGGTAAACGACCCGCGCCGCGATGAACACAGCAGCGAGAACCGCCGCTGCGCGCAACGGCGCGGGCCGGAAGGTCATGACGCGGGTGCTGCCGGTTCGTTGTCCACGGTGTAGAGCAGTTCAAGGCTCTCGCCGGGGCTGAGCTTCAGGCTGTCCAGGCCTTCCTGCGCGTAAGCCCACGTGCCGGCGGCGGGTTTCACCCAGAGGGCCCAGTAAGAGACTGTGTTTTTGTCATCGCACGCTTCGCGGGTGGTGCCGCCCTTGTGCTTGATGTCGAAGTCCGCAGCGGGCACGCCGTTGACGCGGCACGCGAAGCTGGTGGGGTACTTGGCGGTGCCCTCGATCTTCACGCTGGCTTTGCCCAGCACGTCCGATGCCACGGTGGGTCCGTCCACGGACACGCAGCTGGAGGTGTCGGCGGCGGGCTGCTTCAGTGCGCCCGAATCGACGATGACCTTCACGCCGGCGCAGGGGCCTGCATTGGCGGAAGCAGTGGACGAAGTGCTGGCGCTCGATGAAGCAGTTGCGGAAGACGCGGGTGCGGAGGAACTTGGGGAGTTGGCGGCCGGCGTGGAGCAGGCGGCGAGGAAAAGCAGGAGGCCGGCGGCGGCGATGGAACTCGCGGCGGCGGTGCGGATCTTAGTCAATGTCACCTGTCAAGGGTAGGGCGTTGCCGGTCCGGAGCCGATGGCCGTTCCGTTGTGTGACGCCGGTTCTCAACATGGGCGCGTGGCGGGGACGCCAAGAGGCCGACGCCGGCACTCGAGTGAGTGCCGGCGTCGGCCCCTATAGGTGAAGCGTTGCTAGCCTTCGGTTGCCAGGACGGCGTTGGCGGGTACTGCCTCCTCAGGAGCGTCGTACCGGGGGTCGTTGGACGCCGGGTGTGCAGCGACTGCGGCGGCGTGCTCGGCGAGCACCCCGGTCTGGTGCCGGATCTTCAGGCGGTAGAGCAGGGTGCCGCCGATCACCACGGCGCCCACGAACATCACCCCGCCCCACTGCAGGTACCACTCGAATGGCGGCACCGAGTTGTAGATCTCCGGGCGCGGCCACACGAGGTTGATGGTCATGGCGGCGCCCCACAGGACGGCGACGATGTTCACGGGAAGACCCCACTTGCCCATGGAGAACCCGGGCTCGGAACCGTCCGCGATCAGGGGCCACTTCTTCAGCAGCCGCTTGCGCAGCAGCGGGACCGTGACCAGGAGGTAGGACAGGTAGATCAGCACGATGCTGATGCTGGACAGGATGGTGAAGATGGCCGGCTGCATGACGTTGACCAGCAGCGGGATGACCGCCAGGATGCCGATGACGATCGCGGCGACCGTGGGGGTCCGGCGGACTGGGTCCACCTTGCTCAGCTGCCGGCTGAAGGGCAGGTTGTTGTCGCGGGCCATGGCGAACATCATGCGGATGGCGGCGGCGTGGACGGCCAGGGTGCAGACCACCACTGCGACGACGATGCAGGCCAGGAAGGCCTTGCCGAACGGGCCGCCCAGGACGGAGAGCACAATGTGCTGCAGGCCGCCGTCGGGGGAGCCGATCTGCGGGTCCGTGAGGTCCGGTGCCGCCAGGATGCCGAAGAGCAGGATTCCCCCGCCCAGCAGGAAGGAAGCCGTGACAGCGCGCAGGATGGCCTTGGGTGCGGTCTTCTTGGGGTCCTTGGTCTCCTCGCCGAGGGAACTGGCGGTATCGAAGCCGTACATGACGTAGCCGGAGGCCATGGCGCCGATCAGAAAGACGCCGAAGAAGCCCAGGTCCTGGCCTTCGCCGAAGCCGTTGGTCTGGAAAAAGACCTCCGGGCCGCGGACCACGTGCCAGGCCAGTGCCAGGATCAGCAGCACGGCGGCGATGAGCTCCACGAACACGCCAATGCTGTTGATCCGGGTCATCAGCTTCACGCCGAACGCGTTGATGAGGGTGGAAATGGTGATCATGATGGTGGCCAGGACCACGCCGTTCATGGCGAAGTCGTACGGCCCGGTGCCGTCGCCGACGAACTGGAAGCCCTCCCAGAGCTGGGGGAGGGTGATCTGCAGGGCCAGGGCCACGGAGCCCAGCGCCATGATGGAGGACAGCAGCAGCAGCCAGCCGGCCAGCCATGATGAGGTTCCGGAGGACAGCCGCTTGGCCCAGTTGTAGACCGAGCCCGCAACGGGGTAGCGGCCGGCCAGTTCGGCGAAACACAGGGCCACCATCAGCTGGCCAACGAACACGATGGGCCAGGACCAGGCGTACGCCGGGCCGGCCATGGAAAAACCGAAGTAGAACAGCTGGAAAACACCGGTGAGGATGGAGATGTAGCTGACACCCGCGGCGAAGCTGGCAAACTTGCCGATGCTCCGATCCAGCGTCTGGGTGTAGCCGAATTCGTCCATGCCGCTTGAATCAATACTCTTGCTGGGTTCCAATATGGACTCCTAGTTCAGAAAAGCACGATGGGAACGGCCGCCCTGGGGTGCGGCGAGATAAACGTTCTGCGGGGGCCGGCGCTGTTGGGAACGCGGCCCCCGGGATGACCCGCCGCTTAGGCGAGGGACGTGCTGAGCTCCTTCTCTTCCAGGGCGTCGGTGCCGGCGTAGTCCGCCTTAATCAAATCAGCGCAGCGCTCGCCGATCATCATGACGGTGATGTTGGGATTGACGGTGACGTGTTCAGGCATGACGGACGCATCGGCGACCCGGAGGCCGGTGACACCCTTGACCCGCAGCCGGGCATCCAAAGGTGACATCCCGTCGTCGTCCGCTCCCATGCGGACCGTGCCCACCGGGTGGTAGACGGTGTTGTGGGTCTTGCGGATGTAGTCCTGCAGTTCCTCATCCGACTGCGCCTCGACGCCGGGCGACAGCTCCCGGCCGGTCCACTCCGCCATGGCGGGCTGGGCGGCGATCTCGCGGGCCTTGCGGATACCGGCCACCATGACGCGCATGTCATGGCCTTCCGAATCCGTGAAGTAGCGCGGATCCACCATCGGCTTGTCCCGGAAATCGCGGCTGCGCAGCCGGACGGTGCCGCGGGAGCGGGCATGCGTAACGTTCGGGGTGAGGCTGAAGCCGTTCTCCGTGGTGGGGTACCCGTGCCGCAGCGTGTTCATGTCGAACGGGACGGAGCCGTAGTGCATCATCAGGTCCGGGCGGTCCAGGCCGTCTTCGGTGGGTGTGAAGATGCCGATCTCCCACCACTGGGTGGAGGTCTGCACCATGGGCTGCTTGGCCTCGAACTGCACCACGCCCTCCGGGTGGTCCTGCAGGTGCTCGCCCACGCCGGGGGAGTCCACCAGCACCTCGATGCCGTGCTGGGCAAGGTGCGCGGCCGGGCCGATGCCGGAGAGCATGAGCAGCTTGGGGGAGTCGATCGCGCCGGTGGACACGATGACTTCCCGGTGGGCGGTGAGCCGGTGGGTCCGGCCGAACGCGCCGTCCACCACGTCCACGCCGGTGCAGCGCTTGTCCGCGTCGAACACCAGCTGGCGGGCGCGGAGTCCGGTCAGCAGGGTGAAGTTGGGGCGGTCCACGATGGGATGGATGTAGGAGACGGAGCTGGACGAGCGGGTGCCGTCAGCGCGGCGGTTGATCTGGAAGAAGTTGGCGCCGTTGACCACGGTGGTGCCGGTGTTGAACTTCGCCCGGGGAATCCCGGTCTGCTCACAGGCATCCAAAAGCGCGACGCCGGCAGGATCCGCCGGGGGCACGTTCATCAGGTGCACGGGGCCGGAGTCGCCGTGGTGGGGTGCGTCCGGGCCCGCGTCCTCGTTGGTCTCCAGCCGCTGGTACAGAGGCCACGCGTTGGCGGCGTTCCAGCCCGTGGCGCCGTACTTGGACTCCCATTCGTCCAGGTCCTCGCGCGGGGCCCAGAAGGCGATGCAGGAGTTGTGGCTGGAGCAGCCACCCATGACTTTGGCGCGGGCATGGCGCATGAAGGAGTTGCCGTTTTCCTGCGGCTCGATGGGGTAGTCCCAGTCATACCCGGATTCCAGCAGTTCCATCCAGCGGTCCAGCTGCAGGATCTCGGGAATGTTCCGGTCATCCGGGCCCGCCTCGACGAGGGCCACGATCACGTCCGGATCCTCGCTGAGCCGGGCTGCCACGGCGGCACCGGCGGACCCGCCGCCGATGACGACGTAGTCGAACCCGCGGTCGCTCACGTCCTCGATGTTGTCGTAGTGCATCTAGTTCTCCTTGCTGTGGTCAGCGAACCAGCCGGTAACCTGCGGGCTGGTGTTCT
>Ga0308169_10006567_pt1 | contig 10197 bp, 16 predicted proteins | sample PhyBR1_2_FD_202139 | JGI IMG/M metagenome (GOLD analysis project Ga0308169, IMG submission 202139) | Phyllosphere microbial communities from UC Gill Tract Community Farm, Albany, California, United States - DLSLSB.R1 | ecosystem: Host-associated > Plants > Phyllosphere > Unclassified | place... | reverse complement strand
GACCATGGCGCGGCGCACGAACGCTGGCGACATGGTGGGCGCCTGCAATGCGCTGCTGATGTGGAACAAGGTGGGTGGCAAGGAAGTGCGCGGACTCACGCGCCGGCGCCAGGCCGAGCGCGAGCTGTGCTTGAAGGGGTTGTCATGATCCCGATCCAGTACCGCGCGCTGGCGGCCGGCCTTGGCCTGCTGCTGGCGATGACGCTGGCCGGTGCCGCCGGCTGGCTCACGAACGGCTGGCGGCACGACGCCGAGATCGCCGAACTGCAGCGCGCGCACGCGGAAACCATGCGCAGCCAATCGGAGCTGGCGCTGACCACGCTGCAGGCCGACGCAGCGCGCATCACCGAGGCGGCCACCGAGTTCGCCGCCATCCAATCCACCCTGGCGCCGCGAATGTCGGCGCTCACCAAGGAGCTGCGCAATGCGAAACCTCTGCCTGCTGGTTGCATGCCTGACGCTGACCGCGTGCGCAACCTCGACGCCGCAATCGAAGCCGCCAACAAAAGCATCCCTCGATAGCGCGCTGGCCGCGCCGTGCCCGGTGATCGAGCGGCCCGGCGCCGACGACTACGACGCGTGGCAGGTCTGGGCTATCGAACTGCTGCACCAGTACGCTACGTGCGCGGCGCGCCACGCGAAGACGGTGCAGGCCTGGCCGGATTAGCTTATTAGCCGATGTGATCTACGTCACATGAATTAGCATATTTTGGGTCACTTGTGACGAAAAAGTTTGCTCATAAATGTATAGTTAGCTAAACTAACCTTGCAGACAAGCGCAGGACTTGTAGAGGTCACCGAAAGGTGGCAGCCCGAACGGGTGGGATCCTCGAACCTGGGGTCTGTAACTATTTTGAAGGGCTCACCAGTGTGGTGAGCCTTTCTTTTTCTGGGCTTGAGCACCAGAATTTCATGCCGTAGCCACCGATTCCGTTCTTCCCGCGGAAGACAAGCGGGGCAAGCATCTTCAGATAGCGGTCTTCGATCTCTCCATACTGAGAGCGGTTAGAGGCGAAGAATGCGCTCGAGGCAACAGCATCTGCAATTTGTAGGCCGGCTAGCTTGTCGTGATTGACAGCGCGAACTCGAGACGGGTCTATGGCACCCCAGTCGATGCTGATATCCGTGGAGTTCGAGGACTGCACCAATAACAAGCCCAAATAGCTTCGCAGCTCGTCATACGACATAGCGGATCGATTAGAGAACACAAGATCCGTCTTACATGGGCCGTTATTAGAAAAGCTACGGCAAAGCCAGCTAACACGTTCGACCAGTAGCCGCGTGCAATAACGGTAGAGTTTGTGGGCTTCTTGCGTGAAATTCTCAGAGTTTCGAATTGTTGGCTTGTGGACCATGATGTTTACGGTGCGGACTGGCAGCGCCGAAATGATCCGAATCAGCGGCAGACGTTGTTCATGCTTCAGGTCTCGAAAATGAAGTACATATTTATCCGGCTTCCCCAAAACCCGGCGCGCCTCTTGCGCTGCAGCCACCATCTTCAAGTCGTTACTCTTCCGAATAACCGTCGCCGAAAGGACGAACCAGTCTGAGCTTCCTTTGCCGCCTTCGCGGAATTTGAAGCCTTCGTCTCCGGCCTCGTCGATATACGCTACAAAGTCACAAGTCATACAATGCGAAAAGTTAACCGAAGTTAACGATGCTATCTGACTATCAATGCATCGGCAAGATTTAAGCTGTCGATATGCACGGGCCGGCCGCACCCAAGGTAGCGCCGCGCCGTGGCCCGCCATCAATCAAGGCACGCTGCACAACCTGCAGTGGGATGTCTAGCTCGTGTGACGCATCCACCGCGGCTGCTAAGCCGAATGCAACAGAAACGTTCACGGCTAAGTCCACGTGAACTGCGGTGAGTCTATCGATTCGATTTTCCATACGCCAATGTTAGCGCGTCGGCATGACACGTGGCGCGCCACGCCAAGACGGTCTAGGTCTGGCCTAGGCGAAACAGCGCTGAGGCTAGCCATTAGAGGAGGGATCTTAATCAATTCTTCACATGCGCCTGATTGATACAAGATTCAGAGAACATGAGCATGCTTGTCGCCAGCTCGCGTCATCTCCCAATAAAAGCCATGCCACTCGTCACCATCGAGGTACTCCTCCCTCCGTCCACAGACGCTGCAACTGCGGCGCTCGAGGTCATCGGATAGGATCCATATGTGGGGTGGGTTCAACCTTCTTAGCAGAGCGCGAAACATCTTTTATCTCGTAAATATTGTGTCTACTGAGCATAATTTCGGCGCTCCTTTTTGACAATATTTATCTACTCGAGTCGTTAGTAACTGAAGCGGCCAGACCTTAGCTGTTGTTAAAAAGTCGCTATTGGATAGGATAGATGGCGGTCCAGGCTTGGCCGAAGTAGGGTGCTAGTTCTCGATCTCGCCGGCGACGCGAGTGATGGCCCGGCGGGTGGCTGCACCGGCGTCGTCGCCGTGCGGCTCATTTGCTAATTTGAGATCTGCGGTCATCGCGGTGGTGTCCTGTTCGTGGATGCGGACCTCAAGCCGGAGCCGCACGGCCAGGTCGAATGCGTCCCCGCTAAACATGAGCGAATTCCAGCTGTGCACGGCCGAACCGTCGGCGAAGTGCAGGTTGACGTAGCCCTCGCCATCGACCACCTCAACGCGCACGGCGCCGATCGCGCGCGCCGCCCGCTCCAGCAGCACCAGGTCAGCCTCCGGAATGTCGACGCGCGGCTGCGCCGGCAGTTCGTCCAGGTCGTCGTAAATCTCGTTTCCCATGTCCCCTCCAATTAGACCGCAGCCTTACTGCGCCGCAACGGCGCCACCGACGCGCTCACGGCTGGCGCTGCGCAATAGTCGGCCCACACCTGCATCAGCACCTTGCGCTTCTCGATCAGGTCGCCTCGACGGTAGGCGGCCTCGACCTTATCGGGCAGGCTGTGCGCCAGCGCGTGCTCGCACACCTCCCGCGGGAACGTGTTGCCTACCGACTCCGAGCACCAGTCGCGGAACGTCGACCGGAAACCGTGCATGGTGATCTCGCCCCGCCCCATTCGGCGCAGCACCGCCGTCAGGCTCATGTCCGACAGCTCCTTGTCGAACTTCATCCCGGTGAACACGATGTCACCCACGCGCGGCTGCGCGCGCAGCAGGGCCAGAGCCGGGCCGGACAGCGGCACTCGGTGCTCTTTTCCGCCCTTCATCCGTGCGGCCGGCACTGTCCATATTGCCGCGTCGAAGTCCATCTCATCCCAGCGAGCGCCCCGGATCTCACCCGATCGCGCCGCTGTCAATATCCCGAACTCTACCGCGCGCGCAGCGCTCCCAGCGCGCGGCCGCAGCTCGCTCATGAACTCGCCGATTTCCTGCCAGGGCAGGGCGGCGTGGTGCGCCACTTTCGCAACCTTCGTCGGATCGGCCAGCAAATTGTCCAGGTGCCCGCGCCAGCGCGCCGGGTTCTCACCAGTACGGAACTTGCTCACGGTCGCCCAGGCCAAGATGTTCTCGATCCGGCTGCGCAGCCTGGTCGCGGTTTCGGTTTTCTCATGCCAGATCGGCTGCAGCACCTTCACGCATAGCGCGGTGTCGATCGCGGCCACGGGCAGCGATCCGATCAGCGGACTCGCGTAGGTCGCGATAGTGCTCTCCCACTGCGCGGCATGCTTCTGACTTTTCCAGCTGCCGCGGTGAGCTTTGATATACTCGGCAGCGCAGTGGTCGAAGGTCACGGTCCTCGCTCGGTCGACGGCCGCGCCGAGTTTTAGTGCGTTCCGGGCCTCCAGTGGATCGATGCCTGCAAGGAGATCGGCCCGACACGACTTGGCTTTGTCGCGTGCCTCGGCCAGCGTGACGGTATGCAGCGCGCCAAGCCCCATCTCACGCTCTCTGGTGGCCAAGGTGAAGCGGAAGATCCAGCTCTTCGTCCCGGACTTGGAAATCTGCAGGTACAGGCCGGCGCCGTCGCCGTAGTAGCCCGGCTCCTTCAGGCGCGATACTGCCGCCGCGCTCAACTTTTCAACTGTCCTTGCCAAAGCCTACCCCCGTTTGTACCCACATGCGTTGCGTGGATTTTAGCGTATACTAACGAACTAATGCGAACAATGTGGAACATGAAAAGCCATATAAATCAATGGCATAGAGAATGATTCCGAACGTTGGCGGACGCTGTGAAGGCGGACCCTCTCTCCGCCAGAATACAAGTCGTTGATTTAGTGAATAAAATCCTCCTGATTCGGAGGATTTTTTTTGCCCGTTTTACTAGAGATTCGGGCTGTACTATTCAAATGCTCACCTTAGTGGTTTGACCATGTCCGGCCGGCGCCGATAAACGCGATCCGTGATCTTGCTGTCAGCGTGCGCGAGCAGGCTACAGGCGTGCTCCAGAGTGCTCGCATCGCTGGCGCACTTGGCGCGCAGGTCGTGCTCGGTGAAGTGTTCGGTCACCTTCGTTTCTTCCATTACCCTGGCCATGAAGTTGCGCCAGAGCGATTCCCAGCTGCCAGCCCGGCCGTTGTCCTTGAAGTAGCATTCGCCGGCGAGCGTGCAGAACAGATACGGCGACAGCGGTACCGGTCGCGCTGCCTTCGCCGTGGCCACCGCTTCGCGCAGTCGTCTGACCAGGTGATCACCATGCGCTTACCGGTCGACCCTGACGTCTTGCCGGGCTCGACATAGATGCCGTCCTCCTGCAGGTCCGACATCGTCAGGCGCAGCATGTCGCCGCGCCGCATGCCCGTCAGCAGCTTCAAGCGGATATAGGCCTGCGCCGCCAGCACGCTGCCCGACTTCCGGCGCGCCTCCAGCGACAAGCACTCGACGATCTCCCAGTCCTCGACGTAGCGCGTGCGCGGCTTCTCTCCTTCCAGCCTGACCTCTCCCTTGAACGGGTGGCGGTCCAGGTATCCCCACTCCACGGCTTTCGTCAGCGCGTGCGACAGCAATTCCATTTCCCGGCGCGCCGCTGTCTTCTTCTCCCGCCGATCGACGTACTGGTAGACGTGCCGCGGCTTGATATCGGTCAGGGCCATAGGGCCGAACGTCGCGCGCACCGGCTTGATCGCCGACGCGTTCTGCGTTTGGGTTGTCACGCTCTTGAGCGGGGTCACCTCGAGCGCGTACCGATCGAGCAGGGCGGCGATAGTCTTCGCCCGGTCGACCACCTGCAGCCGCTCGGCCCACACCTTGTAGGCCTCCGGCAGGTTGGCGCCGAGCCGGAATGTCTGCTTGCCGTCCCATGCGGCCTCGTGGCCGGGCGGCACCTGGTAGTAGTAGCAGCCATGGGCAAGGCGCCAGCGCTTCGGCAAGCCCTGATTCTCGGGCTTACGCGCGCGCGGCATTCATCGCTCCCCAGTTCGGTTTCGTGGGTGTCTTCTTCCGTGCCGAGGCCGGCGCCGACGCGACCCCAAACAGCTGCTCGACGTGCGAGCGCAGCACGGCCAGGCTGCCGTCGGCGCGCTGGCGGAACTCGATACCCATCGCACGCAGCATCTTCGCCTGCGCGCGGCGCTGTACTCGATCAGTCATGCTGTGGATCTCGTCGGAGCTCAAGAACATTTCGGACATCATAAAACCCTTTCCAACTTCTATTTTCGCCCAGCGCTGGCGACCAGGCCGACGTAGCATGCGCTGTGAAACGCCTTCTTGGCCTGCGGGCCACCCGGCGACTGCGCGCGCACGTATCGCTCGCTCTTCCGCACGGTCATGCCGCAGAAGGCGCACAGGTGATCGCGGCGCGCCGTGTGCGTGACTTCTGAGGATGCGATAGTGGGAGTGGTCATGGTCGGTTGTCGGCGCCGCAGCTTTTGCAGTCGCCCATGTATCGCTCGTTGCCGCCGATGAAGCGGCCGCAGCTGCTGCAGTTGATCGTGTCGGGCCGCTTGCGTCGCGGCTTGCCCAGCTCGATCCCCGTGCCAGCCAGCGCATCGACGCGCTTCACGTGCTGCATGTCCACCCGGGCGCGTTCGCTCATCGATGTACGACTTCGGCCACGGAATGTCAGTGATGCGGCACTTGTGCTGCGCCACCGCCTCGGCCTTCGTGTACACGTGCGCCTTGCGCATATCGGTCGTGAGCGAGTCACGAAGCGCATTGATGCGGATGCCAGCGCGCGCATGGGTACACGCCCTGGGTGGCGCGAGAAGCCGCAGCCTGAAACGCTGAACAAGCGCAGCTTGTGGAACATCACGACGCAGCCGTTCGCCGAGGCGCACTTTGCCACGTTCCCGCCCGAGCTGCCAGAGACGTGCATCAAGGCTGGCTGCCCACCTGGCGGCATCGTCCTGGATCCGTTCTTCGGCGCCGGCACCACCGGCCTCTTCGCCGAGCGCCTGCAGCGCGACTGCATCGGCATCGAGCTGAACTCAGCCTACGCGGAGATCGCCCGGCGCCGGATCATTGGCGACTGCCCAATCCTCGCTGATGTCCGTGTGGTGGCGCCTGCTCCGGCCTCAGCGCCTGTCGAACTGGAGGTCGCATGACCACCGCCCACGACCCCTGCGCCATGTGCGCGAACTTCACCGTGCCCCCCCCCCATCGCCCGCACTACCTGCCAAAACTGGCAGGATCTTACTTAATTGAGAAGGGGAAGCAATTTCTCTGCTTCACGTTTCATGTCGAGATAGTCCTGCTGAAGTACGACGCTGTAATTGACCAGCTCTTGGTATCGTTTGTTAATGAGTCCTTGCGCCCCCTCAGTCTGGCTGAGGTGCCAGGCTTCGAGATATGTATTGTGCGCCCGGATCGTCAGAATGAGTCCCGCTGCCGCGCCATATGTGCGAACAATTTGATCCCTTGTAATGTCATCGTGGACGGTACACAGCCTTGGCAGAAGCGACTCATAAATAGTGAAGGGGGCTGTGGATACTGGCAGGAGAAAAAGAAACGGTTTTCCTGGAAGCAGCGCCTCGAGGTCGGGGCCAAAAATATTCTGCGCTCGCTTGAGTGTATTGGAGAGGTCTGTCCGTATCAATTGGAGAAGCCCGGCAAGTTCATCGGCATCTTTTTGTTTCTCGCGCCGCTCCTGCGTTTCCGTCTGCTGCCAGGGCACCCAGACCGCCACAAGAATAGCCCATACCGAGCCTACAGCCTGCAGCCATCCAGGCCAGTCAGCGCGGGTCAGGCCGTAATACCGCCCTGTCAGAAACGTAAGCCCTGCCAACGCCGCAGTGGCATAGAGAATGAAGCTGGGCGTGCCGAATATTTGGCGAAGTTTAGATGTCATTTTGGAATCTTAGCATGAGGCGCCGCTCGCCCCTCAAGCAGGTCAGGCCCCTGGTGCGCAAGACGCCGATGGCGCGCGGCACCGGTTTCAAACCGTCCGTCGCTGGCGCTGGCCTGCTGCGTGTCGCCGCCGTGCAGGTCGCGCGCAAGCCGATGAAGAACTCCCGCGCCAAGGCGACGCCGGCCCGGCGCGCCGCGCGCGGCCGTGACTGCACGCTGATGCTGCTGGGCGTGTGCAACCGCGACCCGGCCACCACGGTGCTGTGCCACTCGGACCGCCTGGCGGACGGCAAGGGCATGGGCTTGAAGGCGCCTGATGCAAAGGCGTGTTTCGGCTGTAGCGATTGTCATGACGTGCTCGACGGCCGGCGCCCGCTGCCGGGATGGATGACGCGCCAGCAGCTCGACGACACGTTCGACCGCGCCGTCACTATCACCCAGGAACAATTGAAGCTCGAAGGAATAGCCGCGTGATCACCCTGACCCTACCCATCCCGCCAACGATCAACCACTACCACGGCCAGCGCCCGCGTGGTGGGCGATACATCAAGCCGGCCGGGATCGCATTTCGCGCTGCCGTGGCCGAGATCGTCGCTGCTGCCCAGGTCGAGCCGCTGCTCGGGCGCGTGTCGCTATTCGCTGCGATCTACCCGGCCGACCGGCGCCGGCAGGACATCGACAACCGTGCCAAGTCGCTGCAGGATGCGCTGACCGCCGCCGGCGTGTGGATCGATGACGAGCAGATCGACGAGCTCCACCTGGTCCGGCGCGAGGTCGTGCGCGGCGGCCTGGTGCGCATCGTGATTACGGAAATGAAAGAGACGGTCTAATGGCAAAGCACAAAATAGCAGGGGTCGGACTTCATTGAGGAAATTTCATAGAACTAAGATGCCGGCCCACGGCCGCTTCGTGAGTTTCGTGAGCCGGCCGTTTCGTTTAGCAAAGCTTGCGTCGGCGCGAGGCAAGTGCGGCAAATCCGAGCGTCAGCAGAGCGAGACTTCCTGGCTCGGGTACTTCAGTAACAGCGTCTGTCCAGGCAATATCGTCGAAGGTGAAATGATCACTGACGACACTGACGCGGAACTCGTCGATATTTGAGAAGAGCGCGCCGAAATTATATGCTCCAGCATTGCCAGCAATATCGACAGAGCCGAGCAAATTTCCGTTTGAATATGCGGAAAAACGCGCCGGACCATTTCCACCGCTGGAGATCATGCCGACACTGTTCAAATTGAACATTGCAGAGCTAGCCAATGAGAAGACAGCAGCGCCTTGGTCCATGTGAGCCATATTTTGGCCAGGCCAGTTCCAGACGTCGGATGAAACCATGTTCATTCCACCTTCGTTGTAGTTGCTGAAATCGGTCAACCCATTGAACGTGACGACTCCGGCACAAGCATAGTTTGTAGCCAAAGCGAATGTCAACGCAACAGCAGTTCGTTTCAGGACAGATGCAAGCTTCATACGTTTCCCCTTGTTGAAAAGTTTATTGTGATCATTGAATACCTTGCTACGGGACGTAAATACGCAACATCTATGCCACCAGAAAATGTCCATTAAGAACAGCTAGTTAGTCAAATGCTTACCGAATCTTTTGGTAGAAATGTAAAAAAACCCGACACCTGACGTTTACCCGCAACAATGTAAAAAATGAACAAGTTAACAGTGGAAATAATTAGGTGGCATATGGTACGCTGCAATAGTCGTTTTTTAGAGAGTGTTAAATCATGGGGTTCGTTGATCGCTATATCCACGCATTGAGCGCATCGAGCCTGCAGGACGATGCCCGCACAGTCAGGCCAAGCCGCTTCTCGCGTCGGCACTAGCATCAGCCGTTCCCGGCGACCTCGGCGCGCTGCTGCACCGTGCGAAGTACGCCGGCACTACCGCCCAAGACATGACGAAGGCCGTGGCCGTGCGCGACTATATCGAGAAAGAACTGGTCGAGGCGATCCGCAACAAGAACGCTGGGCGCGAGGCCGATTGTCGCCAGGCCCTGGTTAGCGATGCGACGGTGATCGAGAGTGGCGCTGCCCACCTCTCGCAACTACTGCGCTTGTGGACTGCCGAGGTGATGAAGCGCGGCCGCGCGCGCCGGTGGGTGCCAGAGAACACGGCATGGGATGCACACGCGGCCATCAAGCTCTACCACCAGGTGGCCCAGCACTCGCTGGCGCACTGGCTGAGTGGCGCTGCCGCCAACGACCTGGTGCTGGCGGCTGGGTTTGTACGCGAGCACGTGCTGAACATGGTGAGCGAGCTGCATGGCATCGCCGGCAGCCACGCCGCCCGTGCCACCGCCAAGTTGCGATCTCCCCACGCCTGACCAACTATTTACGCAACACTGTATATGCGAACAGTAATTCGTGTAAACTGTAGTTCTTCATTCTTCCGGCTCGTAATGTGCGCACCCGCGCCACCGATCACTGAAACTCGCGATTGCACCTCATCCGCTGGTGCTTTCGCACGCCTGAAGAAAGGCCCGCTCAGTCAAACGTTCGGGCCTTTCGCATAGCGCCACCTGCTTAGATAGCCTTGGGAATGATTGCCTGACTCCCGATAACGAGTCACTGTATGAGTGCTCACTTGGGTATTTGTTTCGCAAGCCATTCGCGACCCTTCAACTACTGATCGTAAATCGCTAGGCTCAGATTGATGCCCGAAGTTACTTGGACAAGATGTTGTAAGTAAGTTATTGTTGAGGATTTCCGGGAGGCATCATTGACTGAACATGATATGCAACCTCAGCACACGGCATACGTTTTCGGATTAGACGCTATTCGTTTTTTCTGTGCCTTAATGGTTGCGCTGTTTCACTTCACATGGCGCGTCCCGAATGAAGCACATACCATGTCGTTTGGATGGGTAGGGGTGCAGGTTTTCTTCGTCATTTCAGGTGTGGTTATCGCTAACTCCGCCGCGACATCGACACCGTACCGTTTCGTACGGGGGCGATTCTTGCGGCTGTATCCCGCTGCATGGATAGCAGCGACCCTTT
>Ga0308169_10006565_pt1 | contig 10201 bp, 19 predicted proteins | sample PhyBR1_2_FD_202139 | JGI IMG/M metagenome (GOLD analysis project Ga0308169, IMG submission 202139) | Phyllosphere microbial communities from UC Gill Tract Community Farm, Albany, California, United States - DLSLSB.R1 | ecosystem: Host-associated > Plants > Phyllosphere > Unclassified | place... | reverse complement strand
GATTCAGGTGGGCTGCGGGGGAGGATGCGCCTCCGCTGGACAATGTGGACAATGTGGCGCCCACGAAGAACGGCACGGCGAGCAGAGTCCAGGCTTGAAATTGTATAGAATCGGAGCTCGTACGAGCTGGAAGAGCGAAGTGGATGCAGAAGAATGATCGCGGTCTTCTTCCGGCGATTTCTAAGAGCGAGACTCATTTTTCCATCGGGGTACAGGTGACTTCGCCCACGGCGCAGTGTTGCACTAGGCCACGTCCGGGACCGCGGGGCGGAAGTTCATCCCGCCCGACTTCCGCTGTCAACATCTGACGCGATCTGTAGCGACATTGGTGCCAACCAGAGCTCGGTCATAGCCGGATCTGCTTTGCCGATGTCATGCTTATGTGCTATCGAGCGGCGGAATGGCGAGAGGGTGGCGTGATAATCTAAATCCATCTCAGCGTGTTCCAGCTCCGCATCTCAAAATGTCGACCCAAGCACAAAGCACGACAGTCGGCGCCGAAGTAGCGCGAGCCGGAGCTGCATGGCGTGCAAAGAATCCGCTCCAGCGTTTCCGGTGATGCCCTAAATAGGCACAATGATTTGGCCCACGAGGCGCTTCTCCCACTGTTCACATTCGTTTGAACATGAGCCAGCCCGCAATCGCCCTACCAGAGGCTTCACCGCCGTTGTCGACGAAGGCATCGCTCGAGCTAGCGGTCTCATCACCAGTGCCGGAGCGTAAGCGAGCATGGTACGGCTACATTTGGGATGGGTGGGATCAGTCACCCAGCGAGAGGCGGTTGCTGCTCAAGCTGGACTTGACGCTCCTCACGTGGGTCGGAGCGTGCAATGTAACATCAGCCGAGGCCCATGGACTGATAGGTAGAGCTGGCTCCTTCGGTGTGCTGATCAAATTCATCGACCAAGCAGCGGTGAACAACGCTTTCCTGTCCGGCATGAAAGAGGACTTGCAATGTGCGTGTGCGCCGCCCGGCTGCTCGGGCGCTGCTCACACCGCCAGTGTACGGAAATCAGCTCAACTACGCTGCGGCATTCTTCGCCGCCGGATACGTCGCTGGCCAGATCCCCTCGAACTTGATTCTCTCCAAGGGGGTCGTCAAGGCGCACGTGTGGGTGCCTATCCTCGAAGTGCTCTGGACGATCGCCACTTTCGCCACGTCCTCGATCCAGAACGAGAAACACCTGTATGCGTGCAGGTTCTTCCTGGGTATGTGCCATGACGTTTGGCCCGCGTTCAGCTCCGACTCACCGCCAGGCCTATTCGAGGCGGGACATTTCCCGGCATTGATGCACATCGCTTCGTCTTGGTATCAGCCGCTCGAGCTCGGAAAGCGGCTGACTCTGATTCAGATCTCCGTCATGTGAGTGCATGAAGCTGTCCCGAATCCTAAGCCTTGCGCTGACGAAGCAGGATAGGTCCCATGGTAGATCCCGTCTGTCTCTGTCTCGCAGTTACACATGCTGACGGCACCAGTTCAGTGGCTTCCTTCAAGCCGGTGTCTACGAGGCTCTCGACGGCACATCCGGGCGGCCCGGTTGGCGATGGCTGTTCCTGATAGACGGAGTGTGAGCTGCGCTGTCACCATTCACGGTGACATGACTGACATCGTAGCATCAGCCTACCCGTCGCGCTCATCGCCTTCCTCTTCCTCCCTGACCTGCCCTTTCAGCAAACCAAAAATTGGCTGTTTTCCACCGAGGACGTGGCGCTCGCTAAAGCGCGCAAACCGCTCGAGAGCTACAAAGAGCCCGAGAAACTTACGTGGCCAGTATGGCGCGAGATCCTTGGCACCTGGCACTTTTACGTCTTTCCAGCCCTGTTCACTTGTATGGGCCTCGCGGGTCAGCCGTCGAACTCGATGGGCTTCTGGTTAAAGGCATACAATGCCCGCAAGCCAAAGTCGTATACCATCCCGCAGATCAATGTCGTAGGTCTCTCCCGTTCGCTCGTAGGTCCTCATGCTGAGACGATAGTATCCGACGCCGATCTACGCTGTCCCGGTCCTTTATGGCTTGACGACGTCTTGGCTGAGCGATAACCTCCTGAAGGGCAGACGGTGGCCACCTATCGCCGTAGCCTTTTTGCTCACTTTGTGAGTGGCTCCGCGGTCTTCTTTCGAGCGTGCATCTGACAAGCTCCAGCGGGGTCAACATCGCGCTGGGTGTACGACCGGTGTATGATGAGCCTCGCAGCGTCAGATGGGTGCTGTACTACTTCAGCAATGTCGTCCTCGGCAACTTTGGGGTGATCTGGGCCTGGCAGGCCGCTGCGACAGAGGGGAATCCAGTGAAGCGAGCCGTGGTCGGCGCGTTGAGTGAGCCGCCACGATGATCTCAGATCTGGATCCGACTCTGACCCGCAGTGAACACGTCTTCGACGTTCTTCGGTGCCTGGTGGCCGATCTTGCTGTTTCCGACGAAGAAGCAGCCGGATGTCGCGCTCGGCAACTTCTTTACGGCCGGTGTGGTGGCGCTGGGCTTGCTCCTGAGTGAGCTGCCTGCGTTTGAGAATGCTGTACCTCGCTGAAGTGCAGTCCCACTGATTCTTTGGCTGCAAAAGAACGTCGATGGAAAGCGGGTGCCTCGGCCCGTACAGGAGCAGCCGAAAGGGACAGAGGCGTAATCGTCACCCAGGAGAGTTTACGGGCATAGAATGCGGGATGACAACATGTCGGGATGTGCCTCGAAGCGATTCATATCTGGACAACGATATACTTGGGTGCATATGCCGAGACAGACGATGGATGCACAAGCATTGTTATTGTTATACAAGAGGCCATGCCGACACCCTCCTCCGAGAGACCCAACTGCTGTCAACTTTATTCGGACCGCCCCTGTAAACGGCCGAGTTTCACCAGCCGATAGGCGAAGAAGTGGAATTTGGGAATTTCAACCGAACCAAGCCAAGTCGAGTCACCTCCCTCCCACCTCGCATGCTCAGGCGGTCCATACCTCTATACAGATCAGCAAAAGCATCACGAACACCTGCACCGCTCACTCGCCAATTCCTGCCCACATCGCTCTACCGGCTCATCAACAGGATGACAACGCCCGCAGCGGACATCCCGGCCATCCAGGCCCGGATCGAGGAGCTGCAGTCTACGATCAAGCAGCTCAAGATCACAAAGTCGGATGCGACGGCTCAAGTCGACGAGATGAAGTCGCTCAAGGCTACGCTTGCCGCTGCGAAAAAGGCCGCTGCGGACGCGGGAGAGGGATCGACAAACACGGCCGCGGGGCAGGGCTTCGTGCTCAAGACGCCCAAGGGGACGGTCGACCACAAGCCCGAGGCCACGCTGCTCAGGAAGAAGATCTTCAACACGCTTGAGTCTATCTTTGTCAAGTATGGAGGAAGCACGATCGACACGCCGGTGTTCGAGCTCCGGGAGATCCTGGCGGGAAAGTACGGCGAGGACTCGAAGCTGATCTACGACCTGCAGGACCAGGGTGGGGAGCTCTGCAGTCTGCGATACGACCTCACGGTGGGTGACGAACATTGGGATGAGGCTGATTGGGTTGCTGATGCTCAGGTCCCGTTCGCCAGGTACCTCGCCATGAACGGAGTCACTTCGATGAAGCGATACCACATCGGAAAGGTGTACCGACGGGACCAGCCGGTGTTGACAAAGGGGCGAATGAGGGAGTTTTACCAATGTGTAAGCCCCGCGGCAGACTGGGCGTGGCATCAGCTTATGACAGGACTTTGACATTGCGGGATCTTACGACTCGATGGTCCCCGACGCGGAGATCCTGTCCATTCTGTGCGAGGCGTTGACGGCGCTGGACATTGGAGAGTATACGGTCAAGATCAACCACCGAAAGATCCTGGACGGTATCTTTGAGCTTGCCGGTGTGCCATCCGACAAGACGAGAAGCATCTCCAGCGCGGTCGACAAGCTTGACAAGGTGAGCTATGATGATGCCTGTCGCCGGTCTTCTTACGACAGACGCCGTGGGCAGAGGTGAAGAAGGAGATGACTGTGGAGAAGGGTTTGAGCGAAGAGGTGGCGGACAAGATTGGGGAATACGTTGGTCTCAAGGGTGAGCTGACGAGTGCCGCGATGGGCGCCGAGCTCATGCCCAGGACCAGGATGGGACTTGCTGGCCAAGCTGGAGGCCGACTCCGCTTTGACCTCGATCAAATCCGCCAGGGAGGGTCTGGACGACATGCGAAAGCTGTTTGGCTACCTCGAGATCTTCCAGGTCCTGGACAAGGTGCGTCATGCATACGCTCTCTCTCCCACATTTCGCTCACCCACAGCTCAGCTTCGACATGTCGCTTGCCCGAGGACTCGACTACTATACCGGTATCATCTACGAAGCCATCACGTCCGCCTCTGCTCCGCCATCACAAGCCGTCAACCCCCCCGTCCCGCCATCCGATAGCGTCACGTCGTCCAAGCCCAAGAAGTCGAAAGGAGGCAAGGACGCCAAGGCCGAGGACGGGCCGGACGAGAGCACCGTAGGCGTCGGCTCCATCGCGGGTGGAGGGCGATATGACAACCTCGTGGGCATGTTCGCCGAGGCGGCGGGTATGGGCAACAAAGACCCCGTGCCTTGTGTGGGTATGAGTGTCGGCGTGGAGCGCATCTACTCCATCATGGAGATGCGGAGGCGGCAGGGCGAGGAGAAGGCACGGGGCAAGGAGACCGAGGTGTACATCATGAACTTTGGAAAGGAGGGGCTCCTGAAGGAGAGGATGTCCCTGGCGAAGACGCTGCGTGATGCCGGCATCAAGGTGAGCCTCACCACCCATGCCGTAGTGCCAGCTGACGCGCAGGCCGAGTACATGTTCAAGGAGAGCCCGAAAGACCGCGCGCAGTTTGCGGTGGCAGACTCGGAACAGATCCCGTACGTCGCCATCCTCGCGCCAAAGGAGCTCGCGGCGGGAACGGTCAGGATCAAGCCACAGGTCGGCAAGGACGCCGCGGGCGATAACAAGGGCGAGGAGGTCAAGATGACCGAGGTGGTGGAGTACTTGAAGCAAAAGCTCGGCCAAGCGTGATAGACAGAGCGTTTATAGATGCATCGTCATACCCCTTCCTTCGCCATCTTTTGCCCCCGCGCTTCACCTGTACTGGCCATACAGCGCCGCCCGCTCATCCTGGTTCAGATGCTCCTCGTCCTCAGACTCCGTCTCCCCATCTTCCTCTTCCGAGCTCGTCTCGTCATATTCGGGTACGATAGCGCTCCTGGGCGGGGCGGTGACTGCACGCGGAGCTGGCGCGGGATCGCTATCGTCCGTGTCGTCATCGTCTTCCTCCTCCGTCTCGCTCTCGCTATCGAGGAACTTGTCGAGATCCTGGAACTTGCCTTGCACGGCGTGTGGTACCGAGCCAGCGGGGCTTGTGCCGCTCGAAGCGAGTGAGCGGGACAGAGACGCTGCAGACGCCGAGACATGGACTGGCACAGACGAAGGAGTGGCAAGGCGAATCGCATTCGCCTGCGGATTGGCACTCGATAGTGCCGTGGGCGTCGCAGCTCGAGGGGGAGACGGGCCAACGCTCTGGCGGGGCGGCTCGACAATCTGCGGGAGCTCCGCTTCGCGTAGGCTCGAGTCGGTCGGCTCGTCTGTCCATTCTGGAAGGGGCTTGTAGCCCGCCAAGCGCTTATGTGTGATGCGCGACAGCGATCCGACCTGGTAGTCTGATAAGCCAGCTTTTTGTCAGCCGTTCTTCCTCCCGTGCGAGACCGCTTACAAGCGACGACTTCGTCCCCCGCCTCTCGCTTGCCAAGCAAGATGACCCCGACCTGTTCTCGCCGAAGAACCACTCCGCCAAGATCTTCTTCCTCTTCCTCTTCGTCATCCGTCTTCTCGTCGTCTCCGTTCATTATTGCCGACTTCTCCGCCCTGACACCCCGTGTCAATGCGTGCAAGAACCTCGCACGGTCGCGAACATCGTAATCTGCGTCGTAGCGCGCCAAGGTGAAGAGGTACTGCGAAAGCAGGCGCAACTGCGAAGCGCCTGGCGACAGAGTGAGCGCTTTTGTCGCGAGCGTGAGGATCTGCAGCTTCGCCAGAGCAGGCTAGACGTCAGTAAGGACTGGATGCGTTACACGCAGCTTACCTCGTCTGCGAACCCCTTGACCCCTCGCCGTATCACATCAGGCACCCAAGACGCCACGCCATCCCAGCCCAAGCCTTTGTTGTCCTCCGCGGCCGCATACTGCCCGACCAGCCAATACACACTCGCCCGAGCCTTCGCGTTGGTGATGCTGTCGACACTCTTTGCCAGGCGCGCGACGAGTCGTTGCGGGTCGGGCAGAGAACCAGTTGTCCCGGTCGTATGCGTCGGCAAAGACAAGATCACCGACTTGAGCACGATGACGGCGTGAGCGACCAAAGAATCTCTTGGTCAACTCTGAGCATAACATGGGATTACGAACTCACCTCGTTGTGATTTCAGCAAACGCATGAGTGCGCTCAGTCCGATCGGCGCGACTTCGCTTTGACTGCGCACGCAGTGTCCAATGGCTTTGATGCCTGCCTCCGCGACTGCGTCGTCCGAATCCCTTGCATAATGCTGTATGTCAGCGAAGGTCGATCGGCGTCATGGCTCCGTGGCCTACCTTGAACTCGCGAATCATGGCCAGGGCATTCTCCTGCGACAAAAGGACAGAGAGCGTCCGGATTTTGGTGATTTTTACTGCCGTAGGATCGCTCGCATACGCGAAGAAGCGCTGATACTGCGCCGCGAACAGTGTCTGCGGGTCAGAAGCTGTGCTAAAGTGAGACAGAGATCAAATCACCGGCCTCTCCTCCGCCATGGCGGCAGCAACGTCCCACGCCAGCGTCGTCACTTCCTCCCCGCCCCTCGGCGCACCCGCAAGCCTCAACAGCGGCGGCACCAGGGCTCTCTGTCCGATCGACTCGTGCTCAAGCGGCGCCAGGTGAAAGTACGCCATCGACACAGCTAGCACGACGGCAGGGTTTCGTGACTGGAAGAGCGGTTTCGAGCAGTATAGCAACATGGCCAGATCAGGGTCGAGACCTTCAAACTCGTCCTCGCTCTCGGCCGGGTCGGGCTTGGCACCATTCGCGTGAGCCGGCAGCTCGGGCTTTTCCAGCATGAGCCGGGCGTATCGCGTGAAGACCTCCAGCGCGACGACTTGGCCCCACTCGTCGGCGTCGACGATGAGACGGCATATGTGGCGGTAGTATTGGTGTAAGAGATCGAGCCGGTCCGGGCAGATCTCCAGGAAGGCGGTGAGGGTGGCGCCGAGAGTGAGTGGGGAGGGCGATGCCAGCAGGGTTTGGAGGAGCGGGATGAGCTGGGGAAGCGATGACGAGTCCATACTGCTTTCAGTGGCCAATCTGTGGGTCGTCGAAATGCCAGACTCACTCGTACACCTTGGCGAGACCTCCGGCGACGGTCTTGCGGACCCACGGGTTCCGGTCGGTGACGAGCTTCTTCAAACCGAGCATAACGATCCCTGCGAGTCAGTTCGGATCCCCAGCCCAGTGTGACAGACCGACCCTGAATCACCGGCACGCGTATGGACGTGAGCACCCGCAGCGACATGCTCCGTATCAAGGGCGATGGGTCGGACAAGTCCTTCTGGAACGTGTTGATCGATAGCAGCAGCAAGTCAGAATTGGTCGACGCGCTGCTGTCAGCGTCGGGCCCGAGCAGAGTCGATAGTTGCGGCTCCAGTAGTCCACTCACAATCGCAGCAGATAGATGTACACCAGCTTCCGAATCTCGATACTGGGCGCAACGACGTTCTTCACCACCTGCGCGAAGAAGCCCTCCATGTCTCGCCCCTTCGAGATACCCGCAATGATGCGCTTCATCCCCTCGAGCCGCTCCCGGTCCGACCGGCTATCCAGCAGCTTGGAGATCTCCTTGAGCTTGTCATCGGAGGTGTCAAAGTAGGTCGCTGTCGAGGTGGACGTTCCCGTGAGGAGCGAGAGGTCGCGCGTGGTTTCCTGCGCGTCAGCTCGAGCTTGTCAACTTGTGAGGTGTGCTGGCTGACCTGGAAGTTCTCCTTGATCCGCTGCTGCAGACGGGTGAGAGCGGCCATGTCGCCCGAGGTGGGAGTGAAAGTGTACTGCTGAATATGTGCAAGTGACTGACGCCATGACGATGCTTCGGTCTGGTCCGCTCGCGTGGCATCGCATTTCAGGACAGGTCTCATCTGTTGATGCTTCCTTCGACGCGCTCTTCCGACTCAACACCCAGCGGTGCAGGCGGATATGGCGTGCAATAGACCGAGTAGGGGGATAACCTCTCAGTCCCCTTCGGGCTGCTTGACAAGGTGAAGTGGCCGCCTCCCACATCCACAGTCACCCGCGGCTACCTATAGATTTCGGGTCACCGACAGTGGACTTTTCGCCCGAGGCTTGCTAATGTGTACATTTCCAAGAAACTAGCCTTTTGGTACAACGCACTCTGCTGAACGCTCATTTCACACCTTCTGGCCCACCGACCGCCAGAGTGCGTGATCAAGGCCGGTCAGGAGCCTTCAACAATCACACGCAAGCCCACGCCGGCAGGTACACACCGGTCCCCGAGCGCATTGCGAAGCATCGACCTCGGTTCCATTCCGGTGCAATGCAACGGGAGGACATACTCGGGTTGAGGGTCAAGCTTGTTGGCGATAAAGTCGACGGTTTGGGCGGCTGGTTGCTGCGAGACCGGGACGAGGTGTAGCCCGCCGACGATCATGTGTATGGGCCGGTCGTACTTCCGGATTGCGTCAAGCAACACATTGCAGATACCCGCATGTGAACAGCTGTCGTCAGTCGGCGGTTCATAACGTTTAGACAGAGCCATGCGTACGATGAGAAGACGACGAGCCCTTTGCCCTTGACATCCACGACAACATATCGCTCATCCGTGATCAGCTGCCGTGAGCTCCCAGTGGATGGAACTGATTTGGACAGCTCACCTCATCGGTGAACCATCCTCCCTCGCCATTCTCATCCACCATCCAGGTCACCGCGCCAGGCAAGCCCGCCTCAAACGACGTCACACGCTTGATCTCCCCACTAACCCTTACACCCGTGCTCTGGCCATCACGTCCCCGTATATCATGGTCGTCCGACCTGAGATCCAGCTTCCCACCTGCAGCCTCAATCTCCTCAAATGTCGGGTCTGGCGGAAGCGCCACGATCGGTATCTTCTTGGGCGGTGGCGCGATCCCTCTCCGCAATGGCCGTTCGGGATGCAGGTCGACGGTGATGGGTGGAAGCGGCGAAGAAGACATCTCCGCACGCATCTCGAGCGCTCTGATTATCCCTCCCGAGTCTGTTGTCAGCCAACGAACAGATACATGGTGAGAAACTGCTCACGGTCCCGGTGCCAGTGTGAAAGGACGATCGCATCTAGCTCGTCCAACGGGACCTTCATGGCGTTTGCGTTCCTCTCGATCGACTTGTGTTCGGGCCCGCCATCCATGAGCACCTCGTACCTCTTTCCCTCGATCTCGGTGGTCTGACTGTCAGCCTGAAGGGCGTGCCAGGTTCACACGAGGAAAGTCGACGACACACAATGAGTATTGAAAGGCCGTGAGCGCCGCAGCAATAGTTGTCGAAATCACAGAACGGTAGTCCCGTCAGTGGATCGACTGGTGGTGAGTTTGGCGCCGGGCGCAGAAGATGCTGAGGCAGCTCGTATACGAAGCCCGGAGGCAATGTCGAGATCCACTCGACATCTGACCTCAGCTCGGTGCTGTAACATTCGATCGCGTCGCGGCTCACAGTTGTCAACGAGGACGAGAAAGTCGAGCGCGTCCACTTGAGCGAGCATTGTTGAGCAAAATGGGCCGTGTGTGAGTGAAGGATCACAGGTGTCAGGATGGCATGGTGAAGATGCAGTGTTTGATGACGGCTGCTGTTGTCAATAGCCGGTACGCTCTCGGTCATCCGGCCTTGACCTCGTCTAACCTCTATTCGTCGTCGCACTCGGAGAGACGCAGCCGAACATTAAGATGTAGAGACTCCGTCGTCTCTGCGTAGCGCATTGTGAGTGTGTCGCACTTGTGCATACCTACAGAGTGAGGTGTGTGTCGCGCGCAGAGGTGCGGCCGTGTTCCGACTTGCTCTATGCGATCTCGGTGCCCCACAACACGCCGCTCAAACCCGCCATGACCGCCCTCGCATGACCGTCATTTGTCCACCATTCAACCATTCATCTTGCTCTCAACATCCTCCCTCGTCTCGAGTAGCGCATTCACCGCCTCTGTTCATCGGCAAG
>Ga0308169_10006562_pt1 | contig 10205 bp, 14 predicted proteins | sample PhyBR1_2_FD_202139 | JGI IMG/M metagenome (GOLD analysis project Ga0308169, IMG submission 202139) | Phyllosphere microbial communities from UC Gill Tract Community Farm, Albany, California, United States - DLSLSB.R1 | ecosystem: Host-associated > Plants > Phyllosphere > Unclassified | place... | reverse complement strand
GCTGATTGAACTCGTTTTGATGTTTGTGGTGCTTGGTCAGGTTTATTTCGGCTTGTTTGAGATTGCGCTGCATAAAATCCAGGTCTAGATTCGCGTCTTTTGCGCTGATTTCGCGTTTTAGCACTTTACCAAGGGTCTCCCTCTGTTTTTCCTCAAACAGGGCTTTTTCGTCAATTGGTGGTGTTTTAGCGCTATTTTTGATTTGGATCTGCTGTTCTGTTTTCAGTTTTCTGAGTTTTATCTCATTTTCAGCAATTAGAACGTCCATATTTTTGCCGTATTGCAGCTGAGCTTGATTTCTCTGTTTGATTTCATCATTGCTTCGGCTGATTTCGGTCTCAATCCCTTTTCGGCGTAGTTCGGTGACTTTCGGTCCTTCGTGCAGGGTCGCTTCCAGGCCATTCTCCTGATCTTTGTAGCTGCGGTGGTCGACTCGGGCGGTGTATCCGGCTAGATCCAGGTGCATATTGCAGATATCGGCAAAGTGTTCGCGCCAGTGCTCAATTTCTCCACTGTGTTTCTGATCCAGTTCCCGGGTTTTATCGGTAAAGCCTTCAGGCGTGAGTTTGCGTGTGCTCATCAGGATATGGGCGTGATAATTGCGTTCATCACTGCCGGATCCGGTATGCGGTGCATGGACACAGGCATCGACTGCAACCTGGTGTCTGTCCACAATGCGAGAACATAGTTCTTCAAGCATGGCCAGACGTTGTTCCTGGTTCAACTCACTGGGAAAGGCAATTTCAAATTCCCGGGCGACTGTGGAATTTTTCCGGGTTTCCCGTTGCTCTACTTCGTTCCAGAGTTTTTCCCGGTTTTTTAAATGCTTTGGGGCGCCTTCGGGTAAATAAATTTCTTTGTATTCCACACCGGTTTTCCGGCTGTAGTCATGTTCTTTTCCTTCACGTTCGCAATAGATCTTTTCACCTGCCCGATAGGCAATCGAAGCAGTGGCGGAACGCCCTGCTGATCGTGCTACGGTTTTGACTGAAAAGTGGTATATCGCCATGACTGCCTTTTGTTTTTTAAATTTCACGAAGTGGAATTACAACCGTGGAACGGTTGTTGGGGTATTGGGGGAACCCCAATCGTACTTGCAAACGAAGTTTGCATAAGTGCGCTCTTCGAGGAAAACATTACTATACATATAGTACCTTGAATGCAGATTCAAGTGCGCTTATGTTAGGGATGATTTCCCAGGATGATGGTATTGGATTAATGAGCGTTACTGAAAATCTAGACAGCAAGATTAAGGCCCAAGAAGAAAAGCTGAAACAGTTAAAAGCTCAAAGACAGGCAGCACTCGCAAGAGAAAAAGCCAAAGAGAAAGAACAGGCGCGAAAGGATGACACCAGACGTAAGATTTTAATTGGATCCTGCATGTTAAAAATCACCGAAGAAGATGAACAGGCTCGAGCGAAACTGATTGCTCAAATGGATCGCTATTTGACTGATGAAAGAGATCGGACATTGTTTAATTTAAATTCTTTAAGTTCTTAGCATATTGGAATATTTATTATGAGATTGATATTAGCTTTAATTTTTCCCTGGTTGGTTTTTTTTACCATCGGTCGACCATTTGCAGGGGTTATTTGTTTGATCCTTCAGATCACTGTTTTAGGTTGGATTCCGGCTGCGATTTGGGCAGTTTATGCTTTATCCCAATACAAGACCGATCAGAAAATTAAAAGAGCGTTTCGTTAATAATTAATACTAGACGTTACTTTGAAGCACACCCCAAAGTAACGTTATGGCAACCAAAATCCTGAACCTAAAATCAATGGTTTAAGATGTGTGGAACATTACCTTAGCAACGATCAAAGCAAGTCTTAGATTTATACGTGACACTAAAAAGCCAGTTGTATGCACTGGATTTTTCAATTTGTATAACGTGTATTATGTTAATTTTAGAAAAACTTTAAAGCATTTAAGCGGTATAGATGAACTTAATTTCAGCAATTTTATTAGAAGAACATCCTATTAGAGGATGTGTTCAAGATCGAAATGGAAATCCTAAACCATTTCCTATTCTTGCTATTGATGGAATTCCATTAAACATATGGATAAATAAAAACACCAATATTATTGAAGAAACAAATACCTTAGTCCCAGCACAAGGATGGCTATATAATTTTGAAAATAGTCTTTCTTTAAGTAATGCATGGAAACTTTTAAAACCTGAGGCTTCTGAATACGGTGCTGTGTCCACGGTCTTACCAATTTTAATTTGTCCTGATGATCTAGACCTTGTATGCAGTGTAATTATTGTTGAACAAGTTGTTACTGAGTCAGAAGTCACATGGATCAGATTTGGGCGAGCATGGGCTAATATAAACGATCTAGTAACTTCAGTAATTTGGGAGACTCCTTTTTCTTCCCCTGTCTTAACATTCAAATTTAGTAATTTTGAAGAAGCATACAATGACTTAAAGAGCTTAGATAAAGTTTGGAATGAGTCCATTTAATATAATGGTGCTTATACGAAATTTTTAAAAAATATAGTAAAAATAGAAGCTTAAGGCTAAATTTTTTGATTTCGTATAAGTAGTATTATGTTAATTTTAGAAAGTCTTAAAAATTACAATCTCTTTGGATATTCTTTCAATGATTTTATATATATACAGCTATGTGGTTAGAAATCCTTTTCATAGTGAAACTAGAATTGATTTAAGAAGGATTAGTTGGGAAGAACTATTTATCTTAATTAATAAAGTTTTTTTTCACGGGGGGGAGATTAATATTACTAAAGCCGATACACAGTATAATGAAGAATATTCAACCCTTACTTATAATGATTTAGATAGTTACAGCCTAGTGTGTGATGAAAGATATGGGTATCTACTTGGATGTAGTATTTTTGAGAATGATGAATATCCAGAAGGGAGCTACCTTCGTTTAGTAAATAAAAATGAAGTACTATCTGAAAAAATATATACCTTTGCACCTTTTGATGATGAGTGGAGTGCACGATACGTTAATCAGGACATAGAAATTGCTTTAAAAATATTTAAAGAAATTTACAATCATGGATATCTATCGACTGAATCTAAGCAACTGTTTAAAGATAATTTAAGTTCTTAACATAATACTACTTATACGAAATTTTTAAAAAATATAGTAAAAATAGTAGCTTAAAGCTCCAATTTTTGACTTCGCATAAGGTGTACTATGTTAATTATAAGTCATCTAAAAAGTATTTTACTTATTAAAATTTTGGGAAATGTAGGCTGTTTATGTCATTCGACTTTGTAAAAATCTTTAAAGAAATTGATCTTCATAAAAATGATTTAGATATTGATAATTTTATGACGACTGTCATTAATCATTGTCATGAAATGCAGCCAAACCAAAGTTGGGATCTATTCAAAGAATTAGATTACACAACAGAAGTTAAAAGTTTAACACCCCATATAATTGACACTTTAGAAAAAGAGGCTTCTCCCTTTATTGAGCAAGGGTTTTGGTTTGGTCTTTCTGATAATGGGTATCTATATTTTGCAGTATCAGATCAATACATTGCAGAAGAAGATAACCTAGATTGGATGTCTGAAGCCAAAACATACTATCCTGAGCAAGGAGCTTTTAGCTCTAAAATTTTACGATCTATTGAAGATTTAGCAGATGAAACAGAACTAGATAATTATGCTGAATATCCTTTGTTCTTAGCTTATGCACTTAAGCTGGCACAAGCGTCAATCAATCATTATAAAACCGCTTACCCAGAGAGAAAGATTGGGTATTCTGTTGGATATGATTCAGGAGATTTTATTATGGGAGGGTGGATTTAACTCATCCATTTAACATAATGGCGCTTATACGAAACGCAATATAAAAAAACTTTGTTTTTCAGTAAGTTAAAAATTTTTGAACGCCCTCAAAACAGCAAAAAACCGGCCTGGAAACAAGTCGGCTTTTTTATGAGCAGTTTTGATATATTCCGCCAATAAAATTGATCACTTTTTAATCAAAATGAAACTTTTTTCAATGTTCCCGGTCTTCCCAAGGCAGAAAATATCCGCAATTTCTGCGGATAAAAAGGGGATGCTTTTTAGCCGGTCTTGTACGCATTTGCTCACATCCATTCCAGTACTTTGCGGCTATACGGTCTCAAGCTTATTTCTTATGATGGGGACATAGAGAACAGGAAGTTCCATAAAATAAAAATAATAGATCGCACAAGGACTGCAAGGTACGACAGGAGTTATACCGAGCGAACCAATACGAAAAACCCCGACAGGATGTCGGGGTTTTTTATTATCTGAAATTCTTAGATCAGAGTCGGATGAGCATCTAAAATACGAATTAAAGTCGCTGCAGGACCAGTCGGATAGCGACGGCCTTGCTCCCAGTTCTGTAGCGTTCTTGCGCTGATATGCAGACGTGCTGCAAATTCAACTTGGCTTAGACCCGTCTTTTCACGTACTTCTTTAATATCAGGCAATTCAAGCTCCGTTGTTCGGGTTGCTTGGATCTCTTTACGTTTGATTGCGCCTGCTTCTTTGATTGAAGAAACCAGGTCATCAAATAAGTTGTTATCCATGAAATTGCTCCTTCACTAATTGACGCAGAATTGCAGTTTCCTTATCCGTTAGCGTGTCTTTCACCGATTTAGGATAAGCGATGAGGAAAAAGATCTGCTCATCCTCTGTGACCCAGTAATAGATCACACGGATACCACCACTTTTTCCTTTATTTCCTTGGGCACATCGTACTTTACGAATGCCACCGCCATTCTTTATCAAGTCACCCTTATCAGGCTGTACCAATAGATCTTGCTGTAGCTGACGATATTCTTCATCAGTGACAAGATCTTTGATTTGCTTGGTAAAAATACTAGTTTCTATGAATAACATGAATTAAAGTACGTCAATGGCGTATAAGAATTTTAGCAGTTTTAAGATAAAAAAACGAGAGCTATAGGCTCTCGTTTCGCATAATCCGTATTATGTTAATTTTAGGAAATCTAAAAATTAAAAAGAATGACGTGCTCTATAAATATTCAGAATCAAGAAAATACTGATATTATTTCATTCCAATAATTCTTATTTTTTAAATACATATGCTATCACGGCTACTTTCTGATAGAAGGTCAATTAACTGGCTTATTTATACTGTTGGTGTTGCTTTAATTCCAATAATATTTAGATTATTGACATGGCTATTCACTACGAGTACAACGATTCCACTAATTTCTATAGGTGACTTCCTACTATTTTCATTAATTATTCATTTATCAATTATTAATGAAATTAGCCATATAGATGATGAAAATCATGCTAACTGGAGAGATAGCAATGTCGGGTTTTCAACACTATGGATAATATTTTTAACGTTTATGTTAACTTTATCTTTTCTATCAGAAGCAATACCAAGTCTAATTAAAGTAACAGTCCTTTTATGGTCTTGTATTGTTTTAGCAATTGTTAATTTAATAATTGGGCTTAGGGTATACCATAACTTATCTATTCTTGATAAAAAATCATATATATCAGGAGGTAAAACATGAACTATGTCGTTATTTTATCTACTATTATTATGGTTTTTTTAGGACTTTACTTCGCTTTCAAATCTTTTGATAATACTCGCAATAAATATTATCAAGATTACTTAAGGCGTAAACGTTGAAACTAAGAAATTTCATCTATTTAGATACACAGAAACTATATTCTATATACTCTCAACTATTTAATGGATTCACAGAATCAGTTATATCTGAAACAGGGAATGTTGAAACTAAAGGTGAAATTCAAAAAGGACCTTTAGGTAGTGGCAATAGTCTTAATGATCTTTTAGAAATAGCATCAAAATCAGTAGAAAAAAGATTTTTGCATGACCATGCATATTCTCAATTAGAGAGTTATCTAGAGCAAAACTCACTTTTACAAGAAATATGTAATCCAACAGAAATTACAATAGAGCTTCTCAAGGCAAAACCTTTTATCAAAATTAAAGCATTAGTCAGATTTGATAATTACGAAAAAATTAAAGACTTTTTTAAAGACTTTAATGAAGTAGGTTTAGCAATCAGCTCCCTTTCAAACTATGAAGATGTTAATGCACTGGTAAGTGAACTCGAAGAAGAGAAATTATCACATAGAGATAAAGGTAAAATTAGAGAAATTGATCAGAAGATTAGTAAACTAAAAGACTTTAAAGATATTGCAGCTAGCGAAGGACTTTATCTAGATCCTTATTTTTTAAAACAATTAACCACGATCATGCAATTTGGTTATAATGATGAGTTTTCTTTATCTCAAGTTGTTGATGATAAACAATTTACCACATATTTAAATCGAGACTTTTTAAGAGAATCTCCTGAATTAATTACTAGAAAATACCATTTAGCTTCTTTTAAAGAGATAACCGTCATAGGTTCAATAAGTCAAAATGGATTAGTAGACAATCAATACCAACACACTGAAAAAAAGGATTTCGAAAATCTTAGAGAGGGCATAGATAACCTTTTAGGTATATATGTGAATATAGAGAAATCTATTACTGGATTAATGAGTAATGAAATCGTTATAGATCCTATAGCAGCATATTTTGAATTAAATTAATTTATGGGAGGATCTCCAAATATCCTCCCATTTAACATAAAATCTCTTATACGAAATTCAGTCTTTTAAGCCCACAAACTCACTTTTATGTCTTGCACCAATGTATCCTATAGGATACATTATTCTTATGTACTCAATATATACCACTGAAACTTTTGATGAATGGTTTACCAAGTTAAAAGACCAACAGGCAAAAAGACGCATACAAGTCCGAATTGATCGGGTTGAAGATGGAAACTTCGGAGATACAGAGCCAGTAGGTGAGGGTATCTCAGAGTTACGTTTCTTCTTTGGCCCTGGTTATAGAGTTTATTACTGCAAGCAAGGGCAACGGATCGTTATCCTATTAGCTGGCGGAGATAAGACGACTCAAAGCAAAGATATAAAACTCGCTATTCAATTAGCAAAAGAGTCAGAGGAGGAGCTGTAAATGGCTATCAAACTTCGTAAATGGGATAGTACTGAACATCTTAAAACAGAAGAAGATATGCAAGCTTATCTACAAGCCTGCATAGAAGAATCTAATGGAGATGCTGCATTCATTGCAAAAGCGCTAGGAAATATCGCTAAAGCTAAAGGAATGGCCCAATTATCAAAAGACACAGGTTTAGGCCGTGAAAGTCTTTATAAAGCACTTTCTGGTGATGTAAATCCAAGTTTTGATACGGTTATTAAAGTCGTTAAAGCACTAAATTTACGCTTAGCAATTTAATAAAAAATTAGTAAAAAAGGGAGCTTACAGCTCCCTTTTTGATTTCGTATAAGCGTATTATGTTAATTTTAAGAAAACTAATAAAACTCGACCAACTAAGAGTTCTGGTATCAAATAATGACTAGAGTTTACACAAAAATCGGTGATGTATTTTCTGTAGAGTTGGATTATGGCAGTAAAAAATATTTTCAACTGATTGCTTATGATAAAACGCAATTGAATAGTGATGTTATTAGGGCATTTAAGACTGTGTATCCATGTGGTTTCAAGCCTGACTTACTGGATATAGTTAATGATGATATCGATTTTTATGCTCATTGCGTAACTAAATTCGGCGTTAAAATGAACCTTTGGGAGAAACTTGGAAACACCGTAGAAGTTGGTGATTTTTCTAAAATTCTATTCAGGGATACAAGTGATTATGGAGCGCAGATAGGTGAGGAAGTAATTAAACTATCTCACAATTGGTATATCTGGCATATTAATGAAGAGTTTATTGATGTCGGGAATCTAGAGGGCGAGAACCGTAAAGCAGAAATTGGTATAATTGTTAATCCTTATAACATTGTAAATCGCATAAAAACAGGATGTTATGATTTTATATACCCGCAATTTGAATAGAATTTTTAAAAATAAAACACTATTTAACATAATGGCGTTATACGAAGTAAGGCCTGTGGATCTTCTTTTGATGATTTGTATTGAAATGCCTAAATCATCCTTATCATCAATTTTTTCAAAAAAATGAGTAATTTTTCCTGAAGAGTAATGTTTACTTAAATCTAAAAATAGATAATAAAAAACCCCAACATCCTGTCGGGGTTTTTTACATATTTGATGCTTAGGTATAACTCCTGTCGTACCTCACATTCCTTGTATCTGATCTTGTTATTCTTATCTGGAGCGTCCTGCTCTCTATGTCCTTATCATATGAAATTTCCACTATCTGGTATAGCCGCAAAGGACTGAGATTGCTGTACGCTTTGGCTTACAAAATAGCCTAAATTTTATCCACAGAAATTGGGGATATTTTCTGCCCTGGGAAGACTGGGAACATTGAGAAAAGTTTCATTTTGACTAAAAAACAGTCAATTTTATTGGCGGAATATATCAAAACAGTTTAAAAAAAAGCCGGCTTTTTGCTGTTTTTTGAGTTTTCTATTTTAATATAATCAATTGATATTAAAAGATTATTACAATCGCGTTTCGTATAAGCGCCATTATGTTAAATGGATAGAGATTTGATTAATTCAGGAATATTATTCTAGAAAGGATTTAAAGCTATACTAAAATCCTATCACTATTAATAAAATAGAAATTTGATAATGGAATTCACTAAAAGAATATTATTACTGTTCACTTTATTGCTATTTATGAAACCTACATTTGCGAACACAGAGAATTTTCAAAAACTACAGGACATGGCCAAGAAAGGAGATGCATCTGCTCAAAATAAGCTAGGAGATGCTTACTATGATGGTGAGAGTATAACCCAAAATTATACCAAAGCTTTTGAATGGTTTAGTAAGGCAGCAGTTCAGGGACTTGCACCTGCACAATACAGCCTTGGACTAATGTACAGCTATGGTGATGGCGTAAGTCAAAATGATGCCAAAGCTTTTGAATGGTTTAGCAAAGCTTCTGCTCAAGGATTTGCATTGGCACAACATAATCTTGGGATGATGTATGCCTATGGTGATGGAGTAACTAAAAGTGATGCCAAAGCTTTTGAATGGTATAGCAAGGCAGCGACACAAGGGTATGCACCTTCACAACATAACCTTGGGGTAAGGTATGAAAAAGGTCAGGGTGTAACTAAAAGTGATGTCAAAGCTTTTGAATGGTATAGCAAAGCAGCGACTCAGGGGTATGTACCTTCACAAAATAACCTTGCATCGATGTATGAATTAGGTCAGGGCGTAACTAAAAGTGATGTCAGAGCTTTTGAATGGTATAGCAAGGCAGCGGCTCAGGGGGAGGCATTTTCGCAATATAATCTTGGTAGGATGTATGAATTAGGTCAGGGCGTAACTAAAAGTGATATCAACGCTTTTGAATGGTATAGCAAAGCAGCGGTTCAAGGAGAGGCATCTGCGCAATTTAACCTTGGTTCAATGTATATTTATGGGCAGGGTGTAAGCCAAAATTATACCAAAGCCTTTGAATGGTTTAGTAAGGCAGCAGCTCAAGAACATGCAGGTGCGCAACATGATCTTGGATCAATGTATGCTAATGGTCACGGAGTAGCACAAAGTATAGCACTATCAAATAAATGGTATTTAAAGGCGGCTAATAATGGTAATGCGATGGCACAATTCAATATTGGGAAGAAATATTTAAATGGTGAGAATGGATTACCAAAAAATCGAGAACAAGCGCTGAATTGGCTAAAAGAAGCATCAAATAATGGACATACCGAAGCTAGGTTGATGCTTGCTACACTTCAGTGATCATTAAGTATTTTTGAAATTAACATAATACGCGTTATACGAAATGCACTACATAACTTCAATAATATCAGTGAATTGAGATCCACTAAAAAGCCCAGTTTGAACAAACTGGGCTTTTTAGTGGATCATTCATACAATATGTTGATTTATTAACCGATTTCCGAAATCTTTCATTAGCCAGCGTAAACAATCCCCTCAGCCATTAGGTAGGAAAAATCGGCTCAAAAAGCCTCTTTTTGGCGGCTCCGGTTTAACATGCTCTGGTACTGGAATCCGCTTATTTTCTGTTTGTTCAGGAGTAGTCAATCCGTCATAGTTCGTCTCAGACTCTAACCGAGGATCTGTTGCTATATTTAAATTAGTAGATTGATTTATCTTCTCAATATCTTTTTGTTCTGACTTTTCTAAAGTGCCTTTAAACTCAATTCTATGTGTTAGATCTTCTATATGTTGCATCAAAGACTTTTCTCTTTGATTAGCTAA
>Ga0308169_10006561_pt1 | contig 10206 bp, 10 predicted proteins | sample PhyBR1_2_FD_202139 | JGI IMG/M metagenome (GOLD analysis project Ga0308169, IMG submission 202139) | Phyllosphere microbial communities from UC Gill Tract Community Farm, Albany, California, United States - DLSLSB.R1 | ecosystem: Host-associated > Plants > Phyllosphere > Unclassified | place... | reverse complement strand
CTTAGCTCAGTCGGTAGAGCGTTTCACTCGTAATGAAAAGGTCATCAGTTCGATTCTGATAGGAAGCTCGGGATAAACCCCGGACAGCCCCTTGTTTTAGGGGTTTCCGGGGTTTTTCGCTGGTTAAGCGGTGAAGTCTTCATGACCGACTCCGGGCGCCCAACGCCGTACTCTCAGCTATTCCCCAGCATGCGCTCCTACAGTGAAGCCGTGCCGGGCCGGACTTGGGCCCGTGGGGGACATACATACTGATTGGAAGGACGACACGTGGCGACGCCATCAACCCCGTCAATGAAGACCCGCCTAGGAGTCGGCGCGGCAGCGCTCCTGGCTGTTGGTGCCATGGCCGCTGCCGGCATGGCTGCTGCGTCAGCTGCATCAACCCCTGCGACCGTCTCCACCGCAGCGGCCTCCCCCGAGGCCAAAACCGCAAAAGCAGGGCACGGACTGGGCGGCCTGCAGGCATTTCTCAACCTCAAGGAAGACAGCTCCCAGGAGGTCGGCGACCGGGCCGCGAAGGCAGCTACGAAGCTGGTCGAGCATTCGAAACTGTTCGCCAAACTCCCCGCCGCCCTGCAGGCAGACGTGACGGCCCTCAAGGACGCCGCTCCGGCCGACCGGGTGAAGGATGCGTACAAGATCAAGACCACCGCGCTCTCGGGCGGCTACGGCACTGACATCCAGAAGCGGGCTGAAGCGGCCGAAAAGGCCGCCACCGGCATGGCCGGCCTGCGCCAGGAGTTGCGCAAGGCGTTCAGCTCCGGCAACCCCGGCGCCGGACTCCAAAAGGTGGCAGACCAGCTTATTAGCCACCCCAAGCTCTTCGCCAAGCTCCCCGCGAACCTGCAGACAGACCTCACGGCCCTGAAAAACGCTGCGCCCGTGGATTTGGACACCCAGGCGAACAAGATCAAGGACAGCGCCCTGAACGGCGGCTACGGTGACCGGATCCAGAAGTTGGCCAAGGCATTGGAAGGAAAGGCCGCAGCAGCACCGGCTGCCTGAACACATGCGCCTCGCGTTTGACTGAAAGCCCTGCAAAGACCCCGGCCAGCCCCTGAACGCAAGGGCTGACCGGGGTCTTTTACGTGGTCAAGCCGGAAATAATTCCACTGTGGACGGTGCCTGCTTCCGGGTGTATACCCATAGGGAATCCACAGGGCACGTGGAGACAACCAGCCCCAGCGTCCGCATTCCGGGAAGTCGAGATGTCCAAGCGCATAGTAGTCTGCTGCGACGGAACCTGGGCAACCCCTGATCAAAGCCAAAACGGACAGCCGTGCCCCACCAACGTCACAAAACTGGCCCTCGCCGTCGCTGCAACAGGGAAGAACGGGAACGGCGTTGAGGTGGAGCAAAGGGTCTTCTACCACCGGGGCGTTGGAACGGGCCGCCAGGACCGGCTGGGTGGCGGCGCGTTCGGAGCCGGCCTCTCCCACGACGTGATCGCGGCATACCGCTTCATTATGGGGAACTTCCAGCCCGGCGACGAGCTGTTCTTATTCGGGTTCAGCCGGGGCGCGTACACCGCCCGCAGCACAGCGGGTTTGATCAGGAACGCCGGCATCCTCCGCCGTCGTTTCCGTAACCGCCTCAACGAGGCGTATGCCCTGTACAGGGACCGGACTGCCACCGCCCACCCACGATCCGTCGAAGCCGTCCTGTTTCGCCGGTCGTTCTCCCACGAAACCCGGATTCACTGCGTCGCGGTTTGGGACACGGTGGGCGCCCTGGGCATCCCGATGACAGGAATACCGCTGGTGGACAGGTACAACCGCCGCTGGGCTTTCCATGACGTGGACCTGTCCACCACAATCGACAACGCATTCCAGGCACTCGCAATCGACGAGAAACGACAACCCTTCGCCCCGACGCTCTGGCACCAGCAGGACGACGCCGCCAACCAGAGACTGGAACAGGTGTGGTTTACGGGAACCCACGGAGACGTGGGCGGCGGGAACCCAAACGCGGCCTTGTCCGACATTTCCCTCGAGTGGATCATAGGCCGTGCGCAGAGCTGCGGACTGGCCTTCCAGCCCGCAGCCCTCCGGACAGCCGCCCCGGATAAGGGCACAGACTATCTCGCTTCAATTCAGGAGTCCCGCACTGGCTTATGGAAGGTTTTTCCCGCCTACATCCGGCCCATCGGTGCTGCCGACGGCGCTCACGAACTTGTGGCTGAATCAGCTGTGATGCGGCATGACATGGATCCTGCTTACCGGCCGGCGAACCTGGTCAGCTACCTCCAGCACCACCCGGCCTACCGCTCGCATAACTAAGCTCAGCCGTTAAGAAAGCGTCAAGAAACTCCCGGCCGTCCAGCCTCCGCAGCGCGCCGGTGCTACGCTCCCGGGTTACGGGCAGCGGCTTCCCCGGCACGGGACTGAAGCCTGTGCCGGGACCAGCAGAGGGGAGATTCCCGTGACTGCCTCTATCCAACACTCCATACCCGAAAGTGTTCCCCGCCCCTCGCAGGAAGCAGCGCCGCGCAGCCCGCTGGCCCGTTGGCTGCTTGAAAACCAGGTCCAGCAGCCTGAAGGCCTCGAGGCGCCGGAGCGGGAAGAAGGACGGCAAAGCTGGTGGAAGGTCATGTGCCTGACCGGCGTTGACTACTTCTCCACGTTGTCCTACCTGCCGGGAATCGCGGCCCTAGCCGCAGGTGCATTGTCTCCGCTGGCCACGCTGCTCATCGTCGCCTTGACTCTTTTAGGCATGCTGCCGATGTACCGCCGGGTAGCGGCCGAAAGCCCCCACGGCCAGGGGTCGGTGGCCATGCTTGAAAAGCTCCTTCCCTTCTGGCGCGGCAAGATCTTTGTCCTGATACTGCTCGGGTTCGTGGCCACATCCTGGATCATCACCATCACCCTTTCGGCGGCGGACGCTACCGTCCACCTGCTCGAAAATCCTTTCCTGCCTCCAGCCCTCAAAGGCCAGGCGGTCCCCATAACGGTGCTGCTGCTGGTCATCCTCGGCGGAGTGTTCCTGATGGGCTTCTCCGAGGCTGTCGCCGTCGCCATACCCCTCGTCGCTGTCTTCCTGCTGCTGAACGCCGTCGTTATCGGCTCCGGCATCGCCGGCATTGCTGCGGACCCGGGGCTGCTGAGCTCGTGGAGCGGGACGCTGACCGCCCAGGGGGCAGGCTTTGGCGGCATCGCGGGCCCCGCACTCCTGGCCTTCCCACTGCTGGTCCTGGGACTATCGGGTTTCGAAACAGGGGTCAGCATGATGCCCCTGATCGCCTCTACGGGTGCCACCGGCGAGGACCAGCTGCACGGGCGGATCCGGAACACCCGCAAGCTGCTGACCACTGCGGCACTGATCATGAGCGTCTACCTGATCGGCAGCAGCCTGGTGACCACCATCCTCATCCCCCACGAAGCCTTCCAGCCCGGGGGCCCGGCAAATGGGCGTGCCCTTGCCTACCTGGCCCACGAGCGCCTGGGGAGCGGCTTCGGGTCCGTGTACGACATCAGCAGCATCCTCATCCTCTGGTTTGCCGGGGCGTCGGCGATGGCCGGGTTGATCAACATCGTGCCGCGCTACCTCCCCTCATACGGCATGGCACCCGAATGGTCCCGCGCGGTCCGGCCCGTGGTGCTGGTGTACACCACCGTCAGCATCCTGATCACGATCGGATTCAAGGCCGACGTCAACGCCCAGGCCGGGGCATACGCAACAGGGATCCTGGTGATGATGGTGTCCGGAGCCCTGGCCGTGACAATCTCGGCCATCCACAGAAAGCACCGCGGGGCCGTCGTCGGTTTCTCTGTCCTGACCTTGGTGATGCTCTATGCGCTGGCCGCCAATGTGCTGGAGAAGCCCGATGGCATCACCATTTCCGCTTTTTTCATTCTCGGCATCATCACGGTATCTCTCGTATCAAGGGTCAGCAGAACCACCGAACTCCGCGTCGACAGCATCGAATTCGATGCGACCGCCCGCCGCTTCATCAAGGAGTCCCTTGACTACGACGGGCGCCTGACCCTGATAGCGAACAAGCCCCAAGCGCGCGACGTCGCCGAATATGACCAAAAAGCGGCGGACCAGCAGGACAGCAACCCCACCCCCTGGACGGCCGACGTCGTCTTCCTTGAAATTGACGTCACCGACCCCTCCGGATTCAGCAAAGTGCTGACGGTAAAGGGCGTCGAAGTGGGCGACCACCGGGTTCTGCGAGTGCAGAGTCCCGCCGCGCCCAATGCAATCGCAGCCATCCTGCTGGCGCTGCGTGATGCCACGGGCGTGATTCCGCAGGCCTATTTCGAATGGTCCGAAGGCAACCCCCTGGCGCACCTGATGCGCTATCTGCTCCTCGGCCAGGGTGATACTCCCCCGGTGGTGCGCGAAATTATCCGCCGGAACGAGGCCGATCCCCGGCGCCGTCCCGGCATCCACGTGGGCTAAGCTGCGGCGCTCCGTCCAGCATGCCGCCACCCTTTGTTACGCCCGCCGCTCCGGCTGCACCCAAGGTTCAGGGAATGGCAAGGAAGCCAAGGTATTCTCCCAGCGTGATCCCCTGCATCGAGGCCGCTACTGCGAGCGCCGCGGCCTGCACCGCCGCCTGCCCGCCCCTTGGCGGTTGCCCCACACCGGCCACTCCCATTTGTCGTCCAAGGGGAGCCCAGGCACCTGCCGGAACCCGTGGCCGGAACCGGACCTAGCGGTGGAACCAAACGCTCCGAGGCACCTCAGCCAGGACGGCAAAGGCCCCGGCCGCAGAACAATCCTCCTGGCCGCCGTCCTTACGTTGTCGGCCGCCGTTCCCGATCTACAGCCGGACGCCAAACGCCCGGCAGAAGCACAGGACATGCCGGCGGACAGCAGCGATGGTGCCCCCGGTCACTCTTCCACGGTCCTTGGCACAGGTCCCGACGGCGATGCGCCGGCACCCAGCCCCTCCGCACCATCTGTGCCGGAGCGGGCGCAGATCATGGACACCTACGGGAAGCGCCAGCCCCATTACTGGGGCCTGCAAGCTCCCGGGGTCCTAACCCGGCTGCCACCCGCATCGCAGGGAATCGCGCTCACCTTCGACTTTTGCGGCGGTCCCGGCGGCAGCGGCTACGACCAGGCGCTGCTCGATACCCTCCGCCAGCGCCATGTCCCGGCAACGCTTTTCCTGAACTCGCGCTGGATCGCCGCCAACCCCGCCATGGCCCGGCAACTGGCAGGGGACCCGCTCTTTGAAATCGCCAACCACGGAACCTCGCATAAGCCCCTGTCCACTGCCGGCAACACCGCCTACGGCATCCCGGGCACCCGGAACGCAGGCGACGTCTATGACGAAATCATGCCAAACGATGCCGCCCTGGCAGGCATTACCGGCAAGCGTCCCCGGTACTTCCGCCCGGGCACCGCATACATGGATGATGTGGCAGTGGAAATCCTGAACGCCCTGGGCGTGAAGCCCGCAGGCTTCAGCATCAACGGCGACGGCGGCGCAACATATCCGTCTTCCGTCGTCGCCCAAGAGGTGGGGAAGGCCCGGGCAGGGGACGTGGTCATCTGCCACGGCAACCACCCCAACGGCGGAACGGCTGAAGGTGTCAGGCAGGCCTTGGACAGGCTGCTCGCGGCGGGGACGTCCTTTACCCACTTGCCCTGAGCGCACCCGCGGTGCCGGTGGCGGCCCGGGTGCTGATCCGATACGTTGACAGGGAAGCCCTGCCCAACAGCCTCAGCTGGATTCCTGTCCTGTCGTGGCCAAACGTTAGGAACTCCTTATGCCGGAACAGCACAACGTCCCCGCCATTGGCTGGGTCCCCGCCTGGGCAGAACTTCAGGGACGCTCCGCCGACCCCCTCAATGCAGGCTTCGTCATCGAAGGCGGCGCGGGACTGTCCGCCGAAGGACAGGAGTACGTAGCGGGCTGGCCAGGCAGCGACGCGGAGGAGCTTGCCGCCAAGGCCGCGGGCGAGGGGGCCCGGCTCACCCTGCTGTGCGACGTTGATGCCGAAAGCATGGAAGGCCTGGCCCCCGTCGCGCTCGCGCCGGTTGGCGAAAGGCTCTTGCTCATGGCCCCGACGGCCGAGCTGAATACGGGAGTCGAGTTGCCGGAAAACTCCCAGGTGGCCCTGGCACCCATGGACACGTATGACGCCGTCGAAATCACCGTCTTTGACCGGCCTGTGGCGCGGGCCCGTGTCCAGGTGCGGGACGACTTCGCCGCGGTGGCCATCACGGAAGTCCCCGAAGGGCCGGAAAAGGAAACCTTCGAGCGGGCACTGTTCGCCGCCATGGCTGAGGAGGCATTCCTCCACGGCGCCGAGTACCTGCACATGGTGGTTGAGCCAGGCGCTGCCGGCGCCTATGAAGCGTCGGGATGGACGGCAGCGGGCCGCCTGGTGAGTTTCGAAAAGCGCTGACGACGGCGGCGGGCCGGGCCTGAAGGCAGGTCCGGGCACGCAGTCCACGAAGAAGCCGCGGGCAGGAGCCTAGTCCGGCCTGCCCACCACCACCTGTGAGGGGCTGTGCGTGACGTAACCATTGGCCCAGGAAAACAGTGCCCTGACTTTCTGCTGGAAACCGGGCAGCAGGGCCAGGTGGACCGCCAGCCAGGACACGAACGCCAGCGGGCCCTGCAGCTGCAGGCGCTGGCGTCCCAGTTCCGCAACGGCTGCGCCGCGTCCCACCATGGCCATGTAGCCCTTGTCCCAGTAATGGAAGGGTTGGCGCACTCCGCCGGTGAGGTCCGCATAGATGTTGCGGGCCGCCCACTTGCCCGATTGCTGGGCCACCGACCCGAGCTGCGGCAGCTTGTTTCCGGCAGCATCGGTGATGTTGGCGGAGTCGCCCAGCACGTAGACGCCTTCGAAGTCCGGGGCTGTCAGATCCGGCCGCACGTCCACGCGGCCGCCCTTGCCCTGCTTCAGGCCGGACTCGGCAATGATCCGGCCAGCCTGCAGGCCTCCTGCCCAGACCACCACGCGGGCTGGAATGACGGTACCGTCCTTGAGGGTCACGCCGTCGGGGCGGACTTCACCCACCGCCGTTCCCATGTGCAGCTGCACGCCCAGTTTCGTCAAGCGGTCACGCGCATACGCCTGCGATTTTTCCGAGAAGGCTGCAAGCACGTTCGGCACCATGTCCACCAGGTGCACGTGGCACCGGGCGGCCAGCGCCGGTGAGAAGTATTTCGGCACGAGGTATTTGACGTTCTCCGCGAGGGCGCCAGCAGTCTCCACACCGGTGGGGCCCCCGCCCACCACGATCACGTCGGCGTCGGCGGAGGGCTCGCGGTCGGCCTCGTCGAGGACGGCGGTGATGGCTGCACTGAGCCGTGTTGCGTCCGCCACCGAGTACAGAGGGTAGGCATGTTCGTCAGCACCGGGGGTATTGAAGAAGTTCGGCACCGCCCCCGTGGCAACCACCAGGGCCTGCGCCCGATAGCTGGAGCCGTCTGCGGTGGTGACGGTCCGGGTGGCTGCGTCGATCGCGGTCACCTCCGCCGTCAGGACGCGGACGTTGTTGATCCTCCGGAACTCAGACCGCAGCGGCCGGGTAACTGTCGACACGCCGATCTGGGATGCAGCCACCTGGTAGAGGAGAGGCTGGAACTGCTGGTAGTTGTTGGCATCAAGCAGCAGCACCCGGACTCCCTTGCGGCCCAGCTCCTCAGCCGCCGTCTTTCCCGCAAAACCGCCGCCAACCACGATGACCTGGTATGAATCGTCCATTCGTGCAACATACCCCTCCCGGCTGGTGAGTAACAGGGTGCGCTGCTACCGGCTTGCGGTTGATGCCTGAGTCCGGCCAGGCACGGGACCTCCCGACCCGGGCCCCCACGGCACCTAAGATGGCCGCATGGAAGAGGAAGCCCTGGCGGACATTGCGGACGGACTGTATGCCGGGGCCCTGGACGATTTCATTGCGGCCCGCGCCGCCGCGGCCAAGGAGGTTGCGCGCCAGGACAAAGGCCTGGCCGTCGAGATCCGCAGTTTGCCCAAACCGTCGGTAGCCGCATGGGCCCTCAACATGCTTGCCCGCCAGCGCCCGGACGTGCTGGACGGCCTCGGCGAACTTGGGGCCCGCATGCGGGCGGCACAGGAGGCGTTGGATGCCCCCGCCCTCCGGGAGCTGGGCCGTGAGCGGCGCACCATGCTGGCTGACGCCGTCGAGGTTGCCCGTTCTGTTGCCCGGGAACAGGGCCGCTCAATCAGCGACGCCATGGCCTCGGACGTTGAGGAAACCCTCCGGGCCCTGACGGCAGACGAGGGTGCAGCCAACGCCGTACGCAGTGGCCGGCTGCTGAAGGTCCTGTCCTCGGACGGCGTGAACGACGTCGACCTGGACGGGGCTGTGTCCCTCCCCGGATTGCTCCCGACGGCAGCATCCACCCGTCCCGTCACCGCTCCCCCGTTTACACCGAAGGCAAAGCCGGCAGCAGCGGCGAAGGAAAGTGCGGCGAAGACGCGGACGACGGCGGAGCGCGGCTCCCAGCCAAAGCCCGCCAAGCCCCGGCTCGAGGCAGTACGCCAGACTCCCCGCCCGGCCTCCCCGCCGGCGTTGGAACGGGCGAAGGCGGCACTTGCCAAGGCTCAGGCTGCCGAAGCGGAGGCTTCACGGCTGGCCGGCGAACTGCAGGACCAGGAGGAACAGACGCGGACCGAAATCGCCGAACTCCAGCAGGAGACAGCTGAGCTGCGCACCCGGCTCAAGGCCCTGGAAGAAAACCTGGAACGTTCCCGCAAGCGGCTCGCCGCCACGTCCGCCGATGCGAAACAAGCGGCGCGGGCGGCTGACAAGGCCAGCCGGACCGCCATGCTGGCGCAGGAACGCGTGCTCCGCCTGGCTGCTGATTGAGAGAAGAAAAAGTACCCGGGCAGCCCCTCTCGCCCAGGGTGGGTACGGGATTTACTGTGGAGCTATGGACGCAGCAGCAGCGCACGCCTTTGCGATTCCGCCGGTAGCAGTTCACCGGCCCACCACAGCCGTCGAAGACGGCATCACCCTCGCCGCCGGCGTCTGGCTCCTCATCGGAACCTACGTGGATGGCTGGGCCCATAACAACCTCCGCAACCTCGAAACGTTCTTTACGCCGTGGCATGCAATCCTTTACTCGGGGTTCGCGGCCTGCGCCGTCTGGATTGCGGCCCTGACGTGGCGCCGGCATACGCCCGGCAGCCGCTGGACCGAAGCAGTCCCCGCCGGCTACGGAGCTGCTGCCGCGGGGGTGGTCCTCTTCCTGGTTTCCGGGGTGGGAGACTTCACCTGGCACTCCGTGCTTGGCATAGAGCAGAACATCAGCGCACTGTTCAGCCCTTCCCACTTGGGCCTTGCCACCGGTGGTTTCCTCATCCTGGGCGCACCGTTTTCCGCGGCATGGAAGGCGCCCGAGCGGCCGTGGCGGCAGCTGGTCCCCGCAGTGGTGAGCGCCATGCTCGCCGGCATGGTTGCGGCATTCATCCTGCAGGAGTTCGCGGTCTTCGCCCGCCACGGGCTCATCCAGACATACACCACCGCCGCGGGGGCGCAGCCCGCCGTGACGAGTCCGACGTCCTCGGGCATCATGATTTCCCTCGCCACCTTTTTAGTCTCGACCGTGGTGCTCTTCGTTCCCATCCTGTTGTTGTCGCTGCGGTGGCGGCTGCCGGCTGCGCTTCCTGCGGCCATGACCCTGGTCCCCTCGGTGGCCCTGCAGGTCATGGTTGCGCTGCGGGACGCCTGGCTGGTGCCGGTGGCCCTTGCCGGTGCCGTCCTCGTGGGACTGGTGTGGGCGGCGCTGCGGCCTGCCCCGGACCGTCCCGGCAGGCTTATGGCTGCCGCCGGCCTCTGCCCCGTGGTTTTCTGGGCCCCTTATTTCGCCGGCGCAGCGCTCCGCGACGGCTCGCTCAGCTTCTCCCCCGAGATCTGGAGCGGGACCCTGGTCTGGGCCGGGATCGCGATGCTGGCACTGGCCGCGCTCTCGCTGAAAATGCGGGCCGGGACAGGCACCGAGCCGGCACCGGGCCTGACCTCATCCACAACACGCGGGGCTGGTTCCTAAGAATGTCAGACCCCGGTTGCACACTGGATTTATGGAAAACCAAGCTGTACAGGAATTTCACGTAACGTACTTCGATGCCGACTGCGGCCGGGCCCGGTCGGAAGTCTTCGAGACGCTTGAAGAGGCCGAGCGTTTCGCCTGCCGCCACTGCCACGGCGAAGACAACTGGGCCGTGGTGGACGCCGTCATAGTCGAGCACGTCCAAGTGGCTGCCTGAGTTC
>Ga0308169_10006560_pt1 | contig 10207 bp, 6 predicted proteins | sample PhyBR1_2_FD_202139 | JGI IMG/M metagenome (GOLD analysis project Ga0308169, IMG submission 202139) | Phyllosphere microbial communities from UC Gill Tract Community Farm, Albany, California, United States - DLSLSB.R1 | ecosystem: Host-associated > Plants > Phyllosphere > Unclassified | place... | reverse complement strand
CTCCGGCCAGCTCATCAGCCGCTACGGCAAGTGGAAGCGGTTCCTGATTGGCGGCAGCATCCTGCTGATCGGCGGCCTGGCCATGGCCGGAACCCTGACCCACACCACCGAACTCTGGCAGGCCGGCATCTACACCGCAGTCTTCGGCGTCGGCCTGGGCATGCTCATGCAGAACCTGGTCCTTGCGGTGCAGAACACCGTCCGCGCCACGGACATCGGTTCGGCCAGTGCGTCCGTCGCCTTCTTCCGCTCCTTCGGCGGTGCCATCGGCGTGTCCGTCCTGGGTGCCGTCATGTCCAACCACGTCAAGGACCTTGCTACCGAGGGCCTTGCCAAGCTGGGCATCCAGACTTCGGGCGACGGCGGCGGTGCCAGCCTGGACCTCAAGGACCTGCCCGCCCCGATCGCCGACGTCATGCGCGCCGCCTACGGTGACGCCACCGCCGCGATCTTCATGATCTCCGCCGTGGTGGCCGTTGTTGCGCTGATCGCCGTCATCTTCATCAAGGAGGTGCCGCTCCGCAAGACCGTGGACATCGCCCCCGAGAAGGCACTTGAGGCCAACGCCGCCGGTGAAGCGGGCATGACCGCCACCATGACCGGGCAGCTTCCCGTGGTCTCCGCCGAGGCCCCGGACCGGGACATCCCCGGAGGGGCGGGCATCGCCACGCGGAGTGCAGCACGGGCAGGCTCCGCCCCCGCCAAAAGGTACGACGGCGGTGCTGCCGCAGCCGCCGCAGCATCCGGCCGGGTGGCCACGGAGGACTTCGAGGAAGTCTTCGCCCGGAACTTCAGCTCCGAGAGCCTTGACCTGCCGTCCGCAGACAAGGCGGAGAAGGTAGCCGACGCCATCGCCAGTGCCGCCGCCACCCTGCAGAAGCTGCAGGAAACCCAGCACCTGCTGGCCCGCCAGCAGGCAGCACTGGGCAACATGCTGCTGGACGTCCAGGAACAGCACCGTTCCCAGCAGGAGCTGGCAGCCAAGCAGGCCGCCACCACGGCAGAGCTCAGCAGGCTGCAGCGCAAGTTCCTGAAGGAACGCAAAATCCAGGCAGCAGCCGCACTCTACCTGGCCGGCCACGGCAGGCACAGCGCCGCCGCCCCGCTGGACGCACCGTCCACCGGTGCCGGTTCTGAACCGGGCCAAGGACAGTAAGGCCAGGGACAGCAGCGGGGACGGCATCCCTTCCCCGCCGAGGCTAAAGCCACGGCAACTTCAAGGCCGCAGCCCGCACCCGGAAGACCTCCGGGAGCGGGCTGCGGCTTTCCTGCGTGCTGCCCCGCTCTACGCCCTTTTCAGCAGGCTTTTCACGGTTGAAAAGTTGCCGTCGAGAGGCCCCAATGTCGGTGCCCATCACTAGAGTTGAGTCCATGCTCCTCACCCTCATTCGGCGCTACTCCAAACCGTATTTGCCATACATCCTGGCTGTCGTCATTTTCCAGCTCGCGGCCACCATCGCTGCGCTGTACCTGCCCAGCCTCAACGCCCAAATCATCGACCAGGGCGTGGCACGCGGAGACACCGATTTCATCTGGCGCACCGGCGCGGTGATGCTCCTGGTGGCCTTCGCCCAGGTAGCCGCGGCCATCGCCGGCGTGTACTTCGGCTCCAGGACTGCCATGGCGGTGGGCCGGGACCTGCGCCATGCGGTGTTCCGCAAGGTCACCAGCTTCTCCGCCAAGGATGTCAACGCGTTCGGCGCGCCCACGCTGATCACCCGGGGCACCAACGATGTCCAGCAGGTGCAGATGCTCCTCCTCATGGGGCTGAACTTCATGGTTGCCACCCCCATCATGTGCATCGGCGGGATCATCATGGCGCTGCGCGAGGACATCAACCTGTCCTGGCTGGTCTGGGTTTCCGTTCCCCTGCTGGCCGTGGTGGTGGGCTACCTGGTGGTCCGGCTCATGCCGCTGTTCCGCTCCATGCAGCGGAAGATCGACCGGATCAACGCCGTGCTGCGCGAGCAGATTATCGGCATCCGCGTTGTCCGGGCCTTCGTGCGTGAGCCGTTTGAGACCGAACGGTTCGGCGCGGCCAACAAGGAACTCACCGACGTCTCGCTGCGCATCGGCGCCCTCTTCGTCCTGATGTTCCCGGCCATCAGCATGATCCTGCACCTGTCCACGGCAGCGGTGCTCTGGTTTGGCGGCCAGCGGGTTGATGCCGGCGCCATGCAGGTGGGCTCGCTCACCGCGTTCCTGCAGTACCTGCTGCAGATCCTGATGGCAGTCATGATGGGCACCTTCATGGCCATGATGATCCCGCGCGCCTCCGTCTGTGCCGACCGCATCGGCGAGGTGCTCGGCGTTGAACCCTCCATCCACGACCCCCAGCAGCCGCAGGCTCCGGCCTCGCTCACCGGGGTGGTGGAGTACCGCAACGTCACCTTCGCCTACCCGGGCGCCGAGTCCCCGGTGCTCAGCAACATAAGCTTCACGGCACGTCCCGGGCAGACCATCGCCATCATCGGGTCCACGGGCGCCGGCAAGACCTCCCTGTTGTCCCTCCTGCCGCGGCTGTACGACCCAGTGGAAGGACGGGTGCTGCTGGACGGCGTCCCGGTGGACAAGCTGGACCGCGCCGAGATCACCAAAAGGGTTGCCCTGGTGCCGCAGCGTCCGTACCTGTTCTCAGGCACCATCGAACACAACCTCCGGTTCGGCAAGACCGAGGCAACAGACCAGGAACTGTGGGATGCCCTCCGGGTAGCCCAGGGTGAGTCCTTTGTCCGCGAGAAGAAGAACGGCCTGGACGCAAGGATTTCCCAGGGCGGCACCAACGTCTCAGGCGGTCAGCGCCAGCGCCTCTGCATAGCACGCGCGCTCGTGACAAAACCCCGTGTCTACCTCTTTGACGACTCGTTCTCCGCCCTGGACGTGGCCACTGACGCCCGGCTCCGTACCGCCCTGAAGGGCATCACCAGGGATGCCACCGTCATCATTGTGGCCCAGCGGATCTCCACCATCACCGAGGCCGACCAGATTTTGGTGCTGGACAACGGACGCATCGTGGACCGTGGCACGCACGAGGAACTCCTGGAAACCTCGCCCACCTACCAGGAAATTGTCGAATCCCAGCTGAGTGTGGAGGAAGTGGCATGAGCCCCCGCAAGAGAGACTCCACCGCTGTCGAAGAGACAGCCCCTGCATCCACCGTGGCTGCCGGCGCGGGGCCCGGAGATGACGACGATTTCCTTGAGGAGGAGTTCACCCCCTCCGAGGCGGACGGGGACATGTTCGGCGGTATGCCCGCCAAGAAGGCCGAGCACTTCTGGCCATCCGCCAAACGGCTGATGGGCCTGCTGAAGCCGGAAGCCCTGGGCATCTATGCCGTGGTGGGCCTGGTGGTGGTCTCCGTGGTCCTCAACGTCATTGCGCCCAAGATCCTGGGCCAGGCCATGGACGTCATCTTCGCCGGAGTGGTGGGAAAGCAGCTGCCGGCGGGAGCCAGCAAGGAACAGTTCGTAGCCGGGCTGCGCCAGCAGGGCCAGGACAACTTCGCCGACATGGTGTCCCGCATGGAGCTGGTGCCGGGCACCGGCATCAATTTCGACAAGCTCACCACGCTCATCGCCATCGTCCTGCTGATGTACTTCGTGGCGAATATCTTCATGTGGCTGCAGGGCTACGTCCTGAACCGTATCGTCATGAAGGTTATCCGCCGCCTGCGTGACGACACCGAGAACAAGCTGAACCGCCTGCCGTTGAACTACTTCGATACGCGGCAGCGCGGCGACGTGCTGTCGCGGGTGACCAACGACGTCGACAACATCCAGCAGGCCCTCCAGCAGGCGTTCGCGCAGCTGGTCAATTCCGTGCTGACCGTGCTGGGCATCGTGATCATGATGTTCATCGTCTCCTGGCAGCTTGCCTTGATCGCCCTGATCGCCCTCCCGTTGTCCGGGGTGGCAGCAGGCCTGATCGGAGCCCGGAGCCAGAAACTCTTCGCCGCCCAGTGGAAGAACACCGGATCGCTGAACGGCCAGATCGAGGAGTCCTTCTCCGGGCATGACCTGGTCCGCGTCTTCGGCCGCGACGCCGACATGCTGGCACGGTTCGAGGAACGCAACGAGGCACTCTACAAGGCAAGCTTCGGCGCGCAGTTCGTCTCCGGGATCATCTTCCCCGTCATGCAGTTCGTGTCCTACCTCAGCTACGTGGGCATCGCGGTGGTGGGTGGCCTCCGCGTGGCATCCGGCGCCATGTCACTGGGTGACGCCACCGCGTTCATCCAGTACTCCCGCGAGTTCACCCAGCCGCTGGGCCAGATGGCGGGCATGGCCAACATGCTTCAGTCCGGCGTGGCGTCCTCGGAGCGCGTTTTCGAGTTCCTCGACGCCGATGAACAGGACGCCGAAACCGCCATCGAACACCTTCCGGCCAAGACGGACGGCCACGTGGACTTCCGGAACGTCACCTTCAGCTACACCCCGGACAAGCCGCTCATCGAGAATCTGTCCTTCACGGCAGAGCCTGGCAATACCGTGGCCATCGTCGGACCCACGGGAGCCGGCAAGACCACCCTGGTGAACCTGGTGATGCGCTTCTACGAGCTCAACTCGGGCTCCATAATGCTGGACGGCGTGGATGTCACCCACCTGAGCCGCTCCGAGCTGCGCTCCAAGGTGGGCATGGTGCTTCAGGACGCATGGCTCTTTGGCGGGTCCATCTACGACAACATCCGCTACGGCAACCTCAACGCCACCGAGGACCAGGTGATCGCAGCTGCCAAGGCCACCTTCGTGGACCGCTTCGTCCGTGCCCTGCCGGAGGGCTACGACACCGTGATCGACGAAGAAGGCAACAACGTCAGCGCCGGTGAAAAGCAGCTGATCACCATCGCCCGCGCCTTCGTGGCCAACCCCTCGCTGCTGATCCTTGATGAGGCCACCAGCTCCGTGGATACCCGCACCGAGCTGCTGGTGCAAAAGGCCATGGCGGCGCTGCGTTCGGACCGGACCAGCTTTGTGATCGCACACCGGCTTTCGACCATCCGCGATGCCGATACGATCCTGGTCATGGAAAACGGACAAATCGTGGAACAGGGCAACCACCAGGTGCTGCTCGCCGCAGGCGGGGCCTACCACCGCCTTTACATGTCGCAGTTCGCGGGTGCGGACGCCGGGGAAACGGCAGTGGATGATTCGACGGCGGTGCGCAGCTGAGCGCGCACGGTGGCCAGCGCATCGAGGTCCAGGTACCGATGCGCTGGGGCGACATGGACGCCTACGGCCACATCAACAACGTCCAGATCGTGCGAATGCTGGAGGAAGCGCGGATCGCAGCTTTCGGGCCACCGCGGGGGGCGGGCCTGCCTGGCATCGAGCCCCCGGTGTCGTTGTTCAACGACGTCCCCGAGGGCACGCTTGCCTTGATTGTTGACCACAAGATCCGCTACGTCAGGACCCTGGAGTACCGCAACGTTCCGGCCGTGGTCCAGGTCTGGATCGGCGCCGTCAAGGGAGCGAGCTTTGACATCCACTACGTGGTCCAGGACCCCGTCACCGGGGAGGACTGCGTGAAGGCGAGCAGCCACCTCGCCTTCGTGGACGAGGCGTCGGGCCGGGTGCAACGGCTCACGCAGGAGCAAAAGGAGCGGATGGCCCCCTACAGGCACTAAGACTCTGGTCAGGGCTGCACGTAACACAGGACTGTAGAACCTGACTGCAAACTCCCGGCTGGAACCACGATCCACAGCGAAAGGAAGCCTGATGGCACGGAACAAGAAGGCCCTGAACAAGAAGGCGCACGAGATGAGCCGCAGGAACAAGATGCATGGTGGCAGGAAGAAGAAGACCTGGAAGGAGATGTCCCCGGCCGGCAAGGTGGGTACCATCGTCACTGCGATCATGCAGGTGTCCCTGCTGGTTGCCGCCCAGCGCGATATCTCGCGCAGGCCTGCTGAGCTGATCAACGGGCCGAAGGCTGCGTGGCGGGCAGCGTCCTTCGTCAACTTCATCGGGCCCATGGGGTACTTCATCTTCGGCAGGAAGCGGCCTGCCACCGCCAAGTAACAGGCCCTGGCGGTCCGGGAGTTCAGCCGGCGTGGAGCGGGCGCCCAGCTTGACCCTGTAAATTTGTGGGCATGACCCCCACTGCCACTGCTGCCATGACCCGCGCCCTCGGCATCTCCAAGGAGATTGAGGATGCAGCGTGGTTCGTACTGGGGCCGGGTCTGCAGGGCAAGGCGTCACCCCTAGACGGCCGCACCCGGACGTGGTCCGTTCCGGCCGCCGCTGAGCTGCTCGACCGGCTGGAACGGGGCATCGCTGACTCCAAGGCTCCCATGATGACCAACCTCCGCGAAAACCTGGAGGGTGCCACCCGCGGGGCCAAGCAGCTGGCCGTGGAACTGCTCTTCCTGCAGTCCCTGCCGCTGGCGCACGAGGTGAAGTCGCTGAAGGTCAAGCGTGCCCGGGTGGCGGAGGCCGCGGGCTGGCTCGAGCCGCCGCTGGAACTGCCCGAAGAGCTGTACGCCGGCATGACGGACCACGGCGTCATCCGCGATCGCACCGCTGAATTCAACTGGACCATCTGGGACCACCTCAAATGGCTGTGCCGGTTCGTCCGCAACGTCGCCCAGCGGCCGGCCAGCGTAGTGCAGGCAGCCATCAAGGACCCGCTGCAGTTCCACCGCCTCGCCGCATCGACCCCCGACGACCAGCCGGCCATCCGCCGCAGCATCGAGTTCCTGGCCTGGCCCAGCTATTTCGAGCCCGTGGTGGCGGACGTGGAACGCCAGGAGATCCGGGACGCCTTCGCCTCCCTCGTGGGCGGGGCCAAGGGAGACAGCGAAGAAGACGTCACCGCGGATATCCACCGCATCCGGCTGCACTTGGACGAACAGGCCGGCCAGCGCATCGACTGGTACTCCCGCCAGCTGGTCAGCCAGTGGCGGAAAGTGGGCGACCCCGGGAGGCGTGCCTGGCTGCTCCGGACGCACAGCGACAACGCCGAGCTGCTCACTGCCTGGCACGGCGAGGAGAAGGTGACGCTCGACGTCGAACACCTCCGCCTGCTAGAGCCAGGCGTTACCGCCGGCGTGGTGCAGCACGCGGTGGATGAGGACTACAAGCACCTGGGCTACGTGGAACGCGAGGACACCAAGACCGCGGTGTTTGCCTTCCTCACCGTCATGAAGCCCGGTGACCTGGTGCTCTACCAGCACGCCGGAACCGTGCGCCTTGGCGGCGTCCTGGGGGAGCCCGAGTACAACGATGACAACCGCCGGCTGCGGCGCAAGGTGCGCTGGTTCGACGATGGGCACGCCACCACCAGCCTTCCCCGGCACGTCCAGCGGCAGCTTGCCACCCCCGGCATCGTGGTGGACGCCACCCGCGTGGTGCAGGCGCTGCAGGCGCTGCTCCCTGCCGAGGCGGAAACCGAGCCTGACGGCGATGCCGACGGTGCCGCCGTCGTCCTCCCTGCCCAGGAGGGCTTCCGCCCGCTGACGCAGGAATTCGCCGCCTCGCTGCACATGGAGCTGGAACCGCTGCAGGAGATCGCTGACCTGCTGGAGGAAAACCGCCAGCTGGTCCTCTACGGCCCGCCGGGCACCGGCAAGACCTACCTGGCCAAGCACCTGGCGGCCGAACTGGCGGACGACACCACGGACGAGCGCGTAAAGCTGGTCCAGTTCCATCCGTCCTACGCCTACGAGGACTTCTTCGAGGGCTACCGGCCGGACAAGACCGATGACGGGCAGGTGTCCTTCAAACTGGTGGCCGGGCCGCTGCGGCGCCTCGCGGAGGAAGCGGCCAAGCCCGGGAACGAGAAGAAGCCGTACTTCCTCATCATCGATGAGATGAACCGCGCCAACCTGGCCAAGGTGTTCGGCGAGCTGTACTTCCTGCTGGAGTACCGGGACGACCGGATCTACCTGCAGTACAGCCCCAACGAGCCATTCACCGTGCCGGACAACCTGTACATCATCGGGACCATGAACACGGCGGACAGGTCGATTGCCATGATGGACGCCGCCATCCGCCGCCGGTTCTCCTTCATCGAACTGCACCCGCAGACCGAACCGGTCAAGGGTTCCCTGGCCCGGTTCCTGCAGGCACGCCAGCTTGATCCCACGCCGGCTCTGCTGCTGGACGCTCTGAACGGGGCCATCGATGAGTGGGACCGGGACCTGATGATCGGCCCGTCCTACTTCATGAAGCCCGCAGCCCAGACCTCCGCCGGGCTGCGCCGGATCTGGAAGTACGAGCTCATGCCGCTGCTGGAGGAGCACTACCACGGCCAACTCACGCGCGCGCAGCTGGAGGAGCGCTTCGGGCTGGACCAGCTGCTGGGACGCATTGCAGCGCGCTGACCCGCGGTCGGCGGGCACTTCACCCGGCTCGCTGCGCCACCTGGTACTCGACGAGCTGTCCAGCGGCCTGGTGGAACGGCTGGACGCACCCAGCGCTTCCGTCCTGAACTCCAGCGGCCTGGCCAAAGCGTCCCCGATGGGCATGGGGTTGTACCGGATCGAGCCGGTGGGCAAGGTGGGGTCGGTGCGGACAGCCACCGTCCAGCTGGACGTCCGGCCCAAGGACCGGCTGGGACTGGGTCGGCTCCTGTTCCTGCTCAGCTACGCGGGGGAGCAGGGCTTCCGGCCGGAGCTCGTGGCGGCCAGCGAGGACCGGGACCTGTGGAGCGCGCTGGCCGAGTCGCTGGCGCAGCTTGCCGAACGGGCCCTGGGCCGCGGCGTCCTGCAGGGCTACCTCAGTGTGGACGAGTCCCTGCGCACCGTGAAGGGGCGAATTAGGATTTCGGACCAGATCTCCCGCCGCCCTGGCATGCTGGTTCCCCTGGAGGTCTCCTACGACGAGTTCACCGAGGACATCGCCGAAAACCGCATCCTGCGCGCCGCGCTTGAACGGATGGGGCAGGTGCCGGGGGTGCGGCCCGAAGTGCTGGGCCGGCTGCGCCAACTGAAGGGAAAGCTCGACGGCGTCACGCGCCTTCCAGCCGGCGCCCCCGTGCCGCCGTGGAAGCCCACCAGGATGAACCTGCGCTACCACCCTGTACTGCGCCTGGCGGAGCTGATCCTGCGCAACGCGTCCGCCGAAGCCGGCGAAGGCAGGCAGCAGACGGCCTCGTTCGTGGTGGACATGGCGCAGGTGTTCGAGGACTTCGTGGGAACCGCACTGCGCAGCGCCATGGCTGCCTATCCGGGCGAGCTTAGGCTCCGGTACAACGCCCTCCTCAGCGAGGCCGTGCGGGATTCCGACCGTTTGTCGGTCCGCCCGGATGCTGTGCACCTGCTGGGCGGGCGCCCCGTGGTGGCCTACAACGCCAAGTACCGGGCCGCCTCGGATGCCGGTGCCTCCCTTACCGCCGACCACTACCAGATGCTGGCCCACTGCACCGCGCTCGCCGTGCCCACCGCCTGGCTGGTCTACGCAGGGAAGGGCGAAGTGAAACTTCGCCGCATCCTGAACACCGGCATCGACATCGTGGAGTTCCCGTTGGACCTTAGCCAGCCGCCGTCGGCCATCCTTGCCTCAGTCCAGGAACTCGCCCGCCAATCGTGGGGCGAAGTGGTCCGCCAGGCCCGGAACGGCTGACGCAGCCGGCTGCCCGCCGTCGTCGTCCTTTCAGACGGGCACGCGGAACGTAAAGGTTGTTCCCTTGCCCAAGGTGCTCTCCACGTCGATGGTGCCGCCGTGCGCTTCGACGATTGCCTTGCTGATGGGCAACCCCAGGCCCACGCCGGGGATAGCGGTGCGCCGGACGCTGCTGGTGCGGAAGAATTTGGCGAACACCTCGGAAGCGTCCTCCGGGGTCATGCCCATCCCGGTATCGGTGACGCGGCAGGCCACGTGCCCGTCCTCCCGCGCCAGCGACACCACCACCTGGCCACCGTCCGGCGAGTACTTGATGGCGTTGGACACCAAGTTGTCCAGGACCTGCGAAATCCGCGCGCTGTCCACGTGGGCCTCCAACCGTTCCGGCGTGTCGGCATGCAGCTCGACGCTGGCGGCTGCGGCCCGCGGCATCGCCGAGGACACGCTGCTCCGGACGAGATCGGCAACGTCCACGGCGTGCGGCGTGACGATCAGTTGGCCGTTCCGGCTGGACAGCAGGTCGGATACGAGGGTCAGGAGCCGCTCGGAATTGCGGCGGATGATTTCCAGCATCTCGCGCTGCGGCTCGTCCGGTTCGTCGGCGAGCAGGATTTCTACATAGCCAAGGATGGAGGTCAGCGGGGTGC